>Ga0210385_10001511_pt1 | contig 14416 bp, 8 predicted proteins | sample IncBWH26OmetaG_FD_160107 | JGI IMG/M metagenome (GOLD analysis project Ga0210385, IMG submission 160107) | Forest soil microbial communities from Barre Woods Harvard Forest LTER site, Petersham, Massachusetts, United States - Inc-BW-H-26-O ...
TCCGATCTATCGGTCCTGCGCATGGGCAAAAGCGCAGCCCAGGACCAGCGCGACCAGCAGAGCCAGGGAGCGACGAATGCGGTTCATGCTTCGACGACCTCCTCGCTGCGCGCCTCCGGTTCAGGGAACAGCACGCTTGCGGTGTATCCGACCGCGCATGTCACCAGCGACCCAATGAGCACCCACCACGTCCAGGCGATCTTCGGCAGCACCAGCTGGTGGCCCGCGGCAGTGAATGAGAGTGCGCGCGGCTGAATCCAAAGCAGCAAATTGATCGCGACGCCAGCGGCCATACCCGCCAGCGTGCCGCGCTCGCCCGCGCGGCGACTGAGCGTGCCCAGCAGAAACACACCCAGCATGGCGCCCCACAGGACCGATGCAATCGAAAGTCCGATCTCGACAACATGCCCCCCGCCGCGGGAGAACATCGCCAGCGCGAACAGCACCGCTGCCCAGATGACCGTCATCAGGCGGGATAAGCGCGTGCGCAATCGCTCGGAAATTTCCGGATACCGGGGCAGATAAAAGTCAATCACCGACGTCGACGCTAATGAATTGAGGGCCGCACTCAGATTCGACATCGCCGCTGCCAGAATCGCCGCGATCATCAGCCCGGCAATGCCGACCGGCATTTGCTGCACGATAAACAAGGGGAAGATGCGATCCGATCCCACGCCTGGCGCGCTGCCCATCTCTCTGTAGTAAACGAAAAGTCCCGCGCCAATCAGAAGAAACAGCGTGAACTGAAAAAAAACCACCACGCCACTGGTCAAAAGCGCCAGCCGCGACTCGCGCAGGTTTTTTGCCGCCAGCAGGCGCTGCACCATCAGCTGATCGGTTCCGTGGCTCGCCATGGTGAGAAAACATCCGCCTACAACGCCCGCCTGAAACGTGTAGGTTTCCGCCAGCGACCAGGAAAAGTGCAGCATCGTGAGCTTGTGCGCAGCCGAAGCGCCAGCGATCAGCGCATTCCATCCGCCCGGAATTCTGTGGCACACGGTGACGAGCGCGACCAGCGAGCCGGCGACGTACAGGAACATCTGTACGACGTCGGTCCAGATCACCGCGGTCATGCCCCCTTCAAAGGTGTAGAGCAGTGTGAGGGCGCAGAGGATCGCGATCGAAGCTACGTCGCCGGTTCCAATCGAAACGCCTACGACAATCGCGACGGCAAATACGCGAACGCCCTCCGCTGCGGCCCGCATCACGAGGAACAATCCGGCGGTGAAGCGATGCAGCCGCGGCCCGAAACGCTGGCCGATGAGCTGATAAGCGGTAAGCATCTCGCCCCGAAAATAGCGGGGCAGGAAAAGCACGCAGATCACAATCCGCCCGACCAGATACCCCAGAGCGATCTGCAGAAATCCGAAATCGCCCGTGAATGCCAGTCCTGGCACGCTGATGATGGTGAGCGTGCTCGTCTCCGCCGCCACAATGGAAAGCGCGATCGCCCACCATGGCAGATTGCGATCGGCCAGAAAATACGATCGCAGCGAACTGCCGCGGGATTTGCGGAAGCGCAGCCCGAACAGAGTGATCCCCGCCAGATACACGATGATCAGCGCAAGATCGACCGGGCGCAGATGCGACGAATGCAGGAGCGGTGCTGGCATGAGCGACTTAGTGTGCTGCCTCGACAGGCGGAATGCCAATTTCTTCGGGTGCAGGCAGGGTGTGATGCTGGCCCCACTGGTCGCGCGCAGCGGCAATCTTCGCACTGCGCCCGGCCCATAGCTGCGCGGCTGCATCGTAACGGGCCGCGACGATGTTCAGCCAGAAGGGACGATTCTCCATCAGCCACACTTCACTGAAGCGCGAGCCGAGATAACTGTATCCGTCGCGCAAATCTTCGCAGAGACCATTCACGCCGGCGAGGTTCCACAGATCGCGCGAGACGTGGGCTGCAATCTCCGGAGTTGTCTGACCGGTGTACAAGCGCCGGTAAGACTGAGCGACTTGATCGGCTAATTGAAATCGGAGAGCAAGGAAATCGATGCGTCGCGCGCCCAGGTCCATCGCATCGAGCGCGTCGGTTGCCCGGAGCGGAGCCGCTTCCCTGGCCTGGGTGATCAACGTCAGCGCGCGCTCGGCATCGAGGCGCACCTCGGCACTTACCGGCAGAATTTTTGCGGCGATCTGCTGACCGGCGGGGCTCCAGGGATCGACCCAGAAATACGCATCGCGCGCATCGTCGAGGCCGGCTCTCGCCAGCGCCTGATGCGCTGCGATCAGCGCCTGTTGTGCCTCGCCGATGTTTCCGGTCGCGTCGCCGTGGAACACGGGGCCGTAGTCCCGCTGGAACTGGCCAATGTCGCTTGCGCCCGATTGCCACGCGGCCGCCGCGCCAAACAACACACCGTACCAATCCTCAAGAAAGAGCCCTTCACCATCGTCATTCCAGATGGTGTTCAGCATGCCGGTGCTGCCCGCGCTTTGCCCGTCAGCAACGAATTGCTGGATGTTGCGCAGGGCCAGGTCGTAATCGGGCCAGACCCGGCTCCAGTTGTTGACACCGGGCGCGACCCAGGTTTCCATGCCGGCCTTCGTATATGGATCGAGCCAGCGCTGAAAGCCCTGCGGCTGCGGATCGTATTCCCATGCGACGGCGACCATATCGTGCGGGAGGTTCGGCACCAGATCCGCACTCTTCATCGCGATGTCGCCCCAGAAGAGCAGCTGCCGATGGAGCGGCGCAAGGGCCTGATGAATCCGGGAGAGAAAATCGATATAAACGGCGCCGAGTCCGCGCTGCTTCACATCGTCGGCAGTCTGTCCCTGGCCCAGCTCGAAGGTCTCATCGGCGCCGATGTGCAGAAATGGTCCGGGGTAAATGCCCGCCAGTTCATCGAACCACTGCGTGATCAGCTGCATCGATCCGGGCTGACCCGGCGCCAGCACCGCGCCGTTGGGAATCTCAGCCAGCGGAGAGTATTGCTGCCACGTGAGCACCTTGTGCAGGTGACCGAAAGCCTCCTGCTCCGGAATGATGGTGACGTGGAACTTCTTCGCGTATTCCACCAGCGCTTTAGCGTCCTCTGCCGAAATCGATCCTCCCGGGAGCGCCGGGAGAGGATTCGACGCATACTGCATCGTGTTTTCGAAGTACGGCGAATAGACGTTTAGTTTGTAAGCAGCGAAAGTGCGGATCTGCTTCTTTTGAAATTCAAGCGTCGGTACAGGCCCGCGCGACAAGTCGTCATGAACGCCGCGCCAGCGCATCGCCGGCCAGTCCCGAATCTCTGCGCCCGTCAGCAGCGGAGCGCCCTGGCCTCTTTGCACAAGCTGTATCAGGGTTTGCGCGCCGTAGAAGATTCCGGTCGCGGTATGCCCGATGACATAAGCTTCGCGCTTTCCCGTGACGAGCACGTAGCCCTCAGGACGCATGGCTTCATCGAGGCTCATTCTTTCGCGTGCCAGCACCCGATGCGCAAGCGCTGTCTCGTCGCGCAACAGATAGACGCGCACCGCCGTGGCTGAATTTCGCAGCGGAACGCCGCGCGCCTTCAGCTCCTCGCGCAAATCCTGAGCGGCGAACCGATCGTCTTCGTCAGTGGCTGAACCCACCACGCGCACACCGCCGGCGAGGGAGAGATTCTCGCGCACTGTGAACTCGCGTGGCTGCGGAATCAGCGGCGGTCGAGCCGAGGCATGCGCAGCGGAGATCGCGAGCGCGATCGAGAGGCAACAGACAAGGGCCAGAGAGGGCTGGGCAACCGGAGAGTGAGTCACCTGCTCATCGTCTGATGTTCCGGCTGGAATGTCCACAATCAGGCTTTGGCGTGCGATTGGCTGCCGGTTTGGCGTGCTCTCCACAGAGCGCCGGCCAGCGCATCGGCCGGGGCATCCAGCACCACGATCCCAGGATAACTTTGTTGCAAATCCGCAACCAGCGTGTCGCGAACCGGCGCGGCTCGCTCGAGAATGCTGCTGGCAATCGCAACCGTGGGCACGGCGAAGGGTGAGCCGGCAGGGGCCTCGAGTCCGCGGATGTGCTCGATCACCAGGCCTGCGAGCATGGCCAGATCCGCGCCGCCCTGTTCGAGCACCTCCCGCGCGATCGCGTCGCCTTGTTCCGCCGCGGCAACCACCACCGGCGCCAGCCTCGAAAATTCCGGCGCGGGATTGGCATTCGCGAATTCGACCAGCTCCCAGATGGTGGCAAGATTCCAAAAACTTTGCGCCATTTCCAGCACACGCGTCGGGCGCTGCTGATCGATGGCGAGAAAGCCGCGCCGCAGGGCTTCGAGGCCAATGAAATGGCCCGACCCCTGATCGGCCATCGCAGGACCCCATCCCCCCGCGGTCACAGTTTTTCCCGTAGCCGCGCGGCCAGCGACGTTGGAGCCCGTGCCCGCAAGCACCAGCACGCCGCGAGCGCCCCAAAATACAGAGTCGAGCGCGATCACCACGTCGCCGACGATCACCAGCTCTCCGCCAATGTGCCGTGTAAACGCTTCGCGCAACCAGTTCAGCACCAACGGAACGTTTTCTCCGGCTGTGCCGATGCAGCAGCGCGTGATCGACCGAACCGAGACGCCCGTGGCTGACTCGATCTGCCGCAGAGCATGCTGCAGGTTGGCTTCAGCGGTGTCCGCGTCCACCTTCATTCGCTTGATCGTGCCGGTGCTTACCCGCAACAGTTCGCGAGTGTTATCCCCCAGGACAAATTCTGTCTTCGTGCCGCCGGCATCCACGCCGAGAAAATACTGCATGCAATTCCTGTCTCCGGTCCAGGCCGGGATTCGATCCTCACGCCTGCGCGTGAGAGCTATCGCTGCCGCTTGGGCAGAAGCGTCCAGATCGCCGGATCTTCTTCACCAAGAACCCACGAGCAAAAGCCCTGCAGTCCGTTCTGCTGCATTAGTTCATAGCGGTCCCGAAACGTATGCAGATCGGTATAGAAGATCCATTCGCGCATCTGGTCGCGGTAAAAGTAAAACCAGGCACTGTGATCCTCCTCGTCCCACTGAATCTTGCCGCTCCAGTCGTGCGCCAGTTGCAGCGCGTCCACTGCGCTGATGTAGTCGGCCGTCGGGTTGGGCTTCTCCGTGGGCAGTTCGCTCTCACGGGTGGGAGGCGTGATCGTCGGCGCGCCCGTGTACCAGTGGTAGCCGTAGAGAGGAATGCCGAGCGAGAGTTTTTCCTTCGGGACGAACTGCAATGCATACTTCATATTGTCGACCGTCCACTGCCAGCCCGCGACGGGTCCAGGCGTGGTCCAGCGCGTGTTCTGGTCGTAGGTCATCAGGCAAACCAGATCGACGGCTTTCGCGATCGCCGCCAGGTCGTAAGCGCCGCGCCAGTCCGTGTAGATCCATTTCGCGAACCCGCCGCTGCCAGGATACCCCGGCGCATTGGGAACCGTGGCGATGCTCAGCTGGAAACCTGCGTGGTGCAGTTCATCCGCCGTGCTCGCCACCATTGCCGAGAGCGCGTCGCGATCCGTCCACTCGACATTCTCCAGATCAAACTGGAAGCCGGAATAGCCGTGCAGCTTGCACTCGCGAATCAGCGCTTCGTTCATCTCCGCCTGCGCCGTTTTGCTGCTCGCCAGGAGATGAAAACTCCTCTTGTTGAACAAAGCGACGATCGGCATCACCGGCAGCTTCTCACTCTGTGCCTGGGCCAGCACGGCAGGCTCAGGCTCTCCGGTCACCAGTCCATTCTCATCGACCTGATACCAGGTGGGCACCAGAAGGTCGATTTGCGACGAGTGGGCAAAGAAGTCGCGAATCGATTTGGGATCGCTGGTCATATAGAACAGCGCTACGGGATGATCCGCAGCCAATGCCGGCGGCAGAACCGCGATCAAAAGCAGCCACACCAGGTGTTTTATCGAACTCATACCGCGAGCACCTCAATATCGTTGGCTCTGAAGGCTCCCAGAGCGTCGTTGGTAATTCCGGAATCGGTCACGAGAACGTCAATCTCGTTGACCGGACAGATGAGCGCAGGGCTGACCATGCCGATCTTGCTCGAATCGGCGACCACGATCACCTGTTTCGCCTGGCGAACCATGGCGCGGAAGACAGCCGCTTCGTCCGGCTCAATGGTGGTGACGCCGCGCTGTGGATCGACGCCACAGGCGCCGATAAATGTCTTATCCATGAAAACGCCGTTGAGCATCTCGATGGCGGTCGGGCCGGTTAACGAAAATGCGCCTGCCCAGCGCATCGTTCCGCCGGTCAGGGTCACGTTCAGCGCCGGCTGATTGCTCAGCTCCATCGCAATGTTCACGGCGTTGGTGATGATGTAGATGGAATTGCGATGGCGGATGCACCGCGCTACCTGTGTCGGCGTGGTGCCGGCCGTGAAACCCACCGTGTCGTGCTCACGGATGAGTTCTGCCGCGGCCATTCCGATACGCCGCTTTTCCTCCGTGAAACGCGATTCCCGCACATGAAATGAGGAGTCGAAGCGGAAGGGTTCGTACTGCATTTGTCCCGCCAGCCGCGCGCCCCCGTGTGTACGATGCACCAGGTTGCGTTCTTCGAGACGCGCCAGGTCGCGGCGAACGCTGGGCGCCGACGCGCCCAGGTAGCCGACCAGTTCATCCACAGAAGCGTTACCGTGCTGCAGCAGTACCTGCAGAATCTTCTTTGCCCTTTGCTCAGTTTTCAGAGACATGGAATTGCCGACCTATTATCGCTGAAAGCTGGAATCTCGCGGTTCATTTCTACGGGGTTAGCGGGGTCGCGCAGCGATTCGTTCGTCCCCGGCGCGCTGCGCCGCCGAGACCAGGGCCCGCACGTTCTTTTCGTCCACCACAAACCGAAGATATTCACGATCGCGAATCTCGCCCATCTGCACATCCTGTCGGTGAAACTCCACCGGGCTGGGACGCGCCGTTCGCAGGCTGGCATGGAACTCGGTCGCACCGGTTGCTTCGGCGACGCCGGCGATCGTTTCCGGCGTGATGCCGCCGCCGGCCATCACGGCGAGCCGGTCGCCTGCTGTTTCCACCATGCGCGCCACGACGGCCAGGCCTTTGGTCACTTTGGGTGCACCGCCAGAGGTCAGCACGCGCGCTGCTCCCGTGGCGACTACATCTTCCAAAGCTGCGCGCGGATCCGGCGTCATGTCGATGGCTCGATGAAACGTCACCGGCAACGGGCCGGCCAACTCCACTAACTTCCGGGTGCGAGCCACGTCGACCCGTGCCTGCCGATCCAGCACGCCCAGAATGATGCCATCGGCGCCCAGGTCGCGTGCCTGACGAATGTCCTGCTGCATGATTCCGAATTCCAGATCGGTGTAACAAAAATCTCCGCCGCGAGGGCGAATCATGACGAATACGCCGATGTCGATCTGTTGCCGAACGATGGAAACGAGTCCTGCAGAGGGAGTGACGCCGCCCTCCAGCAAATCGCTGCATAGTTCCACCCGTTGTGCACCGCCGCGTTCGGCGGCAGTCGCCGATTCCACCGAATCGACGCATATTTCAACTTGCATAAACCCCGAATCCATCTTTCCTCGGCCCGTCTTTCCGCGCGCCGTTATACGACTGCCGGACATTGCGCCGGCTATGCCCGTACGGCTGCCCAGCCGAGCATAACAGGGCAGCCGTCCGATGCTCTTTGCTCGTCTTCGTTGCCATCGGCCCTAGAACGTGATCTGCCCGGTCAACTGCAGGACACGTGGACTCCAGAGCGAAATGTTGCCGTACGGTGCGTCTCCGCCCGGAATAAGCGATCCGAAATTCGAATTGCCCACGTTCGCGCTTGGGAACAGGTCATTCGAAGTCGGCGAATGCCAGGTACTGCCGAAGTTGAAGACATCGGCGCGGATCAGGAGCGAGGTCGACTCAGTGATGTGCGTCGTCTTGCCCAGGTTCGCGTCGAGGTTTTGGATATACGGCGTGCGTTCGGGACTCTTGTTGGTATTCCCATAACGCCCCAGCGGCGGATTCGAATATTTGCTGGTGTCGAAATACTCCGTAAGCGTTCTCTTGAAGCCGGGCGTCGTATGGAAGGTCGAATTTGCGTTATAGCGGCCTGTGTAGTATTCGCCCATCTGATCGGCCGATACACTCGCGCCCACGTTGAACGGCAGTCCGCTGCCCAGCTGGTAGATGCCGCTGGTCGTCCATCCGGTCACGATTGTATTGAGCCAGCGCGAAGCGACCAGGTGGTCGGGCACGGTGTACACATAGGACGTGACAAACCGGTGCGTCTCATCGGAAGCCGCCAGCCCGTATTCCTGGTAGGGATTCTGCGGATCCTGAATCAGGCTCGGTTCGCCGTTCAGGTTGTTGACGCCTGAAGTCACATCCATAGTCTTCGAATACGTGTAATTGGCGTGAAAGTTCAATCCGTGATAGTTCCGCTCGATCAACTGCACCTGCAGAGCGTTGTAGGTGGACTGGAAGCCGTTGATGTTCGCGTAGAAGTACGGCGGCATGTTGGCGAATGGTTCGCGGGTATCCATGGGCTGGAAATTCGGATCCGTGAGGCAGGACGCATTGTTGCCCGTCGCCTGGGAAATATCCACCAGCGAGTTGCAGGAGTCGTTCGCCACGGTTGGCGGCCGAGCTGCCCCGATGATGTCCTGGCTGGGTTGGTGCAAGCCGTGGTCGCCCACGTAGCCCACGTCCAGCAGCAGCGTTGGCGTCATGCTGTACTCGGTGTCGAACATCCATTGTTCGTCGTAAGGGTTGCGATTTCCCGGCCAGTTGGTCTGGTTATAGGGGAACTCCCAACCCGGCGTAACGAAGAGCTGGGCGGAGCTAATGGGCGCCGACCAGAGGTTCTTCAGCACTGCGGTGGACTGCGTCTCCGTCCCACTCGGCGCTGGGTAAGGGGTCGCAGTCTCGTCGTAAATGCTGTCCTTGTCGAACTGCGTGCCATCGTAATAGCGGTTATATAAACCGTAGAAAATGCCGAAGCCGCCGCGAACTACCAGTTTCGGCATGGCCTGCATGGAGAAGCCAAGGCGCGGGGCGAAGTCTTTATTATCGATGGGCACTAGGGTGTTGCTGGCGCCGCACTGCAGGAAGTTCAGGTTGGGAGTGCCGCCTGCCGCCTGGATCCCCGCCTTGACCGATTGAGTAAAGTTGCAGTTCGCCCAGACGTACTGGCCGCCATTGGCGGGGTTGAAGGCAAAACCGTCATTGTGGGCGCTGTGGAAGTTGGGCGGCCGCTCCCAGCGCAGGCCGGCGTTTAGCGTTAGCCTGTTCGTCACATGAAAGCTGTCATCAAAGAACACATTCCAGTTCGTGCCCCAGAGGATGTAATCGTCGCTCGCGATTGGCGGCGGGCCCGTCGCCGAGTTCGTATCGCCCAGATCGAAGTCGGCCACCGGATTGCCCTGATACTGCGCGGTGTCTGAATAAGAGCCGCTGCTCGCATATGGGTTGCCGGCGAGGCCCGGTACCAGAGCCGTGTATTCTCCGTTGAAATTCACCGACCCGGTTCCCAGGTAGTTATCCAGTTCGAAGAGCTGGACGCGGCGTACATCGATGCCAACGTTCATGGTGTGCCGGCCGCGCACCATGGTGACGGTGTCCACGCCCTGGTAAATGTTATCCGCGTAAGTCGTCGGCTCACCGCCACCGATGCAGTAGTAGATATTCGGACTGAAGCAGGTGTTCGGCAGGTCGAAGGTGACCGGGTTCGGTGCGGCGTTCGCCAGCCCCACCTGCGCCGAAAGATTCGGCCCATACGCTGTGGTGACGCCAGTCAGGAAGTGATTGCGGCTGTAGCCCAGCGTCGCCTGGTTCAGAGTGTCGGCGCTGAACGTGTGGGTCCATGTGCCGCCGAACAGCTTGGGACGGGTATAGGTGGTGCCGCTTTGGCCGAACGAAATGCTGCCGCTGGTTTGTGACAGGCTTCCCACGTTGGCCGTAAAGAAGAGATGATCGCTTTGCCCGATGTACTGGTCGATGCGCCCCGTGCCCACGCCTTGCTTCTTGGTTATTTTGGTATCGATTGTGTAGTTGCCGCAGCCGGTCAGCAGATGCGCCGACTCGGTGCAGCCTGTGCTGTTCGGGGGGCCGAAGTACGCGCCAATCGCTTTGGCCACGGGATCGATCTCTCCCGGAGGGATCATGTTATTCGGAAACGCTGTGCGGACGACCGGGCTGTTGGTGGGGCCGAGCGGCAGGTTGGAGTTATAGGCGGGGTTCGGCACCGAAGTGCTCGGATCGTAGATGGGGAACGGCCACGCGCTGAAGTCACCGCTGAGTTCCGCTGGCGTCGGCGCAAAGACGGTCTGAGGATTGTTCACCTTCGAGTACAGGCCTTCATCGTAGCTCCCAAACCAAAACGTCTTGTTCCGCCCGTCGTAGAGGTGCGGAATGAACAAGGGTCCCCCCAGCGTGCCGCCGAACTGGTTCTGGTGGTACGGCAGACTGAGCGGTCCCGGCGTGAATCCCGCCGTACCGGCGTTGGCCGCGTTCACCGCTTGCTGGAACTGGTTGTCCGGCTGCATCCAGTTGGCTTCGATCGACTCGTATCCAGCCCCGTGAATCATATTCGTCCCCGATTTAATGGCGACGTTCACCTGCGTCACGCCCGGCCCATATTCGGCGCCGTACATGCCGTTCATCATCTTGAATTCCTGAATCGCTAGCTCGTTCGGAATGTTGATGGGCGTCGAAAACTCGTAGTCGGCGTCGTAGATGCCGTCCACACTGTAGCTGGTGCTCTGCGCCTGCACGCCGTTGGAACTCACCGAGAAATACTCGTTATTGATGCCGTGGTAACTCCAGTCCGCTTCGTCACCGCCAATTTCAATGGTCGTGCCCGCGTTGGTGATCATCAGATTCGTGAAGTCGCGTCCCACAACAGGGAGACTCTGAATCACGTCGCTCTGCAACACCTGTCCAATGGTGGTGTCATCGGTATGCAGCATCTGTGTGGCGGCCGAAACCCTCACAGTCGCGTTCACGCTGCCCACCGTCAGCTTGAAATCCTGCCGCAGCGTTTGCTGGATCTCCAGCGTGAGGTTGGAAGCAACCTCCTGCGAAAATCCAGTGGACTCGGCCGTGACCGAGTACGTGCCTGGGTTCAGGTCCGCAGCCGTGTAATCGCCGCTGGCGTTGGTGATCAGTCGGTGCGTTACTCCGTTGCTCGCGTCCGTCACCGTCACCTTCGCGCCCGCGATGGCGGCGCCGGACGGATCGGTCACGTGTCCAACAATCGTTCCCTGGGCATTTTGCGCCCAGGTTGCGCTCCCGGGCAGCAGCAGGAAGACTCCGAGCAGAGCAGTCAGCGCACACCGCGTACGAAACAGCTGAATCGAAGGCATGATGGCAGGTTCCTTTCGTTGAGGATTTCTGTCTGGCAGCGACGTCACGATCGGTCAGCACTCCTGTCCGAACCCATCGGCGATGAGGTTTGGCCTCCGTATCAGCGCCGATGTGGGCACCATCTAACCACATTTATGAAGCTTTGACCATAAAAATGATCGAATTGAACAAAAGTCAGAGTTTTTGAGGGCTTCCGACCCATTCGCGCCGAAGAGGAACCGGCATCGCCTTTCCTGCACAGAATGATTGCAGGAAGGCGTTAGTTCCCGCTCGGCATCCGCCACTGGAGAAGCGGCAGCAGGCTGGAATAGTCATCCGTCCACGCCCGCAGCCCGGGTTTCGGCGGAATCTCCCTGGCGAACGCCGCGACCTGCGGCTGCGCGAGAAATGCCGCGTTATTCGTCACCAGCACCCAGGTCGCACGGTATTCGCCTCGGGCTTCCTGCGGCGGAGTATCGACGAGCCGCGCCGCCATGCCCGACGCATCCGCCAGCGCCGCAATCTCCGGCGTCAGGTCGAGATACTGGTTCGATACATGGAACGCCAGCATCCCCCCCGGCGCGAGATGTCTGCGATACACCGCCATCGCCTGCGTCGTCAGCAGATGGATCGGAATGGCGTCGCCGGAGAAAGCGTCGATCACCAGCACGTCGAAACTCTGCGGCGCCTCGCGGCTGAGCGAAATCCTGGCGTCGCCATCCGCGAACGTAATTTGCGCTCCGGATTCGCGCAGGTAGGTGAACAGATGCTCGGCGATCGGGCGGACCAATGGATTGATCTCGTAGAAGCGAATGCGATCGCCAGCCTTGCCATACGCGGCCAAAGTCCCGGCTCCCAGTCCGACCACGCCAATGTTCCGGGGGCGATCGTCGCAGCAAAAGCGCAGCGCCAGTCCCACTCCGGAATCCGTCGCGTAATAGGTTGTCGGGCTGCGCCGAAAATCCGGTGCGAACCACTGCGTACCGTGCTCGATGGTGCCGTGCAAGAGCGTCCGCACCGTCTCTGCTTGCGGCGGCACATGCGACTCGCGCACGCGCAACGCCCCGTAGAAATTGCGCTCCTCCACCAGCGTGCTGCGCGCATAAACAATGTGCAGCATGATGACCAGCACCAGCAGCAGCGCCGTCCCCGTTCCCCACAGCAGACGCTGTGCCCATCCCTTGTCCCAGAACATAATCAACGCCAGCGCCGCAGTCGACAGAAACGCCAGGGCCACGTCATAGTTCGCGTCGAACACCAGAGGACACAGGATTCCGATAAAGATGGTCCCCGCCGCGCCGCCCGCCGCGATCAGCAGGTAGAACAGCGTTGACTCCGAACGATTCGCGGGCCGCAGCGCGTAGGTCTCCACGTGGCAGAAAAGGCAGGCGAAGAACAACTCGGCGAGGAAGAAGGCAATACTGATCTGGATCGGCACTGTCACGTCGGTCTTCGACAGCATCCACGCGAGCGCTGCCAGCAGGACGATCAACAGGCGCGCCACGATCCAGATGAATCGGAGAGGCGGCGCTTCGAAGGCAATGATGAACGTCAGCAGATAAACGCCCAGCGGCAGAACCCACAGCAGCGGTATCGCGGCGATGTTCTGGCTCAGATGGCCGGTAACCGCGCACAACTGGATCGCGGCTCCCGCCGGAAGCAGAAACCATAGCAAACGAGCGCGGAACGTGGAGCGGGGCCCCTCCTTCGCCGGCGCCGGCTCTGCGGCCAGCCCGGCTCCCCTTGCCCGCGATTGCCACCCGATCACCGCGCAAATCACTGCATACAACCCGAATCCGGCCCCCCAGGCTTTTCGCTGCAGAGTCAGCGCAAGATACGGCTCAATCACGGTGGGGTAAAGCACCAGCGCGAGCAGAGATCCGGCGTTCGATAGCGCAAACAGCTTCCACGGCACGCCGCTCTGCTGCCCGCGCGCCAGCCACAACTGCAGCAGAGGACTGGTCGACCCGAGAAGCAGGAACGGCAATCCGATGGTCAGCGTCAGCGTCAGGAAGATCGCCGCCAGCGGATGGTCCGCGGCGCGGCTGAGATCGGGCTGCGCCACCAGCACCAGCAGGGCGCTGGCCAGCACCAACAGCACAATGTGCAGAACCACAGCCGTGCGTGCCGAACGCCGCCGTCCCAGCCAGTGCGCGTACAGATAGCCGAGCAGCAGGGCTGTCTGGAAGAACACGAGGCAGGTGATCCACACGGCGGACGATCCGCCAGCGCCGGCAGCAACTGTTTCGCCGCCATCGGTTCGACTGCAAAGAGCAGAAAAGCCCCAAGGAAAATGGCACTGCCGTACAGAATTCGCATCGCAGGAGGTGAACGTGTCCCGATAAAAACGCTACCATGCAGATCCCTCGCTGCACGCGCTCCAGGAGATTCCGTCCGGATTTCCACGCGATCGGCGCGAGTGAATTCTCGTAAACTGGAGCCAATGAGAATCGGCATCGACTTCGGAACGACGCGCGTTGTTGTTGCTTCGGTCGATCGGGGCAACTTCCCGCTGGTAAATTTTGAAACTCCGGATGGCCAGGCATGCGACTGGTTTCCGCCGGTGATCGCGGTTCGCGGCCACTCGCGCCTGTACGGATGGCAGGCAGTCGCCGCGCAGGAAGATGACAGCTGGACCGTTCTGCGCTCCCTCAAGCGCTGTCTGCGCAAAGCTGGCCCGCAAACCGAGCTCCATGCCGCCGGTCAGACCCTGCCGCTGCGCCTCCTGCTCGGCGAAATGATGGTTGCGTTGCGGACCCAGCTGCTGGAACACTCGAACCTCGGGGCGCGGCCGGGCGAACCTCTTGAAGTGGTTCTCGGCGTCCCCGCCAATGCCAACAGCAATCAGCGCTTCCTCACCGAAGAGGCCGCGCAGAGCGCCGGTTTCACGGTCCTGGGCCTGATGAACGAACCATCAGCCGCGGCCATCGAGTACGCCTACCGCAACAGCGCGGAACGGCGCAGCCGCACGGGCAGCGGCCTGCTGGTGTACGACATGGGCGGCGGCACGTTTGACGTCTCCCTGGTCACGCTGGGAGAAACCGAGCACACCGTCGAGGCTTCGGACGGGATTGCCAATCTCGGCGGCGACGACTTCGATCAGATCCTCGCCGATCTCGCCCTCGAAACCGCTGGCCAGGACGCCGATCTTACCCCTGCCGAACGGCACCATCTTCTAGAAGGGTGCCG
>Ga0210385_10001512_pt1 | contig 14415 bp, 12 predicted proteins | sample IncBWH26OmetaG_FD_160107 | JGI IMG/M metagenome (GOLD analysis project Ga0210385, IMG submission 160107) | Forest soil microbial communities from Barre Woods Harvard Forest LTER site, Petersham, Massachusetts, United States - Inc-BW-H-26-O ...
CATCAAGGCAGCGAGCACGACCGCCGGGGATAAATGCGCCTCCTGAGCGATTCCCGCGGCGATGCGGGCGGTTAACTGCGCATGCCGGTGGAAATCCTCAGGCAGACGTTCGCATCAAGCATCTGGCAACCAATGAAGAAGTGACTTGTACCGTCGCGGACATCAATCCCGGAACCACAGACGTTCCAGAGGTTGGAACAGCCTTTGCCAAACCCTCTCCCAGTTTTTGGCGCGTGTCATTGCCGCCGGAAGATTGGAGCCCGCGAAGTTTGGAAGCGAAACGCGGCTCTTCGATCACTAATAGCAACGCGGGAAAGCCGGTGATGGTCAAAAAATAGGTCTAGCCTGGCAGTCCCGTGAAGCCGCAAGCCTGCCGTCGATGCATGCAACCCCTGTGTAAAAGACTGCAAAAGTCTGGTATTGTCTGCGGGGGTGAAGTATGAGGACACTACGTATGTGGTTCGTATTAGGCGCGGCGATGGTTGTGGTGGCGGGGCTGGTATTGCTGGCGAAAAATTTGCGCGCGGGCGATAAGGCGCCGGCGGTAGGCACGGAAGCGCCGGATTTCACGCTGAATTCGCAGGACGGCAAGCCGATTAGCCTGCACGATTTTCGCGGCAAATGGGTGGTGCTGTATTTCTATCCAAAGGACATGACGAGCGGATGCACGATCGAAGCGCACAATTTTCAGCGAGACATGGCCAAGTATGAGGCGAAGAACGCGGTAATCATCGGCGTCAGCGTGCAGGACGAAAAATCGCACCAGGAGTTTTGCGCGAAGGAAGGCTTGAACTTCAAGCTGCTAGCCGACACGAATCACGACGTTTCGGAAAAGTACGATTCCTTGACAAATTACGGCGTAGCGAAACTTTCCGCGCGGCACACCTTTCTGATCGATCCCACCGGTAAAGTGCGCAAGGTGTGGACCGACGTGGACGTCAAGAAGCATAGCGACGAAGTGCTCGCGGCTCTCGACGAACTCAGCAAATCCTAGCTGGGATAAATTCAAAAATACAGAAAGCCGGGGCCTTTGCCGTTTTTGGTGAGCAGGATTTCCAGAGCGATCTGGTCCTCTCGAATCTGAACGTCGCTGAACTTTGTTCCGGCAACTAATTGTTCAAAGCTGCTGCGTGTATAGGCGCGTTTGAGCAGCATAAATCGAAACGTCAGTCTGGTGATGATGGCGTTCACGGCTCCAATATGCATGCTTTTGACAGCCTGGTTGATGGCTTCCTGTGGCGCATCGCCCCGCAGGTCGACGATGAGCGCGCGGCCGCCGGGGCGGAGAACGCGATGCATTTCTTCCAAGGCGCACTTTGGTTCCGTGAAATTTTTGAACGCTGCGCTGCAAACGAGGAAATCGAAGCTTTCGTCTGCAAATGGCATACTCGATGCGTTGCCGCGGCGAAAGTCCACCCTTACGCCGGCTTTGGCGGCGTTGGCAGTTGCGATTTCAATGAAGGTCTTGCTGATGTCCATCCCGGTAATTTCATAATCGCCGAGTTTAGCGAGCTCGATAGCGAAATATCCCGGGCCGGGAGCGACTTCGAGGATTTGGGCCGGTGGCGGAACCTGTTCGGCGGTGCGGCGAGCCAAGTCCTTGAATCTTTCCAGAGATTTTTGGGTCATTCGGGCATACCATCTGGCGACGGCGCCCTCCATTCCCATTCCTTTATAGCCTTTTGTAGCAGTGGATGCGTATGCGGACATGCGATCCTCCTTTTCTGGAGGAATCGTAGCGTGAGGGAAAAACGTGCTGTAGAGGGATTCGGCCAATCCCCGGCGGAAATCGGCGAATGCCAGTTTGCTACCGGCGAAAAACGATCTCAGGTTGTCTTTGTCAATTCGGAAGCGCTATTGTCGCGGTTCACGGCGCCTTTTTAGTTTTCGGCTCGAGGTGCCCGCTTAACCGCTGGATGGCGTCTTCCAGTCTTTGACTACGCTTCCAGAAATCGGCCCATAAATCGCCCTTTTCCTCCAGGCGTTGGGGTAGCGACTTGATATTCAATTTTTCGGGCTTGAGGCTGGTGCGCAGTTCGCTGGGTTGCAGGGGAGTGGACACCGGAGCTTTCGGAAACGCGCGCACCACATAGGCCGCGGCAAGGGGCCGGCCCAGCGCATTTTGCTGAACATCAATCAGCACGCGGCCGGGGGGGCGTTTCGCGACGGTGCGCTCGTTGGTCACCAGGCTAGAGTGCTCGGCAGTCACCATTCGCGCCACGATCTCTGCAAATGTGCGCAGTTGCTCGTAGGTGTAGACGGGCTCGACGGGAAGATATAAGTGCATTCCAGTGGCGCCGGAAGTCTTCACAAAAACATTGAGTTTTAATTCTTCCAACTTCTCGTGGAGGGCCTTGGCGATCTTCACTACCACAGAAAATTCCGTGCCGTCCGAGGGGTCTAGATCAAAGAAAAAATAGTCCGGATGCACGAGGTCGCCCACGCGACTGCTCCAGGGATTGTGGTCGATGCAGCCGAGGCCGGTCAGGTAGAGCAGGGAAGCGCGATCATTCGCGAGGGCGTAGTGAATCTGCTCTCCCCTGGTTTCGGAATCGATGGCCACCGTCTGGAACCAGTCCGGGAGGCCCAGGCCCTCACGCATGTCTTTCTGGAAAAACATCTGGCCCTTGATGCCATCGGGATAACGCCGCAAAACCAGCGGGCGATCCTTCAAAAAGGGCAGCAGATAATCCGCCATGCGATAGTAGTACGCGACCAAGTTGCGCTTGGTGTAGCCCGATTCCGGGAAATACACTTTGTTGAGATTGCTCAAGCGGAAGCGCTTGCCGTCCACCTCCAAAGTGGCATTTTCCGCGCGGCCCTTGAAAAGTTCTGCTTCAATTTGTGCTTTCGAGCTTAAAACTTTGCCCATGATGGGCGCAGCGTGCACGACGTGGGGATTTTCCGTAGACGCTTCGGGGGCGGCAACCTCATTTCCCCGGCGACAGTCTTGCGGTTTTGCGTCTTCGCGCAGACCCAGAAATACCGGATGCCGCAGGCGTTCTTCTTGGGTCCATCCGCTGAAGCGAACATGCGCCACGAGGTTTGGAGTTACCCAAGTTGCTTTCTCATTCGTTTCCGGATCTTTGTCGAAAGGGCATTTGCTCGTTTCCAATTTTTTGAGTTTCGTCGCAACAGTCTTATGCGTCTCCGTGTCGAATCCACTTCCCGCGTGCCCGATGAAACGGAGTTTTTTGCCTTCGTACAGTCCCAGCAAGAGCGAACCGAACGGCATGCCGGCGCCGCGAGGAGCGGTCCAGCCGCCGACAACAGCATCGAGCGTCTTGGAGGTTTTCAATTTCAACCAGTTGGCACTGCGCTCGCTGACGTAGCGGCTGTCAATACGCTTCGCGATGATCCCTTCCAGTTCGTTCTGTTTTGCCAGCTCGAATAATTCTTTACCCTTTTCCAACTGATGGTCCGAAAAACGAATTCGTTCGGATGAGTGGAGAAGCCGCTGCAAGAGTTGTTTGCGTTGCAGCAGAGGCGAGGCGCGAAGATCGTAGCCGTCGCAATACGGAAGATCGAATATGAAATAAACGACAGGGAATTCAGAAAGCAGTTTTTGTCCCGGAGCGCGCACATGCATGCGTTCTTGGAGCTTTTCAAAATCGCTGCGACCACGCGCGTCCAGAACAGCGATTTCTCCGTCGAGGATGGCGTTTCCACTGAAGGAAGTCGGAAGACCAGCCAGTTCGGGATATTGCGTGGTGATGTCCGAGCCCGACCGCGCATGCAGCGTCAACTTGCCCTCTTTGATCCATGCGAGCGCGCGTACGCCGTCCCACTTGATTTCGAATAACCAGTTAGGATCGGAAAAGGGACGCTCCGAAAGGGTGGCTAGCATGGGTGACAGACGCGCCGGCATTGAGCTCTTGCGCGCATCTTCCAAGTCCGCGGCATGCAACGGGGTTGCATCGCGTTTGGGCGGTTCCTGCGCCTTGATTTCTTCGAGAACGCGCCCGGTCAGCACCGATCCGTCGTGCTCGTCGATGCTCCAGTTGGGATCCACGGCCGCGTCTTTATGCTTGATCATCAGCCACTCGTTGCCTTTCTCGCTGTTCTTCAACTTCACGATTACAAAACTGCCGCGCAGCTTTTCTCCATTCAGGAAAAATTTGATCTCGCCATGCTCGACTTGTGCTGCGGCGTCTGCTTTGCCTTCCACCTGAAATGTTCCGCGATCCCAAACCATCACGATACCCGCGCCGTAACTGCCTTCGGGAATGTTCCCTTCGAAATTGGCGTAATCGAGCGGATGGTCTTCGGTTCGCACCGCCAGGCGCTTGTCATCGGGATTCAGCGAAGGGCCTTTCGGGACGGCCCAGGATTTCAATGTGCCGTCGATGGCGAGGCGAAAGTCATAGTGGAGGCGGCGCGCGGCATGTTTTTGTACGACAAAGGTATTCTCAGTCTTTCCAGGACCTTCCACACCAGAGGGCTCCGGTGTACGGCCAAACTGCCGTTTTTTTCGATACTCTTCCAGCTTGCGCGGTTTCGCCATGGACGCATTCTATCGCAGGGCTTTCTACAGCCTTCACATGTACTTTTTGGGGCTTTTGCATAGGTTTTCGGCTTGCATCCGGGCGGGCTGCTCGCTAACCTTAGAGACTCGTTCGCCGCCCATTCGCTCCTTGGAGGACACTCATCATGGCAACCACGGTCTGGAAAGGCCACCTGGCCTTCGGGTTGATCTCGATCCCGGTGCGCATGTTCGCGGCCGCACGCGGCGAACGCGTCAGCTTCAACCAACTTCATAATGTTTGCCATTCGCGCCTGAAGCAGCCGCTGTTTTGCCCGGTCTGCAACCGCAACGTAGAGCGCTCCGAGGTCGTGAAGGGCTTCGAATACGACAAAGATCAGTACGTGCTGTTCAACGAAGAAGATCTGGACAAGATTGAGCCACCGTCCGCGCGCGTGATGGAAATTATCGAGTTCGTGAAACTTGATGAGATGGATCCCCTTTATTTCGACGCCTCCTATTACATCACGCCCGAGGATCCGGGATTGAAAGCGTATATGTTGCTGATGAAGGCCATGGAGGAAACTGGCTATGGTGCCATTGCCAAGATCACCATGCACCAGCGCGAACATATCGTGATCATTCGTCCTGGCGCCAAGACCATGACGCTGCACACCATGTTTTATTCCAACGAGATTCGCGCGGCTGAAGCGGTACCCACCGACAAGATCGAAGTGAAAGATCAGGAAAAGAAGCTGGCCGAGCAGTTGATCGAAAGCCTGGCCGTGCCTTTTCAGCCGGACAAATACCGCGACGAATACAGCGATAACGTTCGCGCCATGATTGCCGCAAAGCTCCAGGGCCAGGAGGTCGCGGAAGCGCCGCAGCCGCATCTGGCTCCGGTGATCGACTTAATGGACGCTCTGAAAAAGAGCCTGGCAGAGAAACATGCCCCAGCTCCTGTTGCAGCGAAAGCTCCCGCCGCAGCACAAGCGGGCCCGATTGCCGTGCCTTCCGGCAAAAAACCGCCGTCCCGCGCCGTACAGCCGGCGCCCGCAGCGCAAAAACGGGGGAAGAAAGCGGCCGGCTGATTTCGGATGGGTGCCACGGATAGATTCAGCTTCGAAGACGTGCAACGGATTATCGGTCTGACCCGCAAACAGTTGGACTACTGGGACAAGCTGCGGCTGGTGTCACCGCAGGAAGGACAGGGAGCGCGCTATTACGATTTTCGCGATCTGATAGGCCTTCGCACTGTCAAGCAATTGCTGGAAAAAGGCGTGTCCGCAAATCGTTTGCAGCGGGCGCTTTCGGCTCTCAACGAAAAACTTTCCCAGGTCAAGGCGCCACTCTCTCAACTGCGCATTCTTTCCGATGGCAAAGACGTGCTGGTGGAGCAGGGGGGCGCGCGCCTGGAACCGCTGTCTGGCCAATTTGTTTTGAATTTTGAGACGCGCGAACTGGATGAGAGCATACGCTTTATTGCGCGCCGCAGTGCGAGCGATTGGCTGGCCATGGCCTTGTCCTACGAAGCCGACAAAGAGACCCGGGCACAGGCATTCGATGCCTACGACCGGTGTGCAGATGCCGATCCTAATAATGCCGACGCGCTGCTGAACTGTGGAACGCTGCATTACGAAGACGGTAACTTCGAAAAGGCCGCGGATTATTTCAGGCGCGCGCTGGACGCGCAACCGCAAAATCCCCTGGCGCATTTTAATCTTGGCAGCGTACTGGAGGAAATGGGGGAACTGGAAGAATCCCGGCGGCACTTACGCCAAGCCCTGCTCATCGATCCAGACTATTGCGATGCCCACTATAACCTGGCGTTTGTGTGCGAAAAACTGCGTGCTTTTGTCGAAGCGCGCGAGCACTGGCAGGCTTACATCAAGCTCGATCCCGTGGGGCCCTGGTCGGCGTACGCCCGGCAACGCCTCGTTGTCCAACACGCCACATCCGCCACCTAGACCGTGGAACAGGTTTTCTGGCCCGTGGAATCAGGTTAAGCTAATGCTCTCTGCCCATAGTTTTGCCCAGCCGGGTAAATTCATTTTGGAGCATGTTTCATGACAACAAAAAAGAGCATTGTTCTTAGCAGTGTGTTCTGCGCTGGATTGGTTTGTGGCGGCGCGCTGTTCGCGCAAAGACCCGTAACGAATATCAATCCACAAAAACATCCGAATCTGGCCGAAGCGCAGAGACACTTGCAGGAAGCTTGGGGAAAAGCGGACGAAGCGCAGAAAGAAAATAAGGAGGGATTGGGTGGTCACGCGCAAAAGGCGAAGGAGCACATGGAAGCTGCGGATCAGGAACTGAAAGCTGCAGCGGAATACGCCGACCATCACTAGAAAGAAATTCATACTGGGGAGACTCGTACACCAAACCCGGCTGATCTGGCGAAGGTTATTCGCTAAATCAGCCGGTTTCTTTTATGTATTAAGCGTTTAGTGCTTTTCCTCGACTACGTGACCATGCCCGTCGTGCATTTCATTGCCTTTGAAACTCTCGGCTTTCTCTGGATGTTTGTTCGGTTCCGGCTTCTCGCCCCGGTTTGGCACCGGGCCTTTATAGCCGTGTTGTTTATCGTAGTGGTTGTCAACATGGCCGTGAAAATTCTCCGGACCATGAAACCACGGGCCCGCTCCGACGAACACGCCGCCCACAAACCATTCGGGACCGTAATAGCCGTAAGGGGCACAGGCATATGGAGCATAGTCATAGTAACCGTAGGGACATTCCGGGGCCACCCCAACATCGACACTGACCTGGGCCTGTATTCTGGGCGCATATACGGCGAAGCAGAATCCAGCTACAGTGAGTAGCGCGAGGCGTTTCAATGCGGTCATATGAGTTATTCTCCTTGTGTGAAAGACATATTCCACGTCGCGGCCAAGAAATCATGGCCGGGTCACGCTCTTACCTAACGTATCTAACCGTTGGGCGCGACAAAATCCGTCGAAATCCGTAATTCATCCGAATCTTGTCCTCATCGCTGCGGGGATTTATTACTGAGATGACTGCTTCACTAGGCACGCCTCTTGTTCATAGCCACAGGCTAAATGTCTGGAATCATGTCGCTTGAAGCGCCACGCCCCTCTGGCGAAAATGGAGCTGCCGATTGGAAAGGCAAAAATGTGCAAATTTTTTCCCATTATGGTGACTGGAAGCACCTGGCACTCATTTTGCTGTTAGAAGGGGCCCTGGAAGGTAAGCGAAATTCCTTCTGTTCAAGGAGGTCTAACTTTAGAAGTGACAATAAGTTATGCGCTCTTTAGGGCTGATAGAAATACCTTGAGTGGATGGGTTCTGACGTGCAACCATACTTAGCTCAAGCGGGGAGTGTGATCGGTGCGGCAGTTTTGAAGTGGGTTTGGAGTTAGCAATGTACGATGAGATGGATGAAGAGGGTCAATCATCTGGCAGGGGTATACGGGATTATTGGGCCATCGCCGTTCACCGTCGTTGGACGATTCTTCTGCCGCTGTTTTTTTGTTGGGTGATCGTTTGGACCGCCAGCTGGTTTATTCCATCCACATACACGTCTGAGGCGTTGGTCCTGGTGGAGCAGCAAAAGATCCCTGAACAATATGTGGTTCCGAACGTAACCGAAAGCCTGCAGGAACGCTTGCAAAGCATGACCGCTCAAATCCTGAGCCGAACCCGGTTACAGGAGACCATCGACAAATACGGCCTGTACCGCGTTAAGAGGGGCACCGGCAAGGTGATGCCAGTCGGGGATCCCGTGGCCGAAATGCGCAAGGACATCAAAATCGAATCTGTGGATTCCGCCGCGCATCCTGGGCAGCTGACCGCCTTTCGAATCGACTATTCGGCCCGCTCGCCCGAACTGGCACAAGAAATCAACAAGGAACTTACGTCTCTTTTTATTGCTGAGGATTTGAGGTCCCAGCAGGAGCTCTCCGAGGGCACGACGGAATTCTTGCAGACCCAACTGACGGATGCTAAAGAGAAGCTGGAAGAGCAGGAAGCGAAGGTCCGCGGTTTTAAGGCGAGGCATTTTGGAGATTTGCCCAGTCAAGCAGAAACAAATGTGTCAATTCTTTCCGGCTTGCAGAATCAACTAGAAGGTACACAGCGGGATCTGGATGCCGCGCGTCAACAGAAGCTCTATTTGGAATCCTTGCAACAACAATATCAAGCAGCGCAAGCGAACTTAGGGAGTGAGGATTCGTCAGGCCCTTCTGTGCCAGCACTTACAAAGGAGTTGACGGAACTGCGTCTTGAACTCGCAGATGCCCGGGCTCGGCTGACGGATGAGCATCCCGATGTGATTGCGCTCAAGGACAAGATTGCCAAAACAGAAAAGCTCAAAAAGGATCTCGAAACCGAGAACGCTTCCCACGCAGAGGCAACGAAGACGGCAAAAGCGATCGACCCCGGTGTATCGAGCGTTGTCCAACACGGTTCAACGACGCCGATGATGCAGGTGCAGAGTCAGCTAAAGGCGGTGACATTCGAAATTCAGAATTATGAGCAACATGTGAAGGAGCTGGAATCTGAGATTGCTTCCTACCGGGCACGGCTCAACATGACGCCCCAGACCGAGCAAGAGCTAGCCGATGTTTCGCGAGGATACGAAGAATCGAAAGCTAACTACAATTCCTTGCTACAAAAACAAAACCAATCTCAACTGGCCACGAGTTTGCAACAACGGCAACAGGGCCAGCAGTTTCGTTTGCTGGATCCTCCGAGTTATCCCTACAAGCCTTCAGCGCCCAACCGATTGTTCCTGAGCGTCGGCGGCCTGATGGCGGGTACCGTATTGGGACTGGCACTGGCGGTCTTGCTCGAGTTAAAAAATGATCTGGTCCGTACAGAAGACGATCTCGAAGGATTGATACCGGCGCGCATTCTGGTAGGAATTCCCCATCTGAACGAGCCCGGAGAGGATAAATTCAACGCGACTTTCCGTTGGCTCGAGATTGCCGCAGTCTCTTTGATGGCCGTCTTGATATTGGCAGGAAACTTTTACGCCTTTCATAAAAGTTAAACGCAAATGTACAGAAAATTCTACAACCTCACTTGCAATCCCTTCGAGCTTAGCCCGGATCCCTATTTCTTTTTCCCCACGCCCCGCCATAACGAAGCACTGGCATTGTTGAACTACGGCGTGCTTCGACGCAAAGGATTCGTGGTGGTCACCGGAGAAGTGGGCACGGGGAAAACCTTGCTCGTGCGTTGCCTGTTGGATTCCTTGGCGATGCACAAAGTGGCCTTCGCATACGTCTACAATCCGATCCTCACGGTGCAGAATTTCCTGGAACAGGTGCTTGGGGATCTCGGTCTCCCTGTTGCTTCGCGGTCCAAAAACGAAGCTTTGGCGCGATTGAACAATTATCTGATGACGCGTTCTCGCGATGAACTTACGACCGCGCTTATCGTGGACGAAGCGCAATTGCTTAGCTGGGAGTTGTTGGAAGAGATTCGACTGCTGACCAATCTCGAAACCACGCAACATAAATTGCTGCAGATCGTACTGGCTGGACAGCCTGAGCTCGATCGCAAACTCGATTCGCACCAGCTCCGCCAGCTGAAGCAGCGCGTTGGTTTGCGTTGCCATTTGCTTCCCTTGGAACTGACGGAAGTGGAGGGCTATATCTACCGGCGCTTGGAGTTGGCTGGCGCAAAAGGCGCGGAAAAGGCACTTTTCCCGAAGGAGACGATTCAGGCGATCTGCCACGTGTCCAAAGGGATTCCCCGTTTAGTGAACACGCTGTGCGAGAACGCGCTGATGCTGGGATATGGCATGCAGGCCAGGCAGATTACACCTGCGATCGTCAGGGAAGTCGCCTCGGATTTTCGTTTGGAACAGGTTGCCGCGGTTCCCGTAATACCGTCTTCGAACAACAATACCGAGGGAAGCGAAGGGCCGACTATGGGCTTGAAGCTTCTGCATCGGAAAACCAGAGAAGAAGTGGGCCTTTCTTCCGCTAACTCGGCTCAGAAAACACACGTTCAGTCCGGGATGAAATCCGAATGAGCCGGCTTTACGAAACTTTGAAGCGCATGGAAATGCAACGGGGCAAGTCGGACCCGCTGCAAATCGCCTCTCTGCAACCCGTGGAGTTGGTAAACAGCATGATGGCGCAGCCCGACGAGATGGCCTCCGCGCCGACAGCCGACGTCGAAATCACGCAGCGAACGCGCTTGGTCGCTGTGACCGATCCGCGAGGGCTGGCAGCAGAGAAATTCCGCGCCCTGGTTACGCGGCTCGAAAATTATCGGAAAGAACATGACCTGAAATCGCTACAAGTCACCAGCACAGTGAGCAAAGAAGGAAAGACACTGGTGACCGGGAATCTGGCAATAACACTGGCGCAGCATACCGGCTCCCGCGTTCTCATTGTTGAAGGGGATTTCCATCGCCCAACTCTAGCAACCTTGCTTGGGCTGGGTAAGTTGCAGGGGATTGGTCACTGGTGGAGCGCTCGGGAAGAGAAGGAACGGATTTCGAATTACGTTTTCCGCTTAAAGGGCTTACCAGTTTGGTTTTTGGGCGCTGGAATCAGCATGGATCATCCGTCCCAAATCCTTCAGTCGGCGCGATTCGCCGAAACCTTCGCCCGCTTGGTGAGCTGGTTTGACTGGGTTGTGGTCGATTCCACTCCGATCCTGCCGGTTGTGGACACTAACCTGTGGTCGCGCCTGGTGGACGGCACGCTCCTTGTCGTACGCGAAGGTGTCACGCCGATCCATGGTCTAAAGCGCGCCTTCGAGAATCTAGACAATCCCAAATTAATCGGTATCGTCCTCAACGAAGCGTCCGAATTCGACCGCATAAACTACACCGACCAATATTACGGGCTGGACCGCGCTAAATAGCTCGCGTGCAGAGTATGCAACGCACGACATTTGTGTATAGGTCCATTATTGTGTAGCGGCCTGCGTGACGTCTCGAACCGTGCCGTTTCTATAAACCCAAAAACAAGTTCGAGGAATATTGCACGAATGATCTATTTCGGCGGGGTCGACAACCTCTACCTTGAGGCTAGGATTTTTCGTGACTAGCTGCAGAGCATACATCGCTGCTGGTGAGTCGCCAGGTTCGCCGCGTTCGATCGTGGACAAGCCTTGGTATAGGTAGACCCCGTAATGATGTTGCGGAGCTTCGCCGCGAGCGTTTGCTAAACGTACGTAGTTTTCGCCAGTCTTCCAGTCATCCACGGGTAGCTGTCCAAGAATGCGCGCTGCGATCTGACCGCACGAAGCGACTTTCTGATTACGGGCCCATGTGCCCGCGCCAAAGGACAGCAAGAAAATAGCCACGACGATACCGTAGGCAAGATCTGAAGTTAGTAGAGCTCTGAAAACCAAGCTCAATACAATGGCGTAAAGAGCGGCTGGCAGATATAGATAAGTTTCGGAAGCGTGTGGAGAGAACACCAGGAAAGGTGTGAGCACCGCAAAGATAGAGAGCACAAGAAATGTTGCGAGCCCCTTGTCCAATCGACGGAGGCCGGCTTGTACTTCTTGCGTCCTCGAAAGCAGCAGCGCTGCTGCGGATAGAGTTGCAGAGGCCAAGGCAAACCAAAGTAGCGACTGCCGGCTGACGTGAAATGCGGGCGGCAATGGCGTTCCAAATAGCCGGTTGGCCAAAACCGGATCGACTGGACTCACCAAGGCTGCTATGTACATCGCACTATCCACGAGGATAGTCGCAAGAGGTGCTCGTGGATTTTGTCCGTGAACAATCAAATGGCGGACAGTGCCAAAAATCAATAATACTATTGCCGAACTTCCCACCAGAGCCATGATCTTGCGGCGGTCTAGGGTGTTCCGCTTCCATCTGAACAAGAGCAGGTAGCCGAAAATCATCGCGAACACAACGATGACTGGCTCGTAAAAGAACAGACCGATTGCCACCAACGTCATCGAAACCGCCAGGAGGTAGCTGCGGCCGCTGTCCAACCAATACAAAAACAGAAGGAAAGAAGAGAGGAGCAAAGCGTACGCCACAGTGTTCGTAAATATCGCCGCAACAACCGTCTGGTTAGCGACCGGCATCAGGCAAAACAAGAGGCCTGCCGTCAGTGCAGTTTTGCGATCATGAGTCCAGAACCAAGCCATGCCATAAACACAGAGCGCACAGATTAAATGAAAAATAAGATTCCTCAAGCGAAACGGCAACGCAGTGCCACGACCAAGGTTCCAGCAAACAAAGGTGGATAACCGATTGAGTGGTCGATATTTCGGACCCCCGAAATGAGTGGTTGTGAAAATATTGACTGGGTGACGTGCATCTTCGAAAACCGCTCGATGAGTCTCACTAAAATCGTCAAAACCGCAAAAGTAAGCAGTCGAAACTCGAGCGAACAAAGTTACTCCCACAATGACAATTAGGAGGGAATCCAGGAAGACCCGTCTCATAGACATGGCGCGCTCACACGCTCAGTATCGGAAAGTAATTAACGAATGTTTGTGCGGAGGTTTCATATGAGTCTCATCATAAGAGAGGATGGCGCCCCGTAGAAAAAATGCGGGAATAGGTCTCTACGAGATGTTGGGTGGCTCCTTTGTGAGCTTGGTGGAGACAGGCACGTATCAGTTCCGGCTCATTGCTGGGAATATCATGGAAGCCGGTCTTCAGAAAGGAGCTGTTGGGATCCCGGATCGATTCCTGGGGAAAAAGAGCGATGGTCGAGCTGTCGGTGAGTCTGGGTGCCTCGCGTGGCGGCGTCCCTGTCACTGCGGCAAATAAGGCTCCCGGCAGATCGCGTCCCTTGCCCAAAGTTAGATGTCCCACCTGGGTGGCGCGAGGATTCAACTCGATCATGTGTGGCAATCCCGTGTGTTCCTCGAGCAAGAAGTCAAATCCGTGCAACCCCGAAAGCTTTAGTCTGCTGACAATTTTGCAGGCGAACATTTCTATCTCAGGGTTTTCAGTCAGTCTCATGACGCTCGCCGGGCCCAACTTATATTGCTTCTCAACCACTTCAAAGTGAAGAGCTCCAAGTAGCTGACCTTTCCAGCAAGCAACCAGCGTCGTAGCATCCCGCCCGGGAATGTACTCCTGTGCAATGACCGTAGAGCGGCGATGTTGGAGCTTCGCCCGGACAGAACGCAAGTCGTGATTCACGATCGCCCGCTTTACAACGCGAATCAATTCGACGGGTTCTTGCAGCGATTTCAGAGCAAGTTCCGCCTGTGGGAGAGATTGCACAATCTTTGTGCCCTCACCGCTCGAACTTCCGTCCGCTTTCAAAACGATGGGAAAAGCAGATTCGGTCGCCCAAGCCTCTAGATCACCCCGGTCTTTGATGAGAGCGGTCTTGGGTATACGGACGCCTTCTTCCTTCGCAACCTCCATAAAGTGGGCTCGCGCGGTCATAAAAGCAAAACTCTCTTGTGGGCCAATGGACCGCTCGATCAATTCGCAAATCACAGACCCCGAATTACCGTTCGCCCTTTCCTGCGCATGCAGGTCGATTAAGTGTTGGGTTGTCAAATCGTCAGCGGTGACGATCAAGTCAGGTTGCGAAGACAAAATTGCAGCCCGGAGAGATTCCAACGGTGACAACGCTTTATAGGAATAAGCGTTCCGGAGTTCGGCAGCCTTGCGGATGACATGACGGGCCGGACAAATCGCATCAATCTCAGCACCTGTTTGCGAAAACGCAATGCCAAGTCGGGCGGTCGGCATCCAGTAGGAAGACGTCGCGATAAGAAAGGTCGGATTCAATCGGACCAGAACCTTTCGACCGATGTTTTTCTCACAGCCATCTCGGTCATTTCCGTATACTTCCTTGGGCCGCGCACGGGCCTTTTCAGATTATTTGAATGCACCCCGGCTACATGCTTCCAAAGCCATGTGATTATACGCGACCTACCTTTGCTGTGGGACAAATGTCGGAGCGCGCGCGATCAGTTCTCGGGACCCTAATTCTCAGAGAATCCGGGCATTCATTGCAACTAAAATTGTGTCTGGAGCCCCG
>Ga0210385_10001513_pt1 | contig 14411 bp, 9 predicted proteins | sample IncBWH26OmetaG_FD_160107 | JGI IMG/M metagenome (GOLD analysis project Ga0210385, IMG submission 160107) | Forest soil microbial communities from Barre Woods Harvard Forest LTER site, Petersham, Massachusetts, United States - Inc-BW-H-26-O ...
GACGGTACTGAGTGCGATCTTCGGCGCACAACGGGTTGCCTGCGTGGGCGGGCCCGCCCACGCACAGGAGATGGTGCGCTCGGGCGCCGGCCTGGTCGTCGCCTGCGGCGATGAAGAGCTGGCGCGCACGCTCGCACAGATGTTCACGCGTGCCGGGGTCGTGTGCGAGCAGTCGAACGACCCGATCGGTGTCGAGCTCGCCGGTGCAGCCAAGAATGCCGCGGCATTGGCAGCGGGCGCCACCGAGGCACAGGGCGCCAACGCAGCCGGTGCCGCCGCTGGGCACATCTTTGCCGAGGTGTGGCGTTACGCCGAGGGACTGGGAGCGAGACCGGAGTCGATGATCGGCCTCGCTGGGATCGGCGACTTGGTCGCCACGGCGCTGGCCCGCGAGAGCCGCAACCGCCGCGCCGGCGAACTCCTCGCCGAGGGGGTCGCGGCGCTCGAGATACCGACGCACATCGGCCAAGCGGTAGAGGCGCTCGAGTGGGTTCCGCTGCTTGCCCGCACTCTTGAGCAGGCCGGCGTCGAGGCACCCGTCACGAGCGCGCTCGGACGGCTGATCTCAGGCGAGCTGCCGCTCGACGAGTGGGTCGCGCTCGTGCGCACGACCGTCCCACCGCCAGCCCGCTGGCGACGTCGCCCAGAGCCCGGCTTCTGGCGGCGGCTGTGGCGAGCGCTTTTCCGCGAGCGTTGAGCGCTCAGCTATCGACTAGCGTGCTCACAACCGCCTCGTAGACGCCGGCGCCGTGTTCGGCCGCGGCGATGCGCACGTTGTCGTAGACGCTCGCCACCTCGCGCATCGAAGGGTCGCGCTCGACGGCGTTGGCCACCAGCCAGAAAGAGCCGACGTGCTCGGCGCAGGCGAGATCCTCGCGCGAGTCGCCGACGGCGAGGGTCTGCTCGCGGGCGTAGCCGCGCACCTGTCGATGAAAGGCGACAGCTGCGGCCTTCGAGGCGCCTGCCGGCACGAGGTGATAGCCGCGCACGTGCGGCAGGTCCGCAAGCGCGGCGGAGCGGCGGTTGACGACACCGTTGTCCACCAGTCGCAGATTCTCGTGACCGTGCTCGGTCAGCAGCGCATCGACCTCCAGCGCGTCCACTAGGCCCCGGAAGAGGTGTGACACTTCTCGGTTTACATGCCACGGCTCGTGGTACTCGAGCCGTCCCTTATAGCGTTCGAGCAACAACTCGGGCGCCCCGCTGCGATCTATCTGATCGGCGATCGAGAGCTCACCCGGAACCATCTGGCCTGTGAGCCAGTGCTCCTCGCCGCCCGCGGGCGCGATGCCGGGGCGCACCGTCGTGGGCGCACCGATAGGCCCGAGCAGCCCCGCGCCCAGCACCACGCAGGCCCCCGCCTCGAAGATGTAGGAGTCCTGGCCGAGCAAGCGCGCGTCCTCCGCCACCTGCTGGCGGCGGCGACCCGACATCAGCACGATCTCCACATCCGCCCGCAGGCAGGCCTGGATCGCTCGCGGTCCCTCGAAGGACACGTTCCCCTCGCCATCGTGCACAAGCGAGGCGCCACGCCCCAGCAGCGTGCCATCGAGGTCCAGATACAGGCAGCGCACACTCATCGGCCTCTCACCAGTCCGCGTACGCCGAACGGCGCAAGGCGCGAGTTTTCACCGGGCATCGAGTTATCAAGGCCGAGCATCGGCTCTACTATCGCAAGTGGTGGCCGTGGAACGCATGATCGAGCCGTGGAGCGCTGTGCTCGACGAGGCACGCGAGGATGGTCGACTCGTGCGCCAGGCGCATGAAGGCCCCGGAGAGGCGACGTTCGTCGAGACCCCCGAGGAGTTGCACCCCGATGTGATCGCGGGCCTGCATCGGGTCGGGATAGAACAGCTCTACTCCCATCAGGCGCAGGCGCTTGAGTCGGCCTGGGAGCGAACGACAATCGTCACGACTGGGACAGCCTCGGGCAAGTCACTGTGCTTCAACCTGCCCACGCTCGACGCGCTCTGCCGCGACGCGTTCTCGCGTGCGCTGTACCTATACCCGACCAAGGCACTCGCCCAAGATCAGGCGCGGGCGATCAACGCGTTCGGGCTCACCAAGCAAGTGCGACCGGCGATCTATGACGGCGACACGCCGCGCGACGCGCGTGGCGACATCCGCCGCCGTGCCAACGTCGTGCTCACCAACCCCGACATGCTGCACCTCGGCATCCTCCCCCACCATGGCCGGTGGGAGCGACTGTTCAGCCACCTGCGCATCGTCGTCATCGACGAGGCGCACGTGTATCGGGGTGTATTCGGCTCGCATGTGGCCAACGTGCTGCGGCGGCTGCTGCGGATCGCGGCAGCCTACGGCAGCGATGTGCGCGTGTTGCTCGCCTCCGCCACGATCGCCAACCCCATAGAGCTGGCCGAGCGCCTGACCGGCTTGGATGACATTGGCTTGATCGCCGAAGACGGCTCACCTACTCCACGCCGACAGATCGCCATGTGGAATCCGCCGCTGACCGACGAGGCGATCGGCGCGCGTCGCTCGGCGATCGGCGAGGCCGCCGAACTGCTGGCGCGACTCGTGCGCGAAGGGGCGCGCTGCATCTGCTTCATGAAGTCGCGCAAGGGCGTCGAGTTGCTGGCGCGCATGGTTCGCGAAGACTTGGAGCGAGACGACCCCGAGCTGGCCGAGCGGGTCGCTCCCTACCGCGCCGGCTACACCGCTCAACAGCGCCGCGAACTGGAGGCGCGGCTGACCAGCGGCGAGCTGCGTGCCGTGATTACGACCGACGCGCTGGAACTTGGGATCGACATTGGCGAGCTCGACGCTGCAGTCGTGGTGACGTTTCCCGGCACCGTCGCCGCGCTGCGCCAGATGTGGGGACGAGCCGGGCGCCGCGGCAAGGGTTTGGCCGTTTACGTCGCGGGAGAGGACGCGCTCGACCAGTTCTTCTGCCGTCATCCCGACGAGTTCCTGGAGCGGGCTGTGGAGGCTGCGATCCTCGACCACGAGAGCGCCCAGATCCACCAGGCACACCTGCTGTGCGCAGCGTACGAGGGGCCGCTGGAAGGCAGCGACGCCGAGTTCTTCGGCCCGCGCTGGGAGGCACACGCGGAGGCGCTTGTGAGCGCCGGGCTACTGCGTAAGCGTGTGGCCGGGCGCGGCTCAAATGGAGCCGGGACGAGTTCGGGCGCAGGAAACGGTCGCGGTCCGGGCCACGAGGGGATCGAACCTCGGTACGGCGGCGCCCGCGAGCAGTACGTGTTGCGTCGCCCTGACGAGTACCCGGCCGCGAAGGTATCGCTGCGCTCCTCCTCTCCCGACAGCTTCGCGATCGTGAACGTGTCGTCAGGCGAGCTGCTCGGGCAAACAGAGGCCGCGCGTGCACACTCCACCATCCACGATGGCGCGATCTATCTCCACCAGGGCCGCTCATATGAGGTGCGAGAATTGGACCTGGAGCATCGTCGGGCATTGGTAGCGCCGTTCGATGGAGACTGGTACACACAGCCCAAGCGCGAGACCGACACCAACATCGAGCGCCTGCTCGACCGTCGTGAGGCACTTGGCGTGACACTTTCCTTTGGCGAGGTGTCGGTTACGGAGACCGTTCTCGGCTACCAGCGCAAGCGCCTCGCCGATCATGCTCAGGTGGATCTCGTGATGCTCGACCTGCCGCAGACATCGTTCTCGACACAGGCCCTGTGGTTCGAGCTCGACGGCGCCACGCTCACCGGCCTGGACGGCGACGGCGACGGCGTCATTCCGATGGACTCGCTGCTCGGCTCATTGCACGCCACCGAGCACGCCCAGATCGCGGTGCTTCCGCTGATCGCTATGTGCGACCGCTGGGACATCGGCGGGCTGTCGACCAACGCGCATCCTCAGACCGGCGGTCCCACGATCTTCATCTACGACGGTCACCCCGGCGGCATCGGGATAACACGCCTGGCCTATCAGCGCTTCGAGGAGCTGTGCCGGGACGCACACCGGCTGATCGCGGAGTGTCCCTGCCAAAGCGGCTGCCCTTCATGTGTGCAATCGCCGAAGTGCGGCAACCTCAACGAACCCTTGTCAAAGCGCGGGGCGAAGCTCGTGCTCGAGCAGATGCTCGCCGCTCAGCCAGCCTGATTGCCGGCGGCGATCTTCTTCAAATCGATCGTGGCGTCGTAAAGCTTGGCGTCGACCCCCTCCTCGAGCGCGATCTCGCGCAGCGGACGTCCGGAGTCGGTGGCCTTTTTGACGATTGCGGTGGCTTTGTCGTAGCCGATCGCGCCGTTGAGCGCCGTAGCTACCGCGAGCGTGGCGCCAGCCGATGCTTCGCAGCCTGCCTTGTTGACCTGGATGCCGTCTACGCACTTCTCGGCGAACACGCGTGATGCGCTTGTGAGCAGACGCAAAGACTGCAGGAGATTGCGCGCGATCAGTGGGATTCTGACGTTCAGCTCGAACTGACCCTGCATCCCGCCTACTGTGATCGCGGTGTCGTTTCCGATCACCTGCGCTGAGACCTGCAGCACGACCTCGGGGATCACCGGGTTGACCTTGCCGGGCATGATCGAGGAGCCCTTTTGCAGCTCGGGCAAAAGCAGCTCGCCAATACCGGCACGCGGGCCTGAGCCCATCAGCGCGAGATCGCCGGCGATCTTCGTCAACGACACGGCGATCGTCTTGAGCGCACCGGAAAGCTCGACGAGCGCGTCGCGATTGGCCTGCGCCTCGAAAGGGTCGAGCGGCGGGGCGATCTGCTTGAGGCCCGACTCGCGCTTCAGGCGTGCGCGCACCTTCTCGGCGAATTTCGGGTGCGTGTTCAGCCCGGTACCGGTGGCGGTGCCACCCAGCGGGATCTGGCCGACGTGCACGAGCGCGCTCGAGACACGCTCCTGCCCAAGCGCCATCTGAGCGGCGTAACCGGCGAACTCCTGGCCCAGGGTGACGGGTACCGCGTCCATCAGATGGGTGCGCCCGGACTTGACCACACCGGAGAAGCGCTTGGCCTTGATGGCGAACGAGCGCTCCAGCAGCTTGAGTGCGGGCAGCAGCTCGTTCTGGGCAACGTCGAGCGCGGCAAGGTGCACGGCAGAGGGGAACACGTCGTTGGAGGACTGGCCCATGTTGACGTGGTCGTTGGCGTGCACGCTCTCGCCGGCAAGCGTGGCGATCACCTCGTTGGCGTTCATGTTGGTGGAGGTGCCCGAGCCGGTTTGGAATACGTCGATCGGGAACTGCGCGTCGTGCTTGCCCGCGGCGATCTCGCCGGCCGCCTTCTCGATGCGCGCGGCGCGGCGCTTGTCGAGCAGGCCCAGCTCGCCGTTGACGGCGGCGGCAGCGCCCTTCACGCGCGCCAGCCAGCGCACCACAGACACCGGCACCGTCTCGCCGGAGATCGGGAAGTTTGCGACTGCCTTGGCGGTCTCCCCGCCCCAGAGCTGCTTGTCGATCATCGGTTCTCCTCGCGTAGGTGGGCGCGTCAGTATCTCATCCGCAGAAGGCCACGAGCTCCCGCGCAACACCCACCGGGTCGTCGTAGGTCATCAGGAAGCCGGTGCCGGCAAGCACGCGCAACTGCCCGCGCGGCAACAGACGCAGCGTCTCTTCCGCGCCGGCCAGCGGATGCACCAAGTCGTTGTCGGCCCACAGCAGCAGCACCGGCATGTCGAGCTTTGGGTAGAGCTCGAGCAGCTGCGTCTGGGCGCCACGCGGCCAGCGCCGCGCACACTTGGCCCACGAGCGTGCAAGATTGGGGTTACCGGGCACGTCGCCAAACGCGTGGCGCATCAGATCTCCCGCCTCGGGCGCGTGACGCTCGGACATACGCATGCCGAGCTCAGGCGTGAACACCAGTTTGGTGGCGTGGCTGAGCACGCGATCCATGCCCGGGAGCGAGCCGCCGAGCGTGGCCAGCCGCCACGCTTCGCGCCTGCGCGCGTACTCGACCGGTCGGTGCAGGCGATTGGGCATCAGCACGAGACGACTGGGCTTCAGCGCTTCACGCATGACCGCGTGCATGAGGATCTCGGCGCCGGCATCGTGACCGACAACCAGCGGTTCGGGACCGAGCACATCCGCCGCAAAGCCGCTCATCACCTCGGCGAACCAATCGATCGTGTAAGGGTGGTGCGGACGGTCCTCGGAGTCGCCGTGCAGAGGAAGGTCGGGGATCACGACGCGATGGCGCTCTGCGAGGCGCTCGACTATCGGCTCCCACTCGCGGTGGGACAGCAGCCCGCAATGAAGCAATCCCAGTGGCGGGCCGGCGCCGACCTCGCGATAGGCAACTCTGGCGCCGTCGTGGTGGTGGTAGAGCCGAAGCCGCATCGGGGGTGTTTCACGCGCGGGCACGATCCTAATCGTATGGAGAGACAGGGCATTCATCGCCACACGTGCGGATGTGCGCCCGTGTGGCACCGGCTCGCACCGTGCTGTGTGGTCGGTGCCAGTTGGCGCCTTCAACGTCGTGCTACACGAGCGCGCTCCTGCCCGTGCAGGCGATATCCCAGGATGCAGCGCAGCTTGCGGGGCTTGCGAGCGGACCGGTCAAAGCTCACCATGGCCGCAGATGAGCGCGATCCGCACGAACGCCGCCGCAGCCCTGCTCGGCGTGAGCTCCAACACTTTGCGCAGCTGGGAAAGCCGTTTTGGCTACCCCAAGCCACAGCGCACCGAGGGTGGCCACCGTCAGTTCGATCTCGCCGAGATCGAGGCACTGAGACAGGCATATGCTGAGACACAGGACATTGCCTCGGCGATCTCGGTAGTGCGCGAGCGCGGCGAGGGCCCATCGACCCCCACACGCCTTTCCGCCGCGTTCTCCGAATTCAGCGAGCAGAAGGCCGATCGCCTGATGGAGGAGAGCATGGCCGTGCGCTCGGTCGAGCGTACAGTCGAGACAGTCCTGCTGTCGGCAATGGAGACGATGAGCCCCGGCTCGCCTGAGTACTGTTTTGCTTGGCGCTACGCCACCGGCTGGCTGGCGGCCGCCCAGCGTGTGGCGCCACCCTCCAATCGCGATGAGAGCGTGTTGATCTTCGACGCCAGCCAGAGCATGGACATGGATGGCCTGTATGTGCAGGCGCTGGAGCTCTTCCTCAGGCGCGCGGGCCTACGCGTATTGACGTTGCCGGTCGAGCTCGACAGCACCCGCGTGGGGAGCGCGCTGCGTGCGCTGCGCCCGCGAGCGATGGTCCTGGGCGGGCACTGCGCATCGCTGGACGCGGTCGGCCGCGTCGTGTACGCGACACGCCAGAGCGGCGGCGACCTTCAGGTGTTCGACTATCGCGGGGCATTGCCAGACACTGGCGCCAGCACGGTCACTCGCATCGGCCCCGAACCGGCGGAGGCAGTGCGAATGTTGCGCGAGCAGCTTGCGAGCTCCGCGCCCAGCTCACGGATCGCCTCGCAGGCACCACCGGCGTCCGTGAGCGTCGCCGCTTCCTAACGTTCCGAGGCACGCACCTACAATGGGGCGCCCGTGACCGCTCCACCTAGAGATCCCCTGATCCCACCGCGCGAGGTGGACGCGCGCCAGGAACTGCCCGAGCTGGAGCTGCAGGTGCTCGAGCGCTGGCGCGAGCGCGACGTGTTCGGCGAGTCGCTGCGCAACCGTGACGGGGCCGAGCAGTGGGTCTTCTACGAGGGTCCTCCCACCGCCAACGGCAGGCCCGGCTCCCACCACGTGCTCTCACGCGTGTTCAAGGACATCTACCCGCGCTACAAGACGATGCGCGGCTATCGCGTGGAGCGCAAGGGCGGCTGGGACTGCCATGGGCTGCCTGTGGAGATCGCGGTCGAAGAGAAGCTCGGGATAAAGAGCAAGACCGAGATCGAGCAGTACGGGATCAAGGAGTTCAACGAACAGTGCCGCAACTCCGTGTTCGAGTACCTGGAGGAGTGGGACCGCCTGACCGAGCGGATCGGCTTCTGGGTGGACCTCGAGCACGCCTACAGGACGCTGGATGAGAGCTACATCGAGTCGGTGTGGTGGGCGCTGAAGACGATCAGCGACAAGGGGCTGCTGTACGAGGGGCACAAGGTCGTGCCCTATTGCTACCGCTGCGGCACGGCCCTCTCCTCGCACGAGGTGGCGCTGGGGTACAAGGACGTGGTCGACCCGTCGGTGTATGTGCGTCTGCCGATAACCGTCGATCGCGGTCCGCTGCGGGCAGGGGATGCACTGCTGATCTGGACGACGACGCCGTGGACGTTGCCGGGGAACGTCGCGGTAGCTGCAGGGCCAAGCATTGAGTACGCACGTGCGAAACTGGGCGATGAGACGCTGGTACTCGCGGCGGCGCTTGTCGAGAGGGTGCTCGGCGAGGACACAGAGATCCTCGAGCGCTTCCCGGGAAGCGCCCTGATCGGCGAGCGGGCCGGGCAGGGCGGCGAAGGCGACGAGACGGGCGGCGGCGAGACGGGCGGGCAGACCGACGGCGCGCGTATGGGCGCGTTCTACGAGTCGCCGATCTTCCCCACCGACGGGCGCGACAGCGGTGGGGCGCCGATCATCGCCGGTGACTTCGTGACAACCGAGGACGGCACCGGACTCGTGCACATCGCGCCCGCGTTTGGCGAAGACGACTTCCGAGCTGCCATCGCGGCTCACGTGGGAGCGATCGACCCGGACAAGCCGCACAGTGTCTTCAACCCGGTGGCCCCTGACGGCACATACGGGATGGACGTGCGCAGCCACGACGGCCGCTCCTTCAAGGGCAGACTCGTCAAGGACAAAGAGCTGACCGAGGAGCTGATCGCCGACCTCGACGCACGTGGGCTGCTCTTCCGCCGCGCCGACTACGAGCACTCCTACCCCCACTGCTGGCGCTGCGACACCCCGCTCATCTACTACGCCAAGCCCTCCTGGTACATCGCCACCTCCAAGCTGCGCGAGCGCATGATGGCCGCCAACGAGACGATCGACTGGCACCCGCCGCACATCAAGCACGGGCGCTTCGGCGACTGGCTGTCAAACAACGTCGACTGGGCCCTCTCGCGCGAGCGCTACTGGGGCACGCCCCTGCCGGTGTGGCGCTGCGAGGCCGGGCACACGCTCACGATCGGGTCGTTCACCGAACTGGAGCAGCTCTCGGGCGCAACCCTAAAAGATCACCACCGGCCCTATGTAGATGAAGTGGTGCTCCCGTGCCCCCATGAGCACGACCCTCCATCCATCCCATCGACCGACGGCGAGTCACACGAGCAGCCGGGCGCGTCCACGGGCGCGGTGTGCGGCAAGCCGATGAAGCGAGTACCTGAGGTCATCGACGTGTGGTTCGACTCGGGCTCGATGCCCTTCGCCCAGCACCACTATCCCCACGAGCACGAACAACAATTCCAAAAAGAATTCCCCGCCGACTTCATCTGCGAGGCGCTCGACCAGACGCGCGGCTGGTTCTACTCGCTGCTGGCCGTCTCCACGCTGCTGTTCGACAAGTCCTCGTATGAGAACGTGGTGTGCCTCGGGCTGATCCTCGACGCAGATGGCCAGAAGATGTCGAAGTCCAAGGGCAACACCGTCGAGCCGTGGCAGGTGCTCGACAAGTACGGCGCCGACGCGTTCCGCTGGTACTTCTTCACCTCCAAGCAACCGTGGGACGGCTACCGCTTCTCCGAAGAGGCGATCGGCGAGGGCGTGCGCCTATTTCTAAAGCAGTTGTGGAGCACGTATTTCTTTTACACGCTCTACGCGAATGCAAACGCGGATGCGCTTGCGGCAAGTGCCGACGCGAATTTCGATCCGTTGCCAAGCATTCAAGGGATCGAGTCGATTGGGGCTGAGAGAGCAGGTGCGTCGGGACGCGAGGCGCTCGGGAGCGGAAGATCTCCCGTCTCCGTAGGAGATCTGGATCGCTGGGCGCTATCACGCGCGGCAGGAACTGCAGCGGTGGTCGAGGAGCGTCTGGATGCCTACGATGCGACAACCGCCGGGCGCGCCATCGCCGAGTTCGTGGACGACCTGTCCAACTGGTACGTGCGCCGCTCGCGCCGACGCTTTTGGGACGGCGACGCGGGGGCATTCGCCACCTTGCGCGAATGCCTGCTGATCGTCTCCAAGCTGCTCGCTCCCTTCTGCCCGTTCGTGGCCGATGAGATCTACGACAACCTCGACGGCACGCTTGCGAGCGTGCACCTGTGCGACTTCCCTGTGGGCGATGCCCTGCCGGCGCGCGACAAGCCGCTGGAGCAGGCGATGGCAACCGCCCGCGAGACCGTGCGCCTCGGCCTGGGCGCCAGGGCGCAGGCGAAGATCAAGGTGCGCCAGCCTTTGGCTGAGGCGGTGGTGGTGGCCGACGGCCGCGAGCGCGCGGCGATCGAGCGCCTCGTGGAGATCGTGCGCGAGGAGCTCAACGTACGCCAGGTGCGCTTCGTGGAGGCCGCGGACGAGTTGGGCGAGTACGAGCTCAAGGCCAACTACCGCACTCTGGGCCCGCTGTTCGGCAAAGACATGCCGCTCGCGGCGAAGGCGCTCGCGGCGCTCGACCCGGCTCGCGTAGCGGCGGCTGTGCGCGGCGGTCCCGCAGGCGGGACAGGCGACGGTATCGGGATCGCAGTCGGCGATCGCGAGCACACGCTCACCGAGCAGGACGTGATCCTCACGATGAAGGCGCCCGAGGGCTACTCGGTCGAGCGCGAGGGTGCGCATGCCGTGGCGCTCGACTTGAGCATCGACGACTCGCTGCTGCGCGAGGGACGGTCGCGCGAGATCGTGCACGCCGTACAGAACGCTCGCAAGAGCGCGGGCCTGGAGGTCGAGGACCGCATCGAGTTGGTGCTAGGCGGCGACACGGCGCTGATGCACGCCGCACGCGAGCACGAGGCCTATGTCGGCGGCGAGACGCTGGCCGTCAGCCTGACCTTGGGCGACGGCGACGCGGCGATGGACTATCGCGAGCAGAGCGAGATCGAAGGGCTCCAGCTCGAGATCGCTCTCAGTCGCGCTGGGTAGCTGCCCAAAAAACGTCGTGGCCCCCGCGCGCGTGGGGGGCCATGCTCTTTTGTCAGGCCTAGCTACGCCGTCGCGAGCACCGAGTCCAGCTCAGACTCGATCTTCTTCTTGGGATAGGCCCCGACAACCGTCTTGACGGCGTTGCCGCCCTTGAACAGGATCATCGTCGGGATCGACAGCACCTGGAAGCTGGCTGCCGTCTGTTGGTTCTCATCGACGTTCAGCTTGACGATGCGCAAATCCTCACGCTCGGAAGCGATCTCCTCGAGGACGGGGCCAACCACACGGCAAGGCCCGCACCACGGAGCCCAGAAGTCGACGAGCACGGGCTTCTCCGACTCGACGACCTCAGCCTGGAAGTTGGCGTCGGTGACTTCGTTGAGTGTGCCTGCCATGGGAATCTCCTGATAGGGGTCGCTATACAAAATGAAGTATACAACGAAAAGGTCTCTACCGGACCTTGATCGTGAACCCTTCCCAGTTACCCACAATCGGTGGATGCAAGCCCGTGAGCGTGGTGAATAGATGCGGCGAGACGTACACCTCTATCAGTGCTGCGAAAACGAGCATCGGCAGCGCGATCGCGACCGTCACGACGGTCGCCGCGAGCAGCTGGTCCCACTCTCCCCGGCGACTGGCGATGATCCAGGCGGCGAGCGGCAGGAACAGCGCCATCAGCTCGGGGATCGCGTGCGGCAACACGCCAAGCAACAGGAGCGCCGGCGACACCTTCATGAAGTGGGCGACACCAGCAAGCGTATGTCCGAGCACATAGGCCTGGGCGGACAGCGAGAAAGTCGTGGCGCAAACCACGAAGGCGATCGCGATGCGCCCGCCGTGCTCGTGCACCCACAGAGAGACCCCACTCTTGCCCTCAGCTTGTAGCGGCAGCGAGCTGCCTGCGATGAAGCCCGCGACGCAGGCAGCCGCATGCAGCGCGAGCACAAGCAGATTGTGGGAGACAACAGCGAAGGCATCGTTGAGATTGCCCACCGCGAAGGGAGGCTGCAGTTCGACCGGCTGCACGTAGTTGGTGAACAGCTCGGAGATGACGAGCACCGCCAGCAGAAGACCAGTAGCCGCAAGTAGCGAGCCGGCCACCCAGCTGCCGAGCACGGGCAACGGTCGGCGTTGCCAGGCACGCAGCGTCGTGCGAGTACGGCGAATGCCGTGGTAGAGCGCATATGAGGAGGCATCCACGGTCTTTCTATCGACCGCTGCACACGTCCACGTGAGCCGGGAGCGCACCGAGGTTTGGCGGCAGAGTCGCCTCGCCCGACGTGGCCTTAGGTACGGGTCGAGGTATGTGGCTTGGGGGACGCCGCGTGTACCTCGTCTTGCGTCGTAGCGTGTACCGGTGCCGGCGGCTGGCGTCCGAAGCGCAGGCGTGGCACCAGCCACATCGCCTCCGCCGCGATCCACCAGGACATCTTGCTCTGGCCGAGCTCGCGGTCCTTGAAGACGATCGGCACCTCGACCACCTTGAAGCCGGCGCGCGAGGCGCGATAGGTGAGCTCGACCTGAAAGGCGTAGCCCTGCGAGCGCACGCTGTCGAAGTGGATCGCTTCGAGTACCTCGCGCTTGAAGCACTTGAAGCCGCCGGTGAGATCCTTCACGTGCAGACCGAGCACCCAACGCGCGTAGGTGGAGCCGCCCTGGCTGATGAAGCGCCGCAACAGGCTCCAATCGACCACGCCGCCGCCGGGAACGTAGCGCGAGCCGAGCGCCAGATCGGCGCCGGAGCGCACCGCCGCGAGCAGACGCGCGAGATCGGCCGGATCGTGGGAGAAGTCGGAGTCCATCTCCATCGCGTAGGCAGCACCGTGGTCGAGCGCATAGGCAAATCCCGCCAAGTAGGCGGGGCCGATGCCGTTCTTCTCGGTGCGGTGCAGCACCTCGACCTGCTCCTGCTCAGCCGAGAGCCTGTCGGCTATCTCTCCCGTGCCGTCGGGCGAGCCGTCGTCGACGATCAGCACCTTGTAGGCGTCGTCGTTTGCCCCCGACAGCACCTTGCCAGCCGCCACCACGATCGCCTCGATGTTCTCGGCCTCGTTGTAGGTCGGCAGGATCAGCCAGGGGACGTCGCGCTCGGCAGGTGGATCGGCGGGACTCACGGATGCGTACCCTAAAGCGTGGCAGGTGGCGATGCGCCTCCCGGCGAAACACACTGCCTGGCGCGGGATGCGCCTCAAGCCCATGATTCAGAACGTCTTTCAAAATGAGCGGTGCGTTCGGGCCGTTTTGGATCAAGCTGGTCGTCGCGGGACGTCGCAGCGCGTACTGGTGGTACGTGCAAGACGTCACGTGGCGGTCCAGCGCCGTGTCCAGGACGGATCCGGGCGTGCCGATCATTTTGAAAGACGTTCTAAGAGGCCATTCATTGCGGTTGCGGCCGTCTCGCTTCTCATCGCCCTGCTGTGGGCAGGCACAGCGTGGGCCGATGAGCCTCAACAAAGCGTGAGCGCCGGCGAGCTGAGCAGCTACATAACGTCGGTCGCACGTGCCTGGGAGCCATATACGACCGCCGACGGGCGCGTTGCCGATCCGCTCGATCCCGCCGACACGGGCGACAACTACGGCGTGATCCTGCTTGCCGACGTGATGCTCAAGCAGGCCAAGCTGGGCGGCGACAGCGGCCTGGAAAGCGCCGGTGCGCGCATCCTCAGCTCGGCCTTGACCCTGCCGATCCCCAACGACCCGTTCAACCTGCTGGCGATCGCCGCCGTGATCCACGACGGCGAGCAGGGCCTGTTCCCCGCGCGCGTGTGGGAAATGCTGCAGGCGCCGCTTGCGTGGCGCGCTGGGCAGATCGGACCGCCAACGGAAAGCAGCTGCCTCACTGAGCCGGGCTGCTACGGCAACTGGCGCCTGGTGTGGGCGGCGGGCGCCGCGCTGCTGCTGAGCGACCACATCGAAGGCGAGCCGGAATCGCTGTCGGTCACTCCCGCGAGTGTGGAGGCGCAGATCCGGACCAATCTCGAGTTGGCCGTCACGCATGCCGGCGTGCCGCTTCAGAGCCTCGCCGCCGGCGAACTACGCGCCCACACAAAGCCCGGGGCGCCCGTCGCGCTCACGAGTTCCCCGGCGGGAGGAATCGCGCGCGAGCTCTCAGACCCAGGCTCGGAGCCAGTCTCATACGAGTTGTTCTCGACGTTCATGCTGGAGAGCATCGGCGAAAGCGATCCGCAAACGATTGGCCCGGCGGTGGCGAAACTGCGCCGTCAGGCCGACCGCTATGCGCTGGAGATGATGGCCCCCGACGGGCAGCTCTCGCTCTCGGGCCGCTCGCTAGACCAGTCATGGGTGCAGGCCGCCGCGGCAGCGCTCGGCGCCAGACGCGCGGCGATCGAACCGGCGGGCGCCGCCGCTTGGCGCTCATATGCCGAGCGCGCGGTCTCCTATCTGCAAGCCGCCTACCCGCTCCAGCCCAGCGGCCTGTTGCCGATCGTCCCCGGCCTCGGCTTCGATTGGAGCCCTTCGATCATGGACGGCTACGCCGCGTTGAACCAAT
>Ga0210385_10001514_pt1 | contig 14411 bp, 8 predicted proteins | sample IncBWH26OmetaG_FD_160107 | JGI IMG/M metagenome (GOLD analysis project Ga0210385, IMG submission 160107) | Forest soil microbial communities from Barre Woods Harvard Forest LTER site, Petersham, Massachusetts, United States - Inc-BW-H-26-O ...
GCGCAGGCTCGGCCGCGGGCTCAACCTCGGGCTCAACCTCGGGCGGCTCGTCGTCGCAGCAGGTCGTCAGCGGCCAGGCGGCCACGATCATCCTGCCGTCCGACCCCGGCAGCCTCGACCCCGACCTGACCTCGCTGTCGGTTACCTACCAGGCCGACCTGTTCCTCTACGACTCGCTGCTCAGCTTCTCGCCCTCCGGCGCGGCCGAGTCGAACCTGGCGACGAAGTGGTCGGGGACGACCACGACCGCCTCCTACACCCTGAAGCAGGGCGTCACCTGCTCCGACGGCAGCCCGCTGACCGCCAGCACGGTCGCCGCGAACATCAACTTCATCGGCAACATAAAGAACGCGAGCAGCCGGGCGGGCATCTGGGTGCCACCGGGCGCGACCGCGACCGCCGACAACGCGACCGGGGTGGTCACGGTCAAGTCGCCGGTGCCGGACCCGTTCCTGGTTACCGACGTCGGGTCGGCGGAGATCGTCTGCGGCAACGGCATGAAGAACCGCAAGCTGCTCGAGGAGGGCGCGGACGGCACCGGCCCCTACACGCTGACCTCAGCGGTCCCTGGCAGCTCTTACACGCTCACCCTGCGCAAGGGCTACGACTGGGGACCGGGCGGTGTCACGTCGAGCACCGCCGGGCTGCCAGCCACGGTGACGCTGAAGGTCGTGTCCAACATGACGACCGCGGCCAACGAGCTGCTCGACGGCCAGGCCAATCTCGGGCAGATCATCGGCCCCGATACGCAGCGGCTGACCAGCCTGTACTCGCAGTCCATCTACGCGCCGCTGGGCGAGCTCTGGTTCAACGAGAAGGCGGGCTCGCCGACCGCGAGCCTCGCGGTCCGCAAGGCGCTAACCGAGGCGGTCCAGCTCAGCCAGCTCGGCCAGGTGCTCACCGCCGGGACCGGCAAGCCGTCCACCGGACTGGTCGAGCCCGCCCAGAGTCCGTGCAAGGGCAACACGGTCGGGTCGAACCTGCCCGCTTTCGATGCCTCGGCCGCCAAGTCCGCGCTCGGCGGGCAGAAGCTGTCGGTCGCGCTCTACTACCCGACGAGCCTCGGCACCGGCGGTACCGCCGCCGCCACCCTGCTGCAGCAGACGTGGTCGCAGCTGGGCGTCTCGGTCTCGCTGCACGCCATCACCGACGCGGAGATCGACTCCGACATCGTGGCCGGCCAGTCCGCCTGGAACGTCGCGATCCTCCCGCTCGGCCTTACCTCCCCCGGGCAGCTGGTGCCGTTCGTGTCGGGACCGACCCCGCCCAAGGGCACCAACTTCGGCTACCTCAACAACGCCGCCTACACCGCGGACGTGGCCAAGGCCTCGGCGATCGCGGGCACGGCGGGCTGCCCGGACTGGAACGCGGCCGAGAGCGCGCTGTTCAGGAACGTCGACCTGGTGCCGTTCGTCAACTCGGCGCTCACCGACTACGCGAAGGGCGCGACCTTCCAGTTCACGCAGGACATGATCAGCCCCGTCTCGATCCGGATGCTCGGCTAGGCACCCGGTCAGGAACGCACGGTAATGACGGAGATTTCCCAGGCGGCGGCCGCCGGCCCGCTGACGGCCGCCGCCGGGCCAGCCCCCCGCAGCGCGAACCCGTGGCTCCGGTTCGGGGCCCGCCGCCTCGGGCAGCTCCTCGTCTCAGCACTGGTGCTGATCACGGCGAGCTTCCTGATCATCCACCTCGTCCCCGGCGACCCGGTCCGCGCCGCCCTCGGGCTCAACGCCTCGCAGCAGGTCGTCGACGCGCGCCGCGCGCAGCTGGGCCTGAACAACCCGCTGTGGCTGCAGTACGTCGACTACCTGCGGAACGTGTTCACCGGCCGGTTCGGCACCTCCATCACCTCCGGCCTGCCGGTGTCGCAGGTGATCGGCCAGCGGCTGCCCGCCACGCTTGAGCTCGCCGGGTACTCGTTCCTGGTCGCGATCGCCGTCGCGGTCCCGCTCGGGCTGACCCTCGGGGTGGCGACGCGGGGCGGCCGACGGCGCGGCGCCGAGCTCGCGTTCACCTCGGTGAGCATCCTGCTGGCGGCGATCCCGGGCTTCCTGCTCTCGGTCGGGCTCGTCTACGTGTTCGGTGTCACCCTGCACTGGCTGCCGGTCGCGGGCCAGTCCGGGTTCTCCTCCTACATCCTGCCGGTCGCGTCGATGGCGGTCGGCCCGGCCGTCGTCCTCGCCCGCATCCTGCGCATCGAGGTGCTGTCGGCGCTGCGCGCCGACTACGTGCGGACCGCCCGGGCCAAGCGGCTGCCCGCCTGGAAGGTCTACCTGCTGCACGTCCTGCCGAACGCGCTGACCGCCACCCTCACCATCTGCGGGCTGCTGCTCGCGGCCATGATCGCCGGGACGGTGCTGGTGGAGAACGTCTTCGCCTGGCCCGGGCTCGGCTCCACGATCGTGGCCTCGATCATCGCCAAGGACTACCCCGTCGTGCAGGGCATCGTGCTCGTCTACGGCACCGGCGTGCTGCTGATCAACCTCATCGTCGACGTGGCGCTGGCGCTGCTCGACCCGCGCTCGACGATCAGGGAGAGCTGATGGCCCGCCGCCGCCAACACCTCGGCCGCGTCCTGCGCACCCCGCTCGGGATCAGCTCCGCGATCCTGCTCGCCGTGGTGCTGCTACTCGCGGTCTTCGCCCCGGTGCTGTGGACGTCGAAGGCGAACGCGATCGACGTCGTCAGCCTGCTGCAGGGCCCGTCCGCCCGGCACTGGCTCGGCACCAACCAGCTCGGCCAGGACATCTTCTACCGGGTCCTGGTCGCCTCCCGGCTGTCGGTCGGGCTCGCCCTGGCGGCGACCGCCATCGGCGTCGGCTGCGGCCTCGTGCTCGGCACCGCGCCGCTGGTCCTCGGCCGCGCCGCCGGGCGGCTGATCACCTCGGTCATCAACGTCGCGGTCGCGTTCCCGGCGCTGCTGCTGGCGCTGTTCTTCGCGATCATCTTCGGCGTCGGCGCGCAGGGCGCGCTGCTCGCCATCGGGTTCGCGTCCGCCCCCGCCTTCGCCCGCCTGGTGCGTACCCTGTCCGCCTCGGTCGCGGGCCTTGACTACATCGCGGCGGCCCGGATCGCCGGCGTTTCCCGGTTGCGGCTGCTCACCCGGCACGTCCTGCCGAACATCCGCGAGACCCTCATCGTCAACGCCACCATGGCGGCGGGCGACGCGCTGCTGTCGTTCGCCGGGCTGTCCTTCCTCGGCCTCGGCGTCCAGGCCCCCTCCTACGACTGGGGCCAGCTGCTCAACGACGGCCTGCAGGGCATCTACACCCGGCCGGCCGGCGCCCTCGCTCCCGGCGTCGCCGTGGTCGTCGCCGGCCTCGCGTTCAACCTGTTCGGCGAGGCCCTGGCCGTCGGCCTCGGCGTCTCCGCGCAGAACATCCAGGTGGGGACCCTCGGGAAGCTGCGGTCCGCCCTCGCGGCGGCGGCCACGAGGTCAAGGGCGGCGGAACCACCGCCGTCACCATCAGAAACGGCCGGCGCCGGCCGCGTCCTGGTCGTGTCGAACCTGCGGGTCTCGTTCCCGGGCAACGTGCACCCGGTGCGGGGCGTCAGCTTCAGCCTGGACCGGGGTGAGGCGGTCGGCGTCGTCGGCGAGTCCGGCTCGGGCAAGTCCCTGACCGCCCTGGCGGTCAGCCGCCTGCTCGAGGACGCGGCCGTGGTTACCGCCGACCGCCTGGAGTTCCTGGGCCGGGACCTGCTGCGGACCGCGGGGCCGGGCCGCGGCGGAGCGGGCCCGGGGACGGCGGGCGTCATGTCCGGGCGGGAGCTGCGCCGGTTCCTCGGGACCAGCGCCGGGCTGATCTTCCAGGACCCGATGACCTCGTTCAACCCGGTCAAGCGGGTGGGGGCGCAGCTAGCCGAGGTGGCCGCCGAGCACCACGGGCTGAGCAGGCGGCAGGCCGCCGGCCGGGCCGTCGACCGGCTGCGCGCGGTGCGGATTCCCCGGCCCGAGCACCGGGCCAGGCAGTTCCCGCACGAGCTGTCCGGCGGGATGCGGCAGCGGGCCATGATCGGCATGTCCGTCATGGGCGAGCCCGCGCTGGTCATCGCCGACGAGCCGACGACCGCGCTCGACGTCACCGTGCAGCGGCAGGTGCTGCGGCTGCTCAAGTCGATCCAGGCCGCGGGCGACATGGCGCTGCTGTTCATCAGCCACGACATCACCGTCGTGGGCCAGGTCTGCGACCGGGTCCTGGTCATGTACGCGGGGAAGATCGTGGAGAACCTGCCCGCCGGCGGCCTGGCCGACGCCAGGCACCCGTACACACGGGCGCTGCTCGCCTCCGTCCCCTCCATGGAGACGTCACGCGAGCTGCCGCTCGCCGTGATACCCGGCCGGCCCGCCGACCCGGCCAGCCTGCCCGCCGGGTGCGCGTTCGCCCCCCGGTGCGCGTTCGCGGACGCCAGGTGCCGGGAAGCCGACCCGGCCCTCGTCGCCGACGGCGCCGGGCACGCGGTCGCCTGCTGGCACGTCGACCGCGTCCTGGCGGACGACCCGCCGCCGGCCGCGGCGCTGACCGCGGACCCGGAATCGGCCGGCGCGGCCCCGGTCAGCGGGGAGCGGGCATGAGCGAGCTGCGGTTCGAGCAGGTGACCGTGCGGTACGGCAGCGGACGGCACGCGCACGTCGCGGCCGACGCCGTCGACCTCGTCGTGCCGCCGGGTCACGTCGTCGGCCTGGTGGGCGAGTCCGGGTCAGGGAAGTCGACCCTCGCGCGCGCCGCCGTCGGCCTGGTCGCGCCCGCCGCGGGACAGATCCTCCTGGACGGCCGGCCGGTGCCGCGACGCGGTCGGCGGCCGCTGCAGATGGTCTTCCAGGACCCGTACGCCTCCCTCGACCCCCGGATGACCGCCGGGGAGTCGGTCGCCGAGGCCGTACCGGGCCGCGGCCGGGTGTCCGGGTCCGGCCGGCGGGCGGAGGCGGCGCGGCTCACCGATCTCGTCGGGTTGCCGCCGGGGACGGTGGACAAGTTCCCCGCCGAGCTGTCCGGCGGGCAGCGCCAGCGGGTCGCCCTCGCCCGCGCCCTCGCCGGGCGGCCCGACGTGATCATCGCCGACGAGATCACCTCGGCGCTGGACGTGTCCACCCAGGGCGCCGTGCTCAACCTGGTCCGCGAGCTGCAACGCGAGCTGCGGCTGTCGATGCTGTTCATCTCGCACAACCTCGCCGTCGTCCGCTACGTCGCCGACTACGTCGCGGTCATGTACCAGGGCCGGATCGTCGAGCACGGCCCCGCCGAGCGGGTGCTGCTCGATCCGGGGCAGGCCTACACCCGGCAGCTGCTCGCGGCCGTGCCCAGAGCGGGAACCAGGATCGACGCCGCGGCCGACGGCGGCGACGATGAGGAGACCGGTCAACCGCCCGGGGGCTCCGTGACCTAGCCCTCGCCGTCCCCGCCGATCCAGCCGCAGCCGCAGACCAGGAGCAAGTCGTGACCCGACGCCAGCGCATCGAAGACCTGACCACGTTCGCCCTCCCGGGCCAGCCCGCCATCTCCCCCGACGGCCGCGCGGTCGTCTACGCCCTCACCACCGTCGACGCCGCCGGCGACCGGAACGTGACGTCCCTGTGGCGGGCGGCGGTTCCCGCGGCCGGCTCGGCGGCGGGCGAGATCTCGGCCGGGGCGCTGACCCGGGGAACGGCGGACTCAGCGCCCGCCTGGTCACCGGACGGGACGCGGATCGCGTTCCTGCGCGCGGACGGCGGGCCCGCCCAGGTGTGGCTGCTGCCCGCCGACGGCGGGGAGCCCGAGCAGGTCACCTCGCTGCCGCTGGGGGCCGGGGCACCGGTCTGGTCGCCGGACGGCACCAAGATCGCGTTCGGCGCGCCGGTCGACCTGCGGGCCGTGCCCGGCGAGGACGACACCGCGCGGGCCAGGCGGGCGACCGCGCCGGTGGTCACGACCCGGCTGGACTACAAGGCCGACGGCTCCGGGCTGCTGCGCACCGTCCGCAAGCACCTGCACGTCCTCGACCTCGGCAGCGGCGCCGTCCGCCAGGTGACCGAGGGCGACTGGCACGCGGGCGACCCGGTCTGGTCCCCCGACTCGGCCAGGCTCGCGTTCGGTGCCGCCACGGCGCCGGACCGGGACCTGTCGTTCCGCGCCCCGGTCTACACCGTCGACGTGTCCGGCCAGTTCGCCCAGCCGGTGCTGGCCGCCCTCGCCGACGGGTACGGCGGCCCGGCCGCCTGGACGCCCGACGGCGGCGCGCTGATCGTCGTCGGCCGGGACAGCATCACCGCCGACGGGCCCGTCGGCCATGCCCGCCTGCTCCGCGTCCAGCTCGGCTCCGCCGGGACGGTCACCGACCTCGCCGGGTCGCTCGACCGGAACGTCATGCCGGGCGGGCCCGGGTACCCGGGTGGCCAGCCGGCTTTCGCCGGCGACGGGTCTACGGTCGTGTTCTGCGTCCGCGACCGGGGCTGCACCCACGCCTACGCGGTGCCCGCCGACGGGAGCGCCGGGCCGCGCCCGGTGATCGCGGGCGGGGGCCGCGTCGTGTCCGGACTGTCGGTCGCCGGCGGGACCGCGGCGGTCGTGCTGGCCACCCCCGCCAGCTACGGCGAGGTCGTCGTGGTCGACCTCGCGACCGGGACCGAGACCGTCATCACCGGGCACGCAACGCCCGGCGGGGCGGCGGACGCCGAGCTGTACGTCCGCCAGGAGCGAGAGTTCGCCATCTCCGACGGCACCACCGTGCAGGGCTGGCTGGTGCGCGACCCGGCGGTTTCCGGGCCCGGGCCGGTGCTGCTGGACGTTCACGGCGGGCCGCACAACGCGTGGAACGGGGCCGCCGACCCCGCGCACCTGTATCACCAGGTCCTCGCCGAGCGGGGCTGGACCGTGCTGATCCTCAACCCGCGGGCCTCCGACGGGTACGGGGAGGCGTTCTACGCCGCGACGGCCGGGGCCTGGGGCGTCGCCGACGCCAGGGACTTCCTCGAGCCGCTGGACGCGCTGGTCGCCGACGGGATCGCCGATCCCGCCCGGCTGGCGGTCACCGGGTACTCCTACGGCGGGTACATGACCTGCTACCTGACCAGCCGGGACGGCCGGTTCGCGTCGGCCGTGGCGGGCGGCTGCGTCAGTGACCTGACCAGCATGAGCGGCACCTCCGACACCGCGCACGAGCTGTCGGACTGGGAGTGGGGCTCCTTCTCCCCGGCCGGCCGGGACTTCTCGGCCAGCAACCCGATCGCCCGCGTGGCCGACGTCAGCACACCGACCCTGCTGCTGCACGGCGACTCTGACCTGCGCTGCCCCGTCGGGCAGGCCGAGCAGTGGCACGTCGCCCTGCGCGAGCTCGGCGTCGACACGCGGCTCGTCCGCTACCCGGGCGCATCGCACCTGTTCATTCTCGACGGCACGCCGTCACATCGAATCGACTACAACCAGCGGGTGGTGGACTGGGTGGAGCAGTACGCAAGCGAGACCAGACGGCCGAAGATCGACGCCGCGCACTGGGAGCGGCGCCTGGCGGTGCTGGCCGAGCGGCACAAGGTCCCCGGCGCGTCGCTCGGCATCCTGCGCGCCGGCGCCGGCGGCCGGCCCGACGAGGTCGTCGAGGCCGCCTACGGGTACGCCAACTTCCCGGCGAAGATCGAGGCGACTACCGACACCCTGTTCCAGATCGGGTCCATGTCCAAGGTGTGGACCGCGACCCTGGCCATGCAGCTCGTCGACGAGGGCAAGCTTGACCTCGACGCTCCGGTCGCCGAGATCCTGCCGGAGCTGCGGCTCGCCGACCCCGTGACCGCCAAGACCGTCACCATGCGGCACCTGCTCAACCACACCAGCGGCATCGACGGCGACGTGTTCACCGACACCGGCCGCGGCGACGACTGCGTGGAGAAGTACGTCGCCCTGCTGGCGGAGCAGCGGCAGAACCACCCGCTCGGTGCCACCTGGTCGTACTGCAACGCCGGCTTCGTCCTCGCCGGGCGGGTCATCGAGAAGCTCACCGGGCTCACCTGGGACGCCGCCCTGCGGGAGCGGATCTACGCGCCGCTCGGCCTCAGGCACACCGTCACGCTGCCGGAGGAAGCGCTGCTGTTCCGCGCCGCCGCCGGGCACGTCGACGTGACCGACGGCCCGGTCCTCGCCCCCGTCTGGCAGCTGCCCCGCTCCCTCGGCCCCGCCGGGCTGATCAGCTCCACCCCGGCCGACGTCCTTGCCTTCGCCCGGATGCACCTGGCCGGCGGCCTCGCGCCGGACGGCACCCGGGTCCTGTCGGCCGACAGCGCCAGGGCGATGACCGAGCTCGAGGCCGACCTGCCCGACAAGTACTCGCTCGGCGACTCGTGGGGCATCGGCTGGATCCGGTTCGGCTGGGACAGCCACCGCCTGGTCGGCCACGACGGCAACACGATCGGCCAGTCGGCCTTCCTCCGCATCCTGCCCGACGCGGACGGCACCGGGGGCGGGCTCGCGGTTACCCTGCTCACGAACGGCGGCCACGCCCGCGACATGTACGTCGAGCTGTACCGCGAGATCTTCGCGGAACTGGCCGGGGTCGAGATGCCGCCGCCGATCGAGCCGCCGGCCGAGCCGGCCGACGCGGACATCACCCCGCACCTGGGCAGCTACGAGCGCGCCGGGGTCCGCATGGAGGTGCTGAACGGCACGGACAAGCACGAGGGGCCCACGCTGCGGACCACCGTCACCGGGCCGATCGCGGAAATCACCGCCGACCCGGTGGAGGAGCACCCGATGACGCCGGCCGGCCCCGACCTGTGGCTGGTGCGGGCACCGGGCCAGCAGACCTGGGCGCCCGTCACCTTCTACGCGCTCCCCACCGGGGAGAAGTACCTGCACTTCGGCGTGCGCGCCACCCCGAAGGTCTGAGCGTGAACCGTTCCACGCTGGCCGCCGCGATGTCGGCGAGGCTGCCCGGCATCCTCGCCGACATCGAGACGCTGGTGCTATGCGAGTCGCCGTCGGCTGTGGCCGGGGCCGTGGCCAAGAGCGCGGACCTCGTGGCCGCCGTCGGCGAGCGGTACCTGGGGACCGCCCCCGAGCTCCTCGTCGTCGACGGCTGCCCGCACCTGCGGTGGCGCCTGCGCGGCGGGCCTCCGTCATCCGCCGGCGGCGGGGTGCTGCTGCTCGCGCACCATGACACCGTGTGGCCGCTCGGCTCGCTGGAGACGCACCCGTTCTCCATCGCCGACGGGGTGCTGCGCGGGCCCGGGTGCTTCGACATGAAGGCCGGGCTGGTGCTCGCGCTGCACGCCCTGGCGGTGCTGGGCGTGCCCGGCGGGGTGACGCTGCTCGTCACCGGGGACGAGGAACTCGGGTCGCCGTCGTCGCGCGGGCTCATCGAGGCCGAGGCGGCCGGCTGCCGGGCCGCGCTGGTGCTCGAGGCGTCGGCCGACGGCGGGGCGCTCAAGACCGCGCGCAAGGGCGTTTCGCTCTACCAGGTGCGGGCCGTCGGGCGGGCGGCGCACGCGGGGCTCGAACCGGAACGCGGCGTCAACGCGACCGTCGAGCTCGCGCACCAGGTCCTCGCGGTCGCGTCGCTCGCCGACCCCGGGCTCGGCACCACCGTGACACCGACGGCGCTGTCCTCGGGGACGGTGTCGAACACCGTGCCCGCCACGGGGGCGTTCTCGGTCGACGCCCGGATGTGGTCCGCCGCCGAGCAGGCGCGCGTCCACGCGGCGATGAGCTCGCTGCTGCCCGCCGTGCCGGACGCCGTCCTGGAGATAAGCGGTGGGCCCAACCGGCCGCCGCTGGCGGAGTCCTCGTCGGCCGGGCTGTTCGCCCTGGCGTCGTCGGTCGCGGCCGGCCTCGGGCTGCCGCCGCTCACGTCGGCGTCCGTCGGCGGGGGGTCCGACGGGAACTTCACCGCCGGCGTCGGCACGCCCACCCTCGACGGGCTTGGCGCGGTCGGCGGCGGGGCGCATGCTGATCACGAGCACGTGCTGGTCAGCGAGCTGCCCGGGCGGGCCGCGCTGCTCGCCGCGCTGATCGATGAGCTGCTCACCGAGGCAAACGCATGACGCTTGACGTGCTCGCGGACGCCGACGACGCCGCCGCGCGGGCAGCCAAGGCGGCGGGCGTGGTCATCCGGGAGCTTGAGTCGCTCGACGAGCTCGACGCGATGATCGCGCTGTTCGACGAGATCTGGGAGCCGGACGCCAGCAACCCCTCGCTCCGGCTTGACCTGCTGCGGGCGCTGACCAAGGCAGGGAACTACGCCTGCGGCGCCTACGACGCGGTCAGCGGGGCCCTGCTCGGGGCGTGCGTCGGCTTCTTCGGCCCGCCGTCGCACGCCGAGGTGCACAGCCACATCGCCGGCGTGCGGGCCGCCGGGCTCGGGCGCTCCGTCGGGTTCGCGCTCAAGGTGCACCAGCGGGCCTGGTGCCTGCGGCGGGACGTGCGGGTGATCGCCTGGACCTACGACCCGCTGATCAGGCGGAACGCCTACTTCAACCTGGTCAAGCTGGGCGCCCGGCCGGTCGAGTACCTGCGGAACTTCTACGGCGTGATGGACGACGTGATCAACGGCGGGACCGAGACCGACCGGATGCTCGTGCAGTGGGACCTGCGTTCCGGCGCGGCCTGCGCCGCGAGCGCGGGGCGGCCGCGCCCGGCGTCGTTCGACGCTGAACGGGCCCGCGGGGCCGTGGTGGCGCTGTCCGCCGGGCCCGACGGGCTGCCGGTCCCCGGGCTGCCACTCGCGGGCGGGTCCGGGTCCCGGAGCCTCCTGGTCGGCGTGCCCGCCGACGTCGAGGCCCTGCGGCTGTCCCATCCCGAGCACGCGGCCCGCTGGCGGACGGCGCTCCGCGACGTGCTGTCACCGCTGCTGAGCGGCGGTGCGCGGGTCACCGGGTTCGACCGGACGGGCTGGTACGTCGCCACCACCGGCGTGCCCGGCGAGGCCCGGCATGACTAATGGGTATGACTACTCGGCGTGACTAGGAGAAACCATGAAGCTGACCGGGGTTGAGCTGCGGCGGATTTCCATGCCGCTGGTGGCGCCGTTCCGTACCTCGTTCGGCGTGGAGTCCACGCGGGACATCCTGCTGCTCCGCGCCGTGCTCGACGGGGAGGCCGAGGGGTGGGGCGAGTGCGTCGCCCTGTCCGACCCGCTGTACTCCCCGGAGTACGTCGACGCGGCGGCCGACGTGCTCAAGCGGTTCATGCTGCCCAGGCTCTTCTCGCTCGGGCAGGTGGACGGCGCCGCCGTCGGCCCGGCGCTCGAGCCGATCAAGGGGCACTGGATGTCCAAGGCCGTCATCGAGACGGCGGTGCTCGACGCGGAGCTGCGCGCGACCGGGCGGTCGTTCGCCCGCGAGCTCGGCGCGACCAGGGACCGGGTGCCCTGCGGGGTGTCGGTCGGCATCCACAACTCGGTCGGCGCGCTGCTGGAATCGGTCGAGGGCTACGTGTCGGCCGGGTACGTGCGGGTCAAGCTGAAGATCGAGCCGGGCTGGGACCTCGAGCCCGTCCGCGCCGTGCGCGAGCGGTTCGGCGACGACCTCCTCATCCAGGTCGACGCGAACACCGCCTACACCCTGCAGGACGCGCCGCACCTGGCCAAGCTCGACCAGTTCGACCTGCTGCTCATGGAGCAGCCGCTGCCGGAGGAGGACATCCTCGGGCACGCGGCCCTCGCCCGCCTGATCAAGACGCCGGTCTGCCTGGACGAGTCGATCACCTCGGCGCGCACCGCCGCGGCGGCCATCACGCTCGGGGCCTGCTCGATCATCAACATCAAGCCGGGCCGGGTCGGCGGGTACCTGGAGGCGCGGCGCATCCACGACCTGTGCCGGGCGCACGGGATCGCCGTCTGGTGCGGCGGGATGCTGGAGACGGGGATCGGCCGGGCGGCCAACGTCGCGCTCGCAGCGCTGCCCGGTTTCACCCTTCCCGGGGACACCTCGGCGTCGGACCGGTACTTCAAGACCGACATCACCGAGCCGTTCGTGCTGCGCGACGGGCACCTGGACGTGCCGGCCGGGCCGGGCCTCGGGGTCACCCCGCGGCCGGCCGAGCTCGCGGCGGTGACGACCCGGACCGAATGGCTCACGGCGTAAGGCCGCAGGTCATGGCGGAGGGCGGGTACCTTTGCGTGGATGACGATGCGCCCGCAGCCTAGCCTGCACCGCGTCCTGGATGACCTGGGCGTGACGCTGCTCGAGCTCGTCTGCGCCCCGTCCGCGGCCGCGGCCGGCGCGGACGAGATCGCCGGGGTCGCCATCCACGACCCCGTCGACGAGCCGGTGCTGCCCCGGCGGGCGCTGGTGCTCGGCGTCGGCGTTTACGCGCCGCCGGATATCGCCGCCCTGCTGGGGTCCCTGGGCAAGCACGAGGCGGCCGGGCTCGTCCTGCGGTCGCCGGTGACCTGCGACGACTCGGTGGCGGCGGCCGTCGAGTCCTCCGGCGTGCCGCTGCTCGGGCTGACCCGCGGCGCGTCCTGGACCCAGCTCGCCGCGCTGCTCCGGTCGCTGCTGGCCGAGGGCGACGTCGGAGACGACGGCCCCGAGACCCTGGGCGGCATCCCCTCGGGGGACTTGTTCTCGGTCGCCAACGCGGTCGCCGCGCTGATCGACGCGCCGGTCACGATCGAGGACCGCTCCTCCCGGGTGCTCGCGTTCTCCGGGCGGCAGGACGAGGCCGACCGCTCCCGGGTCGAGACGATCCTGGGGCGGCAGGTGCCCGCGCGGTACTCGCGGCTGCTCACCGAGCGGGGCGTGTTCCGCGAGCTGTACCGCTCCGACCAGCCGGTCTACATCGAGCCTCCGTCCGGCGGCGGGCTGCCTGACTTCGCGCTGCCACGGGCCGCGGTCGCCGTGCGGGCCGGGGACGAGGTACTCGGGTCGATCTGGGCGGCGGTGCAGGAGCCGCTCACGCCGGACCGGGCGCGGGCGATGTGCGACGCCGCGCGGTTGGTCGCCCTGCACCTGCTGCGGATCCGGGCCGGCGCCGACGTCTCCCGGCGGCTGCGGGCCGATCTCGTCTCGACCGCGCTCGAGGGCGGGACCGGGGCGTTCGAGGCGGTGCGGCGCCTCGGGCTGGCCGACCAGCCGGTCGTCGTGCTCGCCCTGGCGGTCGCCGACCCCGCCGAGCGGTCCCGGCTCGCCGACGGGCTCGCCATGCACCTGTCCGCCATCCATCCGCGGTGCGCCGCCGCCCTGGTCGGTGACGTCGCCTACGGGCTGATCCCGTCGGCCTCCGGGGGCGACCTGCCCGGGGCGGACGGGCTCGACGGCGAACTGCGGGCGGCGCGGATCGCGACCGACTTCCTCGACCGGGTCGGCGACCGGTCGAGGCCGGTGATCGGGATCGGGCAGGTCGCCTTCGACGCCGCCGGGCTGCCCGCCGCGCGGGCCTGCGCCGACCGGGCCCTGCGGGTGCTGCGGGCCGGCCCGGGCACCCGGCCGGCCGGCCGCCGGGTCGCGCGGCTCGCCGACGTGCACGCCGAGGTGCTGCTGATGGAGCTGCGGGACCTCGCCGCCGCGCACGGGGACCGGCCGACCGGCCCGGTCGCGCGGCTGTCGGGCTACGACGGCGAGCACGGGACGAACCTGGTCGAGACGCTGCGCGCCTGGCTCGACGCCTTTGGCGACGTGGCCGCGGCGTCCGCCGCGATGTTCGTCCACCCGAACACCTTCCGCTACCGGCTGCGGCGGCTCACCCAGGTCAGCGGCATCGACCTGGCCGACCCGGAGCAGCGCTTCGCGGCGATGCTGCAGCTGCGCGCCCTCTACCAGGCGTGACCTTAGGCCGCCGCGGGCGACTGCGCGGTCCACGCCAGCACGCTGCCTAGCGGAAGGGCGAGCCTCGCACCGGGCCCGGCTCTCTCAGCGGCTACTAGGCGGGACGGCGGCGGATCAGCAGGATGGTCGCGGTGATGAGGAGGAGCGCTGCGGCGAGGAGCCAGGCGCCCTCGGTTAGCTGGAGCTGCCACCAGCGGGCGGCCGGCTGGTAGGACCACCACTGGGTGTAGTGGTTCTGGGCCGCCCACGTGGTCAGCGCCGGGGGAAGGAGGGCGACGTGGCCGCCCTGCGACTGGGCGAACAGGTGGTCGACGGTGCCGGCGCTGACCTGGGCGCCGCTGGGGCTCGTGAACCAGTGGCCGAGGACCCAGTTGCCGATGCCGGCCGGGCCTGCGCCGCGCACGGTGGCCGGAGTGACGAGGTGCTGGCGGAGCGCCATCATCGTGACGGCGTCCAGGACCGCGGTCACCGCCAGGGAGAGGGCGGTCGCGGCGACCGCGCGGCGGAGCAGCACGCCGAGGAACGCCGCCAGCGCGAAGCTGAACAGGGCCCACGCGGCGAAGTCCGTGCCCAGGTTGCCGAACAGCTGCATGGGGTAGCCGCCGGTGTTCCCGAACCGCAGGAACGGGGTGAAGTACCAGGAGAACAGCGCGGACAGGCCGTAGGCGGCTGCGGCCAGCGC
>Ga0210385_10001515_pt1 | contig 14407 bp, 15 predicted proteins | sample IncBWH26OmetaG_FD_160107 | JGI IMG/M metagenome (GOLD analysis project Ga0210385, IMG submission 160107) | Forest soil microbial communities from Barre Woods Harvard Forest LTER site, Petersham, Massachusetts, United States - Inc-BW-H-26-O ...
TTGGCAAACGCTAAATCCCGATCTTCGTCTGATACGTCCAGCACTTGATCGAATCGGGCAACCGCGTTCCGCACGTGCTGGGCGTCGGTCATCGGCTCTTTGCGCTGCTTGGGAAAGGCAAACACGGTCTCAGGGAGGGCGCCTCGTGTAATGTGACGCGTGCTTTCCTCGAACGGCTCCCAGGTTGGTTCGAAATTTGACATGCTACCTCCACACTTGAGTAGCTGCTTGTTCTCCGCTCCATCTAACTCATGTGTTTCTTCGCAATTGCTTCTATCTCCGGCTCGGTGAGTGCAGAGAGATCCACGATCTCGGTTGCAATCACCCGCTGATAAATCGTCGGATGATGTTTCTTCAAGTATTCCACCAGAAATTCCAGAGCGCTGCTCTTTCCCGTGCCGTGGCCGACCAGGACGACTTCCTGGGAAGACAGAAGGTCTTTTGCCAGGACTTCATAGAACGACGGCTCCTCCGGAACCCGTTGGCCTTGATAGTTAGTTCCCTTACGGTGGATCAAGTGGCGATGAAATCCATGCGGATCATAGGGCCTCGCAGCGTCTTCGCTGTGAGCCCGATCGCCATCCACATCCTGGTAGACCCGTGCGAGATGGTGATCGATGACAACAATGCTGCGTATCGGTTGCACTGGCTTGTTTGCGGCGGCGCTAAGATCGGCTTCGCGCAGGAACCTGCGAAGGCGCGATACTTCTCCCTCTTCAAGGGTATGTGTACCGGGACGTTTGAAGAATGCACGTTGCGAGCCGACTATAAACGCAAACTCAGTGCCTCCGCGCGGTTCGATTTCACCGAGCTTTCCGATCAGTTCAACGACATCGCTCCAGTGAACGTTACGTGGAAGGCTGCCGGCCAGGAGACTTTCCAAAAGCAATTCGTGTTTGTGATCGAGATGCGTGTTCATACTTCCTCTTTTCCTTTTCGGAATTGCCGCTCTTCGATTGGAATCCAAGCCGCCTTCTCTGCGGCGAGGAAGTTCAAGAGAGCCTGCGCTGTAAAGGTCGACGCGGGATTCTGTCCGGTGATCAGACGACCATCCGTGATAGTGAACGGTTGCCAATCAGCCTTCTTCTCAAAAATTGCGTCGAGCGGCAGCAAACGCGACTCCCTATTCGATGTCACGAATGAACTCGCTTCACCTTCTGACTCGGTGGATCGGGCCTCCGCTGGCGCAATCTTTATGGATTCTTTATGCGCCTGCAGTCGGACAGATTCGATTCTGATGAATTCACCACGGGCACTGAGTTGACGTATTCTAGTCCCAGGCTCAAATCGGTGTTTCCTGCAGCTTCCCGGGCCTTCTTTTGAAAGCAGTACGATACCAGCGGCTTTTCCCTCCGTACATATTCGAAGCACACGCACTGATTGGGCCAGAGCCGATAGCCTGATGCAATTGGACCTTGGTATTGGAAATACCTTGGTGTCAGTGGCGGAACCGTCATCGTGAGGCGGGCGGTCGGCGTCGGGGACAGTATCGACCGGTGAGCGAGCGGGGAACATGACCTCTGGAACACGTGACGCGAAACAGAGTAACGAAGCACGGAAACTGCGGGACCTGATCGAAATGATTCCCGGGATGGTTATATGTGCACTCCCTGATGGCTCCGCCGAGTTTGCAAACCGTGCCTGGCAGGAATATGCGGGCTACTCGTCAGGACAACTGACCGGTTGGGGCTGGCAAACGATGATCCACCCAGACGACGTCACGAAGTTTAATGGCGAATGGAGCACATCTCCTGCGGCTGAAAAACCGTTTGAGACCGAAGCGCGTATGCGACGCGCCGACGGCCAGTATCACTGGTTTTCGATTCGAAAGGGTCCAGCCTTTTCGGAAACCCGAAGCAGCAAGGCGTCCTTGCGTATTTTGATCGCTTTCGAAGATATCAACGAGCGAAAAGAGGCCCAGGTCAAGCTGCAACTTAGCGAAGCCCTGCAGCAGGCGTTTTGTGACAACAGTCCCAACCTAATTTGGCTGGAAGACCGGCAAGGCCGGTATCTCTACGCCAACAAGGAGTTCCAAAGCGCTCTCCGCGTCACCGAAGAACAAGTCAAAGGGAAGAAGGACGAAGAACTGTTTTCAGTCAAACAGGCTGCAGCTTTTCAAGCGAAGAATCTGCAAGTGCTTGAGACACGCGCTCGGGTGAGATTTGAGGACGTCGTTTTTCGAGAAGACGGGCAACGCGCGCTCATTGTTCAGAAGTTCCCGCTGTTCGACGCAGACGGTGTGGTCTATGCCATCGGTTCTGTCGCGACCGATATCACGGAACGTCAACATGAAGAATCGGCGCGCCGCTACAGTGAAGAAAAGCACCGCCTTGTCGTCGAAACGGCCAACGACGCCATTATCAGCATGGACGACACTGGCACAATTCAGGTTGCCAACCCGGCATCCACGAGAATCTTCGGTTATGACCCCGCGGAGTTGATCGGGAAGCCACTGACCGTACTCATGCCGAGATTCATGCGCGAGCTTCACGAGAATGGATTCAGACGCTACCTGGATACGGGCCAGAGGCACATCAACTGGCAGGGGACCGAACTGACCGCGCTGCGCAAGGACGGCCAGGAGTTCCCCGTGGAGATTTCGTTTGGGGAACTAACCAGAGATGGGCATAAGATATTTACCGGCTTCATCCGCGATATCAGTAAGAGAAAGCAGGCCGAGGACAAGCTTCGTGCGAGCGAGCGTAGCCTGCGTGAATTAACAGAGACAATCCCGCAGATGCTCTGGAGTGCCGAGGAGGACGGCACACTGAACTATTGCAACCAGCGGACTCTCGACTACACGGGACTATCTGCCGAAGAAGTGCAGGGCTCTGGCTGGCTAACAGCAGTTCATCCGGACGACGTGGAAAAGGCAACTCGTGCGTGGTTGGGCTCGGTTGAAAGCGGCGAAGAATTTCAGTGCGAGTTTCGCTTTCGACGGGCGCGAGACGGTTACCGTTGGTGTATTTCCAATGCCGTACCATTGCGCGATCTCGACGAGAAGGTCATCAGATGGTTCGGAACTGTCGTTGATCTGCACGACTGGAGAGAGGCGCAACAGGCATTGCATGCGATTCAGACCCGTCAGGTCGCGGTCCGCGCGGATGTGAGCCTTGCTTTTGGACAGAAAGAGAGTCTTGAGGCAATCCTGCACGAGTGTGCAGAATCCCTGGTACGGCATCTCGATGCAGCGTTTGCGAGAATTTGGACACTGAGTTCTGACGGACGGATGCTGGAGTTGCGGGCCAGTGCAGGGCTTTACACGCACCTCAACGGAGCCCACTCGCAGATACCGATTGGCCAACTCAAAATTGGGGCGATCGCGCGAGAACAGAAACACGTTCTCACCAACGACATCATCAATGATCCTCGAATCAGCGACAAAGTATGGGCAGCAAATGAGGGGATGTCGAGTTTTGCAGGATACCCGCTGCTGGCGGGAACGCGAACTCTTGGTGTGATGGCAATGTTCTCTCGAAAGCCGCTTGCACCGGGAACAGCAGAAGCACTGGCATCCACTGCGGACTTAATCGCACAAGGTATTGAACGCAAACGTGCTGAAGATGAGCTTCGCCTGAGCGAGCGTAATCTGCAGATGACCCAAGCGGAGCTCGCGCGGGTTTCCAGGCTCACAACGATGGGTGAACTGGCAGCCTCGATAGCCCACGAGGTGAATCAACCCTTGACCGCAGTAGTCAATAACGGCAGCGCGTGTTTGCGATTGCTCGCTAATCGGAATCTAGAACCTGAAGTTCTGCGTCAGGCTCTTGAAGGAATCATTGCAGACGGCACCCGCGCCAGTGCCGTTTTGTCTCGAATCCGCGCATTCATTAAAAAAGAAGCTGCTGAGAAGAGCGAATTGAATGTAAGCGAAGTGATTCAGGAGGTCCTGATCCTGGCTGGCCGTGAGCTTTATGAGAATCAAGTCTTGCTCGAAAGCCAACTGACGAACGATCTGCCATCTGTCTTGGCTGATCGTGTTCAGTTGCAGCAGGTTCTGCTGAATTTGATCATGAACGGCATCGAGGCCATGGCGACGGTGACAGATCGACCTCGTTTGCTCGGGGTGCAATCCCGGATCGAATCTGGTGGCGTACTCGTTGCAGTAAGCGATTCGGGCACTGGCATTGGTACCGCGGTAGAACGCGTTTTCACTCCCTTCTTTACGACGAAAGCGAACGGTTTGGGAATGGGTCTATCGATCAGCCGCTCTCTCGTTGAAGGTCATGGTGGTCGACTGTGGGCCACGCACAACTCTCCTCATGGCGCAGTGTTTTCCTTCACACTCCCAACGACCGGCGGGAATCTCTCATGACGGGTGCGCCAGTAGTTTTTGTCGTCGATGATGATCCATCGGTACGTTCCTCGCTGAAGTTCCTCTTGAGCACAGTTGGTTTACAAGTTGAGAGCTTTGACTCGGCGGATGCCTTTCTGCACAACCATTCACCTGACAGGACAAGTTGCCTTGTGCTTGATGTCAGACTGCCTGGATTGAGCGGACTCGATTTTCAACGCGAGCTGACGGCGAGGAACATCAGTATTCCGATTGTCTTTCTCACCGGCCACGGCGACATTCCAATGAGCGTTCGCGCCATGAAGGCAGGGGCAGTCGAATTCCTCACCAAGCCATTCCGCGATCAAGACCTGTTGGATGCTGTTCGCATCGCGCTGGAGCGGGATCGCGCCAGACGTGCAGAGGGAAAAGAGGTAGCGGCCCTCAAACAGATGTTCGACTCGTTGACTTCGCGCGAACAGGAGGTGATCTCCCTCGTCGTGTCGGGCATGCTCAATAAACAGATCGCGGACCAACTTGGAACTGCGGAAAGTACCGTAAAAGTCCAGCGTAGCCGGGCAATGGAGAAGATGCACGCGGAATCTCTTGCCGATCTCGTCAGAATGATTGAGAAGCTCAAAGTCCCCTTGGGAAGAAACCAGTAAACCAAGGTTTATTCGCGTACGCCTTTTTCAGAAACCGGATATCCCAACATCCAATAGCTTCTTTCTCCGTACGGCAATAAGGTTTGAGTATGGAGTTAGAAGTGACAAAAGCTCTGATCTCGATAGTCGACGACGATGAGTGCATTCGGAGGACTACGACGTTTCTCATCGAATCTTTCGGCTTTCGGGCAGCAGCGTTTGAATCTGCCGAAGAGTTTCTGAAGTCGGTCCGACTGCACGACACTTCGTGTCTCATCGTTGACGTGCAAATGCCGGGCATGAGCGGACTACAGCTCCAAAGCGAGCTGGCTGCGGAAGGATTCGGCATTCCCATTATTTTTGTCACCGCTTACGACAACAAGACTTTGCGTCACCAGGCAAAACAAGCCGGTGCGGTCGCATTCCTGGGAAAGCCATTTAACGACGGGGAGCTACTTGACAGCATTCGTTTAGCCTTGCGAGGAACATTAAAGGCGACAACGGATCTGATCGCCGTGGTCGATGACGATGAGTCGATACGCAGGACTACAACACTCCTCATAGCGTCGTTTGGCTTCCGAGCGACTGCCTTCGAATCTGCCGAAAGCTTCCTCCAATCAGGCCAGCAGCACAATACATCGTGTCTCATCCTTGACGTACGGATGCCGCGGATGAATGGATTGCAGTTTCAAAAAGAGCTCGCTGCAGCTGGTTGCAGCATTCCTATCGTTTTTATCACTGCGTATGACGACAAAGAATCGCGCGGTCGCGCGATGCAAGCGGGCGCCGTTGCATTCTTAGGAAAGCCTTTTAGCGATGAGCAACTACTCCAAACCCTTCGCTCAGCCTTAGGGCACGACAAAGGCGGAACGACATCTAGCGAGTCAACGAAGGCATCCTCAGGATAGCCATTCGATGCCGCCCAGCTGCTTGAGAAAGTCCACGATGATCTAACGATTAGCCAAAGTAGTAGGCGGAACTTCGCAGAGTGTTTCCGCGTGGAGGTGAACTGTGTCTGATTTGAATTTGATTGACCAGACGTGTGATCAACGTAGATCTGAACAGATTGTTGGCATCAGCCCTTCTCTGAAATCTGCCCTCGCGGAAGTGGAGCGAGTGGCACCGACGGATGCCAGCGTGTTGTTGCTTGGAGAGACGGGTACCGGCAAGGAACTGATCTCTCGCGCCATACACAATCTCAGCCCACGCAGCGAGCACCCATTTGTGAAATTGGATTGCGCGGCAGTCCCCTTCGATTTTTTAGACAGCGAACTCTTCGGCCATGAAAAGGGCGCCTTTCCCTGGGCCGTGACGCACAGAATCGGCCGTTTCGAAATGGCTGATGGCGGAACATTGTTCCTTGATGAAATAGGTGATCTTCCCCTGGCGTTGCAGCCTAAACTGCTGAGGGTTTTGCAAGAACATGAATTCGAACGCCCGGGAAGTAGCCGGACGCATCGCGTCAATGTCCGCCTGATTGCTGCGACACATCGAGATCTAATGGGCATGATCAGGAAGGGAGAATTCCGCAGCGATCTCTACTATCGACTGAACGGATTTCCAATCGAGCTGCCACCGTTGCGCGAGCGCCGGGAAGACATACCATTGTTGGTCTCGCACTTCGTGGAAATGTTTTCACGGCGCATCGGAAAGCAAATTCACGATATACCGGCAGAAACGTTGAGCGCGCTCACCGCACATTCCTGGCCAGGCAACGTGCGAGAGCTTCAAAATTTGATTGAACGCGCGTTAATCCTGTCGAACGACGGGGTTCTTCCGAATCTCTTATCTGCAATGGCCAGGAAGTCGACGAGGGTGAATGCACAACAGGGCACAGCCAATGGTTGTGGGAATGCAGTGATCGACTCAAAGATAGAAGTATTTCCGAGTCCCTTATCTGTATCGGGCGACCGTTTGGATACAACCGGGCATTTGCCTAATCACAAGTTCGAATCTTCAGGCACATCACCTCGTCTCCCCATCGTGTTCGTTGTCGATGATGAGGTCCCCGCGCGTGAATCCATGAAGCAGACAATTTGCCGCGAAGGGTGGCAGCCAGAGACATTCGCCCTCGCTCAAGAGTTCTTTGATCGGCCCCGGCCACATGTTCCAAACTGCCTTGTGGTGAATATTTCTCCTCGTGACCTCAGCGGTCTTGAACTGCAAAAGCGGATCGTCGTCGAGCGTACCGAAACGCCGATTATATTCATCACCGACCACGGAGATGTACCCACGTCGGTTCAGGCCATGAAGGCAGGAGCCGTGGAATTCCTGATAAAGCCATTCACGGATGACGCTCTTTTCGATGCGATCCGGGAAGCCCTCAAACGTAGCTCTATTGCGCTTGGCCGCGAAGCTGAGATGCGGTTGGTCCGCGACTCTTATGCGTCCCTTAGCCACCGTGAACGGCAAGTGATGGCGTTAGTGCTGTCTGGGCTCTTAAACAAACAGATCGGGTCAGAACTCGGCATCAGCGAGATTACTGTGAAGGCTCATCGAGGCCGGGTTATGCAAAAGATGGGAGCCACGTCTGTCGTGGACTTGGTAAGAATGGCCACGAGGCTGCGTTCGGAGCGCGCCCTCGTCGAGTCAGGTCACCTCAGGTCACCGTCACCTTCTCCAATCTCTGGCTCGCCCAGTCGCAGGATGAGCAAGCCAGCTTCCCCTAGTGGACCTACGCTCACAGCGGCAAGCGGAAGGTTATAACCGTCCTTGTCTCGAGACTCCTCGTGTCTGCCGATCCGCGGATTGTCTGGCAGACGCGTTCGCCCTTGGGCCTGTTTCCGGTCGTATAAGCCGTCGTTCGCACCAGGCCGATCTTCCGCGAGGTTTATACAGCATTCAACCATTCGTCGGACCGCTCACACTAAGGTATTCGCGACACCATGGGTCGCCGCGTAGCGTGCTGCGCAGCCAGCCATCGCTGTCTGCCTCCTCTTATTTCGTTCCAGGTTCGAGTGGCAATGACATCTGATACGAAGGTATTGGCTATACCATCGTCCAATTGTGCGGCACATATTGTTCTGGCCCAATAGATGGTGATTAACCAAATAGCGTCTTCAATAAACACGGCGCGTGGTGGCGAGTTCAATTGGCGCCTTCAATCAACCGGTTTCCGAGAACAACTTCAGAGGAGAATCCATGGCAACTACGACCACACCTACGAAACCCGCGCAGACGAATGAACCGACCAAAACTGCACAGCTCCGCATCACCCGGCGGTCGCCCGCCTATTGGCGCATCACAATCGATAACCCGCCCATCAATGTCATGGGCCCGGAGATGGTCCGAGAGTTCCAGGACGTCATCGACGCCATCGAGACCGATGGCGACGTCAGGGTTGTCGTCTTTGATAGCGCGGTCGAAGGTTACTTTCTGAATCACTCCGATTTCGAAGCCAGGCTGGAGGATCTGACCTCGATGGCGAACGGCCCCACGGGTTTGCCGCCCTGGCCCGACTTTCTCGTCCGCCTGACTCGCGCACCAGTCGCATCTATCGCGCTCATTCGCGGTCGTGCGACGGGAAACGGCAGCGAGATCACGCTCGCCTGCGACATGAGTTTCGCCAGCCGCGAGAAGACCATCATCTCGCAATGGGAGGTGGGCGTGGGGATGGTCGCCGGCGGCGGTCCCATGGCCCGACTGCCCCAACTCATCGGCCGAAACCGGGCGCTAGAGGTACTGCTGAGCTCGGAAGACATCAAGGGAGACCAGGCGGAGGACTACGGCTATGTGAACCGCGCCTTGCCCGACGCCGATCTGGAGGCATTCGTAGAAGCGCTCGCGACCCGGATCGCCAAGTTCGACAAATGGGCGATCGCCAACACTAAGCGCCTGGTCAACACGAGCTTGCCGCCGGACGTTGAGCTCGGCGCAGGATGGGATGCGTGCATCGCTTCGCTAGGACGACCCGCCGCACAGAATGGGATCAAAGCGCTGATGGCGCGCGGCTTCCACAAACCTGGAGATGTCGAGAATCGGCTCGGATACTACCTCGGTGAAATCCAGCGCTAGTCCGAAGGCCCGGCTTCGAGTGCGCGACGTGGGGCGTCGTTGCAGCACTTCCTTCGATGGAGGAACAACTGATGGATTGGAAACGGTTGGCGCAGTTCGCACTGCGAGGGAGCAGTGATTCGGAACCATATGCCATCCTGCTCGTTCGCATTTCAATCGGGCTGTTCTTCGCCATCTCCGGGGGAAGAAAATTGTTTGTAGCCGGCAGCAGGCACACCATGTACGAAACCCTCGCGAGGGCCAAAGTCCCGTTTCCCGACCTCATGACTTATGTCGCGTCGAGTGTCGAGTTCGTTGGCGGATTCCTGGTGGCTGCGGGGCTTTTGTCGAGTCTGGCCAGCCTGGCTTTGTCGGTCGATATGGCTGTCGCCATTCTGACCACGAAGCTTTCGGCCATGCCTCAAGGACTTCCGCCCCTCGAGTGGTTCGACAATCTGTTCTACCTTCCGGAGGTACTGTACGTGCTCATCTTTTTCTGGATGATTTGCTCTGGTCCGGGAAAGCTCAGTGTCGATTACTGGCTCGCGGGCCAGTTACAGAAGTGATCGATCGACGCAGCGCCGACGGGCAGGTCAAGCGAGAAAGGCGCGCAACGAGGGCGGATCTTCAGACACGGCTTCTTAACGCTTCGGAGGAAATGTATGTCAAGCAGCAAATCGGGAATCACCATAGAAGCGGGGGCATCGTCGTCGAATCCTCTTGACGTCGTCCCGGACGAAATTCCATTCGATGTGCCCTATGGGCTATCGATAACACTGGAACGAGCGGAGGCGGTTATTCACGCCGCCGTGGCAGAGGCGAGGATGCGGAATTGGAAGATGAATGTGGCCGTGGCAGATTCCGGTGGCAACCTGGTGGCCTTCGAACGAATGGACGGTGCGATGCTTGCCTCAATCCAGATTGCCCAGCACAAGGCGCGTGCGGCTGCTACCTTCCGGCGTCCAACCAAGGTCTTCGAGGACGGCATCCAGCTCATGCACCTGAACTATCTGCTCGCGTTCGACGGAGTTATTGCGTCCCGAGGCGGTATCCCACTCATCGATAACGGAGCGATCATCGGCGCAATTGGAAGTTCGGGGGGTACGGATTCTCAGGACGAGATCGTAAGCGAGGCGGGCGCGGCAGTCATTAACCAACGCTCGGCCGAAGGAAATTGATCCAAATATCGAGAGATGACGGGTGAGCGGATCGATCGCCACATTCGGCATTGCACGGGGAGTGAATCGGATGACATACCAAGATAGAGTAAGCCGGACAGATGTAAGGCCGTTCAGCGCTGAGGACCGCATCAGGGAGTTCGGCATTCGGCTTCCCGCCCCGCCGACTCCCTTCGGATCGTACGTGGAGGCGGTGCAAACGGGAAGCCTTCTCTACCTCAGTGGAATGTTGCCCGTAGTCGATCACGAACCGGCGTATGTTGGCACACTCGGCTTGGAACTCGACACGAGTGCCGGACGAGATGCGGCCCGCATTGCAGCCCTCGGCGCATTAGCGGCAGCCAGGAATTACCTGGGAATCCTCGATCGAATAAAACGTGTCGTCCGTCTCGGCGTCTTCATGGTGGCTTCAGGAAATGCTGTGGATCAACCCGCGGTCGCTAATGGCGCTTCGGATCTTTTTCGAGATATATTCGGCGAGGAAAACATGGCTGTTCGCTCGGTAATCGGTGTCGCTAGTCTCCCTTTGGGCGTACCCATTGAATTGGAGATCATCTTCGAGCTGAAGGAAGAATAAGGTGTACGCATGTGGAAGATGAAGCTTGTGCCGTTCATTCTGACAAGCTGCGTGTTCCTCTTCGCGATCGTGTCAGGATTGAACTCTCAGACAGGGGATATGGCGATGGACAATCAGGTGTTTTATCGGACGACGAAGGTCGATGGGTTAACGATTTTCTATCGCGAAGCCGGTCCAAAGAATGCCCCGCCCATACTTCTGCTTCACGGATTGCCCTCGTCGTCGCGCATGTTTGACCCCTTACTGGCACGGCTCGCCGACAAGTACCACTTGATCGCGCCCGACTATCCCGGTTTTGGCCACAGCGATTGGCCAGACCCGAAGCAGTTCGATTACACCTTCGACCACATCGCCCGGGTCATCGATGATTTCTCCCAGGTACTTGGCCTGAGCCGTTACACACTCTACATGCAAGACTATGGGGGTCCGGTAGGCTTCCGCATGGTGCTGGCACATCCGGAGCGCGTTGAGGCCCTTATCGTGCAGGATGCGGTGGCTCACAATGAAGGGCTTGGGGCAAACTGGTCAACTCGGCGGGCATTCTGGGCGAATCGTTCAGCGTATGAAGAGGATTTGCGAAAAAATCTGCTTTCGATGGCTGCCACGAAAACACGCCACGTTGGGGACGATCCAAATGTGGAGCTTTACGACCCCGATCTCTGGTCCGATGAGTACGCGTTTCTGAATAGTCCAGGCCAGGGGCAGATCCAGAGCGACTTGTTCTACGACTATCGAACCAACGTTGACTCATACCCCAAATGGCAAGCGTGGATGCAGAAAACTCAACCGAAACTTCTCGTGCTTTGGGGAAAGCACGACCTGTCGTTTGATCCCGGCGAACCTGAGCGCTATCGCAAAGATGTGACAAAAGCCGAAGTACACGTACTGGAAGCGGGTCACTTTGCCCTCGATACCAAGGCGGATGAGATCGCTGAACTTGTCCGCGGATTCATGAGTGCAAAGAACTGATCGGTCGCTCATTCGCCACGAAGGACTGAGCATGTCGTCCGACGCCGATCCACTGAATTCATGCCATGGCGTTGCCATCGGTCGCGGTTCGCAATCCTCAATTGTCGAACCAATACCTTCGTATCGATCGATACGATCGTCCAATGGATTCATCCTCGTTCCTCAGGCTTAATCAACCTGCAGCTGATCGGGAGAATTATGAGCAGTAGAAGCCTTTTTCAGAACGAGAGCACGTCATCACAGGATCCACGAGAAAATCTCCCGCCGAGGAGCAACGCAAAGGAAAGACCGAAATGCGTGTGAATCGTTTTGCCCTTGTTACGGCCGCAGCGCTGCTTAGCGTCCTGGGCGGCGCGATCCTTTGCGCTCAAGACCAGGACAAGGAAAAGTACTCGCTGATATCGCCGGATGGAGTCGCGTTCTCCGACTTCAGGGGATACGAGGACTGGTCTGTGGTCTCTTCCGCCCATCAGGAAGAAGTCCTTAAGGTAATTGTCGCCAATCCGGAAATGATCAAGGCGTACAAGAGCGGATCGGCCGGAGATGGGCACTTCTTTCCGGATGGGTCAAGGATCGTGAAACTGCAGTGGAAGCCGAAGAAGAGCACGGAAGCGCCTTTCGTGGTGGACGTGCCCGATGTTTTTAAGCAGGCTTTCGTGATGGAGAAGGACAGCAAGAGATTTCCGAAGACCGGCGGCTGGGGATACGCGGTGTTCAACTACGACGCCGCATCCGGCAAGTTCACCCCCGATCCGACGGCCCATGCAGACTGCGGAAACACCTGCCATGTGGCCGTGAAAGCGAAGGACTACATTTTCCACCCGTATCAGATACGTTAAACTGGCCCGAGATTTGTGTACGTCTCGTAGAGAGTATTTCGGCGCGAGGGCCCATCTTCGAATTAGCGATGCGGGGAATACACCGCGATCCAAGGAGATAGAAGATGAAAGCAATTGTCGTCCACGAATATGGCGGACCTGAAGTACTCAAGTGGGAAGACTACCCCGACCCGGTTCCGGGCCGGGGCGAGGTGCTGGTACGGGTTGCAGCCGCGAGCGTGAATCCGATCGACGATAAGCGCCGTGCTGGATTGACGAAGGATTTTTATCCGATCCAGTTTCCTGGCCTGATAGGAATCGATATGTCGGGTACGGTGGTGAAGGTCGGATCGGGAGTTGAAACCTTTACTGCGGGAAACCGGGTGTTCGCGATGGCCGACAACACTTATGCCGAGCTCTGCGTGGTAAGAGCGGAGGTTCTAGCGGATGTTCCCGAGGGTCTCGATTTGCTTCAGGCAGCGGCGCTGCCGTTGGTGACGACGACCGGCAACCAGCTCATGTCAGCTACGGGAGTTACGGCGGGCCAGACCGCACTCGTCATAGGTGCTGCTGGAAGTGTCGGGCGTTCGGCGGTATTCACTGCGAAGTCACGCGGAGCGACTGTGATCGCCGGGGTGCTGAAGAGGCAGATTGATGACGCGAAGACTGTCGGCGCCGATCAGTACGTCGGGACCGACGACGACACTGCGATTGCGAATCTTCCGCTGGTCGATGCGGTGGCGGATACGGTTGGCGGAAGAACCGCCGAGAAGCTGGTGGCCAAAGTCAAGCCGGGAGGAGTCTTCGCATCGGTAATCGGGACACCGCAGAATGCCGCGGACTACCCCTCTGTAAAGGCGGTGTTCGTATTCTCGAAGTTCGACAGGGAGACGCTCGAGTTCATGGCCGAAGCGGTGCGAGATGGCAAGCTGGTAATCCCAATTAGCCTGAAACTGCCACTCAGGGAAGCGGCCAAGGCTCAAGCAACCGTAGAAAAGGGTGGCGTCGGGAAGATCTTGCTGGTCGTTTGATATTCTTTTGCGAACAGGAGTCACGGAAGGCAACCGGAAATGAAAAGAAGCCGGCACGGAATCAACCCCGATTCAAAGCCTACTGGTAATGGGTGTGTCGAATGTCTGGCGGCGACGGAAGGTTGGTGGTTGCATCTCCGTCGTTGTGCGCAGTGTGGGCACATCGGTTGCTGCGATAGCTCTCCGAGCCAGCATGCGTCAAGGCACGCAGCTGCGACTGGGCATCCGATCATTGCCAGCTTCGAGCCAGGAGAGGATTGGTTCTACGATTATGATAAGGGCGCGATGATCAAGGGCGTGGAGTTGCTTCCCCCGCATTCGCATCCCCTGAATCAACCAGTACCCGGACCGGCAGGAAGAGTCCCAGCCAATTGGGAATCGCTGCTGCACTAGATGGTCGCCCCGCGCACAAATCTGCGCCTGATATTTGACCGGTACCTTGGTATCTTCGATACGTTCGTCCAATAGATTTGTCGCTGCGCTTCTGCCAATCTCTTGAACAGTCACTCGCTCTGAATCGAAAGGAGCACCAAGTGGACGAAAAGAATGGGCTGAAAGAGGCCATGCCCGTAAGGCTGCCGGTCGCGCAGAACACGCTTAGTGTGAACGTTTTTACGGCTCCGGCAAAGGCGATGGTCGGCGAGCGCCCAAAACCCTTTGGCGAGGCGCTCGGCTTTGACCCGATCACGTCGACCTTAATCTTCGGCGAGTACGATGCGGTGCTGGTGGACGCAATGGGGACAGTGGCTGAGGCCGAGGCTCTCGCGGATTGGGTGGCTCTGCACAACCGCAACCTCGAGACCATCTATATAACGCACGCGCATTTCGACCACTTCTACGGTCTGAGCGTTCTGCTCGACCGTTTCCCTGGCGCCCGGGCGATAGCAACGCCTAATGCGGTCGCCGCCATGCAGATGTCTTTCA
>Ga0210385_10001516_pt1 | contig 14403 bp, 8 predicted proteins | sample IncBWH26OmetaG_FD_160107 | JGI IMG/M metagenome (GOLD analysis project Ga0210385, IMG submission 160107) | Forest soil microbial communities from Barre Woods Harvard Forest LTER site, Petersham, Massachusetts, United States - Inc-BW-H-26-O ...
CTCGCGGCTACAGGCGGCGGTATGGAGGGCTTCAGGTGCAGATCGCGGGTGTGACATCGTTCCCGGCCGAGTACGCAGCGCGCTACCGCGAGCGGGGTTACTGGGAAGACCGGGCGCTCATCGAGCACTATCTGGACGCCTTCAGCGCCTGGCCAGACCGGACGGCGATCGTCGACGACGATGAGACGCTCACGTACGCGCAGCTTGCGAGCCGGTCCGAGCGGGTGGCGCGGGCGCTGGTCGACCTCGGGCTGCGACGCGGCGACCGGGTGGTGCTGCAGCTGCCGAACGTCGCGCTGTTCGCCTCGTTCTACGTTGCCCTGCAGCACATCGGGGCGATCCCGGTCATGGCGCTGCCGTCGCACCGGTTCCGCGAGATGGAGCAGTTCGTCCGGCTGTCGGGGGCGGTCGCGCTGGTGTCGCCGGCGGTCATGCGGGACACCGATTTCGGCTCGCTCTTCCGCCGGATCGCTGCCGAGCAACCGTCGCTGCGCTGGCACATCACCTACGGCGCGGACGAGACCAGCGACGGGCCGCGGCTGGAGACGCTGCACTGTACCGAGCCGCAGACCACGGCGGAAGAGCTAGCGGAGCTGCGCAAGGCCATCGATCCCGAGGACCCGGCGGTATTCCAGTTGTCCGGTGGCACGACCGGGATCCCCAAGCTCATCCCGCGCAGCCACAACGACTACGCCTTCAACTCCAAGCTGGCGGTCTCGGTCTGTGACGTGCACGAGGGCGACGTCCTGCTCGACGTGCTGCCGGTTTCGCACAACCTGCCGCTGGCCTGCCCCGGGATGCAGGGTTTCCTCTTCAGCGGCGCGACGGTGGCGCTGAGCGCGACCACCCGCCCTGAGCCGTTGTTCGAGCGCATCAAGCGCGACCGCGCCACGCACATCCACGTCGTGCCCGCCCTGCTGATCAGGCTCATCAACGACCCAGCGGCAGCCAGCTACGACCTGAGCTCGATGCGGGTGATCCAGAGCGGCGGCCAGCGGCTGCAGCCGGAGACCCGCGCCCGGGCCGAGCGGATCTTCAGCAGCGCCACGGTCCAGGAGAACTTCGGGATGGCCGAGGGGCTGCTGATGTTCGTCCGGCTCAACGACCCCGCTGAGGTCCGGCTGGAGACTGTCGGCCGGCCGATCTGCCCGGACGACGAGGTCAGGCTGGTGGACGAGTCAGGCCGCGACGTCGCCGACGGGGAGACCGGCGAGCTGTGGGCGCGCGGCCCGTACACGCTACGCGGCTACTACAACGCTCCCGAGCACAACGCGCGCGCGTTCTCACCGGACGGCTTCTACATGTCCGGTGACCTGATGTGGAAGCACCACACCGGCAACTACGTCGTCGCCGGGCGCAAAAAAGACCTGATCAACCGGGGCGGGGAGAAGATCTCCGCGGAGGAGGTTGAGAACCTCATCCTTGAGCACCCGGCCGTGCTCAACGTGGCCTGCGTGCCCGTCGACGACGAACTGCTCGGTGAGCGGATGTGCGCCTGCGTGGTGCTCAGGGACAGGGCCGGGTCATTGACCTTGGCCGAGCTCGTCGCGCATCTCCAGGAGTACGAGGTGGCGCGCTTCAAGCTGCCCGAGTTCCTGCAGGTCTACACCGAGTTCCCGCTGTCGGCGATCGGCAAGGTCTCCAAGAAGGACCTGGTCGCGCAGCTGCGTGAGCGGCCGCCGGCCCAGAGCCGCTAACCGCCCGGCCCGGCCCGGGTGATGACATGTCCGTCGACACAGTGAGTGATGCTGCCTGATGCCAGAAGCACTGATCGTTACCGCCCTGCGCACCCCGATCGGCCGCGCCGGGAAAGGCTCCCTGCGCGACGTACGGCCGGATGACCTGGTAGCCGGGGTGATCGCGGAGACCGTCCGCCGGTCCGGCCTGGACCCGGAACTACTCGCGGACCATGCGTTGGGCACCGCCTACCCGGAAGGAAAGCAGGGCGCGAACCTGGCCCGCCGGGCGAGCCTGCTGGCCGGGCTGCCGGCCAGCCTGCCGGGCAGCACCATCAACCGGTTCTGCGCCTCCAGCCTGCAGGCCATCCGGGTGGCCACGCACGCGCTGTGGTCCGGCGAGGCCGCCGCCTACCTGGCCTCCGGGGTGGAGTCGATCAGCCAGGTCGGGCGGACCACGCGCGAGGAGGACAAGCACCCGGCGTTCGGGACCGGGGCGCTGAGCGACGTCTACGTGCCCATGGGCATTACCGCGGAGAACGTGGCCGAGCAGTTCGGGATATCCCGGCAGGACATGGACGAGTTCGCGCTGGGCAGCCACCGAAAGGCCGTGGCCGCGGCGGACGCGGGCGTGCTGGCGGCCGGCATCGCTCCGGTGGTGCTTCCCGATGGGACGATCGCGGCGGCCGATGACGGGCCGCGGCGCGATACCAGCCTGGAGCGGCTGGCCGCGCTCCAGCCCGTCTTCCGTCCGGGCGGCTTGGTCACCGCGGGGAACTCGTGCCCGCTCAACGACGGGGCCGCGGCCGCGGTGCTCGTCACCGACGAGCTGGCCGAGCGTGCGGGACTGACGCCGAGGGCGCGCATCGTGGCCACCGCGGTCAGCGGCGTAGACCCGTCGATCATGGGCGTCGGCCCGATCGAGGCCATCCGCGAGGTCCTGCGGCGGGCCAAGCTGACCATCGAGGACATCGACGTGGTCGAGTTCAACGAGGCATTCGCGGCGCAGGTGCTCGCCGTGACGCGCGCCGTCGGCATCGACCCGGCGCAGCTCAACCCGTCGGGCGGCGCGATCGCGCTCGGGCACCCGTTCGGCATGACCGGCATCAGGCTACTCGTCACCCTGCTGGCCAACCTCGACCAGCGGGGTGGCCGACGCGGCCTGGCCACGCTCTGCGTCGGCGGCGGCCAGGGCATGGCGGTACTGATCGAACGGTGCTGACCGAACGGCACCGAGCGGTCCGTGACTGAGCGGGCGGCGCCGGCCGTGAGCCGGCGCCGCCCGTGGCTCAGGTCAGTCCCCCACCGGCGCGGGCATCTCGGGCAGCACCAGCCGGGACGGGTAGCTGGCATCGTGGTAATAGGTATCGGTCCCGGACTTAAGCCCGTACCACTGAAACATCCGGCCCTCGAGCTGCGGGGCGTCGCCGCAGCTGAGCTCGAGCCGGAGCCGCTCACCGGGCCGCGCGACGAACGACATCGGCACCAGCGGCACCCGCAGCTCGTAGACCTCGCCCGGCAGCACCTTGTCGGCGTGGTCATGGCGGTGGAACGGGCGCATCGCCGTGCTGAGCGCTTCGTCCTCCGCGCGCCGCGACGCCCGCAGCCAGCCGCGGCTCATGATGCTGACCGGGGACCAGGTCCCGTCCGCAGCGAGCAGGCTCAGCCTGGCCACCACGTCGGTGTCCTGCTGGTCAGTCGAGGCGAACAGCACCAGCACCCCGTCGCCGGTGAATTCCCTGGTGCGGTCGAATGGCGCGGTGGTGAACGTGACGATCCGCCGGACATGATCGGGGCCGGCCGGGCCGGCGCTGCTCGTGCCGACCGTCCATTCCGGGTCGGGGTAGCGGAAACTGGTGCTGGCGGGCGGCCGCGCGTCCCCGGCCTCGCTGAGCGAGCCGTCGTTGAGCGAGCGGACCGCGCCGCTCGGCTCGCCGCTGAGCAGGAACGCGGTGGACTTCGCCTCGGCCGGCGGCCAGGTGCTAGCGGTCCGCTGCTGCCCGGTCCGGTTCACCTGCAGGCGCACGTCCGGGCCGTCCATCATGCCATTGGCCACGCCCTTGAGGTGATGCTCGTACCACGGCAGGATCTCGCGCTCGTGGAACTCCTCGGTCGCGTACAGCCGCTGCGCCTCCCCCGCGTTCGCGACCGAGAGCATCAGCAGCTTCTTCGGCCCGCCGAGACGACGGAAACCCTCGACGTTGCCGCGCATGTGCAGCGAGCCCTTCGGCCAGACGCCGACCGACAGGACCGGGATGGTGACCTGGTCGAGGTCCCAGAACGGGGATCGCTCACGGTGCCAGTCGTCGTCGAACGGGTGCGCGTAGACATCGCGCAGGTGCAGGTGCCGGCTGCCGCCGTCGACGGGCAGGCCCATCGCCTGGTGCTGCAGCATGACGCTCGCGGTCCACGACGAGATGAAGCCGAAGTCCGGGATCCCGCCCTTGTAGAGCCAGTCGCGGTACAGGTCGCACCCGCCGTCGAACGCGGCGATCGTCACCAGGCTCGGCGGGAACATCCGGGCCGCGTTCCACTGGCTCCAGCAATAGTACGACTCTCCGATCATGCTGACCCGGCCGGTGCTCCATTCTTGGCCGGCGGCCCACTCGATGACGTCGTACAGCGCCTCGCCCTCCGCCCGCGACACCGGGTCCCACTCTCCCTCCGAGCGCCCCGACCCGGGGACGTCCACCCACAGGTAGGCGTAGCCGTGCGCGAGGTAGAGGTCGATCGGGCCGCCCTCGCGGAACGGGAACTGACCGTGCACCGGCAGGTGCGCGAGCGCCTTCTGGTACGGCGAGGCCGCGACCAGCACCGGGCCCGGGTCGCCGCCGGGCGGCAGGTACAGGTCGGCGCGCACGTTGTGGCCGGCCCGGGTGGGGATCGTTACCTCGATCGGCATCTGCGCCATCCGCTCTCGCCCGCAGGCGTGCAGTGATCATATTGCTAACTACTATGGTAACTAGGATAATAGCGAGACATCTTCGGAGCGAGACAAGCGACGATCTTTTCGGGAGGCAGGCGCGTGTTCACCACGAGCTGGGAACTGTCGGCCAGGCAATACGACGTGGCCGTGGAGGAGGACTTCGAGATCCCGCTGGCCGACGGTAACGTCCTCGTCGGCGTGCTGTTCCGTCCGGTCACCGACGAGCCCGTGCCGCTGCTCGTCGGCTTCCATCCCTACAACAACGAGTTCCAGTTCGGGCCCATCTACCCGGTTGGCTTCGGGCTGCAACGCGGCTGGATGGAGGCCGGGGATCCATATTTCTTCGCCCGCCGCGGTTATGCGCACGGCGTTTTCAACGTGCGCGGCAGCGGCAAGTCGACCGGTACGTTCCAGTTCATGGGGCGGACCGAGGCCGACGACGCGGCCGAGGCCATCGGCTGGCTCGCCGCGCAGCCGTGGTGCAGCGGCAACGTTGGCATGTTCGGCGTGTCCTACTTTTCCCGGCTGGCCATCCACGTGGCCATGCGCGAGCCCGCCGCCCTCAAGGCGATCTTCGCGCCCTACGGGCTGACCGACATCTACCGGGACCTGGCCTACCACGGCGGCATCCTGACGTACGGCTTCCTCGTCGGCTGGCGGGAGAAGCTCGATGCCCTGCGATACGAGAGCCTGCACCGCCCGCGCGTCGGCGAGGAGGCCTACCGGGCCGGCATCGCCGCCCTGCTGGCCGACGACGACGTGTGCGCGGTGCCCGCGCTGCGCGCCGCGCTGGAGAACCCGGACTCCCGGCACAACGCCTTCCTGGTGGACGTGCTGCTCAACCAGCTTGACTCGGAGTTCTTCGCCGAACGGCGGGTGGATTACCGGGCCACCAGCGTGCCGGCTTTCTTCGGCGCCTGCTGGGGGATCTACGGCCTGCAGCTCACCTCGGCGTTCCGGAACTGGCAGCAGTGGCAGGGACCGAAGAAGCTGATGATCGGGCCGGCCGTCTACCTCGACCGCCCGCTGTACCAGCTGCAGTATCAGTCGCTGCGGTGGTTCGACCACTGGCTCAAGGGAAACGACACCGGCTTCATGGACGAGGATCCGGTCGAGCTGTTCATGCCGGGCAAGGGCACCTGGCGGACGGCCACCCGGTGGCCGCTCCCCGAGACCCAGTGGACCCCGTTCTACCTGCACCAGGACGGACTGCTGAGCGAACACGAGCTGTGGGACTTCGAGACCTCGACCGGCTTCTCCGACTCCCCGTTCATGCACGGCGCGGCCACCTTCCTGTCGCCGCCGCTGGTGGAGAACACCGACCTCGTCGGGCCGACGGTCTTCGACGGCTACATCTCCACCACCGACACCGAGGCGCTGCTGTTCGTGTCCGTGTTCGCAGTCCGGACCGACGGCACCGAGGAAGAGCTGTCCCGCGGCTGGCTGCGGGCCTCGCAGCGCGAGCTGGACGAGGCCGGCAGCGAGCCCTGGCTGCCACGGCACCTGCACCAGCGCAGGCAGCCGCTCACACCCGGCGAGGTCTACCGCGTGCAGGTCGCGCTGGCCCCGATGGCCCGCGAGCTGAAGGTCGGCGAGCGGATCGGCCTGCGGATCAAGCTGGCCGACGACGAGCAGCCGATGGACCCGCTGCGGGCCACTGCGTTCGGCCACATCCGCCGCGAGCTGGCGGCCCGGCTTACCGTGCATCACTCGCCCGGCCAGCCGTCCAGCCTGCTGCTGCCGGTAACGGCGGGCAACCGGATCGGTACTTACCTCTCCGGCGGCAAGCTGGAGGCACCGGGCCCCATTCCGGTGGCCAAGATCCAGCGGCTCAAGCGGGACGAGTAGGGTCGGCGGCCGCGGCGGCTAAGACACCGATGCGGCGGCCGGCACTGGCCGGCCACCGCATCGTCCGCTCGCTGGCAAAGGCTCAGATATCGAGCTCGTGCAGGTAGTTGGGCAGCGAGTTGAGTTCCTCCGGGCCGCTCGCCCCGACGGCGACCGTGCCGCCGATGTTGACGCGCTCCCGGCCGATGCAGGCATTCGGTTCGAAGGAGAAAAGCATGCCCTCCTCCAGCACGCCGTCCTGCGCGGGCGGTAGCGGCTTGAACCACGGGAACTCGTTGCCGAGGTGCGCGAGCGCGCCGCCGTGCAGCGAGCCGAGCAGCAGCGCCGGCCCGACACTGTGGATCATCGGCGACAGGTGCCAGCAGCCGGCCTCGAGCACCGGCTTGGCCATGGCATCGTTCAGCTCCACGAAGCTGATCCCCGGCTTGATCGTCTCCAGGCCGACGTCGTAGGCGGCGCGCGCGAGGTCGGCGAGCTTGCGGCGCTGCGGGGTGATCTTGCCCATCGACACCTGCATCTGCTGCTGGGTCTCGATGCCGGCGTAGGTGGGCATCAGCTCGCAGGTGACGAGGTCACCGGCCTCGATCACCCGGGGCGGGTCGTCGGAGTAGCCCCACTCCGGCGGTCCCCACGACACGGTGTTGGTGCCGGTCTTCACGATGACGGACGGGGGTGTCAGGGTGATGCCCGCCCGGTAAGCGGTGTCGGCGATCGCCGCGAACAGGTCGCTGTCGCGGATACCCGGCCGGGCGACCTCGAGGATCCGCTGGGACATCAGCTCGCCGATTTGCGCCGTGTGCCGGGCCACGGCCAGCTCCTCCGGGCCCTTGGCCAGCACCATCAGCCCGAACGGGAGCGACAGCTCGACGAACTCCGCGTAGGGCGCGGCCTTGAGTACGTGGTCCCAGACCGCATACGGCACGAACCCCTCGAGTTCCATCGGATTCTTGCTGTTGAGGCCGACGACTCCGATGCGTCCCGATAGCACCCCCAGCTCGCTCAGCGCGTCCGCGACCAGCGGCCCGAGCAGGCCCGAGCGAATGTCATCAATCCAGTACTTGCGGTGATTCTGCGGGTCGGTGCGGCCCACGATGCGGAACGCGCTCCAGGTCAGGTAGATCGGGTCCCCGACGGCGGGCAGGACGACGATGCCCTGGATCGACTCGTTCGAGAGATAGCTCTCGTAGGACTCGCGGCCGCGCAAACCCGGCACCAGCAGCACTTCCACGTTGTGCTCGGCCATGAGCGCACGGGTCTTGGCCCATCGCCGGTCACGCTCGGCCAGGGACAGTCTCGGCGCGTTGCTGACGTCCGCCATTGGTCACCTCCGTGAGTCGCCTCGACGGCCGGGAACGCCAGTCGCCGCGGTCGTTTTGGGTCACTGGAGCCGATGCCGTGCACGATCTAGTATCTACTCCAGTAGGTACTGACCTTATCGGCAAACTCCGGCTACGGCAACGCTCCCGATTCATCCACCGAACGGGGGCGCGGGTGCCAACGCTCTGCACGGCAGAAGCGCAGGGCCGGGCTCTCCCGAAATCATGAATGCCGCAAGGCTGACTAATACCTTCTCCGGTAGCTAATATGAGGGCATGTCGGACTCACCCGTACTGGTGGAGCGTCGCGGAGCAGTCGCAGTCGTCACGCTCAACCTTCCCTCGGAACGCAACGTGCTCTCCGGTGCCGTGGTTACCGCCTTGAGCCAGGCCTATGACGAAATCGAGCGGGACGACGACGCACGCTGCGTCGTGCTGACCGGGGCGGGTCCGGCGTTCTGCGCCGGAGCGCACCTGGGGACGCTTGACCGCGCCGCTGGCGGGGATTTCGCGCCGGTGCAGGCGGTTTACGACGGCTTCCTGCGGGTGCTCGCATCGCCGCTGCCCACGATCGGCGCCATCAACGGACCTGCGGTCGGGGCCGGTTTCAACCTTGCCCTTGCGTGCGACGTCAGGCTCGCGAGCGTGCGAGCGCGATTCGACACGCGCTTCGCGGCGCTGCACCTGCATCCCGGCGGTGGACACACCTGGCTGCTGGCCCGGGCGGTCGGCTCGCAGCAAGCGTTCCTCGGCTGCCTGTTCGGAGAGGTCTGGAGCGCGCAGGACGCACAGGATCGCGGCCTCGTCGCCAGCGTCCACCCTGAGGAGGACCTGCTACCCGCAGCCGTCGAGCTGGCATCGCGGCTAGCGGGGCACTCGAGGGAGTATGTCCAGCGGCTGACGGCCAGCTTGCGGGAGGCCTCCGGTGGGGCCACGCACGCGGAGATGCTCGAGCGTGAAGCCGCGGCACAGAAATGGTCGCTAGGGCAGCCTGAGTTCCTGGCAGGCGTGCAGCGGATCCGCGCCAAGCTGGCAAAGACCGGCTGACCTGGTGAACGAGGAGATCGGCTACGAGATCGCTGACCATGTCGCGACGGTCACGATCAATCGTCCGCAGCGGCGCAATGCGATCGACCGGGCGGCCCAGGAGCGCCTGGTACAGCTATTCGACGAGGCGTCGGCTGATCCTGAAGTCAGAGTCGTGGTGCTGACGGGCACCGGTGACCGCGCGTTCTGCTCCGGTCTGGACCTCAAAGAGCTTGACGACGTGGCGCGCACGGGCCAACCCCTCTCCACGCCGATGACCGGCAGCAGCCGAAACGTCTTTGAGACGGTACTGGAGACCTACAAGCCAACCATCGCGGCCCTCAACGGTCCGGCGGTAGCCGGCGGATGCGAGCTTGCGCTTGCCTGCGACTTGCGCATTGCGTCCGAGCATGCGTTCCTGAGCCTGCCGGAGGCCAGGAGAGGAATGGGCGCCAACTTCGCGAGCGTGCTCCTCCCCCGCCTGGTTCCACGCGCCGTCGCTCTCGAGATGCTGTACACCGGCGCTCCGATGGACGCCGCCACCGCGGTCAACTGGGGCCTGTGCAACCGGGCGGTTCCGGCCGGTGCGCTCGCGGACACAGTCGCCGGAATTGCCGCGAGCATCGCCGGCAGCGCGCCATTGACGGTACGGCGGTACAAGGAAATGGCCGTCAAAGGCTGGGAACTGCCCGTTCCCAGCGCCCTGCGGCTCAATGTCGGGCCTAACCCGTACGCCAGCCGCGATCGCGAAGAAGGGGTGCGCGCCTACCTGGAAGGAAGGCAGCCCCAGTGGGAGGGCCGCTGACGACCCGAGGGGCGCCAAGTGCCATCGGGCGTGACTGCCGGCCGGGATAATTCGCATACCACCACCGGGCCCAGAAATCCAGGCCCTGAGCCTCGCGTACGGAAGGTGAGTGATATTAGGCTGATCCCAGTCGTGGGTGGAGGTACGAGATGGGGGCGGGTGACTCAAGTCCTCCGCTTCGCACCGAGGTCGTGCACGAGAGTGAGCGCACGCGCGTTACCCGGTTGTTTTTCGCGGACCTGACGGTTATCAGGAAGGAACCGCTGGGACCGGACGCGGAGCGCAGGGCCGAGCACGAGGCGGCGATGCTGGCGCGGCTGCGCGGCCTTGCCGGGGTCGCGCAGCTCGCGCAGGCCCCGCGGTACCCGGGGTCGATCGTGCTGACGGACGTCTACGGCGCGAACCTGGCGAGCCTGGTCAAGCCGCTGGCGGCGGACGCCCTCATCGAGTTGGCACTGCGCCTGGCCCGGACGGTGGCGGACATGCACCGGCGGGAAGTGATCCATCGCGACATAACGCCGGCCAACATCGTGCTCGCTGATGACGGCGTCCCTTACCTGGTGGACTTCGCACTCGCGACGTCGTTCGCGGAAGACCGCCCCGAGTTCACGCACTACAGCGAGATCGCCGGGACGATGGCGTACCTCGCGCCGGAGCAGATCGGGCGGACGGGCCGGCCAGCCGACCAGCGCGCCGACTTGTACGGCCTGGGCGCCACGCTGTACGAGCTGGCCACGGGCGAGCCCCCGTTCGGCACCGGGCCCGTGTCGCAGATCTTGCACGATCACCTCGCGCGGCTGCCCGTAGCGCCCGCCGCGGCCGTCTCCGGTGTGCCGGAGCCGCTGTCGGCGGTCATCATGCACCTGCTGGAGAAGGAGCCGGACAACCGCTACCAGTCGGCGGACGGCCTGGCCTACGACCTGGAGCGGCTGCGGGACGCCCGCGCGGACCCACGGGTGGCCGTGCCGCAGGCCGGCGACCATGACGTTCCGGTCCGGCTGCTGCCGCCGTCGCGGCCGCTGGGACGGGACGCGGAGGTCGCGGAGCTGCGCGGCGCGTTCAACCAGTCGCTGGGTGGCCATTGCGCGGGCGTGCTGATCAGCGGGGTGCCGGGCGTGGGCAAGACGGCGCTGGCCGGCGAGCTGCGCCCGGCGGTGACCGACAGTGGTGGCTGGTTCGTGACCGGCAAGTTCGACCAGTACCGGCGCGACCTTGAATTCGACGCGACCCATCAGGCATTGCGCGCCCTTGGCCGGCTGCTGCTCGCGGAACCAGAAGACGAGCTGAGGCGGGTGCGGGACAGGATCCTGGCGGCGGTCGGGCCGAACGCAGGCCTGCTGGCCGCGGTGATCCCGGAGTTCGCGGCGCTGCTGGCAGTGCCGTCGGAGCCCGGGGACCCGCTGACCGCCCGGCCGCGGGCGCAGCTGGCGTCCGCCCGGGCGCTGCGGGCCATCGCCTCAAGGCAACGGCCGGTCGTGGTCTTCATCGACGACCTGCAGTGGGCGGGCGCTGCGCCGCTCGGCTTCGTGGACCTGATCCTCAGCGAGGAACCGACCGCAGGCCTGCTGCTGGTCGGCGCTTACCTCGACGGCGACGTGGCCGGGGCGCACCTGCTCGCGGCCCCGCTGGCCCGCTGGCGCGGCCAGGCGACGGTCCGGCACCTCCGCCTGGCCGACCTCAGTCACGCGAGCCTGGTCACCATGATCGGCGAGATGCTGCATGCGAGCCAGGCCGGGGCCGAGGTCCTGGCTGACGCGATCGAGCCCCGGACCCAGGGCAACCCGTACGAGACGGTGGAGCTGCTCAACGCGCTGCGCCGCGACGGCGTGCTGACCGCAACCGCCGCGGGATGGCACTGGCAGCCCGAGGCCGTGCGGGCCCGCCTGGACCGGTCCGCGGCCGCCACGGTGGAAGGAGCCCGCATCGCGGCGATGCCGGAGCAAGCCAGGGCCCTGGTGGAGGCGATGGCCTGCCTTGGCGGGCGGACCGAGCTGAGCGTGCTGCGGATCGCGGCCGGACCGACAGCCGACGACGTGGCGGATGCCCTGGCGCCGGCCGTCGAGGATGGCCTGCTGGTCGTGGAGCCCGGAGCGCGCGAGGCGGTGCGGTTCCGCCACGACCGCCTCCGCGAGGCGGTCGTGGGCGGCATCGAGCCGGAACGGCGGCGCACCCTGCAGCTCGCCATGGCGGGCCGGATGGCGGCGGTGCCCGAGTTGTTCTCGGCCGCGGCGGAGCTGTACCTGCCGGTTGCCGACGCTGTCCGCGATCCCGCGGAGCGGCGAACGGCGGCGGGGCTGCTGGCGCGCGCCGCCGGGCAAGCGGCCATGATCGGTGATAACCCGCTGGTGGAGCGGCTGCTCAGCGCGGCGCTGGCGCTGACCGAACCGCGCGAGACGGCCATGATCATCGACCTGCGCACCCGTCGCCACGCGGCCCGGTTCGGCCTGGGGCAGCTGGAGGAGGCTGACCAGGACTACGCCGGCATTGACGCGCTGACCAGCACCGTGTTTGACCGCCCGCAGGTGACGATGCTGCAGATGGCGAGCCTGACCATCCGGGGCCGCTTCGCCGAGGCGAACGACCTGGGCATCGCGTCGCTGCGCGAGTGCGGCATCGCGGTCCCGCCGGCGGACGGGCTGCCGGCCGAAGTGAGCCGCCAGCTCGATCACATGTACCGGTGGCTGAACCGCGCGGATGCCGCCGACGAGGCGGCCCGCCCCGAGGTCACCGACCCGGCGCTGGTCACGGCGGGCCTGCTGTTCAGCGGGATGCTGGGATCAACGTACTTCGGGGACGACCCGGCCGCCCACCTGTGGGTGAGCCTGCAGGGACTGCGGATCTGGGTCGACCACGGCCCCGCGGCTAGCCTGGTCCTCCCGGCCGCCGACGCCGCGTACAGCGCGATATCGCTGCGGGGTGACTACGCCGCGGCCTACCAGGTGGCGCGGCGGGTCCTGGCGCTGAGCGAAGCCCGCGGCTACAAGCCGGAGACGTCGTACGCGCAGTGCGCTTTCTCGAGCCTCCAATCGTGGTTCGAACCGGCCGAAAACAGCATCCCGGCAACCACGGAGTCGGATGAGGGACTGCTGGCCGATGGCGACCCGGTCTATGTCAGCTTCATGTACCAGCTCGCGGTGGTGGGCCTGCTGGCGTGCGCCCCGACCATGCACGGCTGGCAGACTCAGGTGGACGCGGGACTGAGTTTCGCGCGCCGTACCGGCAGCGAGCAGTTCAATCAGTGGACGCACTGCTACCGCTGGCTGGCCGACGTGCTGAGCCGCGACGGCGCCGCCGCCGGCGAGGTGGCTCCGACTGATACTTACGCGGGCGATCCGCTCATCCTGCTGCACGTCTACCTCACCCGATCCGTGGCCGCGGCCATCTTCGGCGATCAGGACGGCCTTGCCCGGTACAGCGCGGCGGCCCTGCCGCTGCTGCCCGTCACCACCGGCAATACCCTCGGCGCCATGACCCGTCCGCTGCGCGGGCTGAGCCTGGCCTGGGAGGCCCGCGCCGCCGACGGTGCCGAGCGGGCGGCGCTGCTCGCCGAGCTGGACGACATCACGCGCTGGCTGGCCGCCCGGGCCGCCGACGCACCGGACAACTTCCTGCACCTGCTGCGACTGGTGGAGGCCGAGCGGGCGTGGACCGAAGGCGACTTCCGCGCCGCCGCGCTCGCCTTCGACGCGGCCCGGCGCGAGGTCGCCGCGCGCCAGCGCCCGTGGCACCGCGCACTGATCACCGAGCGAGCGGCCCGCTTCCACCTCGCCTACGGACTTGAGCAGGCCGGCTACGAGCTCCTCGCCCGGGCCCGTCAGCACTACCTCGCCTGGGGGGCCAGCGCGAAGGCCAGGCAGCTCGACTGGGCCTACCCCGCGCTGCGGCCGGCGGCTGACGCCGAGGGCGACGGCGCCGCTGACGCGCCGCAGGACCGCGTTCCGAGCACCGCCGGAGCCGTCGACCTGCTTGGCATCGTGTCTGCCTCGCAGGCGCTGAGCTCGGAGACCGGCCTGGAACGGCTGCACATCCGGGTCACCGAGGTGCTTGCCGCGATGACCGGGGCCACCGGCGTGCAGCTGGTTCTATGGGACGGGGAGCGGCAGGACTGGCTGCCCGCGCCGGGAAGCTTCCGCGGCGCCGCTCGCGCGGACGGCGAACAGCCGATGCCGATGTCGGTGCTGCGCTACCTCCGACGGACACGCGAGCCGCTGATCGTGAGCGACGCCGTCACCGATGACCGGTTCGCCCGCGACCCGTACTTCGACGACGCCGACTTCTGCTCGCTGCTCGCGATGCCGGTTACCGGCCACGGCGCCTTCCAGGCCGTGCTGTTGCTGGAAAACCGCCTCATCCGCGGCGCCTTCAGCGCCGCGCGGCTCGACCCGGTCGCGCTCATCGCCGGTCAACTCGCCGTCTCCCTGGGTAACGCCCGGCTTTACGCAGAGTACCGGCGGGTCGCCGACGAGCAGGCCGCCCTGCGCCGGGTCGCGACCCTGGTCGCCCGGGGCGCACGGCCGCAGGAAGTGTTCACCGCGGTGGCCGAGGAAACCGGCCGCCTGCTCGACGCGGACAACTCCGTCCTGGTCCGCTACGACGAGCCGTCACGGACCCTGGTCATCGCCGGCGCGTACCTGCGCTCCGGCGCTGCGCCGCCGACCCCCCTCGGCGGCCACCTTCCGCTCGGCGGGTACAACGTCACCACCCTTGTCTACGAGACGGGCCGGCCGGGACGGATCGACTACGAGCGCGATAGCGTCTCCGGCCACACCGGCCGCGTCGCGGCAGGCGTCTGGTGATTGCGTTCAT
>Ga0210385_10001517_pt1 | contig 14393 bp, 6 predicted proteins | sample IncBWH26OmetaG_FD_160107 | JGI IMG/M metagenome (GOLD analysis project Ga0210385, IMG submission 160107) | Forest soil microbial communities from Barre Woods Harvard Forest LTER site, Petersham, Massachusetts, United States - Inc-BW-H-26-O ...
TTCGTGGAAAATCGAACTGGATGAAGGTCAAACTCGAAGGAGTAAAGTCCAATCGCAGCGCCATCGGGGCTCGCGTTCTTGTTCATTATGGCGGGAAAACACAGGCTCAGAGCGTTTTGAGCCAAAGCAGTTTTTATTCCTGTAACGATCCGCGCTTGCACTTTGGCCTCGGCGATAATTCTGTAGTGGATATCGACGTCCACTGGCCCAGCGGCAGTGTCGAATCCCTGAGACATCTGCCGGTGAACCGCTTAATCACGCTCCGCGAAGGCGCTGGCGAAGTTCCTAATCGTGGCTGGTCCCGCTCCTAGCCCTAATCCACGTGATCGCCCCCTACTCTCTCCCCCGCTCTAATACAAAACCATTAGAAAAAGCTTGACAGCCATTTCCAACTGGCATATACGTTGAGCAATCGAGAAAACGTTTACACTACATCGCTTCTGTAAATGTTTACTTTGACGGATTAGGGGACTTTAGGGGGTGATTCCGATGCACGCGAGAAATTTTTTCCGTTGGACTCTTCGGCTGCTCTTCATCGGCTTGGTAGCCTCGCTAGCCGCCGCGTCCACCTGGGCCCAGTTTACCGCCAGTATCCAGGGTAACGTGTCCGACCCGAGCGCCGCCGCTGTCTCCGGTGCGAAAATTACGTTAGAGAACCTTTCGACTCACGTCGTGGCCACCACAACGTCTGGTGCCGATGGTAGCTACCGCTTCGTCAGTCTGGCTCCCGGCAATTACAAGATTTCGGCCGAAGCTTCCGGATTCGCCAAGTCCGAAACTACGCTGTTGTTGGAGACCAGTCAGAACCTTGCCGTGGCGTTAACTCTCAAGGTCGGCTCCACCACGGAATCCATTGAGGTCACTGCCGAGAATCCGCTCTTCAACACCTCCGAAACTCGCAATCAAATGACTCTCGAAACTCAGGAGCTTGGTACTCTGCCGATGGCCGGCCGCAACATGCTCTCCCTGACGACACTGGCCCCCGGCGTCTCTGGCCTCGGTTTGGCTGGCGGTCCTGGCGTTGCTTCGGGCACTCCTGGTTCTAGCGTCAACAACTTTTCTACGGAAACCGCCGTCGATGTCAGTGCCAACGGTCAAGGCACCGTCGCGAACATGTGGATCATTGACGGCTTGGACGTCACCAGCAGCGTTCGCCAAGGCGTCTTGAACCTTGTCCCCAATCCCGACGTAATTCAGGAAACCACATACCAGGTCAACACCTACTCCAGCGAATACGGACATGGCAGCGGCCTGCAAGTTGCCATGACCACCAAATCCGGTTCCGATGAATTCCATGGCTTGGTCAGCGATTATTTCAATTATCAGCCGATGTTCGCCAAATACTCTCTCCCCGGCTCCGATCACTCCTACAGCCCCTTCCACAGCAACAATCTTTCCGGAAATGTCGGCGGTCCCATCATTCCTCACCACGAATTTTTCTTTTTCTTCGGCATTGAAGCGCTGCGTTCTTCCGCTTCCACGGGAAACCAGGCAGTATCGTTCGCGGCCCCGGAGTTCGCCGCATTCGCCCAGGCAAACAATCCAGGCACGTTTGGAACGAAGATTCTTACCCAGTATGTGCCCACGCACGTCTTCACCACCGGTTCACCGGTCACAGCACAGACCTATTTCGGTAATAACTCCGCCGGTGTCCCTATTTGCCAAGCCAATCCCGCATCCATCGAAAACATTCCTTGCAATTTGCCGATGCTCGACAACGGCACGTTCAATTCCGCCAACATCATCAACGGCACACAGTATTACATTCGCGTCGACAAATATTTCAAGAAAGACCGCATTTATGGCAGCTTCTTCCGCACCCTGCAGGCCAACCCAACTTCAAATCCTATTCCGCAATTCTCCACGACCAACAATTATTGGGAGCGCGCTCTGCAAGTCAGTTGGACGCACACCTTCAGTCCTAACACCCTGAACGAAGCCATCTTTGCCAATAATCGCATCGAGGGTAAGAACGACGAGACCGGCGACTTCACCATTCCCGGTATCAGTGTCTCCGGTCAAAGCGTTGGATACGGCTTGGGTTTCGCGCAAGGCGATTTCATTCAGCACAACTATCACTGGCGCGATGTCTTGACGCATGTCCATGGCGCCCACGTGATCAAGGTCGGCTACGAAGGTCTCTACGGCGACGACGTCGAACCGTTCCAGGGTCCGTGGTCTCACCCCGCGTTCAGCTTTAATAACCTGTTGTCGCTCGCGCAGGACGCACCGCTCACCGAAAGTGGCGTTATGTATAACCCCAACACTGGCCAGCAGCAGCTTTGGAGTTGGGACGCTGCTTCCAAAACCTGGGGCATCTTCGTTGAAGACACCTGGAAAGCGCGCCGGAATCTCACGCTGACCTTGGGCTTCCGCTTCGACGATCAAGGCAACCCCTATTCCAAAACGCCTTCGACCGTTTTCGGCAATTTCTATCTCGGCACTGGATCCACTTTCGAACAGGAAGTCGCCAGTGGTTATGCCAAGCCTACGCACAATGCCTTGCTGCGTACTCCGATCGTCGCTAGTCCCCGCATTGGCTCGGCTTGGGACATCAACGGTAAAGGCGACTGGGTGCTCCGTTCTGGCTTTGGGCTGTTTTCCAACTGGCTCACTCCTGCCAACATTCAGGAGGAGTTCCGTGGCAATCCCCCGGGCCTGATCAATCCAACCTTTAACGCGAATTCGTCCACTCCGCCGGTATTCGTCCAGGGCACCAGCAGCACGCCTCCGTTTGGATTCGTATTCCCGCAACTGGGCGGCTCGCCGCTATGTCCCACGGTTCCGTGCCTCGACAGCGCGGGCGGCATTCTCAATGCGGGCTTGGGCATTGGTGGAATCACTCCGACTATCCTCTCTCCCACCGCCTATATTTGGTCCGCCACTCTTGAGCATCGCCTCGGCAGTCACTTCGTTGCCGCTGTGCTCTACGCCGGTTCCCACACCTCCGATCTCGTCGGCAATGGCAATGCGGGAGGCGTCGTTTCCTACGGCGTCGACATCAACGAACTGCCGGGTGCCTTGATCGGGCTGCCCCTAGGGTCTACGCCTGATCGGCCTAATCCCAGCTTTGGTCAAATCGCTTATACCCAGAACAATCGTTACGCGAACTATGAAGCGGTAACCGCCGACCTCCGAGCCAGAGCAAGCCGCGGCTTCTTCGATGTTTCCTACACGCGCTCTTCTTCCAAGGATGACGCCAGCAGATATCCGACGCCGGAGAATCCGACCGCATATTACGGACCCTCTCCCTGGGATGTCCCGAACCGTTTCTCCGCAACCTTCAACTATGAGCAGCCAGGGCTGAACGGTGGTCACGGATTTGTCGGCCACCTCACCGGAGGCTGGGGAATCAGCGGCACCAGCGTTTATCAAACCGGCTATCCCTTCACCGTCTTCACATCCGCGGCTTACAACGGCGGAAACTACGTCGTCGGCGCGAACGCTCGAACAACCGCGACCGGTGATTACCTTGCCAATGGAGACAACTTTAGTTATCCAGACGTCTCCAGCTATTCGCAAGGATCATCGCGCAACGCATACACCACCGGCGTTTTTGGCTCCGGTCAATTCACTGTGCCCATTGCGGGCACAAACGGCAACGAGAAACCCGGTCAATTCCGCAATCCGGCTTTCATCGAGACGGATGCGACGCTTTATAAAAACAACCAGATCACCGAGCGCCTGAATTTCCAGATTCGCTTTGAGTTCTACAACCTCTTCAATCACCCCAATTTCCAGAGCATCCAGGGTGATATCTCGCAAAGCAACTTTGGCATCGCAACCGCCCAGACTTTGCCGAGATGGTGGCAAATCGGAGGCAAGCTCTACTTCTAATTCGTTCGCACGCCCAACGGTCGGGGCCAGCGCTTGCCCTTACAAGCGCTGGCCCCAAAACAGAGTGCTTCTCTCGCAAGATTGCAGCCCTCTGCGAAGCCAAAGTCACGAATTGCAGCACAAAAGAAGCCCAGGCGCGGCGGTGCAGCCGCGCCTCGGCTTGTTCCCCCCTTGTCTGTGTGCCCCACATGCCGCAGTTGCATGTGGGCTCTTGGGTCACCCACTGATCGTGCCCAATACCCCAACCACTGTTACTAAAAAAATACGTCATTCCGAACGGAGGCCGCGAAGTGAGAAATCTCTCTTCGATCCCAACATCCGCTTTCAACCTCAACCGAACCTTCACCCCAACTCCACGCTCACCGCAGCAACCGACGCTGCCGGCAACTCCACCACAATCCCCTCCCCACGCACGCTCAACGCCTTCGTCTGCACCACCACCACATCCGGTTGGGCAAACGTGTTGTGCGCATGAATATCCGCGTTCGCCAGAAAACTCATGCTCGCATTCTTGGCCGTCCCTCCACGCAAAACAATTTCCGCCACCCGCGCCTCGGAGGTGCTGGGATTCACCGCCGTAATCGTCAAATTCTTTTCCCGCACAGACGCAGCACCGTGCAATCCCCAGAACGTCGCTGCCTTCCCATCTCGATCGTAGTGCACATTCGGCGCGGAAAACTCCGTGCGCAATGCATCGCCGCCCTGGTGGCTTGCATACAGCTCAAATAAGCGCCCCACCGGGGTCACCACGAATTTGTCTTCATGCGCCAGGTACAAACTGTTCAAGCAGTTGATCAACTGCGCGCAATTCGCCATCGCCACCTTCTCGGGGTTCCTATTAAAAATATCCAGCGTCATTCCGCTGAACACCGCATCGCGCAGCGTCGGCATCTGCTCCAGCAAATCGCCCGGCGTCGCCTCGCTCCCCGGCCGGTACCACGGGCCCCACTCATCCACCACCAGTTTCAGGCGGTGCTCCGCGTCAAATTCGCTCATCACCTGCCAGTGTCCCGTGATCAATCCTTCCATCCTCTGCCCTTCGCGCAATAATTCATACCAATCCACCGAATCGAACTGCACCGCATCTCCCTTGCCAGCCACCCAATCTTCCGTCTTCCCACGGCTCAGGTTCCACGCGTAATGATGCAGCGCCATCCCGTAAATCCGCCGCAACTCGCTTCGCCCCTTGCGCAAAGCCTCCGTCAGAAAATCTCGCGTCCAGCTCCAATCGTCCGTGTTCGGTCCCGAAGCGATCAGGCTCAGCCGCTCGCCTCCGTATCGTGGCAGCCACGTCGAATAACGACGGAATTCCACGGCGTATTCCTGCGCGGTGAATTCACCCCCGCAGCCCCAGGATTCGTTTCCCACGCCCCAATATTTCACGTGAAAAGGCTCCGCGAAGCCCGCCGCCGCCCGTTCGTCCGCCAGCGTCGTGCTCCCCGCGGGGGAATTGCAATATTCCACCCAATGTTGAAACGCCGAAGCCGGCAAGCTTCGCACATTCGCGGCCAGATACGGCTCCGCGCCAATCAATTTGCAAAAGTGCGCGAATTCGTTCGTGCCCACGCGGTTGGGATCGTAGCGATGATTTTCTGGCGCGTCCTTCGATTCGTCGTTGGCCCAGAAATTCGTCCGCCGCGGCCGTTTGTCGATTGGTCCAACGCCGTCGCGCCAGTCGTAACTGTCCGCGAAGCATCCGCCAGGATAACGAATCACCGGCGCCTTGATCTTCCGCATGTGCTCGACAACGTCTTTCCGCAGTCCATTGATATTCGGCACGCGCGATGGCTCTCCCACCCAGATGCCGTCGTAAAAAACCCCGCCCAGATTTTCCGTAAAGTGTCCATAAATATTCGGAGAGATGGTCCCCAGCGGCTCGTCAAACAAAACTTCAATCCGCGAATCCGCCACCCGCGAATCCGCCGCCGCCCGCCAACTCATCTTTGGCGCCAGCAGCACCCCCGCGGCCCCAACCGCCCCCTGATTCAAAAACTTCCTGCGACTGATCATTTGGCCCTCGTAGCGCCGCGCCTTCAGGCCGGCATCTTGGGTTATCCGGATTGTGTAAGTCTCAAGTCTCTTTCTTTAGGGGGCCAGGGCTTCAGCCCTGGCATAAAGTCCGCTGAACGAATTGGGTTTCAACCCCTGAGGACTGCGCCGAACCATCCCCTACGCCCCCCACTGCAGGACCGTATACGACCGCGCCGGCACCTCAAACTTAGTACGCCCTCCCGAGCTCACCGGCTTCGGAAACTCCGCCTCCGTCACCTTCTTCGGCGCGTCGAAACTGTTGAACGCCTTCAAATCGCTTCCCGTTAATGTGCTGGCCCTCAGCACCCGCGCCGGCGCAGCGTCCTCCCAAACCAGATCCACTTCATGCGCGTTCGCCAGGTCGCGATTCAGAATAAACAACGTCACGTTTCCATTCTCTTTCGAAAAAGGTCCCACCACATCCAGATAAGGAACCGTCCCGATTCCCGTAACTTCGTAGGTCGGAGACTCCAGCAAAAGATTCAGCACGTTTCCGCGCGCCATCTGCAATCCCCAGCTGTACGGATAATAAATCGTCTGCCGGAACAGTCCATTCGCATTTGTCATGATCGGCGCAATCACGTTCACCAGTTGCGCCAGGCATGCCAGCTTCACGCGATCTGCATTGCGCAGCAGCGTGTTGATCATTCCTCCCACCAGCAGCGCGTCTTCCAGATTATAAACTTCTTCCAGCAAGTGCGGCGCTTCCTTCTCGTGCCCGTTCACGTCGTCGCCGCTGCGCGCGCGATACCACACGTTCCACTCGTCAAACGACAGCCACAATTGTTTTGGCGAACGCTTCCTTCCGCGCACCAGGTCGCACACCGCCGCCGTCTCCGCAATCTGCCGGTCCATCGTCAAATTCATCGCCAGATATTTCGCGCTGTCCTTCCCGGTTTCCTGCTCCGTGTTTCCGATGTACCGGTGCAAAGAGAGCGCGTCCACATATTCATAACACTGCTCCAGCACCTCGCGATCCCATTCCAGGTATGTCGGCATCATCGGCCCGCTCGATCCGCACGCCACCAGCTTCAACGTCGAGTCAACAGCCCGCATCTGTCGCGCGGCATCTGCCGCTCTCATTCCATACTCGCTTGCGGTCATGTGGCCGATTTGCCACGGACCGTCCATCTCGTTTCCCAGGCACCAGTGCTCCACCTTATATGGTTCCGCAATCCCATTCTTCCGCCGCAGGTCGCTCCAGCGCGTGCCCTTCTCCACGTTGCAATATTCCACCAGCGCCGCTGCCTGTTCCGGTGTGCCCGTTCCCAGGTTCAGCCCCATCAGCGGAAGCGTGCCCGCCGCCTTGCACCACCTCATGAATTCATCGGTGCCGAACTGATTCGTGTTGATCGCGTTCCACGCTTTGTCGAGCACCCGCGGGCGATCCTGCTTCGGCCCCACGCCATCCAGCCAGTTGTACCCCGAAACAAAATTTCCGCCGGGATAGCGCACGATCGGTACTCCCAGCGCGCGCACTTCCTCGATCACATCTTTGCGGAACCCGCTTGCGTCCGAGAGCTTCGAGCCCGGATCGTAAATTCCTTCGTAGATCGCGCGTCCCAGATGTTCCAGAAAAGATCCGAACAGGTTTCGGTCGATGGCCGCCGTAGTGCGTTTTGTGTCAACGTAAATTCGCGCCACGCTTCCCGCCGGTGGCGCTTGCGCCGGCAACATCTGGTTCAGCAGCAACCCCGCGGAACAGGTTGCACCCGCGGCAAAAGATTGCTGCAAAAAACGGCGGCGTTTTATTGGAACCATCAGGCAAGCCTCCCACGAATCGTTTTTGTGACGAAGTTTGCAGAGAGCATAGCACAAATGTACTACCCCAAAATCGTACTTTATGAAAACGATTGCTCGCTCAATACTTCATCGCCTCGCAAGCGGCTGCAAGGACATAGGTGGTTGGCGCCAGGCCAACAGGGCCACACTGGTCCCCTATATATCCTTGAATTATGGCCCTATTTGCCCATCGCAAGCTGTCCTCACCCTATAGCCCACGCGGCACTTATCTTCCTTTTGTCGTTGACACTACTCCGCCATTGGCACAGCGTTCCCGTACTAAGAGTAAGCGTTTGCTCATTCTGGCCGTTTCTTAATGGAGGACCCCACGTCGCAACTCCGTTTGTTCCCAGCACCGGCCCAGGCTGGGTGCGCACCGGCCACCTCAAAGCCACCATTATCGTCCCGCCCAGTCGCGGCAAAGCCATCGCCCCCATGACCCGCGCCCTGCAGACCAAATCCCAACCCCCGCGAACACACCTTTACGGTCTCCGAATCCTTCCCCCCAGTAGAATCCCTAGAGCCCGCCTACGCCTCCACCAAATGGAAAACAGAAAATCGTAATCGTGCGAAACATCGGCGCGCTTCTGGGAGATCCACTCTGAGTCCGCGAAGGGTGGTTACTCGCCGCTGCCTTCACTTTCGCCTACGCTGAAGTACGTGCAGTCGGGGTGTTGGAAGGCCAGCGCGCTTACGCTGGCTTCGGGGTCCATCATGAAGCCTTCGGTCAATTGCACGCCGATGTCTTCCGGGCGCAGCAATTTCCAGATGCCAGCCTGGTCTTCCAGGTCGGGGCACGCGGGATAGCCAAAGCTGTAGCGCTTGCCGCGATAGCGCGAAGTGAACCGCTGCGCCATGGTCATTTCCGGCGGATCGGGGAAGCCCCAATCTTCGCGAATCCGACGATGCAGCCATTCCGCGCAGGCTTCGGCGGATTCAATGGCCAGCGCCTGCAAGCCGTGGGATCTGAAGTAGTAACCATCGTGCTTGGCTTTTTCGGCGCGCTCGCGAATGCCTTCGCCGGCGCTAACGACGAAAACGGCGATGTGGTCGCGCTTGCCATCCTTCGGCGCCAGCACGTAGTCGCTCAGGCACAACTGGTCGCCGGTCTTTTGTCTCTTGAATCGCCATGTGTGCAGCGGTTCTTTGCCGCCGGGCGCGAACAGGTGCAGAGCTTCAGCGTCGGGCTCGGTCTCAAAGAATTGCCACACCGCGCGAACTTTCATGAAGCCAGCCGCTTCGTTTTTCACTTCTTCCATTTCGTTGAAGAGTTCCACGGCCTTGCCCTCGCGCGCCGTCAAATCCTTCTCGAAGTTGCCGCGATAGCCCATGTGCCGCCCGAAGAGCATGAACGGATTGATATAGCTCCACACTTCGCGCAAATCGGGCACAATCCGCACCTTGCGATCGAGCGAAGCCACCGGCTGAATCGGCAAATCGCCGCGGACCTTGGGCGAACGCTGGACCGCGGGTTTTTCCAGAACTTTCACGGTGGTGGTGACGCTCACGCCATTCCCGGAAGCGGCATGTTGCGACAGCACTTTTTCTCGTGCGGCGGGATCCATCAGTTCATTCATCAGCCGCAGCCCGGTCATGGCGTCTTTCGCGTAGCACACCGCGCCGCCATAGCTTGGCGCAATTTTAGTCTCCGTGAATTTCGCGCTGAGCGCGGCTCCGCCCACCAGCAAGGGCACGCCGATACCCGCGTCTTTCAAATCGTTCGCGGTGATCACCATCTGCTGCGCGCTTTTCACTAGCAAGCCGGAAAGTCCGATGGCATCCGGATGATGTGACTGAAACGCCTTTATCAAATCTTCGGGGGGAACCTTGATGCCAAGATTCACCACGTCAAAGCCGTTATTCTTCAGGATGATTTCCACGAGGTTTTTGCCGATGTCATGAACGTCGCCCTTCACCGTGGCAAGAATCACTTTGCCGCGCTTTGCCGTGTCCGCCTTTTCCATGAACTGTTCTAGATGGTTGACGGCCGCCTTCATGGCTTCAGCCGATTGCAGCACTTCCGCCACGATCAGTTCGTTGGCGTTGAACAAGCGGCCCACTTCCGCCATGCCTTCCATCAGCGGGCCATTAATAATGTCCAGCGGCGCGGTGCCTTCGGCGCGCTTGCGCTCCAGATCCCCCACCAGGCCGTCGCGCGTGCCTTCGATGATGTAGTTCGCCAGGCGCTGGTCGAGCGGCTGGTCTTCCCTCTTGATCTTTTCCTTCTTGGCGGCGGTACGGAAATGCTCCGCGATGGCTGCGATATGAAATTGGTTGACGGCAGCCTTCTGCTCTTTGCTCTGCTGGCGCCAGTCCGAAGGAAGGTTACGCAGCAATTCGGCTTGCGTGTAGCCTGCGGGCACTTCCTTTGGCGCATGCTGGAACAAAAGATCCTCGGCCAGCCGCCGTTCGTGCTCGGGAATCGACGCAAAGCGCTCCAGCTTTTCTGTGTTCACAATGGCCAGATCGAGTCCGGCCTTCGTGCAGTAATAAAGGAACACGGAATTCACCACTTCGCGCGCGCCCGCGGGCAGTCCAAAGGAAACGTTGGAAATTCCAAGAATGGTGCGCGTATTCGGCAGCGCCTGCTTGATGAGCCGGATGCCTTCCATGGTTTCCACCGCGCCGCCAATGTAGTTCTCGTCTCCCGTGGCGCAGGGGAAAACCAGCGGGTCGAAGACAATATCCTCCGGCGCCAACCCATATTTTTTTGTCAGCAGCTCGTACGAACGCTGTGCGATCGCCAACTTTCGTTCGCGCGTGAACGCCTGCGCCTGCTTTGGGTCTTCATCGATGCACCCGACCACAACGGCAGCGCCATAATCGTGCGCAATCGGCACCACCTTCTCGAATTTTTCTTCACCGTCTTCCAGGTTGATGGAATTGATGATAGCTTTCCCCTGGCAATACGTTAGCGCTAGCTCCACGGCGGAAGGATCGGTGGTATCGATCATCACCGGCGCCTTGATCTTGCGGATCAATTTCTCGTAGAACACGGGAATATCTTTTTGCTCGTCGCGCTCCGTGCTTTGCAGGCATACATCCACGATATGCGCTCCGCCTTTCACCTGGCGCCGCGCAATTTCCGTGGCCTCGTCCCACTTTTCCTCCGCGACCATGTTCTTGAACAGCCGAGAGCCAATCACGTTGGTGCGTTCGCCGACCAGCAAAGGCCGCGTCTGGTCGTCCGCCTCGATGGTTTCAATTCCGGAGTACACCGCGCGGTGCGCCTCCTCCGGCCGTATGCGCGGTTTCTTGCCGTCCACCATCTGCGCGATGGCGCGAATATGTTTTTCCGTAGTGCCACAGCAACCGCCCACCAGGTTCAGCCAGCCGTGATTCACGAATTTTTCCAGCTGCGCCGCCAGCGTCGTCGGCGTTTCCAGATACTTTCCTTCTTCATCCGGCAATCCCGCGTTCGGATAGCAGGAAACGAACTCACCCGTCAGCGTGCTCAACGTGCGGATGTGGTCGGTCATGAATTCCGGCCCCGTCGCGCAGTTCATTCCGAACGCCAGCGGATGCGTGTGTCGCAGCGAAGCCCACATGGCCTCGACGGTTTGGCCCGCGAGCATCGAACCCATCGGCTCAATCGTCACGGATACAACGTACGGAATCGGCGCGCCAATTTCTTTCGCCAACTTCTGAATTGCCAGAATCGCCGCTTTGATATTTCGCGTGTCCTGGCAAGTTTCCACCAGCAACAAATCCGAGCCGCCTTCAATCAGCCCCTTCGCTTGCACATAATACGAATCGAGCAAGCCTCCAAATGTGACGCCGCCGGTTACAGTGATTGCCTTCGTGGTTGGTCCCATGGACCCGGCGACGAAGCGCGGTTTGCCGGGCGTGGAAAATTCCTGGGCTGCCTGGCGCGCCAGTTCCGCGGAACGGCGACTCAATTCGTGCGCATCCGCCTGCAAGCCATACTCTGCCAGCACCAATGGCGTGCTGCCGAAGCTGTTGGTCTCTACAATGTCCGCGCCGGCTTGGTAATACTTGCGGTGAATATCCAGGACCACGTCAGGCCGCGTGCGCACCAGGTTTTCGTTGCAACCTTCGAGCGCCGCACCGCCAAAATCGGCCGCGGAAAGGTTGCGCTGTTGCAGCATAGTACCCATCGCCCCATCCAGGACGAGGATGCGTTGTGTCAACAGCTCACGAAGCGCCTTTTCCGATTCTTTGAGATCTCTCATTCCACCTTGGTCCTTGCGCCGTCCGCGGCCAAAATGCCGCACCCGCTCTATCTACCTTATTTTACGTGGCTTTTCCTGGCGAATCGAATCCATTGGCCGAGCCGATTCGCGGGCTGAATGGGGCTGTTTCTTCGTTGAAGGAGCGCCGGTCCTGTGAGAGTACGTCCTATGTGTCAGTAACAACTCGTGAACATCGGTGCCCAAGGTCCTTGCCCGTTGGCCCTGCTTTCACTACCCTGAAGTACAGTGACTCCAGTGACTCTAGCTCCTCCAGCGAGTACCGCCGTGCCTACGAAACGCGTGTCGTCGAAACTAACCGTGTGTCTGCTTTCGCCGCACCCCTTGGTGCTGAGCGAATTTGAACGCCTGTTGTCCAAGGCTTCCCATTTCAAGGTGATTCCGAAGCAGCTGGATTCCACGCTGGCGCCCGACCTGCGCAGCCTCGAGCCTCCTAAGGCTCAGGTGTATGTAATTGATGCGCATGCGGCTCGCCAGGCTACGGGCGCCTTGTTGACCAATATTCTGGAACGCTATCCGGATGCTCGCCTGATCGTGGTGGGCGATTCCGTCAGCGATGCCACCAGCTTTTCGCTGCTGCGCCTGGGGGTAAAGGGGATTCTGTCTTACGCCGAAGCTCGCGACCAACTTTCCCGCGCGCTGCCGCTGGTTTCCAACGGCGGTTTCTGGGTGCCTCGCTCCGTGCTTTCGGGCTTCGTGGATTCGATTCTCAGCAGCCAGGGGCGCCGGCTGAAGACTGACGCCGTCACCAACCTGAGCCGCCGCGAGCAGGAAGTGCTGGATTCATTGCTGGAGAATCTGTCCAACAAAGAGATTGCCAGCAAGCTGAACATTGCCGAACGCACCGTGAAATTTCACGTGTCCAACTTGCTTAACAAATTTGGCGTGCGCCGCCGCGCCGATTTGATCCTACTTACGTTCCAGCGCCGGCTTGCCTCGCAAGGCTAGCGCGCGGGTCTGTTCGTAGTTACACGCACAGCCGCACACACCATACCTACGCCCAATAAATTAATTGTCGTTCCGACCGGAGTCTGCGGAGTGAGGAATCTGCTTTTCCGTCTGCGCGCAAAAGTCGCGAGAGCACAACACAACGGCGCCGACTGCCCTCAATCGCCAATCTGGTAGCGAATAATGCACCACAGCGCCTGCACGCCGTCTTTCCAGGTAATTTTCTTTCCTTCTTCATACGTGCGGCCGGCATAGCTGATCGGCACTTCGTAAATCCGCCAGCTGCCTTTGGAAATTTTCGCCGTGATTTCGGGCTCGAACCCGAAGCGGTTGGACTTGATCTGGATTTCCTTCAACACTTCCCGGCGGAAAACTTTGTAGCAAGTCTCCATATCCGTGAGCTTCAGGTTCGTGAAAATGTCCGAGAGTAGTGTCAAACCCTTGTTCGCCACGTAGTGCCGGAAATAATGCACGCGCTGCGGCCCGCCGAGGAATCGCGAGCCAAACACGACGTCGGCTCGCCCGTCGAGAATGGGCTCCAGCAATTTGGGATAGTCGCGAGGATCATACTCCAGGTCGGCGTCTTGCACTAACACGATATCGCCGGTGGCGGCCGCGAACCCGCGTCGCAGCGCCGCGCCTTTTCCCTGATTCTGCGCCTGGAAAAAGAAGCGGATGTCTTGCAGGGCGACAGAATCGCCGCCATCAAGCGCGGGCGCTTGGGTTTCGCCGTTTGTCTGTAGGTTGGCCATGTCCTGCAGGATGTCTCGCGTTCCATCCTTCGAGCAGTCGTCGACGACTACAATTTCCTTGCGCACATCGGTATCCATAACGCGGCGCAGAATTTCGAAAATGGTGTCTTTCTCGTTGTAAACAGGAATCACCACCGAAACCTTCGGATCGTTAAGGGAGGAGGCAGTCCGTCGGGTATGTGCCATATGGCTTGCAGCAATTGTATAAGGCGTGCTTATCGGCGTAAAGCCTGCGTTCTCTGCATGCCTATGGTTAAATAGAATTCATATCGGCCGGCTATGACCACTTTTTATATCGAACAATTCGGGTGCCGCGCCACGCAGGCGGATGGCGCGGCGATTGAACGGCAATTGCGCGAACAAGGCTGCGTTGCGGCGGCGGGCGTTGCTTCCGCGGATTTCGTGGTGCTGAATACTTGCACGGTGACGGCGGCGGCGGATGCGCAGGCGCGTGCCGCCATCCGCAAGATTCACGTAGCTAATCCGTCTACCCGCATCATTGTTACCGGATGCTATGCGCAACGCGCGCCGGAAGAGATCGCCGCGCTGCCGGGCGTCTCGCATGTGGTCGGAAATTCGCATAAGCCGGAAATTCCGGGGCTGTTGCGATCGATTTCCGCCGATCCCGTGGTTTCCGGGTTGGATGATCCCGCCTCGTATCATTCCCTCGCGCCGATTTTGCTTGGCGACATTTTTGCTCTTTCGCATGTGCTGGTGGCGCCGGTGCTCGGCGGGGAAGGGAATCACACGCGGCCGACGCTGAAAATCCAGGATGGCTGCAATTCGCGATGTTCGTTTTGCGTGATTCCGTTTGTACGCGGCAGGTCGCGCA
>Ga0210385_10001518_pt1 | contig 14392 bp, 9 predicted proteins | sample IncBWH26OmetaG_FD_160107 | JGI IMG/M metagenome (GOLD analysis project Ga0210385, IMG submission 160107) | Forest soil microbial communities from Barre Woods Harvard Forest LTER site, Petersham, Massachusetts, United States - Inc-BW-H-26-O ...
GCCGTACCCCGCGCCGTAACTCTCGAAGGTCGTGCCGGGCGTGTAGATACCCACCATGTCGTGCGAACCGAGGAACTGCGGATCCTCGACTGCAGGCTTCTCCACCAGCAGTCGGCCGCTCGGCGCGCCGATCTGCCGGGCTATGGAATCGAGATCAGATAAACTGTCAGGCGTCATTCCCGCGGGCAGGCGAACCTCCGTGATGCCCATGTGATGCAGGACCCGGGGATTCCCAGCGCGGACTTCGAGTGCCGACAGCCATCGATCGCTGTCGAAGGGCACCTTGATCAGTTGTTCGATATAAGGAATCGTTCCGTCGGCGGGAAGCGTGGCTCGCGGCAAGGTGATCACCGCATCCGGCGCTCGGCCGTCGGGATGCGACCAACCCGAGGGAAAGGACGGTTCCGACGGCAAGTCGGCCGCATCACCCATGGGTGCGCCCCCGTCGATCCAGGCCACGATGGTCGCGATGTCGCGGGGATCGAGCCTGGCGTCATTCGCGAAGGGCAGGCTTGCGCCGGCATCCGCCGGCCAAGGGGGCATCTCCCGACCCATCACCTTGTCACGTATCGCCTGCAGCTTTGAAGTCGCCGATCGATAGCTGTTCAGCGGGAAATCGGATTTCACACCATCGATGCGATGACATCGCACGCAGTGCTGATAGAGGATCGGCGCAACATCCCGCGTGAAAGTGGGCACCGGTGTCACGCTTTCCTTTCCCAGGCCTGTTCGTCCCCACAGCGCCGATGCCAGTACCCAGGCGAGCGCCACAGCCGCCCGACGGGGCTGCCAGGGCCGATACTTCCTCATGGCTCGAAACACGGGCAGATCCCTACTGGCGGCCGGAGAAACGAAAGTCTATCACCAGCTCATCTCAGGGCTTCACGAACCGATAGGCAAAGCGATCGGTCTCGCCCTTGATCGAGGGATCGAACACCCTGATCGAGTGTCGATCGTCCCTGTTCGCGAGCATGGAGCTTTGCGCGCCGAGTACCAAGCCGGCCGCCTCCACTTCCTCGCGAACGGATGCAGGCTCGATCCGATGCAGCGACTGGGCGTCGCTCGTACATTGGAACCTCCTTTACGACCCTGTGTTCATCCGTCGAACTTGACCAAGTCCTTGAAGATCAGTTGTCCCCAGCTATTTCCGCGCGCCTGGACCAGCAGCCCACCTTCGGAGAGCCCGCCAAGATTTATCGGCGCGAAGCCGAGCGTTTCCGCGAGCGCGCCAATCTCCTTTGCGGCACCGTCATCGTCGCTCGCCAGGAACACGACTCTCCTGCCGCCCTGTACGGCCGGATCCTGGTCAAGGACGGCTGCGGCCAAATGGTTGAAGCCCTTGACCACTCTTGCGCCAGTGAAAGCCTGCGCGATGACCTGGGAAGAAGGTCGTCCACCCAGTGTCTCAGGGGGCACCCCGTAGGCATTGGTCACATCGATGAGGGTCTTTCCCTTCCAGTTCGGCAGCGCCTTGGCGACATCGGGGTGCGACTCGAAATGGACCGCCAAAAGGACGATGTCCGCCTTGACCGCTTCTGCGAGTTTTTTGGGAATGATCGTGGGTCCGATCGCGGCCGCAGCGGATGCAAAGCTTTGCGGGTCGCGCGTGGTTGCCACGGATACTTCAATGCCCTTGCGGGCAAACGCCCTGGCAAGCGCGTCGCCGATCTTGCCGAAGCCGATAATTGCGTAGCTCATACATTCTCCTTTGGTTTTTCGGCGCGGTCAGAGCCTGTAGCCGCCGCTCGCCTCAATCGTCTGGCCGGTCACCCAGTGACCTTCATCGGAAGCCAGGAAGGCCACGACGGCCGCGATTTCCGCAGGCTCGCCGAAGCGTCCCAGCGCGATTTGCGCCTCGACCGCCTTGACCAGTTCGGGATTCTCTCCAAAGGCGGCATTCGCATCGGTTCGCGTGAAGCCCGGCGCTACCGCGTTCGCCGTAATTCTGCGCGGCCCCAGCTCGGACGCGAGCGCATGGGTCAGGTTATTGATGGCCGCTTTGGCCATCGAGTAGACCGGCGCGGCGGTCACGGGCTTCGTGGCGGCAGCGGAGGAGATGTTGATGATGCTTCCGCCATCGGCGAGACGATCCAGAGCGGCCTGAACGATGAAGAAGGGCGCGCGGGCATAGACCGCGATCAGCGTGTCCCAACTATCCGGCGTCGCGTCTTTGAAGCCAACCCAGCCGGAATTGCCGGCGTTATTGACCAGGATATCGAGGGCTCTGCTTCCGTTGCGGCTGGTGAACTCCTCGTCGAGTGCCTCGAACAAGGTCGGGATGGTCGCCGGGTCAACGAGGTCTGCGTGGATCGCAAACGCAGTGCCTCCGGCTTTCTCGATGGCTGCGACCGCCTCGTCTGCGCTCGATTTGCTGGCGTTGTAGGTCAGTGCGACCGTCGCACCATCCTTTGCAAGACGTTCGGCGATGGCGCGGCCAATGCCCCGAGAGGCCCCGGTAACGAGAGCAGTCTTTCCTTTAAGGGATTGTTCCATTTGGGTCTCCTTCTTAGCGGTTCACAGTTGCGCAAGGCCACCGTCAACGGCGACCTCGCTGGCGGTCATGAAGCTGCTGTCCGACGAGGCGAGAAAGGCGGCCACCGCGGCCATCTCCGCCGGAGCGGCTATGCGCTGGAGCGGAGTCATCGCGGCGAAGGCCTTCTGGCCCTCCTCGCCTAGCGCTGCCTTCGCGAGTTCAGTCGCAGTCGCCCCGGGCGACAGCACGTTTACCCGGATGCCGGTGCCCCTCAGGTCCTCCGCCCAGGTACGCGCGAAGTTGCGCACTGCCGCCTTGCTCGCGCTGTAGGCGGTGAACGCGGGCGCGCCCGTGGTGCCGGCGCTCGATCCCGTCAGGATGATCGAACCGCCCTTGCCCATCAGCGGCAGCGCCTTCTGGACCGTGAAAATCGTACCCTTTACATTGACGTCGAAGGTTTCATCAATGTGCTCGGCGGTGATCTCGCCGAGCTTGAGCTGGCTTCCCACCCCGGCATTGGCGAAGACGATGTCGAGGGTCCCGCGCTCCGTCTTCACCGCCGCGTAGAGTCGCTCGAGGTCGGCCTCATCCGAGACCGAGCCCTTCACCGCGCGGGCATTGGCCCCGAGGTAGGCTACAGCGGCGTCGAGTTCCTTCTGCCGGCGGCCGAAGATGAAGACGAAGGCGCCCTCCTCGATGAAGCGCTTTGCCGCGGCTTTGCCGATGCCAGTAGCGCCACCGGTAATCACGGCGGTCTTTCCATTCAGTCTGTTCATGTCATGACATCCTTCGCTGGAGTTGCTCGCGTCACGCAGATTTGGGGTCTTTACTCATGAAGGCAATTGACTGAATATCGATACGTAGCATCTACTCTTTAGATAGTTGTGCTCGATAACGTCACCATCAATCAGCTTCGAGCCTTCGTTGCCGTGTGTGACCAGGGAAGCTTTTCCGGGGCTGCACGGGAGCTGAACCGTGCACAGTCGGCGATCAGTCACGCGATCAAGGCCCTCGAGAGCGCCTTTGATGTGGCGCTGTTTGAGCGCAACACTCGCAAGGCGACGCTTACGGCTGCGGCCCGCGGCCTCCTGCCTGATGCCCGTGCGGTGATCTCGCGCACCGAGGAAATGAAGACGCGCGCGGTTTCCATCGCTGAAGCCGGCGTACCGCAAGTCTCGATTGCTGTGGATACCTATTTTCCGCGCGCGCAACTGATCGAATGCCTGCGCAGCCTGCAGGCGGGCTTTCCAACCGTTGCAATCGATCTGCGCATCACAACCATGCAGGGCGGCGAGCGTTTGGTTCTCGAGGGCACGTGCGCTTTGGCGGTGACGATCACGGACGTGCCGCAGCTGAGCCCGGGCGCCATAGAAAGGCAGCACCTATCGGAAGTGCAAATGGTGACCGTCTGTGCGCCGTCGCATCCGCTGGCTGCAATCGCGGGGCCGATCCCGCGGGAGGAATTTGGCCGGCATATCCAGATCGTCGTAACTGACAATCAGCCCGATGCGGAGAAGACACAACAGGGCGTCGCCGGCGAACGCCAGTGGCGGGTGAATGACCTCGGCGCGAAACGCGATCTGCTCAGAGGAGGCTTGTGCTGGGGGCACATGCCGCGTCACATGGTTGCCGAAGACCTCGCGCAGGCAACACTCGTCGAACTCCAACGGCGCGCATGGCACATGCGCCCACTCACCTTCATGATCTCGCAGCGCCGCGGCTACTCGTTTTCCGATTGCGAGACTCGCCTGGTCGAGCTCCTGGGCAATCCTTCAGAGCAGGCAGAAAAGTTGGCTGCCACCGAATAGCCAAACGTTATCGATATCATCGGAATGAACCCAGGTAATTATGGTGCCGGGTGAGGAATTCGAACCCCGACCCCCTGATTACAAATTAGATGCGGCGGCCGGTTGAGCTCCTGGTCCGATCCATGATGGCACACCCGCCGACACCGCTAACGCCCCCGATCGTCCCCGTCCCCACGGCCATCGCAATGATGGTCAACATGATCATGCCCTCATATCGATCATCATCGGCGGCAAGTGCACGCGCAGGAGTGACTGGAGTATCTGCGGCACGCTGGCGCGGTGCCGCAGGCCGTCGCCCAGCCGTCCCCGCGGCGGCATTTGCGAGGCGTCGGCTCAGAAACTGCCGTGCGGCCGGCCGCCGGTGCCGCAATATAGACATCTCGGGGTTGTCACAGCAGCTCGTCTAGTAGCAGATGGGGATCACGCCGTCAGAACGTCGACCATCGATGCAGTGTCTGCCTCTGCGCTACGCCTGAGCACAATTTTCCGCGTTCAAGCACATCGGAGACAGCTCTCATTGATCTATTTAACTTTTCCAACCCACTCCGCGTGGCATTCGGAGCACCTTGTCACCACCGAGCACCGCTGAACGTGTTCGACAATTGCCCGCGGTCGCGGGTTACGGCAGGAGTCGGGGCGTGAATTGAGTGCATACCGGGGGCGCGGAACAACCGCCTAGTAGGGAACCTTGTTCCGCGCCCCAAGAGCCACCCAGAAACCGATTCATCAATTAGCCAACGCACTCTTAATGAACAAGTACGCAACCGTCACACGAGTCGTCAACTGCCGGAGTCCCGGGACTTGGAGCGGCAGTCGCAGGCGCCGTGGAACCAAAACTCGTGAGGTCGCTAGAGGGTGAGTAGGTAGGCGAAGATGCCCACTGCTGCCTGGCTTGGTTGGCAGCGGCCTGGGCCTGCGCGCGGGCCTCCGCCTGGTAGGCAGCCTGTTGAGCGGCGCGACGTTGCTGCTCGGCCTGGTAGGCAGCCTGCTGAGCGGCGCGCTGCTGCTGTGCTTCGTAGGCTGCTTCCTGGGCCGCACGCTGCTGTTCTGCTTGATTGGCAGCCTGCTCAGCGGCGCGTTGCCGCTGCGCTTCGTAGGCAGCCTCCTGCTTCGCACGTTGCTGCGCCTCGAAATCGGCAATACGCTGGGCATTCTCCTCCCGCTGCTCCTCCGTTTGGGCCTTAATTCGATTGATGACGGCTTGGTTGTCCTGCATCGACCTCATCACGTCGCGCATGTTGTTGAGAAACATTGAGTTGCCGGTTGGTGGATCATCGTCATCGTCGTCGCCGGCCCACGAGGCGCATGGCGCGATCAGGACTAAGCCAACGCACGCAGCCAGCGCTGCAGGGCGGATGAAGGCAGCCAGTGCTCTGGCTGAAGGGGTCTTGAATTTCATGTGCGTACCTCAATTGGTGTGGGTGACTTTTCGCGACGGCGCTGGAAATCAGTAGGCGCCTCATTCTCGTAACGACAAAAGTCACCTTGGTGGTGAAAGTATCGAGCGATCCGAGCATCCAATGGTCCCGTGGACAAGCGACACCACCTCGCATCCGGGGATTGGCGGCATCCGGGAGGTAAATCATGTAGTTTGGTCACGTCGCCGCAGCGAGATTCCGAATTTGGGTCGGATGACTGGGAAGGCTATGCTTGTGCGGCGCACATATCGCCTTACATGATTCGTGCACCAAAGGTGCAATGGAGCGCCCAAGCAAGGCGAGAGTGGTCGCTCTCCATGTCCACGATCAGCAGCCTCGCGGGAAACGAAATGCGCTGACGAATTGTCTGCGCCACCGACGCAGCGCGCGCGCGATCGTAGCGCCCGAAAAGGCCCGTGCTCCTAAAGCCCAACACATAGACCGGATGCTGCGTAAAGTGCAGTATCTTCTTTCTCACCAGGTAGACGCCTTTCAAGTGCGACACCGTGCGCAGCTGTCGAACTAGGCCCGTGAGTACCTGCTCCATCAATCCGTGTGGTAAGGCCTCATCGAGAAGCGCGAACGCCTGCCGTTCCCCTTGTGCTGCCAATCCCAGGGCGTAACGCTGCCGCCAGACTTCCGCCAGTGAGAGTTCGCCGCGACTTGAATGATATCTGCGAAGGAGTTCCGCACCGGGCGCAAGTGCGTTCAAGTCTTTTGAGATTACGCCCTCGACGAGAGTGGCTCCGACAGCCTCGCCCGCCAGCAGTCGCTGCCGTCCGAGGGCAAACTGAACGCCAAGGGACTGTGGAAATCTCTCGAGCAGCGCTGACCGCATACTCAACGCGGCGAGCGGGCCAGCTCCGATGCATTCTTCGAGACTTGCGTGCAGCAGTGCTTGCGCCTCGGCCAGAGGAGAGACAAGTGCCGCAGCCCGCAGATTCAGCAACTGGTGCCGCTGTTGCTGACCAATCTGATAAAGCGTCTCCCAACTCTTCTGTATCCGAATACGCCAGTCGCCATCAAGTGAGCTCGCAACTCTGACCAGATTTGATCCCAAGAGCTGATCCGCACTTTCTCCGGGAGACGGTGGCGCGAACTCTGCTGCAGCACCGATTGCTGCCAAACGTTCGCGTAAGGAGGGATGCGTATCACCTTCCGAACTCGTCAAGAATAGCGCGGCCTGCTGCCACTGCCGGACGTCTTCGGAAAGCGTGATGAGTGGCGCCAAGGATAGACCCGAGTAGGGAGATCCGACGGGCAGAGGGGAGTCTTTAGCGGCGGCTACGACAGCGGGCCAATATTTTTGGACGAGGTAAGCCCTTAGGACGCTCGACGCGGTAAGTGCTTGAGCGACGACACGCGCCGAAGTTATCCGCGCCGAATCTTGATCTGACTGAAGTTCCCCGCGGTATGAATGGGCGATATGAGCCTTATACAGGGCTTGGAGATACCGTCGCGCCGCGGCGTGCGGCAGTCCGTAGATCCAAAGGGGAGCTCGACTTAGCGGAGCACACAACCACTCAATCGTCATTCGCAGCCGGGAGACGAGCCCGTTCACGAGGGTGTGCTTTCGCGCGACGTGCGCGATTTCGTGGGCAATGACTGCCGCGAACTGGTCGACAGTCAAGGCCTTCATAAGTGTCAAGCCGATTACGAGCTGGTGGTCTCTCCCATGCAATAATCGAAGGCGTCGAGCGCGCACCACCGCCGCATTGCAATCAGCACTTACCCATATGGTTTCGAGCTGGGGTACACGTAGTTGCGAGCAGATGCGATCAAGGAGGCGGAACAGTTCTTCTGAGTCCCTTCGGTCTAACCGGATGCCCGGGGATCCAGTGGATGACCGCGAAGAAGGCGGCGCAAATCGAAATACGCAGATTAAGGCTAGTGGCGCGACGAGGAGCCCAAATGAGGTAACGCGCGCGAGCGCTTCCACACCCAGTGCGGTCAGACCCAAGGCAAGCAACGTCAAAAGGCAGTATCCGAGCACCGCAAGTGCCAAGAGTCTTCTTTGTGAATGCCTGCGGACGGGCGAGGATCTGTGCGCAGAGACGGTCGTCGGCGACGCGGCGTAGTGGGTAATCATTGAGTGCGACCTCCATCGCTGTCGGCAAGCTGCAATTGGCTTCTGAGGGCCCTAAGTCTTTCTGGGCCTGAATACCCCTGCTTAACGCGATATGAGGCGGAGGCGGTGAAAAGTTGGCCGCGAGGCGAACGGGTGACCTACTCAAAATGGCCGATGGCGCACCGCTTTTGGGCGCAAGTCGAACAATTTCATCAAAAGCGGGCCAATCGTCGTTCCTGTGCATCAGGCCAACTTTTGACATCGCGGGTGCTTTGCGATATGAGGTGTGAAACTAACGTCGTTGGTGTTCTTGTCACGGCAGTTTCGGGTGCGCCTGTGACCCGCATTGCACGGGCCCAACCGGCCAAGACGAAGTGTCAAGGCACTAGAATCTGGCGGTGGCAAAAGCCGATACTTTCAGCGAATCAAGTTGTGCGAACGCTAGATCAATGCCTTTATGCTTGGCTGCTAGAGTCGGACGACCGGCGCTCTGAGCGTGCCTTCAGCAGTTACTTCTCGGTTGCTTTTCCTGCCGTCGTTCGATACCTAGCACGACTTTCACGCTGGGACTTGACTCAGCTTGAGGACCTTGCGCAGGACGCCTTGTTCAAGTTCTTCGAAAGAGCAGGACGCAGACGCCGCGATGCAGCAGAGTCGATTAAAGACGCCTTAGAGCGCATCCGCCCGCTCGCGCTGGGCCCCTTTCACGAGCGGCAAGTACAGACTTGGGCGAAGGATGTCTCGAGCTTTCGAGAATCAGCTATGCACCTGCGCAATCTCACGAATCCGATCGAGCAAGACGAAGGCTTCAGGACGCAAAACCAGGCGATCGCGAGTCGCATTCCGTCATTAAAGAAGCAAGGCTGTCATTTGCTGGGGGTTGTTCAGTCGCGAGTGAATTGGACACTGGAGCCGCAGGTGCGTGCGGAATGCGGCGCCACGATCGAATCTATAAATGAGCAGGTTGTCGACGATGTTGACCTAAGCGAGCCAACGAATCAGTTTGCAGATCAGCTTGTTGCGGAAACGCGCGCGCGAACAACGCGAGCCTTGGCGGCCGAAGCGCAATTCCCCGGCACACTGTTGTTCATCGAAAGTGTTAGCGGCATTGTTGGCGCGATTCCGCTACTGAGGATTCCTACTAACGGATTTCTATTCGATATTGCGCTGACCCTCTACTTGGATGAATACAAGCGGCGCGGTAGAAGGAAGCGAGGCGGAAGCTTGTCTGCATCAGGAGGCACTAAGGACGAGGACCGCGGTGCAAGTCCAACCCATCCGCTGGAGTCATCGTCCCTGGATTTGACGACGGATTTCAACGGCGAAATGCGCCTCGACGAGACCAATGGCAATGCGGCAAACGCCTCGGTCGGTGTTCTAAAGGAGCCCGGGGCGGATCCAACCTCTCAGTATGAAAACGAGGAGTTGCTGGAAAAGTTCTACATCTACCTACGCAAGCCGCTGGATGAGGCCATAGAGGCGCATGCGATTGCGCAGGCACGCGGTCGCGCGATGACCGAGCAGAAGCGGATGGAATCCGTCGCCACAAAATTCGAACGCACCGTCGCCGTCCTTTCCTTGGTGGGAGAGGGTTATACGCAAGATCAGGTCGCCGAGCAATTAGGGTTGTCGCGAAATCAGGTCAAATACGTCATTGAAATTGTCCAGGAGGCGTACACGCACTTTGCCATGGGCGGTCGCTCCGTATCCGGACTTTCAGGCGAAAGGGAGCAGTCGCATGTCAATTGATCGCCCCCCCCCGGACTTCGCTACATTTACACGTTGGCTGGCCTCCAAAGGGAGAAACGTAGGCGCGCCGAACGATGCCAGGCACTACAACAAACTTTGGGCTGAGGCACGCGTGGCGCGAGATTGCGCGCTGCTCACTACGGATGGGGGTCAGACTGCTGCCGATAGCGAGAGGCAGGGTCAATTGGAAGTGCTACAACTCTTGGCTGCCGCCGACAGGTTCGGTAAGTCCCGGCCTCCGGAATTGGTCACTGGACGAGGCTTTCGCGTCACCTTGGCTTACGAAGACGGACCCGGGCCCGAGGCGGCATCGATCTGCGTGCTCGTTCGGTCTCCTCCGGAACTCATCGAACGCGTGCAAGGTAAGAGCGCCTTTCTCTGGAATGGTGCTGAGCGCTTCGAGCTCGGGCAGTTTGACTCCGAGGGTAAGGCAATCGGAACGCTTCCGGTCGGGGTAGAGATTTCGCTTTCGGATTTCGCGACGGGTAGAGTCAAACTAGAGCAGCCGCCTTCCACCTTTGACGAGTGAGAAGCGGTGAATTATCGGCTGCTTCTCGTCGATGGCAATGACGAGGCGATCACCGCGGAGCTTCGGATCCGGACACTGCGTGAGTTCCCCGGGCTAGACGGCGTATCTGTCCACTTTCGACCCGTCCGAAATGACCTGCTATTTGCCTCCGCATCATTCAGCGGCCGTCTCGCGTATCGGATCCTTTTGGGTGAAGGCATCGTACGCTCGCAGCTTTGGGTGGAGTATGAGGTACTGGGAGAGCGCTTGAACGTGGTGGGCCGAAGCAGTGATCTACTGTTCGCGCTCGCTTTGATCACATCCAAATGGAGGCCCTCAGCCCAATTTTCTGCGATCGCCGCCACTGGCGTGCTCGATGACCATGGCAGGGTCCTGGGCGTCGAACAGATCGAGCAGAAACTGAGCGCCGCCGCGCGGGACCTGGCGTCAGCGTCCAACGCCGTCATCTTCTATCCAGCGGCCGACTCACAGGTTGTGGCGCAGTGGATGAGAGCTAGCAAGATACCTGTCAATCTGGATCTCCGTCCAGTTGCAACCTTGGACGAGGCACTGGCCCAGTTGGGATACGTCCTCGAGAACGTATATCTCGGCAATCCGTTTCGCGGACTCGAACATTTCGATTACGGCCATCGCGCAATCTTCTTCGGCCGAGATGTGGAGGTTGGTGAGGTCCTTGAACAGCTGCTACGGCGCGAGACCGCGGGAGTCCCTGGGGTACTGATTGAGGGACCAAGTGGCAGCGGCAAGAGTTCGTTTCTGCGTGCAGGGGTTCTTCCTGCGGTCATAGACTCGCGACATCAGTCGGAGTATGTCCAACTCGCCCTGAGGGATCGGCCGATGAGTCCTGGTGCGAGCAGGGCCATCTGGCGTCCCGGGCTCATGCCGTCCTCCCGGGACGAGTTGGCGATGGTGCAATCAATCCGGGAGTGCTGGTCGTCTCTTGGGGAATGGTCCGTCGATAGCCTCCGCACTGGGATTGAGACGTTGAATGCGCTCGCCGTGACTCGTCGCCTGCACTGGCCGTCGAACAGGCGATTTGTATGGGTGATTGATCAATTCGAGGAACTCTTCTCTCTTGAACTTGGGCACGATGCCTTGGATGCTCTTGGATGTTTCCTTGGCCAACTGCAGTTGGACGGCGTGTGGACGCTGGCGTCGGTACGGGCCGACTCGATGCCCCAACTCAAGCAACATGAGGCCTTGCGCGCCATCTTTGGCGCCAACGAGGGACTGTACTATCTTCCGACCCTAAAAGGACTCGCTCTTGACGATGTGATTATCAGGCCGGCGAAAGCGGCGGAACTTACCTTCGGCGTCGGACCGAATGGCGAGCGGCTAGAGCAGCTGTTGCGCGATGAGGTCTATCGCGAGCCGGACGCTCTGCCGCTTTTGCAGTTCACTTTGAATGAACTTTACCAAAATCGCTCCGGCAACGAACTGACTTACGAAGCATACAGGCAGCTGGGTGGGGTATCCGGAAGCATCGCAACCAGGGCCGAAGCGGTACTCAAGTCCGACTCCGTCGAGTCGCGGCAGGCGGTACGGCGCCTCTTTCGAAACCTAGTCGGTATCGATGAGACCGGTCGTGCAACGCGTCGATATGCGAGCATGTCCGCCGTTATGCGTGATCCGTCGCAGAAGCTACTCGCGTTACGGCTCACGGAATTGAGGTTGTGCGTGACTGACGAGCGAGAGGGGCTGCCCGTTGTTGCATTTGCCCATGACGCGCTCTTGCAAAAACTGCCTCCGCTTATCCAATGGCTGCGGGACGAGGCGGCGCTGCTTCAGGCGCGCGAGGACGCGCAACGGGAAGCGCGATTGTGGCAGCAGAACGCGAAGTCGGACGCGTGGCTTGCTACCTCCGACAAGCTTCTTGCATTCGAGGCGCTTGAAGAGGCTGACGTAGCTCTGGCTCCGGAAGTGAGCAACTTTATTAACCGGTCGCGCAGACTCGCTCGGCGTGCCAGCCGGATCAGACAGACTGCGGTCTCCCTCATCGCCACCCTGGCCATCGTGGCCACCATTGGAGCGTGGATAGCTGTAAAAAAGCAGCGAGAGGCCGAATATCAAAACGCGCAGACGCTGAGGGCCCAGGGACGGCTGCTCACGGAAACTGCATCTGACTTGCTCGCCGCTGGCGACGTGGGAGGCGCCCAGGCCCTCATACTGGAAGTCCTGCGCAATAATCACGCTACCGACCCAGAAGCCACTAATGTGTTCCAGGAAGCACGGGCGGCCGACAGACAACTTGTTGTGCTTACCGGGCATACCGGTTGGGTAACCTCAGCTCAGTTTTCTCCGGACGGAAAACGCATCGTTACTGCATCGGCCGATGGCACTGCACGCGTCTGGGACGTTGATACCGGGCAGCAGATCCTCATCCTGAGGGGAAACTCAATCCTAATCCGGAGCGCGGCATTTTCCCCCGACGCAAAGCGAATCGTCGCCGGTTGTGAAGACAGGACGGCGCGCATTTGGAATGCAGAGAGTGGCGAGCAGCTCTTGGTGCTCCGCGGTCATACTGGAGGCGTGACTGGCACGGCGTTTTCCCCCGATGGCCGGCAGGTTGTCACCGCTTCGGCCGATAAGTCGGCACGCCTATGGGACGCCCTAAATGGCAAGCAAATACGGGTTTTCGTGGGGCATGGCGATTCCGTATTCAGTGCCGTTTTTTCGCCTGACGGCCGTCGCATCGTCACGGCCTCGTTTGACAAAACAGCTCGCGTGTGGGAGGCCGCCAGCGGCAGGCAGCTAGCGGTTATGAGGGGACACACTGACCTGGTGTATGGCGCGGCATTCTCGCCCGATGGTCAACGCGTCATTACCGCATCCTTTGATAAGACTGCTCGCATCTGGAATGCCGCGACTGCTGAACAGCTTCTAGTGCTGAATGCGCACGCAGAGCGCGTGCGCAACGCGGCATTTTCGCCCGACGGTCAGCATGTCGTTACGGCATCGTTGGATGGGACGGCACGCGTTTGGGACGCCACAAGTGGCGAGCAGTTATTGGTGCTCAGAGGACACAGGGATCTGCTTGAAAGCGCTGCATACTCTCCGGACGGCCGGCGCATCGTCACGGCTTCATTCGACGGCACCGCCCGAATTTGGGACGTCAGCAGCGCTCAACTGCAGCTGCTACTGACTGGGCATACCGACCGTCTATTTTCGGCTGCATTCTCATCCGATGGAAAGCGCATCGCAACAGCCTCGGGGGACAAGACCGCGCGCGTATGGGACGCGGCGAACGGCATGCCACAGCTGATTCTAAGCGGCCATGCAGACCATGTCGAAAGTGCCGCCTTTGCGGTCGACGGCCGGCGCATCGTCACGGGGTCCTTTGACGGGACTGCACGCCTCTGGGATGCCGTGAGCGGCAAGCAGCTGCTGGTACTGCGCGGCCACACTGCCCAGGTAGATCACGCGGCATTTTCTCCTGACGGTAGGCACGTCGTAACAGCATCTGACGATAAGACGGCTCGCATCTGGGACGCCAACACGGGTGCGCAGCTCATGCTACTTAAGGGCCACGCAGATATCGTCCAAGATGCGGAATTCTCGGCCGATGGGTCACGCATCGTTACGGCTTCATTTGACCATACCGCCCGAATCTGGGACGCCACCAGCGGCCGACAGCTCCTCGTCATGAGTGGACATACTGGCCCGGTGAGCAGTGCTGCCTTTTCTCCCGATGGAACGCGGGTAATTACCGCATCCGGCGATGGTACGGCTCGGATATGGGCCGCTGCCACCGGCCAGGAACTCCTGCAACTGAGGGGACATACCAGCGGGGTTAGCACTGCGGTTTTTTCGCCACGAGGAAAGCGCGTTCTGACCTCGTCTGCTGATAAGACGGTTCGCATTTGGGATGCCGCGAGCGGCCGGCAGCTCCTGGTGCTCGAAGGACATGGCGATGCGGTGAACAGCGCATATTTTTCCACGGACGAGCAGCGCGTCGTTTCCGCCTCCTTCGACAAGACTGCGCGCGTGTGGGACGCAAGCACCCCGGAATTTGAGGTTCAATTCAGATGGGCGCAGGCCGCAGAATGGGATCCAGTTCCCGCAACCGACAGATTTCGGTTCGGGTTGCCGGCGACTCCCAACATTCGCCCGTGGCCGCAGGCTGCGTCCAAGTGCGATCAAGCCGCCGCCGCGCCGTATGATCCGGCCCGCCGTGCACAGGGGGTCATGCTTGACCAGATTGTTGCCGACGTCGCTTCGCCCGCCTGCAATCAGGGGAAACGGAACGAGGACAGTACCGGCCGCCTGGGTTATCAAAAGGGCCGGGTGCTCGTTGCAATGCACGACTTCGCTGGCGCTCGGCGCGAACAGGAACTCGCGCGGGGCGTT
>Ga0210385_10001519_pt1 | contig 14378 bp, 10 predicted proteins | sample IncBWH26OmetaG_FD_160107 | JGI IMG/M metagenome (GOLD analysis project Ga0210385, IMG submission 160107) | Forest soil microbial communities from Barre Woods Harvard Forest LTER site, Petersham, Massachusetts, United States - Inc-BW-H-26-O ...
GCCCACCCCCGCGGTCCCCCCAAGGGCCGAGATCGCCACCGTCCCCGGCGGCTGCTCAGCAGCGCGTTCCAAGAGCGCGGACAGCTCCGCCAGTTCGCGGTCCCGGCCGACGAACTGGCCGACCGTCTGGGGGAGCTGGTGGGGAAGGACCTCGGGAATGTCCCGCGCATCGGCGATGCCCTGCGCGATGCCGGCGGCTGGCGTGTCACCGGAAGCTTCCGCCACTGCCGTCCGCGGATGGGGGATCGTCAAGGCGGCGTCACCGGACAGGATCCGCTGGTGCACATCGCGCAGCACCGGCCCAGGCTCGATGCCGAGTTCCGCAACGATCGCCCGCCGGGCACGCTGGTAGGCGGCCAGCGCGTCCGCCTGCCGGCCGCAGCGGTACAAGGCGAGCACCAGCTGAGCGTGCAGGTTCTCCCGCTGCGGATGCGCCGCGGCCAGTCGCTCGATATCGGCGAGGACCGAGGCATGGCGGCCGCAGTGCAGTTCTGCCTCGATGCGCGTCTCCTCCGCCCGCAGCCGCAGTTCCGTGAGCCGCGGCACCTCCCGCAGGGCAAGCGCGAGCGATTCCACGTCCACCAGCGGGTAGCCCCGCCACAGCGCCAGGGCGCTGGCCGCCTGGCCCGCGGCGGTCTCCCACGAGCCAAGCTCGCCCGCCTCCAGCGCCGACTTCACCAGCGCCTCGAAACGGGTTACGTCGAACTCCCCGGCGTCGATATCGATCAGGTAGCCCGGCGGCTGCGTACAGATCCGCGCGGCGGCCGCCTCCCCGAGGCCGTGCCGCAACCGCATGACGTAGTTGCGAATCGCCACCTCAGCCGACGGCGGCTGCTCCCGTCCCCAGAGCACGTCGGCCAGCCTCGCCACCGGTACCACGCGGCCGGCGTTCAGCAGCAGCACGGCCAGCACGGCCCGCTGCCTCCCCCGGCGGACCGGAACCACCTTCTCGCCGCACCGCACAACCAACGGCCCGAGGATGCCGAACTCCAGGTCGACTGTCATATGTGCTCATTCTCCCACGGAGTTCGCCAAAGTCTTTGAAATGTGGATCTTCTCCCACCGAGTTCACCAAAGTCTTTGGGATGCGAATCTCATAGCGGTGGGTAGTTGAGCGTGCGCTCTACGTAATGATGGATAGCCCGCCGATCCCCTACCCCCTCCCGGTCTCGCCAATCACGGATGTGTTACGGACTTGATACGTAACTTTCGAAGGCGATATGCCGGTGATACCGGAACCCGGAAGAATGCAATTACTCGCCAATGGCGCACGCATCACACCTGGAGGCCGAAACTTTCGATGGCTAACGTCTTTGGTCTTACCGGGAATCCGGCGCTGGTCCACGAGGAAATTAAGCCGGGAATTTATCGAAAACTGCTTCCATATGTTCGCTGTTTTCGTCTCAAGCTGGGGCTGCTGATCATCGCCTCGGCCGCGGACGCGGCCATCACCGTGGCGATACCGCTCATGCTGAGGTACATCATCAACGATGGAATCTTGCGGCATGAGGTCCGCGCCCTTGTCGTGATCTCCGTTACGGCCGCCGCCCTCGCGATGCTCGATGCGGTCCTCGTGATGTTCGAGGGATGGGTCGCATCGCAAATAAGCATGGGAATGACGCGTGACATGCGAGTCAAGATTTTCGATCATGTACAGCGACAACCGATCGCGTTCTTCACCCGGACGCAGACCGGGGCACTGGTGAGCCGCCTAAGTACCGACATATATGCTGGTCAGCAGGTGGTTTCCACCATATTGGCGACGGCGCTTTCTAGCCTGTTCATCCTATGCTTCGTGCTGGCCGCTCTCTTCCTACTTTCGTGGACGGTCACCGTCGCCGCCCTGGTGCTCATCCCGTTCTTCATCATCCCCACTCGTATCATCGGCCGGCGCCTGCAAGGGCTTACCCGGGAGTCGATGCAGGGGTATGCGGCAATGGCGGCGACGCTCAATGAGCGCTTCAACGTGGCGGGCGCGCTGCTAGCCAAGCTGTACGGACGCCCCGGAGATGAAACAGATAGCTTCGCCGAGAAGGTAGATGAAGTTAGGGAATCTGGTATCAAGATGGGCGTGCTCGGCCGGTCGATGCTGGCCATCTTGAGCCTCATTACGCTCCTGGTCACCATCCTGGCCTACGGGCTCGGCGGAGTCCTCACCATCGATGGGACAATTCAGATAGGAACGGTCGTTGCGCTGGTGGCCTTGCTGAACAGGGTATACACCCCGGTCAGCCAGCTATCTAACCTGCAGGTAAACGTGATGACGGCACTGGTCAGCTTCGACCGCATCTTTGAGATACTTGAACTTGAGCCGCTGGTGACAGACCGGGAAGACGCGATTGCCCTCCCCGCGGGTGCCGACCGGACGACGGTTCCGGGGATCGAGTTCGATCATGTGTCATTCCGGTACCCAACCCCCGCTGAAGTCTCGCTCGGCTCCCTGGAAGCCATCGCCTTCAAGTCTGAGCGCACCACCGAATCCCCGGACGTGCTGCACGACGTAAGCTTTTTCGCCGCCCCAGGCCAGCTCACGGCACTGGTCGGACCCTCGGGAGCCGGCAAGACGACCATCAGCCACCTTGCCTCGCGCATGTATGACCCAAGCCTGGGACATGTCCGCGTCGGAAACGCTGATCTTCGTGACGTCACCGCGGAGTCGCTGCACGCCGCGGTGGGAGTGGTACTGCAGGACGCACACCTGTTCCATGACACAATCCGCGCCAACCTCGCCTACGCCAACCCCGCCGCGGCCGAAGCAGAACTGATCGACGCGTGCCGGTCCGCTCAGATCTGGGAGTTGGTCTCCTCGCTGCCTGACGGGCTGGACACGGTGGTGGGCGACCGCGGGTACCGGCTGTCCGGCGGTGAGAAGCAGCGGCTTTCCCTCGCCAGGCTCGTGCTCAAGGCGCCGTCCGTGGTCATCCTCGACGAGGCCACCGCCCACCTGGACTCAGAGTCAGAGGCGGCGATCCAGCGCGCTCTTCAAATCATCCTCGCCAACCGAACGTCACTGGTGATCGCGCACCGGCTCTCCACCATTCGGAACGCCGACCAGATCCTGGTGATGGACGCCGGCCGAATTGTGGAGCGCGGGACGCACGAGGAACTGCTGGCGGCAGGCGGCCACTATGAGTCCCTCTGCCGGGCGCAATTCTTCGGTCAGGAGGCTGGGGTGTAGATGATGCACGGCGAAGTAGCTGTCCGGATCCTCGGCCCCGTCGAGGTCAGGCAATATGGCGGCTGGCGCCGTCCCGCCACGCCACAGCAGCGCCTGATCCTCAGTGTGCTGGCGCTGCGGGCAGGCCAAGTGGTGGACGTCGAGCAACTTATCGACACGATGTGGGAGAACGACCCCCCGCGAAGCGCGAAGAATGGGGTTCAGGTCATCATGACGCATTTGCGCAAGATGATGACCGAGACATCATGGGGCCAGCTGACGCGGCTTGGCTCGGGATACCGGCTTAACGTGGATCAGGTTAGTGTCGATGTGCATGAATTCCGCCGGCTCGTCGAGCGAGGACGCGGGATTAGCCGGGGAAGCCTCGCGATTGGCGACTTCGCCAGCGCGTTGGAGATGTGGCGCGGTGACGCGCTGGCCGACTCCGCCGACACCGCTTCCGCCCGGCAGATCCGCCGCGAGCTCGCCCGGGAACGGCTCGCGGTCCTCGAAGACCACGCCCAGGCCCTCCTGCGATGGGGCAGGCACCGCGAGGCGGCCGTAAAGCTTTCCAGCCTGCAAGCGTCATATCCCCTGAGTGAGTCGCTCGCCGGACTGCTCATGCTGGCATATTACCGGTGCGGTGAGTGCGCGGAAGCACTTCGCGTATTCCGGGAAACACGGGAAGTAATCGTCTCGGAACTAGGAATCGAGCCTGGCCCTGAACTTCAGAGAATCCATTTTGGAATTCTCGCGCGGGACGCTTCCGAGGCCATGGCGATGGCATGGAATATGTAAATCTACCGAGGAGCGTGGGAAATGCTCTTGCTGAACAAACACGACGGCTTTTCACGACAAGTGGGCAACCCGGGAGAAATGGATGCGAAGCGCGCGAGCCGGCCTGTCCAAAGCGTCTATGACTGGCTTACGCGCTGGGCTGAGGCCAAGCCCGACGCGCCCGCAATAGCAGAATGGCGCGATGATCAGAGAAATCAGTGGCTCGCATATGCCGACGTTGCCCGGCTAGTAGGCGAGATCGCGGGCGGGATGCGCCAGTGGGTCAAGCGGGGCGACCGGGTGATGCTCGTCCTGCCCAACGGAGTGGACTTCTACTGCTCATTTATCGCATGCTCGGCCATAGGCGCGGTCGCCGTCCCCTCCCCGACCCCGAATGCCGGTCGGGCGATGGCCTTCAGCGAACGGCTGGCCGACATAGCCGATGATTGCCAGCCGGCCCTAGTGGTCACCCAGCCCGAGTGGGCCGGCGCGATCGCCGATGTCATGCGGGGGCGGTGCCCGACGGTTACCCGCGAGGCGGTTCTTGGCGCCGCGAAACCGGGCGGCGGGCCGCCGCCTACGGAGTCGTTCCCGGTGGCGCTGCTGCAGTACACGTCTGGCTCCACCCGGCGCCCGCGCGCCATCTCCGTGACCCACGAGTCACTGCACGCCAATTGCAGTCAGGCGGCTGAGGCCTATACGGAGACCCCGGCCGATGTCGGCGTCACCTGGGTTCCGCTCTATCACGACCTCGGACTCAATACTGGCGTTACGCGTCCCCTGTTCTCTGGTTACCCGTCGGTCCTGCTGCGACCGGCCGACTTTGTCAAGAAACCGCTGACGTGGCTGCGCGCGATCGAGACCTGCGGCGGCACGTTCTCTAGCGCTCCCAACTTCGCCTACGACCTGTGCGTGCGGAAAGTTTCCCGGCCGCGCGCCGCCGAGTTGAACCTCAGCCGCTGGCGGGTGGCGCGCAACGCCGGCGAGGTGGTCCGGGCCGACACCGTCGAGCGTTTCACCGAGCATTTCGCCGTGGCTGGGTTCGCGGCAAACGCACTCTGCACCGGGTACGGGCTCGCGGAGGCGACCCTGAGCGTCTCGACCTGCACTCCCGCGGTGCGCCCGCTGCGCCTGACGGTGCGCCGGGCCGACTTGCAGCAGGGCGTGGTCGACGTGGTCCCCGGGCCTGTCCGCCCGGATGCGCCCGTCCAATCGCTCTTGTCGTCGGGGACGCCGCTCTCCGGCACTCAGGTCCGAGCGGGTGACGGGCACGGCCGTATCGGGCCGATTTCCATCCGCGGCCCTCAGGTCCTGAGCGGGAACAAGCCCGACCACGACACCCAATCGCGTACGCCGGCCGATGCGGACGGCTGGCACGAGACGGGAGACCTCGGCTTCATTTTCGATGGCCACCTTTTCGTCGTGGGACGATCCGACGACACCGTTATCTATCATGGCCGGAACTTCTACCTCGCCGACGTCGTCGCCCTGTGCGACGGGATCGAAGGACTGCGCCCCGGGCGGCTCGTGCCGTTCGTCGTGCGCGACGAAGACATTCCCGCGGACACCGGGTGCATCGTTGTCGAGTTGCGCCCAGGGGCCGAGCCGGACGCCGAGGTGCTCGCCGCTATCGCAGCTGAGATCAGGCGCCGGCTGCTGTCCACCCTGGAGTTCTTCATCACCCAGGTGGTCTTCGTGTCGGATGGAACGCTGCCAATCACGACGAGCGGGAAGCTCCGTGCTTCCGAGACCAAGCGTCGGTTCGAGGCTGGAAGTCTGTCCGTCCTGGCAACGCTGTGAAGAATGCCCGGTGAGCCATCTTCGTATTCCAAGATCAATGCATCGAGTTTAAAGTCATGATAAGCGTGCGATAAGTGGCGGCGTTTACTCTGAAACGGAAAATCTGCCACGGCAAGAAAGAGAGACGATGTCTCCGACAGCGCTTGCGACTACCGTATCCGACGATCTCGACGACCTGGCCGCGGACCTCGCGGCTTTCTCCCTCAGCGCTAACGGTTACGCCGTCATGAGGACGGACCCGTTGTGCGAGGAGGAGATCAGCCTCTCTCGGGGTGATCGCAACCGGCAGCTCTACGGCGGATCCTCCGTCGGAACAGATGTAACAAGTCCCGGGTCGGGCAGCTGCCTCGTTTAATCTCATGATAAGCGCACGATAAGTGGCGGCATCTACGATGAAATAGACAAGCTGCCTCGGCAAGAAAGGGAAATTATGCCCCCGACAGCACTTGGAACTACCGTAACCGACGATCTCGACGACCTGGCCGCGGACCTCTCGGCTATCTCGCTCAGCGCTAACGGTTACGCCGTTATGACGGCGGACCCGCTGTGCGACGAGGAGCTTGGCCTCTCCCAGGGCGGGAGAGACCGGCTGGTCTACGCAGGCTCGTCCATGATCCAGACAGCTCAAAGCGGTGAACATACCGACTGCCTCGCCTAGGGTGACATTCGACGCATGAAACCTGCGAGTGACGCACTCGAGGGATCCGGGACCGGCATCGCCGAAGCGGCGCACGTCCAGATTATTTCTGACGGGCGGTTCGGCGATGCCGTTGCCGGTTACCTCGCGAGTCTTCTGATCATAACTGGACGTACCGCGGAGGTAGCAAATAGGTCGTCCGGTAATCAGCTCCATGAACTCAAGGGCAAGGGCGACCTGGTCGTCCATGCCTCATGGCGTGATGTCGCACCGGAATTCGACCAGACCGCGGATGCCGCGGAATCGGCTGGTCTTCCTTGGCTTCCCATTGCGTTCCGGCAGCCCTGCGTCCGCGTCGGACCATTGGTACGGCCGGGGCTAGCCCCGTGCTATCGGTGTTACGCCGCCAGAATCCGTCAGCACGCATGGTCATCACGGGAAGAGGGAAGCGACGAGATGGAGCGCGAGATGTCCCTTGATCCCCGCCTGGGCGTGGACGGATTGCCGCCGCACGTGGCCATGATGTCCGCCGCACTCGCGCTTGCGCTTATCGGCGACTCGTCCGGCCCGGTACAAGTCGGCCAGGTCGGGCTGATCGACTGTCGTACGGATGCCGTCACGCGCTCGCCGGTCATTCCGGTCCACGGATGCCCGACCTGCGAGTCGGTCACGGCGAATAAGCGGACCGAGCCCAGGCGAAACCAGGAACGCCTGCGAGCGCTGGCCGGGCGACCGGCGGCGGTGCTTTCTGGAGGTGCGCGTTGACCCCGGGCGGCGTCGTATACCCGCGGCTCGCCGATGGAATAATGATCGTCCCGGTTGACGAGGGATGCATCGTCGAGGGTGGACCGCATCGGGAGCTCTTCACTGGTAAAGCCGCCCGCATATTGTTCCCGAAGCTGCTGCCGTTGCTTGACGGGACCAGGCAAGCGGCTGAGGTAGCGACTGACCTCGGAATTTCGTCCGAGAACGCATGGCGCGTCCTGCAGGTGCTGATTCAACGCGGTCTCGTACACCTGTGCTCACGGCCCACGGGGAGCCAGGACCGCGTCACCCCGATGGACACATATCTGTGGCGCTCACTCCCCGGCGGGCGCGGCCCGGCCGTAGCCGAGAGGATACGCCGGGCCAGGGTCAGTGTGATCGGCCGCACGCACCTGGCCGACCTGCTCGCGGATTCCCTCGCGCACTCCGGAGTTGGCACGGTCACCCGCCAGGAAGACACCCCGCTCACGGCGGCGAACGGCGTGCCGGCGGACGTGACCATCTGGACGGGAACCACACTGCCGGAATCTGACGCACGCCCGGTGCTGCCGATCCTCATGCATCCCGCGCGGATTTCAATCGGCCCGTTCCTCGGCCTGGCGGAAGGGCCCTGCCGGCACTGCATCACCACGTCCGATCATGAACAAGCCTGCGATCGGCCGCGCTGGCCAACGGACGACGTGGTACTGGCAGGGCTCGGGGCGGGGATCGCGGCCGGTGCCGCTCTCCGCTACCTCGGCGGCTACGGGGCCTCACCCGCCTGGCAGGGGACGATTGACGTCTGGCCGGACGGGCGCCAGGCCGAGCGTTCGGTCGAATGGCTTGGAGAATGCCCGGCCTGCGCGTACCGGTCGTCGCTGACCGTCCGTGACCTCGACGAGCTCGATAACGAGCGGTCCGCATCTCCTCCGCAGTGGGGCGGAGAGATGCACCCCATGAGTTCAGCCAATCCCGCGGACGCAACCTCAATCAGGGAATACCTGACCGAGCCACGGCTGAAAGTACGCGGCCGGGCTGGCAGCACCAGGCGCGCCGGCTCGGGTGCTGCCCCGGCCGCCGGATCGCGCGATGGTACAGACGAAAGCCAGGGCGAGTTGCTCGCGGCGCTTGCCTGGCAGCTCTCGCGTTCGGTCGGCCGGCCGCGGACACGCGGCCGCGGTGACCTCCGGCCGGCCTACGCGATGTCGGGGACGGCTCCCGGTGCCATCCACGCGTACGCGATCGGCGATCTATCCGGCACAAAGGATGCCGTCCATTACTTCGACGGCACGACGCGCGAATTCGTTGTCTTGCCCGATCCCGCCGGACCGAGTAGTCGCCAGGCACCAAACTCGTTGTCCGTAGCGCTGGTCGGCGACCTCATCAGGGCCCGGCTCGTGCTTGGCCGGTCGGCCCGCCGGGCGCTGTACCAAGACGCCGGCCTGGCTGCGGCGCAACTCGATGCCTGCGCTCGCGCATCCGGCTGGCGGGTGGAGTCGAAGGAGGGCCACGCCGAGGATGTGCTCCGTCGGCTGGCGCTGGATCCTGAGCGTGAAGTCGTCGGGGCCGTCCTTGACCTGAGGCCATTCCAGCCTGGGGCGGGGTCCGCGACGAAGCGCAAGCTGCTGTCCGCGTGCCTGCGTCGCCCGCTCACCTACAGCTTTAGCGGCGATCCGGTATCGACCGAGCTGCTGCGGCGGTTGGCTGCGACCAGCCTGGAACGAGTCGCGTCCATCTGGCGGCGGGGCGATCACCAGGGCCTGCCCGTTGACTGCGTGATCTATGCCAGAAGGACGGACGGGCCGCCGCGGGGCCTGTACGCGCTCGGCCGCGGGCAGGACCTGATGCCGGCGCGGATTGCCGCGGGCACGGAGCACGTCGAGGCTTACCTGCGGGACAGAAACCTTGACCCGCCGGCCCTGCTGCTGTTCACCGGCGATCTTCCAGCCGCCCTTTCCCGACGCGGCGCCCCCGGTTATCCCGCCGTGCTCGCGGCGGCCGGCGCCGCGGCCGGCGCGGCCCGCCTGGCCGCGCTGGCCGCCGGCCTTGGCGCAGGGCTGATTAGCAGGCCGCCCGCGATCTGCGTGGCCCGGGCGGCATCCGACGGGCAGGACCGCCACATGGTGCTCTGCGGCTGCGCGGTCGGACTTCCGTCCAGATCGGCTGAAACTGAGGGACAGGGAGGCATTCCGTGGTTAGGTCCACCGAAACGATCACCGCCGCGCTAAACGACGACGTTCACGTCAAACTCACGGTGCCCGGCCGTACCGAGCTAGTCAGGGGAGCGCTCACCGTTCGCCTCAAGAACTTGGATCCGGGGACGCAGGCGGCACTGCGCTGCATCGCGGACGGCCCGGCCACGTTCACCGAACTGCGGAAAATCGCGCAGGCAGCCGACGCGGGGGCTGAGGCCGAGCGGCTCACGCTCGAACTCAACCGGCTCGCGGGCAGGCAGATGGCGCACTTCAGCTGCATCGTGGACGGGGAGGAACTGCTCCGGGCGCGGGCCACAGGGCCCTTGGCGCGGTTCAGCTTCGCCTCGCTGCCCGAATCGGGCCGCGTCCGGCTGTCCAGGTTCGCGTACGTACGCCGCACGGGCGATTCACTCACGATCGTGTCGCCCGCCTCGCACATGACCGTGGAGGTGCTCTCCCCCGCGATTGGCGAGCTTCTCGTTCGCCTGGCGCAGCCGTACGCGATGACCGAGGAGGTCGGCGGGGCGGCTGCCCTGGGCGTCGTCGCGAGCGAAGCGGTGGTCGCCTTCTTGCTCCGAGCGGGCGTACTCGCGGTGGCGGATGAAGCGGGCAAGACCGAGGAGGAGACCAGCCCCGCCCTGGCCCAGCGAGAGTTTCACGACGTGGCCATGCACGCAGCCACCCGTAAGGGCCTCGCCGGCGGTCCAACCGGCGGAACTTTCCGCTTTGTCGGCCAGTTGCCTCCTACACCCGCCGTTCGCCCACTTCATGACGGGCCGCGGATGCAGCTGTCACGTCCGGACCTGGAATATATAACCGCGCATGACCCGCCGCTCGCGCAGGTGATGGAGTCCCGCAAATCGATTCGTAAGTATGGAACGGAACCGATAACGGTCGATCAACTCGCCGAGTTCCTGTTCAGGGTGGCCAGGATCAAGGAGCTCCACCCGGTCGATGAAAGCGCCGGGCACATATATGAGACCACCACCCGAACCTCACCCAGTGGTGGCGCCGCTCATGATATAGAGCTATACCCAGTGGTTCGGCAGTGCGCCGGCCTAGCGCCGGCCATCTATCATTATGATCCAAGCGAGCATCAGTTGACGCTTGTGTGCGAGAACGAAAATCCCGTACGTCGTTTGCTTATCGAAGCCTATCTGGCCAATGGTAGACGGGTAGTTCCGCAGGTTCTCATCGTGATGGCGGCCAGATTCGCACGCCTGAGCTGGAAATACGAGGGAATCGCCTACGGGATCACGCTCAAGAACACGGGCGTCCTCTATGAGGCGATGTACCTGGCGGCGACCGCAATGGGACTCGCCCCGTGCGGAATCGGCGGAGGGGAATCGGCGGTCTTCAGCGAGGCCATCGGGGTTAATCCAATGATCGAGTCCTCCGTCGGTGAGTTCATGCTTGGCACGAGAGAAGAAGAGCGAAGGCCTGATGAATGATTCTCCAGTATTCGTGGTCTGCAATGCCAGGTCCGGATCGACGCTCCTGAGATACCTGCTTGACTCGCATCCAGACATCTCATGCCCGCCCGAGATGCATATCTCCAGTGCCGCGACCACAGTGATGTGGCTGCACGTGCGGGCCGTCGGCGGCAACCCCGATCACGTCAATCGAAGAGAGGGGGGAGTGGACGAAAAAATTGTCGATGAGGGCGCCGCGGCAGCGCGGCGCATGGTAGACGAAATGATGTCCGAGCATCTCAAGCGGCAGGGAAAGAGTATTTGGTGCAGTAAAGAGCTCAACACGGTAAACTTCGTCAGAAGTGTCCGGCGAATATTCCCGGATGCGCGTTACCTCTGTCTCCACCGGCATGCGATGGATGTGATCGCGTCAGCCCTGGAGCAATCCAGGTGGGGTTTTCCGCGTTACGGCTTCGAGTCCTACGTGTCCCCGCATGTCGACAACTTCGTGGCCGGCATAGCCGATTACTGGATTCGCCGCACCGAACATATTCTCGCCCTCGAGAGATCGTCGCCGGCGAACACTCATCGCGTCCATTACGAGCGTCTGGCAAAAGATCCCGGCCCGGAGGTGGAGGCCATATTTGACTTCCTCGAAGTATGTCACGACAGCGAACTCGTGCATAAGGTTGTCGCGGGCGCACTTCAGGAAAGGCACGAGCACGGGCCAGCCGATCCAAAAATTGGCTACAAGTCGGCCATCGATGACCGATCGATAGAGCGAGGGAGAAGCATTCCCGCTAACCTCATTTCCTCGCGCCAGCGCGAGGAAATGAACACCTTGCTCGCGGCGCTTGGCTACCCGCAAGTGAGCGACGAGTGGAACGTGTCCAGTGATCTCGGGCCGGCCGTCGACCGCTCTCTGCTGAGCCTGACCGCCGGCACCATCTCACAAGTGGACGAACTGGTCCACGGGTTGGTGGCCCGCCGCCTCTCGACGTACGCGGGCGCTCCGGTCGCGCCGTTTCTGCTGGCACTGACGCATGGCGATGGTGACCGGCACTGCTGGCTCGTGGATGGCACGACGAGAACGCTTGCCCCAGTGGACAGTGCCGCACCAAGCGGACACCTGGAGATGGCTATGCGGGCGGAAGTCTTCCGGGCTCTCCTGGTTGGCGGCATGACCTGGCATGACGCGATCGCGATGAAAATGGTCCGTTTCTCGGAGAGAGATCATGACGAGCGTCATCCTGCGCTGCGCCATCTCGCGGGCTGGCTGTTCCAGGCGTAATGGCTTGGCAAATCAATGAGGCTCACCCATCATGAAGCGCCGAGAGGTTCGAATACATCAATGAGTCTACGGGAACCGACGATCGACGATCATCCCTTGATGGGCCTGGCGGGTCCATATGGCCCCGTCACCTCACTGAGGCGCGTCAACACAACGGCGTGGATGCCAGCCGAGTGCAGCCTGTTTGTCGCAAACGCGGGACATCCCGATGCTATCGCGGGCAACCGGCGTGAAAAGCCAAAACCAGCGACCGGAGCGGGCCGGGCGTACTCCGATATCGCACGCGCCAGACTTCTTGCGGTCAGTGAGGCACTTGAACGGTACGCGACCAGGATGGTGGATGAGGATGATCTTGTAACGGCAGCGGCGGAGGATCTGGGTCCGGATGCGATGGATCTAGAACTCGTCCCCCGCTGTTCCGACCGAGAGCTAAAGCGAGCCGGATGCCCTGTGCGCAACCCAAGCCGCAATGTGGCTATCCGCTGGTCGGCCGGCATAGACCTGCAGTCTGGACGGGACATCTATATCCCCGCCACGATGGTCTATCTGATGGACGCGAAGCCGTCTGAGCAATTCTGGATTCCGATATCCACGGGTGCCGCCGCGCACAAGACGCTTACGGAAGCAATCATCAATGGCATACTGGAGCTTATAGAGCGAGACGCTATCGCGCTTACCTGGCTACAGCGCCTGTCGCTGCCGCCGCTGGCGGCCGGCTGCATCTCAGCTGAGGCGGCCTCCATCATCGGATGGCTGGATCGCCGCGGTGTCGCAACTCACCTGTTCGTCGCCACCACCGAGATCGGCATTCCCACCGTCTATTGCCTGCTGACGACCCGTGACGAGCGGATAAGTAACGGCGCTCAGATTATCGGCTGTGCGACTGAGTTCGACCCGGGGGACGCCGCGATGCACGCACTCCTGGAGGCCCTGGGAATGCGTCTCGCCCTGCACACGGGGAGTCTGTCGCCACGCGGTTACGCGGATTATGAACAGGTTATCGACGGCGCCCACTTTATGGGCAGGCGTGCCCGGCGGCCCGCTTTCGGATTCCTGCTTGACGGATTCGCCGACCGAGGCGACTCCACTCCCGCCGCATACACATTTGACTCAAGCACCGAATGCCTTGACTTCCTGCTGAAGCGGCTGGCGGAGCTTAAAATGTCCGTGTACGCCGTGGATACAACGACGCTTGAGCTAGATGCGGTTGGCGTCGCGGCGGTTCGCGTGGTGATACCGCAGCTTCAGCCGATGTCACTGCGCCCGCTCGTGCAATACCGGGCCAATCCCCGTCTCTACTCCGCGCCCGCTAAAATGGGCATGGACGTGCTGCCCGAGCGTAAGACCAATCCTTACCCGCAGCCAATGGCGTGAGGCGGACCTCATGCGCGAAACCTCACTGAACTCCCGGCTGCGGGAGCGAGGCGAACGGGTCCCCGGGGAAATGGCGCTGGTCACACAGGATCGCGGCTGCGGAAAGGCCTGGACCTGGGCAGAACTTGACGCCGTCACGTCATCGCTCGCCGCCGACTTCACCGAGGCCGCGGGAAAGTACCCGCACCCGGTACTGCTGCTCGCCGTCGACAACGACGCGACGACGGTGCTCCGGCTGATCGCCGCGCTGCGTACGGACTGTGCCGTGACGATAGTGCCGCGGAACGCGCCCGAACCGGCCACGGATGCCATGCACCAGGCGTTGCTGCTCTCTGGCCGCGATGTCGTGCCCGCGGGGGAACGCATTGCCCTGGTTAACCGCGGCCGGGGAACGGCCAGGCCGTTGCCGCCCGAGAGTCTGCTGCTTCCTACCAGCGGATCAGCCGGTAAGCCGAAGATGGTCGTCGACGCCCGCCTGCGGGCAGTCGGCGATCGGCCCAGGGCGGGCCGGCTGAGTACCGCGATGAACTGGCGGCCCGGACAGCGCCAGCTGGTCGTCGGCCCCTTGTACCACACGGCGGCGCTCACTTACTTTGTGGAAGGACTGCACGACGGCAACCTAGTGGTCGTGCCGCGCTCATTTGATCCGCACGGGATACTCTCGATAATCCGCGAATGGCGTGTCGAATGGCTCCAGGCTACGCCTTATCACTTGCGGCACCTCGCACTGGCGATGCGGGATGAGAGCTATGACTTCTCTAGCATCCGCGGCCTGCTTCATTCGGCGGCGCCGTGCCCGGCCCCGCTCAAGCGGCAGTGGATTGACATTGTTGGGCCGGAGCGCCTCTTCGAGACCTACGGTTCAACCGAGGGGATCGGCGTTACTCTCGCTCGTGGAGACGAATGGCTAGCGCGGCCAGGGACAGTCGGCCGTGGCTTCTTCACGCAGATTCGAGTCGTGGATGAAGACGGCGGGCAAGTGCCTTCTGGC
>Ga0210385_10001520_pt1 | contig 14369 bp, 10 predicted proteins | sample IncBWH26OmetaG_FD_160107 | JGI IMG/M metagenome (GOLD analysis project Ga0210385, IMG submission 160107) | Forest soil microbial communities from Barre Woods Harvard Forest LTER site, Petersham, Massachusetts, United States - Inc-BW-H-26-O ...
GCGCGGTATCACCTGGTCGTAGACGACAACGCAATCAATGTCACCTGGATAATCCTGTCCTACGATGCTGCGGACCGCGCGCTCAAGCAGCGCCGGACGATCACGAGTGGCCACGACCACGGCCACGGACGGCCATGCCCCGCGACGCGGTGGGGCCGGGATGTTGCTATGCGGCTGAACCTCGCTCATGGTGTCCCCCAAATAGGCCCTGCAGCTGGCAGGGTGGCGGTCGAATCGAGCGGGTTTGCGGCTGGCCACGGCAGCCGGAAACCCACTAGCTTCTCGAGCTCGCGATTGTGCTCGGCGAAGAGGTTGTGGAGGCGATTTCGGGTCTGTTCCTGGATATCCGGGGCTGGATGATAGTTATGCCTGGTCCGGCTCTGCAGCGTTCTCGGCGGAAGACCCAGGAACGACCACGCGCCCTTGACGACCCGTTCGGGGTCCGCGTAGAAGTCCTCACTGATCACCAGGTGAAATCTGTCCCGCGGGAAGAGCGCAAACCAGCGAGGCAGCATATCCAGGTACCGCCCCTGTGCGACATACGAATGATCTTCGTGCTCGACGCTCCGGTAACCGGGCTCACGAACGATGCGCTCGGCCTCCCCCCGGATCCGGTCTGCCTCGGCATCGAGCGCCTCTTCAAAGGTCAGCGACTCGGCACGGTGCCGGACCCGCTCCTTGTAGTGGGAGTACGCGCGTTCGACGGGATCACGGAGCAAGACAATGAGGCGCAGGTCAGGAAAAGCGGATGCGAGTCGCTGGGCCGCCAGCGGATGAAACAGGTAGTAAGGGCTTGCCTCGCCGGTGATGACGTCAGCGGCCCATGGCCGCATGACCTGCCGGCCACCGACCTCAAGCGGAAAATGCGACCTGTACCAGCGGGGACCACGACCGAACTGAGAGTCAAAATAGTGGATCCCTTTGATGTGCTCTCTGCCGGGGAACAGCCCAGAGATCGCGGGATGCTCAAGCATGTAGTTGTACAGGGAGGTGGTCCCGCCTCGTTTAGCGCCGATGATGGCGAAGGCGGGACCCGATCGTAGCGGCGCCGTGAGCTCGCCGTACCGGCGCAGGGCTTGTTTTCCCGCCGCGCGCAGGGCGGTACTCAGTTCGCGTGCTTCGGGACCCGCCATTATGCGCTCCTTCTTCCCGGTCTGCGGTGAGAGGGGTGAACAGCGGTCAGGCCCAGCTCAGGCCGACCGCCACGATGCAGCCGGGCAGGACTGGCCGTCCCAGCATCGGCCCGGTGGCGGCCCGCAGCGGCCGGGGTCCGCCCCTTGCCGGAGGCAAAGACAGAGCGGAGCCCAACCAGTTGCAGGCGCCGGCGCCCGGCATAGGCTGTGGCCGCACAGACGATCAGTCCTGCCAGCGCCGCCGCCACCAGGCCGGCCAGCGTCTGCCCGATGAAATGCCGGGCGGCGAGGCCTGCGACGGTGAAGCCGCCGCCGGCCGCGGCAATCACCGTCAGATATCCGGGCCCGAACGGGCCGAGGCCGAGGGTAAGCCAGACCTCGATAACCGCGGCAACGTTATCTACAAGAATGCTCGCGGCCCACGCGATCGCGGCGCCCAAGATCCCGATGCGCGGCAGCAGCACGATGTTCAGTCCTACGTTAACGATCAGGGCAGCCAACGTGTTGACGACATTCCAGGAACTCTTGCCGCCCATCAGCAACACCACGGTGACGTTGCCCGTCGCGAGATTGATGAGCATCGCCGCGCACAGCACAGACAGCGCCGCCGCACCCGCGGTATACCGCGCGCCGAAGATACCTAGCACGACGGCGGGAAAAGTCGCGAAAAGGATGTAGACCGGCCAGGACATGAGCATCAGCCAATTGGTCGCGGTCTGGTACAGAGCCAGGGTGCGGCCTCTGGCCCTCACCGCAAGCAGTGCACTCAGCTGCGGGGCGATCGCCAGCCGGGTGCCCTCAAGTGCAAACGTGCCGAGCATCGCAAGCCTGCTGACCGCGGTGTACACGCCCGCGTCGTAGCTCGACAAGAGAGCGCCGACAAGCAAGATGTCGAGCCAGAGCACCACAATCTGGAAGATGCCGGCCAGGCCACGCGGCGCGGCGAACCGCCAGAAGGCCGCCGCCAGGTGACGCTGGCGGCGCAGAGCTAGCATGGGCGCGGCGTCCGGAGCTTCCTTCCTGATCAGCGCGGTAAATATCCACCAGGCCGCGACGACGCCGACGACAACCGGAACGCTCCATCCTACGAGCGCCCCGCGCAGACCCCAGCCTGCGATCAGCGCGATGACCACCAGGCCCATCCGCAGCGCCGGCTTGCCCAGTCCTTCCACGGCGAGATACGGCCACATCCGGCCCAGCCCGCGGGCGGCCGCGAGCAGGCACACCGAAATCCCGCCCAGCGGAACGATCAGCGCCACCAGCCGGACGTCGATAATGGCCGATCCGCGGCTCACGCTATGCAGGAAGATGCCAGCCAGGATGGGCGCCGTCATCCACACAGCAACGGCGACGGCAATGCCCACCAGCAGCACAGGGGCGAGAGCGATGACGACGATACGCCGGATATCGGTCAGCCCTTCGACGGCGCGAGTTCGGGCAATCCACCGAGTGAGACCGGTGTCGGCGCCGAGGGCCAGCGCATACGCCAGGATGGTGAAGATCGCGATCAGCTCGAAAAGCTCACCCGTCGTCCTCGGCTGCAGCCAGCGGCTCGCCACCACGGTCAGCCCGAAGGTCAGCGCCGCTCCCATGGTCATGGCGATCATATTGACGATCGATCCACGGGCCACAAGGCCGGACTCGCGTGCCTGGGACGTTGGCGTCATGACGATCGCTTGGTCTCAGCCATGATCGGGTAGCCGTAACGCAAGAGCAATGGCCATGTCGCCGCGCTGATCATCGCCTGGCGGGGGCGGCTCATGCCGGTGCGCCACTCCTCATCAGCGCGCAGCACGACGCGGCCAGGCCGGAATCGCATCGGGTTCCCGGACAATGCATGACTGGCAGGCAGGTCAGCCGCGCTGTCGCCGAGATGGCTGAGCGTCAGGTCGGCGGCCGGCAGTTCAAGCTCGCGGACAATCTGCGCCAACTGAGCCCGCGGATTGGCCACGACGTCTTCATACCGGACCAACGCGGCCCTGGGCAGCCGCTGGGCAATCGCGTCGTACAGCAGATTGTCGGTCACCCACAGGCTGACGGTCCACCAAGGCGAATGAACGCTCATGAAGCCATTACCATCGCCCACATCCGGCTTACGGACCTGCCTGGACCACGAATAGGCAACCCCGTGGCTGCGCCGGACCAGATGCAGGAGACGCAACTCGACACTCGGCACATCACGGAGCAGGAGTGCGTACCCCACTTGCTTTGATGCATCGATGATGACTGAAGCGCCGGAGACCTCGCGTACCCCCCGGTAGAGCCGGTCAGTAAGCTCCTGGTAAGCGCTGATGGCCGAGCCGAGCTTGCCAGGCCCGCGCAGCCCCGATATGCGGTCGAGATTGCGGTGCCGGTCGATGCTGGTGTGCAGTCGTGCGGCATATTTGGCATCAACCTGATGCCAGCCACCGAAGGCGGCCTCGCCTACGGCAGTCCAGAACGGGCAGTCGCTGAATCGAAGACCGCAGCCACAAAGGTCATTCCGCAGAACGCTGCGCTCCCATACGAATGCCAGCTCGCCGACGGAAAAATATCCGGGAATGCTGGCCAGCATCCGTTCGAGGAGGGTACTGCCGCTGCGGGCCGAACCACCAACAAACAATAGCGGGGTCTTCATGTGGTAAACAGTCCTGAACGTGGGGAGTAAAGGAACACCTAAGCGGCCGGGCGTGCCCGGAAATAAGGATCATCCGCGAAAGCACGGAAAGCGGCGAAAGCCGTGGGTGACGTAGTTGGCCTCCAGTCGTAATTGTCGTGGTCGGAGTCGAAATAGATAACAGCGCGGATAGCGGGGAAGCGTATGCGCAATTCCTGGTCGGCCTGCTTGAACCACGCCGCCTTCCGGCCCGGCGCGCCCTCGAGGACACCGTATTCCCCGATGAGCAGCGGTTTTCCGCTAGAGACGCCCCACCGGTAAAAGCCAGAGAATATGTCTGCGAAACTCAGCCAGGGGGCGCCTCGCATTCGCGGGGACCAGTTATATCCATCGGTTCCGATCCAGTTCACGAAATTGCTGCCGGGATAGTATCTCTGCGCGTACCCCGAGCTGAAGTTGGCCGCGGTAGGGCACCAGACCCAGATCACATTGGTCGCACCGACGCTGGTGAAGATGTTGTGGATGTGCCGCCAGGCGGCGATGAAGCTTTTCGGTGAACCAGCCTCGGCCCGGTAGAATGTGCCGTCCATTTCAGCAAACCACCTGAGCATCACCGGGCCATGCAGGGCCCGCAGCTGAAGCGCACGGGCCCGGATCTGGGCGTCATACTTGCCCGAGGTGATCAAGCGCGTGGACGCACCCGCCCACGAGATCATTGGGATGCTGCCGCGCCGCAGGTCCCAGCGGGCAATCGCCAGCGGCATCGGCGCCGACCACTGTGCATACAGCTGATCAATCGCTAGTGTACGCCCCAGTCGCCGCTCCAGTTCGGCGATGCTGGTCTCCTCGTCGCCGACTGTGAATCCGTCGGTCGGTTCGACCCAGGCCCCGAAGAGTGCGCCCGCCGACGGCACCAGCGGTCCCGTCGCCAGGCGCCCGGATCGGGCCGGGCTTCCCGCCACGGGGTGACCAGCCCGACCCGGGCTCCCCGGCGCGTGGTGACGGCCGAGCGCCACGACCACCACCGCGACCAAGACCGCCGCGACCACAACGCAGATTCCTGCCACGGCCAACCGCGTCGGCTGCAGTCGCCGCCTCATTTCCCGCTCCCATCGACCGGTGAGAGCCGACCAGCGTGAGTCATGCGTCTCATCAGTCGGCTTCCAGACCCGCCTCCAGCAGCACCCGGTACAGCACCAGCGCCACGTCCGTCCCGCCGACGTGGATCGCCGGCGGGACGGACGTTGGCTGCACTGCCGCTGACTTCGGCACTCTCACTTCCCAGCAAACCAGCGCTGTCGGGTGCCGTCAGCTGGAGCCAGCCCGGGCTGCGCCTTCGTCACAGCTGCTCGTTGAGCGCCGCGGCGTAGTGGGCAGCAACCTGGGCGGCCGAGAGCGCCACCGGGTAAACGGCGACGTCCGCGATGGTTCCGTTGAAGTAGTAGCTGTTCGGCTCCGTGGTGCCCTGGCTGTTGCTGCCCCACGGGTCCAGGTTCCAGGCATTGAGGTTGTCGCCGCCTACCCGCCAGTAGCCGGTGTAGCTCTGCGGGGTGGTGTTGGAGTTGGTGCCGATCAGCTGCCCGTCGACATACAGTGACATGCCCGCAGTGGGGTCGAGCGTCGCAACCACGTAGTGCCACTGACCGTCGTTGTACACGTTTGGTGTCTCGATGGTCTGGACCCCAGAGTTGTAGACGCCAAAGACCAGCTGGCCGTCGTTCATCATGTAGATGTGCCGGTCATAGTTGCCGCTCATGCCGGTCTGGGCGTTGCCAAAGCCGATCAGCTTCCCGCCGGTGTTGGTGCTCGTCTTGAACCAGCCCTCAATGGTGAACGCGTTCGGCCCGGGCACTGAGTTGTTCGAGCTCACGAGCCCGTTCTGGCCGTTGAAGGAGGTTGCCGTGGTTCCGGGGAACGGACCCGCCACACCCTGCGTGGTGCCCGATTCGTACGTGCCGTTGAACCCGTTCGGTGACGCATCCGCCGCCGTGCTGCCGGTGTCGTTCAGCGGCCAGAGGAACGACGGGTTGTTGCTCAGAACGGCCTGCTGATAGCTGACGGTCGGACTTGTCGAAGAGACGGTAACCGCCGCGGACGCTGGTGACTTCGCCGACGTGAGAGAGCCATCGCTCGCGGTGACCGTGTAGGTGTGTGAGGAACCAGGAGTCAGGCCGGTGTCCTGGAAGTGCAGGACCGGCAGCGCCCATGGCCATGATGTGGCGGTCAGGGTCCCGACCGGGGCCGTGACGCCATTGCGGTAGATCGAATAGGTGAGCGTGCCGTCGTCGGGATCGCTCACGCCGGTGAAGGTCACACTGTCGACGCCCGTCGACGTGCTGGTGACGGTCGGCTTCTTCGGCGTGGCCGGCGCGTTGTCCGGGGTTGGCCGGAAGATCGCGAAGCCCTCTTGAGGCAGGCCGTTCACCGTGAGGAAGGCCCCGCCGAGGAACAGGTTCGTGCCATCGGTGACCATCACGCGCGGCCCAAGGTCGTTGTTGTCGGTGTTCGGCGTCCAGTGCCCGATTGAGCCGTCGGTGAGTGACTGGGTAAGCAGGTGGTGCAACTGCTCGGGATTCGTCTGCGGGAAGCCGCCGGGTGCGTACGCGCAATCGTGGGCATGCGAGCCCTTGTACAGCCAGTTGTTGATGACCACGATCGCCTGGGTCGCGCCGAGGCAGTCGTTCTGCCAGACGAGGGAGCCATCGCTGACGTTGACGGCGAAGTCGCCGTCGAAGCAGCCACCGCCGGTGCCTTCGGCCGCGATGTACGCGACGGTGCCGTTGATGATGACGTCCTTCACCTGAGAAAGGCAGCCGGACTCGTTCGGGACGATGGTTGAAGCAAATGGCTCTGACGCGCCGGTGGTCGGGTTGGTCGACCCGATCGCGTTCTGCGTCACGCCGTTAAAGGTCGTGAAGTCACCGCCGACGATCACCCGGGACTCAGCCGAGTCCTCGGCCACCGACGTGACGGTCCCGTTCAACTGCGGCGCCCATGGCAGCAGGGCTCCGGTAGCCGCGGTGACTGCACCTGCGTAGGCCCGGGCCGTACCGACCAGCTTGGTGAAGTTACCGCCGAGGTAGACCGTCTGCCCGTCCGGGGACGGCGCGATGGACTTCACCATGCCGGTGGCAGCCGGCTTCCAAGTGGTGATCAGGGAGCCGGTCGTCGACGTGCCGCCCGTGATATTGAGCGCGGCCACATAAGCCCGGTACGAGCCGTCCACGCCGGTGAAGGAGCCGCCGACATACAAGGTGTTACCGTCCGGCGACACTGCCAGCGCGGTGACTCCGCATGGGTCGTTCGGGTCGCAGCTCGACGATATCCCAGTGAATGTCGGCGCGAACGTCGTGATCAGCGCGCCGGTACTGGCGTTGAACGCCGCCAGGTAGGCCTGGTCCACTTCACCGGTGCCCGCCGGGTCGCCGGGCGGTCGTACCGACGTGAACTCGCCCCCGACGTAGACAACGCCGTTCGCCGTGGCTTCGGACCAGACGGTGCTGTTCGTCTGCCAGGAAGACGAAGCCGTCGCGCTGAGGTTCTGCCCGGGGCCGCTCCCAGAAGACAGCAGTTTGGCGTGGATCGGCCGTGTACTCGGATGGCTCGCTGCCGTTGAATGCGTCATCGGCATGGCCATCATGGCGGCGGCGGCGAGCGCAGCGCTGGCCAAAATTGCTCTTACCTTCATCCTTGCTCCTTGTTTGCCATTTCCGGTCGGCCGATGTCAGCAGGTGGCCTGCTGCCGCGCTGGTGGCCATTCACGGTCAGGGATGGCCCCGCCCGCGAGTCATCAAAGTCAGCCAAGTCATCGACACTTGCGATTGCGCCGGGGCTCATCCGTCGCCGGCCAAAACGCAGGCGGCGCCTGTGCGGAAGGCTCAGCAACTCCGCAACAATCGCTTCGAAACGAGCCACGGTCGCATCGACGTCCGCCGGGGGGGCCTGCAGGCTGAACGGGACGCGATCGCGAAGAGCCTCGTCGAGCAGTCCGGCGAGGGCGTCCGGGTCCTCCGCGAGCCGGACGCGCCCGAGACTGGCGAGCTTCCGGCAGAAGTCGACCTGATGGTCATCCACAACTTCGCCGAGCCGCCGCAACCGCGGCACGGCGATCGGCACCTGGCCGCGTGCCCACGCGTCGGCGATTGATCCAGGACCGCCGTGGCAGATCATCACGTCCGCGCTGTCGAGGAACTCGTCGAGCCGGTCAACCTCGAGGAATGCCTCGCCGGCGCAGACAGGCTGGACCGACGCTGACCCCCACTGCACCATGAAGGTCTGCATCTGCTCTGGGTGCAGCTCCAGCCAGTCGTTAACCCACCTGATCAGGCGGTCGAACGGGTGATGGTCGGTGCCGACCGTCACCACGAAACGCGTGTCGTTGCCGTGCGCCCCGGCATTGGCCAGGCTGCTCATAGCAGGCATCCGATGACGCGGCCGCGCGGGTAGCTCGCGGCCTGCTCCGGCCACTGCAGCAGGAAAAGGTCCGCGATCGGGTAACAGAGCCTGCCGGTCAGCGTGGGCCTCCAGATCCGGTCGTAGACCTCCATGTAAACGGTCCGGATCCCGAGCGCCCAGGCCACCACGAAGAACGGGAATGCCACACCCGCCCCGTCAGACACCAGCACGTCCGGCCGCTCGGCACGGACGAGCCGAACCGCCAGCCACAGGTTTCTGATGGCGTTTGGCACGTTGCGCGTCGTGGGCCAGGAGGCCGAGACGACCCTTTCGCCTGCGAGCAGCGACTCTGCCTGAGCGCCGGGGAAGGTGACCCAGATGCGTTCATTTTTCTGCCACCAGGGGCGCAGCCGGTGGAGCTGCGCGAGATGCCCGCCCGATGAACAGACCAGCATGGCCTTCATGTCGAACTCGTCAGGGGATGCAGGAAGGAAATGCCAGGCCGGCCGTCCAGTCTGTGCTCCACGGCGTCCAGCGAAGCGGGGAAAAAGTGTGCATCGCAATCGCCCGAGCTGCTGCGTGCCTCCTCGTGGCGAACGGTCAGTTCGAGAAGGTGGAGCGTGGAGAGCAGGTCATGGACTCCGTCCGCTAGGCCGAGGCCGTCGAGGGCTGGCTTAGCCTGGCGAACCGCGAACGATGCTGCTTCGTCGACCGGTCCCCCACGGGCTACAAAGGCCACCTGGAAATAAAAGTGAAGAGCGTCAAATCCCAGCGGCGCGGACTGTGCGCTGCTCTCCCAATCCCACGCGTAGAGGCGGCCGCCGAACCGGCCCAGGTTCCACGGAACGAGGTCGCCGTGCCAGCTCCCGAACTCCAGAGTCGTCCGGCCGTGCAGGCGCTCAACAGCATCGGTCAACCTGACCAGCCGGGCGGCTGCTGCGGAGTCTGCCACGTGTTCCTTGATCCGCCCACGGAGTTCGAGCCACCACTCACTGCCGGCAAGCTCGCTCTGGGAGATCTGCGAAAGCCCGCTGATCTCCCGCAAGACTTCGGTGCTGGGCACAGGGCAGTTCATCCCGTACCGCACAATCCGCCTCGGCAATGGAGCTGTGATGATGAGATCAAGACCACGCCAGCTCGTATGGTGGAGCAGGTCCGGCACCCCGATCTGTCCGCATCGGCTCGCCCGCGCGGCCAGAGCCGCAGCCTCGGAGCGGACCGCTTCGCGCGTCCAGTCGTTCCAGCCGATCTTGACGTAGCCGAGCGCTGCGCCTTTCGCGCTGAATACCTGCAAGACGGGCTTGCGGTAAGGCCCGCCCCCACAGCCGAACGAGACGACCACTGGCTGCCCGAAAAGTCCGCGCAGATACTCGCTGATCAGGACGTCTGCCGGCTCCCGAGGGCTGGCGGCGACGCCGACCTCGACCTGGGGCCTCATCATCTGGACGACCCCGGTGCGCAGGCCAAGCCCCATGACGCTGCGGGCGAGGCGACGGCGGAAAGGCCGCAGCGCGCTGTAGGAAGTCACAGCCGAGCTTGCGCCCTGCCGGGAGCGAAGAGACACGGCGAAGGCCCGGTCACCTCCGGCGGGCAGCACAGCGAATCGCTCCACGGCCCGGTAGCCGTCCGGAAGCTCGCCAGCGGCAGCCCAGGACACGGCCGCGGTGGACCCGAAGAGGAGATCAAATATCCACTTATGAGGAGGTACAGCAGCAGACGGAGCCTGCATTCGCTCTGGCACGCGGTTCCCCCTGCTCGGTCTCTGCCTAAGGACTGCGACGCGACCGCGTCGGCTACGGCGTGACCGCAGCACGGCGTTGTCCCCGATCCAGGGTCGTACCAGACGCCTGGCTGTCGGCTGCCTCCGGTTCTCTCGGCGCTCGCCTTCTGTTCATAGGGGTGACGCGCGACTAAACCGGACGGTTGACACGTTGGAGCGATTAGTTCAGCTATCTTAGGCGAGATCATTGTAAGTCTGACACTTCATGTAACGAGTGTTGGTCCGCTGACTGATGGAAATCATGTTTCTTATGATGATTTAGAGCCCAGCGACTGCAGCCAGCCGGTGTCCGCCGGAAGCCAGCCTCGAGCCGACACGGGCAGAACAGAAAAACGCTACATTAACTAGTGTTAAACTAGATATTTCTGCGCAGTAGCCTGCCTCCGGTCGGCGAGACCGCCACGCTGGCCAGCGGCGCGAACCCGGGCGGAGGCGGCTCCGCAGCCAGCGAACAAGAGCCCTGAGGTGGCCCTCTCCCAAAAAACCGGGCCGAGCTTCAGAAAATCTGGCTGATCTTTGAGGCTGGCAAGGGCCCTTGAAGCGCCTTCGCCAGCGCCCCATCCCCCGCAGTGACCCGCAGCCTTTTGACCTGCGGTTATGCCGCTCTCGCAAGCCGGAGCCGCGACCACTCTGAGGCTTAGGGCGCCAGCGCTTTGATCGCCAAAGGCCTGCATAGGGCACATCCGCACCCCAGACGATTGTTCGGTTCGCCTGCCACTCGGCTCTCGTTCCAATACATTCATCGCTGTTAACTCGTTCCAACCGACGACGGACGGAACGTACAACCCGCCGAATCCCTGCGTGTCAGGGAGCCGGGGACCCACTTTGTCCCTGGGGTGAATCGACACCCTCGGCCGTGCGAGCGGCCGGGAACGTCGTAGGGCTGCTCCTCCCGGCCCGAACCCGTCAGCTAACCCGGTAGGCGGCCAAGGAGAGGGGCTACACGTGGGACATCCGCGACGGCGAAAGCCCGCGCATAGGCGTGCATTGGATAACCGCCAGGGGAGCGCACCGAAGGCGAAGCGATCAGCGAGATTCATGAGCATCATGATCGCGGTAGTTATTTCGGCAATGTCCGGAGCGGTCCTTGCGGTCCGCTTGACCGAATCGCACGATGCGCTGACGGTCTCGAACGAGAGCAGCGGCCCGCTCTTCGGCGCATCCGCCTCAAACCGGAGTCTGCTCTCGCAGACCACCGGGCAATTCGGCCATATGCCGATCGTGCGCGTGTTTTATCCAGGGTTGCCCAGTAGCAACGCGTGGACCACAGGTGCGCCGGGCCTCAACCGTTCAGCGGTGATCGTGAGCTTCAAGGCACTAGCGCAGACCATCCTTTCTGGTGCCGATGACGCCGCGCTCCGGCATTTCTTTGACAGCGCTCCGACCGGGCATCCCATTTATTACTCGTATTACCCGGAACCTGAGCGGTACATCGCCTCCGGCCTCTTCACGGTGGCGGAATACAAGGAAGCCTGGACGCATATCGTTGCGCTTGCTGACGCGGCGAATAATCCCGATCTCCAGTCCACCCTGATTCTCACGTCGTACGACCTGAGCCCTCAGTCAGGCCGCAACTGGAAGGACTACCTGGCTGGCGGCAACGTGATCAGCACGCTGGGCTGGGATGCCTACCCGGCGGGAACGGTGGAGGACAAGAACCCGCAGGCCACTCCGCCTGCTGACTTCATGGGCGCAGCCGTGGCCGCATCCAAGAGCGCTGGCATGCCCTTCGGTTTCGCCGAGTTTGCGCTCGCGACGCAGAACGGCCGCCCAGCGTGGCTGACGGAGGTGGGAAACTACCTTGCGAGCAGCGGCGCCCTGTTTGGCACCTACTTCGACTCTTCCGGCTTCGCCGGCATGGAGCTGACCGACAGTCCGTCGATATCGGCATGGCGGAGTGTCGTCGCGCGATCGGGCACTAACGTGCCGCTCACAACCAACACGCCGCCACCGAAGACCGGCACGGGATCGGCAGGCCTGACGATCTCTGGCCTCACGGCATCCCCGGCCACTTTGGTCGACGATGGAGCCGGTCACGTGCGGTTCAGCTTCGACCTCAGCCAGGCGGCAGACGTCACGATCTGCGTACTCAACAGTCAGGGCGGCGTCGTACGCCAGCTTGCTTTGCCCGGCTTGTCCGCAGGTCTACACAACCGCCGCTACGCGGGCCGCAATAGTGCCGGGGCTCTGCTGGCCGCCGGCAAGTACCCGGTACTGATCGTTGCCAGCAATTCCCGGGGCAGCGCGACCGCGGAAGCAGAGCTGACCGTCACCAGCCACTGACGCTCACAGAGGGAACCACTCGGTGGGCCGCGATCTAGCTCAATACGCCCCTGACCCGTGCCGGATCGCGGCCCACGTCTTCCAGATGATCTGCACATCAAGAAGGAATGACCAGTTCTCCACGTACCGCAGGTCAAGCCGGACTGATTCTTCCCACGACAGATCGGCGCGTCCGTTGACCTGCCATAGGCCAGTGAGGCCAGGCCGGACCATCAGTCTGCGTCGGACGTGATCGCGGTACCGCGCCGCTTCTTCCGGGAGAGCAGGACGCGGCCCGACGAGCGACATATCACCGCGCAGCACGTTAATAAGTTGCGGCAACTCGTCTATCGACCACCGCCGAAGCCTGGCACCCACACTCGTGACCCGAGGGTCTTTCCGGATCTTGAAGAGTACGGCATCGGTCTCGTTGAGCAATGCGAGTTCGGCCTTCTGCGCTTCCGCGTCCGGCACCATCGTCCGGAATTTGAACAAGACGAACGGCCGACCGTCCTTGCCCACACGAACCTGCCGGAAGAAGGCCGGGCCACCATCGGAGTGGCGGATGATGCTGCAGAGAATCACGAACAACGGACTCAATACCATCAGCGCTGTTACCGCGAAGACTCGATCGAACACGGTCTTGATGACCTGACGCGCTCCCGTGAATTCGGGATGATCCATATGCAGCAGCGGCAGGCCCGCGACTGGCCTGATCGTCGTGCGGGGACCGGCGATATCGAGCAACGCGGGCGCCACGCAGAGGTCGGTGTCGGTTTTCTCCAGCTCCCAGGCCAGTTCGCGCAGGCTTACCCCGCTCATCTCCGGGCAAGCGAGTACGGCCACGGTGTCAGCCCCGAACGCCTCCACAACCTCGGCCACGTGGTCAAAGCCGGCCATCGCCGGGACTCCGGCGATCTCGGTCAGCAAAGACGCATCTGGCCGCCCGACCACGCAGGCTGCTACGACCGACAGACCGTGATAGGTGGCGCGGCCCAGCTCGACCGCAAGTTTGGCGGCCACGTCCGCGTGGCCGACCACCACCACCCTGCGGAGGCAACGACCGCGGCCGCGCCACTTGTGCAGGCGCTTGCGGAGCGCATACCTGGCGAAGAGATCGAACAGCGTGGCACAGGGCAGCGCTACGACCACGTAGCCGCGGGCGATATCGGCTTTCGTACCGTACGACAGGACGGCGACGGCCGCGGTGAGGCACACTCCCGCATTAACTACCTTGCGAAACTCGTCGGAGCCGACGCCGATGAAGCGAGGGTCGTATCCCCCCGCCAGCGCCACCGACAGCAGCCAGAACAACGGCAGGATCAGGCTGATGGCCAGGTACTCTGCCGCGCCGTGACCGCGCTCATCGAAAAACCGCGCCTGGTATGCGAGCAGCCCGGCCACCAGGGCACACGCGCAGTCGACGGCTCGCGTCAAGCGTATGTAGCGGCTCATCCACGATGCCGGAGCGTGCGCGCCCAGCCTCGTGGTGAGCGCACCTCTGCGCTGGCGGACGCCTGTTACAACTTGACCAGCCACGTTGCCACCGCTCCCGTCACCGGCCGGTTAATCCGATGACACCCCGTATGCACCTGTCCGTAACATAGACAAGACGCTTGGGCGATTACAGCGGTTGACGTGAACTTTGCAATTAACAAACGGCGGGCTATGCGTGCGTAAACAATCTATTTTCTCTATTAGAAATATAGATTTCTCTGCTGGTTGCCGGCCAGGCAATCTCAGCCATCGACGACGGCTCCGTTACCGCGGCCGCCGCGCCTTGTGCACGGCGACCACGCCCATGGTCAGGTTTCGCCAGCTCACGCCCCGCCACCCGGCTGCGGCGATCCGCCGGGCGAGCTCCGGCTGGGCAGGCCACTGCGCGATCGACTCCGCCAGATAGCTGTACGCCTCGCCGCTGCCGGACACCCGGCGGGCGATCATCGGCAGGGCCGCGGCCAGGTACCTGGAGTAGACCGCGTCGAGCCTGCGCGCCGGCAGGTGGCTGAACTCGCACACCACCAGCCGGCCCCCCGGCCGGGTCACCCGGTACATCTCGTTCAGGGCGGCGTCCGGGTCAACGACGTTGCGGAGCCCGAACGAGATCGTCACCGCGTCGAAAGCGAGATCCCGGAACGGGAGGTCGAGCGCATCCCCGGCCACGAACCGGACCCTGGCCGCGGGCTTGGCTGAACGGGCCCGC
>Ga0210385_10001522_pt1 | contig 14353 bp, 14 predicted proteins | sample IncBWH26OmetaG_FD_160107 | JGI IMG/M metagenome (GOLD analysis project Ga0210385, IMG submission 160107) | Forest soil microbial communities from Barre Woods Harvard Forest LTER site, Petersham, Massachusetts, United States - Inc-BW-H-26-O ...
GCCGCCGTACGCAGGCGAGGGCGTAAACATGGCGATGCTCGACGCCCTGGTGCTGTCACGGCTCCTTCTCAGCCAAGACACATCCTCTGACGCGATCGCAGCGTACGAAACCGAGATGTTTGCCCGCATGCGGCACATGACGGAAGACACGATGGTGAACACAGAAATGTTCTACGCACCAGATGCCTCCGATCGCGTTGTGGCTCTGTTTCGCAGCTTCGGCGCAGCCGAGGCGGTTCCGCCAGCCGCAGAAGCTTGATGCGAGCCGTTCATCTGAGAAGGCGGAGAAGCACTCCAGGAGCAGCCCTTCCTGCACCTTTTCCCAGGACATCACCGCTGATCTTCTCCAAGCCGATTTCGAGCCAACTCCGAGTAGCCGGAAAACCAGACAGCCCTGCGACGACTCGCCGCATTGGGAGACTCCGCACTCTTTCCTTTTGTCTCATAACTCCCTCTCGAGTTCCTTCAGGAGGCTGAGGACGCGGTGAACAAGCGGGTCTACATTTGATTCCGATCGTATCGTCGGCAAACCTTACCCTATCGCGATTATGAAAGATCTGGGTTAGGCAAGAATTTCCATGGTCTTGTCCAGTGGAACTTCCAGTCTCGTGTCCTCGTATACTGTCTCAGAAGGTATCCGTGTCCTATTCGCCCATACTGAGTGCTCATATCTTCGCGGGAACCTTAGGATTGCTGTCGGGAACCGCTGCAATGTCTTTCCGGAAAGGTTCTCCCCGTCATGTGCTGGCGGGAAAAATCTTTGTTGCGTCCATGCTCACCATGGGGGTCCTTGCTGTCTACCTTGCAATCGTGAGGCATCAAACGAACAACATCGGCGGCGGGATTGTAACCGTATATCTCATCTGGACGGGATGGCTCACCGCCAGGCGCAGAGACGGGGAGACCAGTCGTTTCGATTGGGTTGTGCTCCTGATTCCGTTGACGCTCGGTGTTCTCACTTGGATGAATGGTCTGAACGTCGTGCGTAGCGGAGCGAGTTCACAAGACGGAGTTCCCGTCGGTATGACCTTCTTCATGGGATCTGTGATGCTGCTGGCCGCCGCGGGAGACATTCGCATGTTGTTGCGCAGCGGTGTTCGTGGAGTAAAGCGCATCGCGCGGCATCTCTGGCGCATGTGCTTTGGTCTTTTCATCGCAGCCGGGTCCTTTTTTCTGGGACCCTCGAACCGCCCATTAAGATTGCTTTCGACAGTGGGGATCGGGCAACACCTGTCCCCGGTTCTATTCAGCACGCCGTCGTATTTAATTCTCACCATACTTCCACTGCTCATGCTGATTTTCTGGCTCGTCCGAGTGCGTTTCACAAATGCGTACAGCGGGTCGATACAACTTGCGTCCGCTAACCCTGATCTAACCCGATAACCGAGACGCCTCAAGCTTGCTCGCTTCTTATCAGCTATTGCTGGGAAGTCGACAACTCTTACCTTGGGATTACTTCAGACTGGCCCGTGATACTGACGCAGGGACAATGGCGGGTAAAAGCAAGTGCAACGCTTGACAGCACGATCTAGAACTGGCTTCCGAGAATGGCGATCTGAACGCATAGTCGGAATGTTCATTCGTAGCGAAGCGCTACGCTCGGATCGATGAGTGTTGCACGACGAGCGGGAATGTAGCAGGCCAACAGTACAACCACAATGAGCAGGACAGCAACCGCAGCAAACGTCAGCGGATCGTGTGCCGTCACGCCAAACAGCAGATTCGTCATCAGCCGGGTCAACGCAAAAGCGCCACCGATTCCAATAACTACGCCCACCAGCGCCAACTTCGTGCCCTGCCTCAGAATCATTTGCAGCACGTCTCCGCCTCTCGCTCCGAGCGCCAAACGAATGCCAATTTCGCGTTTGCGCTGCGATATCGTGTAAGACCTCACGCCATAGATGCCGATGATTCCCAACGCCAGCGCCATTGTCCCGGCAATTCCAAGCATCACCAAAGTGAAGGAGGTTCGGGCGACGGACTTGTCATACACTTCTTGCACTGTCTGCACTGACGCCAGCGGCAGCTCCGAATTCACCGACCATACTGCTGCGCGGACCTCATTCAGAAAGCTGTCGGTCCCGGCACGCTCGCTTCGAATCACGAACGTAACGGTCCTGATCGCGGGATCAAAACGATTTCGCACCAGTGGAGCCCAGTACACGATTTCCGGCGATTTCTCCTGGAGGCCCTTCTCCCGAACGTCCTGGACTACGCCGATCACTTCGTGCCACGGCATCTGCGAAAACTCGCGCACATGCTTTCCGATCGCTGCCGATGGCGTACCCCACATCTCCCGCGCCAAATTCTCCGAAACCAAGACCACCGGCTGGAGTGCATAGACTTCACTCCACGTCATTTCGCGTCCTGCCACGAGTCGGGTTCCCGCTGTTTGTAACAGGCCGGGAGAAATATTCTTATACAGGCGCAAGGGCGCGATTAGATCTCCGGAATAGACCTTGTCTTGCGCAAAGATTTCATCCCACTCCGAATCAAACCCTTCCATCGGCATTTCGCTCACGAATCCAACTGACTTCACGCCCGCAATCGCCGACAGCTTGTCGAGGATAGCCTTCTGGGTTCGCGTCACTCGTTCCGGCTCAGAGATCAGCAACTCTGGGATCGAAATTCGTACCGCCTGCAAGTGCTGCGGATCGCCGAATCCAGGATCGACCTTTCGCAACGCTCCGAATGTGCGAATCATCAGGCCGGCACTCATCAGGAGCACCAGCGCCATCGCTACTTGCCCAATCACCAGAAGATTCCTCGCCCGGTGCCGCTCCCGGCTCACGCTGACCGTTCGCCCGCCACTCACCAGCGCCGAACCGGTGCGTGGCCCGGAGTATTTCAGAGCCGGAATCAAGCCAAACAACAAACCGGACAGCCCGGAAAGGACGAAGGTGAATGCCAGCGTTCGCGCATCGATCGCGACTTCGTTTAAGCGAGGCAGATTCGTTGGACCTATCGCGACCAGGAGGCGCACGCCCGCATATGCCAATCCGACGCCTACGAATCCACCCATGATGCCGAGCATGACGCTTTCTACGAGAAGTCCTCGGATGATTCTCGCCCGGCCTGCCCCGAGTGCCGTACGCACCGCCAATTCCTGTTGCCGCGCTTCAAACCTTACCAGCAATAAATTCGTCACATTCGCGCAGGCAATCAGCATGACCACGCCGATGGTTCCCATGACGACCCACAGCAGTTCGCCCACGTTGCCGATCACCTGCTGTTTCAATGGACGAATCATCGGCGTAATTCTCCACGTTTCGTAAATATGCGGATTCGTCCCGGGGCCGTTCGACCAGGAGTCCATCCAGATCGGTAGCATTCGCGCGAGGTCCGCATCGGCTTGCGTAAGGGTCGCTCCAAGTTTGAGCCGCGCAATTCCGTGGAACCCGAAACCAGCGAGAATCAACTGGCCCCGGTTGAAAGCGAGTGGCATGGTCAAATCGAAGTCCGAATCCACGAATCGAAATCCTTGTGGCATTACACCCACGATTTCCCTGGACTGCGAATCAACGGTAATATTCCGTCCAATCACGGTCCGATCTCCACCAAAGCGCCTTTGCCAATACCCATAGCTCAGGATCACCCTTCGTGGGCCGTTCGGCACCTGATCCGCCTGCGAGAACCAACGTCCAACTGCAGGCGGCACGCCAAGCGTCTGGAGCACACCATCGCTGACAGAAACCGTACGCACTTGTTCCGGCTCCGCCATGCCAGTTACGTTCGCCGTACCAGCGATCCAGACGCCTAACGATTGAAAAGTCTGGTTGTGCTCGGCGTAGGTGACATACATCGACGCCGAGAGAAGAAGACCGTTTTCAAAATCCGCAAGTCCTTCTGCACCCGGGGCGGCCTGATGCAGCGCCACCAGTTCCTCAGCATTCGGATAGTTCAACGGCTTCAGCAGTACGCTATTTACGACACTGAAGACCGCGGCATTCGCTGCGATTCCGATCGCGATCGTCAATAACGCGACCGCAGTAAACACCGGACTGTGTCGCAGCGCGCGCAGTCCATAACGGATGTCATAAAGAACATCTTCAAGGGTTGGCCACGCCCATACATTGCGACTTTTCTCTTCAATCAGCCCAATATTTCCAAACTGCCGCAGCGCGGCCTGCTTGGCATCCTCCCTGGACATTCCGTCTGCCATTAACTCCTCGGTCTTCTCGTCGAGATGCGTCTGAATCTCTTCCGAAAGCTCACGGTAGATTTGCCGTCGCGAAAACAATTGCCTGAGCCACTTCATAACTCACCCGGCGCTAGTACTAGCGAAATGCCTTTAAGCATGCGCTCAAAGCTCGATAGTTCACGTTCCAGATGCTTTCCACCCGCCGCCGTTAACTTGTAGATTCGAACGCGGCGGTTTGTCGAAGAGATGCCCCATTCAGCTTTGACAAAATCTTCCTTGAGAAGGCGCTGAAGAGCTGGATACAGTGAGCCTTCTTCGATCTGAAGCACGTTGTCCGAAGTTCGCTTAATTTGCTGGACGAGCGCGTAACCGTGCATAGGCTGTCGTCTTAGCGTTCGGAGAATCATCATCTCCAGCGCCCCTGGAAAGAGGTCCCGTTGTATCGGCTTTTTCATGCGGGTGATCTCATCGCCAGATTTAAAGGCTTGCTCACTCAAGGCCTAGACCAAAATAGTATCTGCTGTCGCTGGAGTCAAGCCAAAAGAGCGGGAGCCGAATCCTGGAGGAGAAGTAGGCTGGTTCGATGCGGGATCTAAGATTTATCCCTACCTAGCCGCTTTGAGTCCTTATACCGATGCCTGCACCTCCGTGAACAGGACTGCGGTCGACCCTAAAGAATTTGACGAAATGGAGAACGGGTTTCGCGACTCTTTAGGCAGTTACATTGACCTCAGCGAGTTTGTATATGCAAATTACCCGAGGGCGCTACCGCTGAACTGCTCGGCAGTCGCGAAGCATTCGGTGATTTTTGGACCAGATGGCGAAATGTACAAGTGTCCGCATGATCTGGGAGTTAAGAGCATGACGCATGGACACCTCGAGCAAACCGCCAACTCCAGCTCCAGCCTGCTCCCGATCCTGAATAACCAATCAAAGTCCGCTGAAGCCTCGGCGCCTCACGACTACCCGTCCTATGATCCATTTGCCAGTTCTACTTGCTCACAGTGCCGCTACCTTCCGAACTGCTTAGGCGGTTGCCCGAAAGAAAAGTTCGATGACCGGCAGTATTACCTCGGATCAATTTGTGAGACTTGGGAAACCATCTTCGAACCCATGGTACGGAACTTTGCCGATTCGCTCCAACGTACGGAGGCTGAGGCCGCCCTTGCTGTGCTATAAATTACGCGATAGACAGAACACCACGGATCGTTGATTCGTTTCCATGTCCTCCCCGACAACGTCCAGCAAAGTGCCGGGCCGGCGAAGCTTTTTGATTCTTTGGGCGGTGTGCGCGCTCCTTTCGATTGGCTTGGGCACGGTAACCCTGCTCTACACGGCCCTGGATCGTCTTATCCTCCACCCACTTTCGATTAGCCACCCCGAGACTCTGGTCCTGGCCGCCGAAACTCGGCCCCCGATCACCTCATGGCAGTGGTTTCCTTACAGCACCTATCAAAGTGTGCTCAAGATGCAAAGCTTCGCCTCCGTTGCGGTGAGCGGCAGCGTAGACACGGTTTTAACCGGGCAGGAGGGTGCAACCCCGGTGTTAGCTCACATGATTTCTCCGAATTATTTTCAGGTGCTGGGAGTTGCCCCTGAGCGAGGAAACGCGTTCTCCGAAGCCGGTCCTCCTTCCGTCGTTTTGAGCCACAGTTTTTGGATCACGAAATTCGGCGGGTCACCTGCAGTCGTCGGACAAACGATTCGGGTCCAAGGAGTCCCTCTCGTCGTAGCCGGAGTGATGCCTAAACAGTTCTATGGTCTGCAACTCGACTCCGCACCCGATCTCTGGCTGCCGCTTTCGGCGCAGCCTCAGCTTTCCACCAAATCGCTGAGCGATCCTGAGCCTGACCGCCATTTCTCGATCATCGCGCGTCTGGGCCACAACATCACGCTCATACAGGCCCAACAAGAGTTCGCAACCCTGTTCCGTGCCCTGCAAAAAGAACGTGGTAAAGAAGACCCGGAACGGATTGGTCGACTGCTTCCCGTCAACCAGGGAACGTTCGCCTTGCGAGACCAATTCAGTTACGCTCTCGTTTTGCTTCTCTGGGGTGTCGGTTTGCTGCTGTTGCTGACCTGCGCAAACGTGGCGGGACTGCTGATTGTCCGGGGGCTACAGAGAGAGCGAGACAACGCCGTGCGTCTCGCGCTGGGGGCCAGTCGCTTGCGCATTGTTTGGAACACGCTGACCAGTTCGATGGCGCTAGGACTGGCCGGCGGCGTGGGTGGAATCCTGCTCGCTTACGTGTCCGCTCCGCATCTGCTCAGGCTGCTGCCCCCGACTCGTGCACCCATCCCGGCACACTTCACGCCCAATGTTTGGGTCAGCTTTGCAACATTGATGCTGGCCTCGACGGTCAGCGTGACCTTCGGAGCTTTTCCGGCATTTCTGGCTTCCCGGGTCCCTCCGCAACAGGCGCTTCGCGACGGCTCGGCCACTCGAAAGACTGGAGTACTGAGCCGGTCTCTGCTGATGGTTCAGACGGCACTTACTCTGGTTCTGCTTGTTGGTGCCGGGTTGTTGAGTCGAACTTACTACATTCTCCGTCACACCGACCCTGGATTTGACGCCCAACACATCGTCGTTTTCTCCATCAACCCTGCTGTCGTCGGCAACTCCGTGGAACTATCGAGTACATTCGGGCAGCAATTGTTGCAACGCATCAATGCTCTGCCCGGTGTAAAGATGGCAAGCCTCACCAGTTTTCCTTTGATGAAGAGGCTGGGCGCCAAGGCCTCGGTATCGCTTCCAGGGGAGAAGATCCCCTCTGACGCATTCTTGAACACAAGCACGGACAGTGTATCCAGCTCATTCTTTGAAACGATGGATTTACCAATCCTCTCTGGACGGAGTCTATCTCCAGCCGACGGCAAGCGCAGCGATCCAACCCCCACCGTTATCAACAGCGCGTTTGCACGTCTGTTGTTTCCCAATCGAGATCCCATCGGCAGGTCCTTTGGGACCGGTTCGCCGGGGGAAATAGCGAGTGCGACCAATGTAGTGGTTGGCGTCGTAGGGGATTCAAAATATCGTTCTCTCCGAGAACCATTTCTTCCGATTTATTACGAACCGATCGAACAACGAGAGGACTGGGATTCGAAGTCCTACCTCTACGTCAGAACCGCGAACAATCCAGTGAGCGTGATCCAATCCGCGCGCCAAGTGCTTGCCGAGCTCGCTCCGCAGATCCCGTTCTCCAGCGTCGATACAATGATGGCAGAAATGGCCGACTCCCTCTGGCAGGAGCGCCTGCTCGCAATCCTCGGATTGGTCTTTTCTGTCATGTCCGTGCTCATGGTTCTGATCGGGCTCTACAGCTTTGTCGCCTATGACACCAGCCGACGGAACCGCGAGTTCGCCCTTCGATGCGCTTTAGGTGCACAGAAAGCAGATATGGCGCGCCTCCTCGCCAAAGAAGTTGCCTTCGTTCTGTTTCCCGGCGTGACCTTGGGGTTGACGATCACCTGGGCTCTTAGCAGATTCCTCGTCTCGATCCTGTATGGCGTCAACGCTTTCGATACGGTTTCGATCTTGACATCTTTTCTGGTGATCTCGGCGAGTACCGCCGTCGCAACCCTCGTTCCCATCCTCCGCACCATGAATATCGAGCCCGCCGTGGTGTTACGAAACGAGTGATCTGCCTAGGTTGGTCCGGAATGGAACGGCCGATTTTCAGAACATGGCGGCCGGACCGTTCTGAACAGTGTGTGCGAACTCATTATGGTCTTAGGGTCAGCATGATCCGCCACGGCGGGTTCGTGAATCTACGAACGGTGCGCACAACTTCGCTTCCTCTCGACCCGGTTCTATGGCAGCGGATGAGGACCCGGCCGGCAGATTTTGAATTACTCGAACGCAAGAGAAGGAAGGTGGTGAGGCCATGAGCCAAAGCTTTCGGGCAGTGAAAGAACTATGGAATATTCACTCATCCTGCTTCATCGAACCGGAGAAATTAATGTGCTGTCGCGCGACCTTGGCGCCAGGGTAGGGAGTGCGAGCGACGACCACCAGTACGGTGATATGCAGGCCGTCTGGCCCGAAAACGGCAGAAAGGTCCCGGACCACAGGGAGGCAGACCAGCGCTTCCGTGCGGCCAGTTTCAAAGACAGTATGGAAGAACCAGGGATTGCTGTTAACAAGACTGACCTTGATCGCTTTGATCGATAACATGCAAAGCCTGTCGAAACAGTGGCGGAGTTCCGTCGGAGGACACGGGGAATTGATCTTCTCCATCGATGCTTGTTGAACCGATGCTGGCTGAACCCTGGAGACGTTAAAGGTGAGACTCGTCGATGACCAATCGTCTTCGAATGCCACTGAAGTCAGATGGTTAGAACAGGAACTGGTGAATCCCGGTGTGTCCGACCTATGAAGCACCCACGGGAGTTCCCGTAAGGCGGATTTCGCGGACTATCGGCCTTTGCGTCGAAGCTCCTTCAGCTCATCAAAACACGGAGCGCACCGTCGAATGTGATCCACCAAGTGGGAGAGTTGAGCGTCCGCGGGCTGTTGCGCGAGCTTGAGCAGGACTTGGCGCCCGGGACAGTCGATGCGCTGAGGATTGGGAAAGTCTTCGTGCAGTACCCGGTCAAACGCGTCGAGCAGTTCTTTTTCCGAATCCATTCCGCACGTCCAGGTCGAACATGGAGTCCCCGACTGCCATGTTGCCCCCAGCAGAATCCCACGATCCACGATCGGTGTCGATGAAAATCTGGTGCGCATTCACCATCGGCGCAGGCCATGGAAAATTTCAGTCCAGGGTGAGACACATTCCTATTTCGCCGCCATATATAGGTAGGAGGGGATGTGGGGTCCGGCTTCCACAGTCTTGCAGCGTCATGGGAGAACTGAGGCGAGAAGTCCGCCGTCGCACGTTTCGCTGGCCCGGAGCAGCACCGGAGATGGTGAAGGCATACCGGAAAGACGCCGGTTCGAAAGGCTCCGAAGTCGGTGAGCACATGGGCTTGAAGGAACTGATCACCAATCTTGCCGCAATCTCGGGGAATCCAAGAAGCGCATGCTGGAGACTCGTCCGCCATTGGGGGGTGAAGTCGACGCGCAGTTACCGGCAGTGGACGAAACCGGAGCAACAGAGGCTCCTCGACCTGATTGCCTGCCGCCCTGTCGGGGAAGTTGCTTTCCTGCTGCGACGGTCGCGAACTTCGGTTCGATGCATGCTGCACCGGCTGGGAGCGAACGCGCGCATGGGCGAGGACTGGTTTACCAAACATGCCTTGGCGGAAGCTCTGCACGTACGCGCCGATGAGGTGCAGAAATGGATTGATCGGGGCTGGCTGAAGTGCCGAGTTGTTCCCAATGACGGACTCAAGCGGCAGTTGATCGAGGCCGAGGATTTTTGCGAGTTCTGCAAACAGCACCATCGGGAAGTTGTAGGCAACCGGCTCAACGCTGACCGTTTGAATTTTGTCCAGACTTTTGTTTTTCCCCCCAGCCACGCGGATCTACTGGCGGTGAGAAATGCGAAAAAAGAACAGAAGGCGTACGACGAACAGGTGAAGAACGAAGCAGGTTGGGAAGCGGATGCGGAAGACGACCGATCCGCTACCGCATAAATCACAAACCGGCGCCTGGCAATTTCCAGGAGCGGCGGCCTTCCCGCTAACAACCGATCTGGATTTCACGCGGCCGTTTGCGATCGAGCGTCGAAGCGTTTTCTGCCGATCAGATCCAGTTGTTGGTAAAGAGCAGAAATTCTCTCGGATCGCGAGCGATATTCATCGAGTTCCGATAAGGTTAGTGATGAGGGCTTGCGCAACGTGTCAATCTGAACGTCGACCAACTCTTGCACGTAGTCTTGATGGCGATGGCTGGGTCGATCATCGTGGCCACCTCTTTCTCTACAAAGATGCTTCTACTCACGAACCATCAGCTTAGCTGGCTGACCGCATTTTGAAGGGATGAAACGCGGCCTCCATAATCAACGGAGCCAGATCATCCAATACTGTGGCGACCTCTTCTGTCACACGAACCGGACTGTTGCCGAAGTGACACACCGTGCCAAGAATCCTTCGTTCCGAGTCGAACAACGGGATGCCATAGTAACACTGGACCAGTGGCCGCTTTGGGTGAACAGCGACGCGTCGATCCACCAACGATGCCTCGACGCTGAACTTCTCGCCCGAGCGATGAACGTACATGCAGTAAGACTCGGTGATTGGCTGATCCGGACAGTGGGTAATATTCTGGTCTTCCTTGTCAATCAAGCAGATGTTGCGAAGCGTATCGCCGTCAAACGCGAAGATGGCAGTGAAACGGTACGGCACTCTGTCGTTAAGCCACCGCATCGCTCCCATGAGACCATCGGCATCAAGAGCCATCTTGAATTTCACGGCGATGTTGCTCATGGAGATCATTTTACTCCTCGGGAGCGCGGCGCTGACTCACGACTCGATTCGGCTTCCGCGCACGAAGAGCACCATACCGATGGATCAGTAATGAACTTGTGCCAAGTGCGCGGGCTTTCTTCCACGAAAAGCGCCCAACTCTCGCGCAAAAGAGTTGGGCGTGGTGCCAAGTTGGGGCTGACTTACTTACATGTGATTGTGAGCTGTAGCGGAATTCATTTGTGTGTGCGAGCTGAAAAACAGGAAAAAGTTCGATGGGGCTTCAACCGCAGTACCCGCCTTGACGGCGGCTTGGATCGCGGCATATGACGTGATCCCGGTCGTCGCGTCCTTGTTTGGCCAATCGCTCTGCTGTAAGACAAGGATCGGAATTACCTGCCACCAGACGGCGGGAAGATTGATGTCCTGATTCAGCAGCACATGACTGTGATTGGGTGAAGGGACAAAGGTATTTGCAACTGGCGGTTTGAGGTAACCGAGCGCAACCAGAGCTGGCCCGAGATCGAGACGCGAAGCGTGCATCGTGCAGGTGCCGGGAGCTGTACCAGCCTCGGGACACTGTGTAAATACGGCGGGCTTGGCCTTGAATGCTTCTGGCAACGCACCGAAGAGAGAAATTAGCGTGCTACCGAGTGTTGGTCCACAGATCGTCCCCGTCACCACATTGTTGCAGGAGATCGCGTCGTTTGGATTCTGGTCGTTGTCGCTGGAGAACATCGGAACGAGCACGTAGATCGGTTCGGTCGTTACTGCCGGGTTCCCTATTTTTCCAGGTGGGTTGATGGTTGGTTGAGTGCCGACTTGGCAGATAGGAATTTGCATCTCCCCTGGATCTTGGTCGGCAGGAACGCCATTGAAGTTTAGATCGGTGTTGGGTTGGTCAACGCAGTCGAAGTTCTGTGTGTAGGTGAAGGTCAAGGTCGTTCCGTCTCCATAACCTTGAGTCTGGTTCGGTTTGGTTTGCGCGAACCCCGACCCAAGAAGGGAAGCGAGTAGGGCGAGCATGGATACTGGTCGATAGACGTTCATTTGATCTCCTTTAGATTCCTGCATTCGTAGACAGGCACACCACTACCCGAATCGCCCCACGACTCGTCAGAACACTGCCTACAACACGTGTACGAGTGGCATTGGGAATCGGATTGCATCCAGGGGAGAATTCTTGGTAGCGGATCGAAAATCTGCGAGGGGCCGACTGAGAGAAAAGATGGAAGAAGGCACCGAGCAATTCAAGCGCGTATCAACGATTCGGGCAATCGCCGACGAGGATGTTAAGGAATTGACGAAGGACATCCGCAAGGCGGGCTAGTGTGCTCGACAACGAACCTCATCACCGACCACCAGCAGCGGCTGCGTCGCGCCTAGCTTGACCTCGGCTCATCGTCGTGTTTCTTATTTCGACAAGGTGAGCAAAACTGAGCAGCGAGCCCGAACATCTTCCAGCATACTTGGTCCAGATGATTTCGGAGGGACTATGCTAGGCTACGGTCTGATAGGAACGCTTGTCGTGATAGCGCTGATTATTTTCATCGTCCGCGCTCTATGAAGCCCGAGGCTCTGGGCGAGTGCCAAATATCGCGACGCGCAGAGAACGGCGCAGTCCTTCTCCCCCAAGAGGGTAACCTGCCCCGTTCTTGACAGGGAACGGGATTGATTCTAGCAGTCGGGTGGAAGCGCCATTGTTGACACAGTCGACCACGGCCGCTGAGTTCATCAGCTTTCAAAACCAATCAAGCTTCAGGAATTGAAGGAGCTTGAGCAACTGATCGCAGCGGTGAAGAATGGGTAACCATGTCTGTAGTCGGCACTATGGAGAGTTAACGCGCATGAAGGAAGTTAATAATAGCGAATACGAGTTCTGCCCCGACAAAGATCAGGATCGACAATTCCATCGCAATTAGCATGGTCTCTCGACGTTCGTCGTTGTCGTGCTGTTCAGTAAGCCAGGCCAGCAGAGGGTCACGATGTCCGTCAGGACCGGTACGCCCTCCCTTGTGCCAGGAAACTAGTATTCGTTCCAATATTACTTGCATAACTGAAGCGCCATACTGCTCAAATGTCTTTCGAAGTTCCGAATCAATCTTTGCGGCGCGAACTCGAATTCTCATGCCCTCTTTCTCCTCTCGACACCCCGCGCCCAAATTGTACGGTTTAATTAAACCCACTAAGTATGAAGCCCGTCTGATGCGAAGCCTGTAGGCGCGGCTGCCACGAGCATTGCGACGGCACGATACCTTCATTACGGGCCGTCGTAAATAGTGGAGCCTCTCATCGACATCTAACGGAGACCAAATCTTCCTTAGAATGGCTTTACCACCGAGACCCGCAGTGAGCCGAGCGTTAACCGATGGTGTTGCGAATCTTCTTCCTCCAAAAAATAATCGACCGTGTCGTCCGCATCCAGACGCTCAAACCCGTGATTGTCGATTTCTTTTTCATTCGACAAACCGTCCAGCATAAGGGTCCGCAGGAATAGTTTCCCGCGGGGATTTTGAACGTCCCAATGAATTAGTACTGTTTCAAACTGGTTAACACTAATCCGTTGATCGTCGTGGTCACGCAACTTGCTGGAAGCGTAAAAGGTAACCTTTTCCAGTGGGGAGTCTGGCTTTGCAACTTGATTAGCAGAGTTGCCCACTTGAATGGGGTGGGGGTGTTCCACGTACGCGACCATTAGCGCGATGAGTCCGCCGCCTCCGATGATTGGGACAATTACGTACCGCGCCCACCACCGGAATCCGCTTTCTTTGTCGGAATCCTTCATCGCACCACATTCTACTCACAATTTATCCCGACGTGCCATCGTCACGAATTTCCGTAAAGTGAAATAGAATGCTTCTCCTCAATAACCTCACCACCATTCATGCTACGAGTTCCTCGCCACCAGGATCGCGAAATGGAAACTCGCTGCGTAAATCCTCGTAGACCATGATCGACCGCTGTACCAGCAAATTCAGCAAGGGCCGTGAGCCTGAAGAAACTGGAGAAGGCCTTGCATCGAGAGAGTCCGATCCCGGAGAACACAAATATCAATTAATTCAAAAGCACGTATCGAGGTAATATGTGAGTTTGCCGACCTGAAGACTGTCTAACCGAGATGCTGAAGTGGCTCCAGAAAAGATAGGGACTAAGTGTCTGAAAAGCCAATCAAGCTTTTTGCAAATCGCGCGGAACGGTATCCAGAGCCGAACGAAACTGATACCGCCCACTATGGCAGGGAGGCTGTGTTGTCGGCGATCCCTTTTGTTGGAGGTCCGGCGTCAGAATTATTTGCTTTTTTGATCGCACCCACGTTGAGCCGCCGTCGCGATGAATGGTTCAAAGAACTTGCCGATGCTATTGAAAAGCTGGGCCCGAAGTGCGGAATTTGGGTCGTCATCCGAGCGCAAAACCAGCTCGCGCTGAGCAAAGAAAAATCCGTGGCTAGTTGCCCTGCAGACGCGTGTGGCAAGGAGTTTGCATTCGAGTTCCGCGAGACTCGCGTTTTTGAAGTCCTGCTATCCCTTTTCGAGCGACGTTACTTCTATCGTTCGGAATTGCAAGCGAGTGGAACATAGCCGTGGTTTCTGATCGGTTACGTTGATCGCGTTTCGCATCTGATCCTGCCTATCTCGCGCCAGAACGCGTTGCGAATGGCGCCCGCCGAGACTCCGAACAATTGCGCAATTTCCTTCCACTCGTACTCGGCAGCCCTAAGCGTCAGAACGGCGGCATTTCTCGCGCTGAGTTGTCGCACGATGTTTTCGAGGTCGAGGCGGGCGTTGACTTGGCGGGCCCAGGCGTTGCCCTTGGTGTGGTTTGAGAGTTCATCCGACCCTCCAACTAATTCGAGGCGGCTCATCT
>Ga0210385_10001525_pt1 | contig 14340 bp, 14 predicted proteins | sample IncBWH26OmetaG_FD_160107 | JGI IMG/M metagenome (GOLD analysis project Ga0210385, IMG submission 160107) | Forest soil microbial communities from Barre Woods Harvard Forest LTER site, Petersham, Massachusetts, United States - Inc-BW-H-26-O ...
GGCTACTACCTGAACGAACTGACGGTTCCGGTTCGCGCCCTGATGAAGGAGGGCTACGAAATCACTTTCGCCAACCCCAAAGGCAACACGCCCCAAGTGGATGTGCATTCAGAGGTCCCCGATTTCTTCGGCGGGGACGCGGCCAAGCTTGAGGACTATATGTTATTCCGCGACGGCCTGAAGGGGCTCAGAGATCCATTCCGCATCGCGGATGTCATCGCATCGGGCCTGGATCAGTATGACGCTGTTTTCGTCCCCGGCGGCCACGGCCCGATGATCGATCTTCTCGATGATCCCGATGCCGGCATCGTGATGAGACACTTTCACGAAACATCGAAGCCGACCGCTGTGCTCTGCCATGGCCCCATTTCACTTCTCTCGGCTCTACCGAATTCGACGGAGTTTGTCGCCGCGTTGGCGGCGGGCGATACCGCTGCAGCGCACGAAAAAGCGAAGGGTTGGATCTATGCTGGGTATAAGATGACTATCTTTTCGACAGCGGAAGAGCAGCAGCGGGAGCCGCTCGAGATTGAGGGTAAAGTTCTCTTCTACCCGGACTTCGCCTTGCGTACGGCGGGCGGGGACGTAACGGTGCTCGCTCCATGGTCGAGCTATGTCCTTCAAGATCGCGAGCTCATCTCAGGCCAGAACCCGTTCTCTGATCAAGCGCTTCTGAAACTTCTTCTACCGGCACTCGATGCGAAGAAGAAGGTGGTCTCAGCGGCATAAAAATCGGAGGGAAACCAGGGACAGGCGGGAGTACGAAATTTCCTCTCGTCAACAAATTGGGAAATGCCCCGTCTGTCCACGCGTTCTCCACGGGACTTAAACCGCGAGTTCTGTGATGCCGGCATTTTCCTTGCACACTAGAAAGGCTCGCTTGAACGCGGCTCGCGGCAAAGGCCCTAAATATGCGGCTTCGATCTCGGGCATGACGCACGCCCGAACCTCACCTTACTATCCACAGTCGAACGGCAAGATTGAGCGCTGGCACAAGTCACTGAAAACCGAATGCATTCGGCCGGGAACGCCGCTTTCGCTAGACGATGCGGTGCGCTTGGTGCAGGATTACGTCGCACATTACAACGAGATCCGCTTAAACAGTGCCATTGGCTACATCACGCCAAACGATTGCTCGCAGGCCGACAGAGCGAGATTCACACTGAGCGCGACCGCAAGTTGGAAGCCGCCAGACAGCAACGCCAGAGTCGCCGCCAGCAAGCCGCGTGAAGAGCGATGTGGCTAGCCTCCCGCGATGTCGGATAGTCGTGAAGTGGATAAGTTTGCCGACTAGATTCTGGCCCCCGAATCGAGGGCCCTTACTTCGATTTTGAACCAAAATGCTCGAGATAGTGATTGGCGATGCGTTGAATTTCCGGATTGGGTGCGTGCAACGCGGCGCGCATGAACCGCGTCACCCTGGGTCGCTCGGTATCTGATAGCATCGTGGCGATCTTTGCCATGGTTTCCGGCGGGGCGTGTGATTGGTACTCCGTGATTAGCGCGTCGACGATTCCAGACATCTCAACGCTGTCTTCGCGGCCTCTCCAAGACTCGAACCACTTTTTAGTCGCTCCGCGAATTCGTTGATCGGTGTCGGTCGCAGCAGTCGATGCCAATCGTATATCCGCATTCAGCACACTGTTCGGGTCGGCCTCTCCAAACGCCCACTGCAGGCCATTCCGCCCAATCTCTCGCCTGCAATCATCGTTGCTCAGAAGCGCCGCGATAATGGATGCCCGGCCTACAGTCTCCATGTCTTTTAGGACGCCCGCTGCCCATTCGGAGTAACCTTCGGTGGGGTCGTCGCAGCCTGCCAGAACGGCTTGGGCTGCGGGCTTGCCGAGGCGCGCGAGTTGCTGGCCAATCAGCGAACTGTCAGTGTCCAAGTGAAACGGCTTCAGGAGGCCCATGAAAATGGGAAGCTTGCGTGCATCATCGTACTTGTCGAGGATCTCAAGAAGGTCGTCTCGAATGGATCCCTGCGAAGATGGCAATGCCTTCAGTAGAGCGGGGAGTATTGCTGTATCCGGGTGTCGCATTAACTCATTCTTTGTCGTGCTACGTACCGCCGGATCAGAGCTGAGGAGGTGATTGATGCGAGCATCTTGTTCCTGTGAGACGACTAGCGGTTGGAACACACCCAGAATTGCCCAAATAACAAAAACAGCTGTCCATGCAATAGAAACACCGCCCATAAAAACAGGTTACCTCGGCTAAAGGGCCCGGGAGCATTGTTGTTTCCAATGGGAAGTCGATGAGTCACCTGCCTTCTGTCAGCTCCTGAGTAACGGGCAAGCCGGAAGCTGAACAGCATGGCGCAGCGGAGCTACAATGAACTTGCCGGGTGAAACGGAGGCGGGCTCTGCAGGGATGCAACCATGCTGAGGGATAATCCGGCGGGCTCATCGAGCCGATGCCTAGCAGCGCGGGAGGCAGTTTTCGCGCTGCACGATAAGGAAAGGAAGTCATCGGACGATAGACCCTCATGCCTTGAAAATCCGCCCCGCAGGGGCGGAATCTACACTAACGGAACGTCTCTTCTCCATTTCACGCTGAACCAAGACAAAACCTGGTATCCGGTGTGACAGAGAAGGAGAGCGGTTCAAAAGGATTAAACGTCGTATAATCTCGTGCAAAGAGAGTGCCCGGTGCGACGGTTCCCCTATTTCCGATAACTCTATGTAATAAGCACTCGCCTCCTACGACTGCCAGCATCGAGCGCCGACTTCCGACGCCTTTCCTTCGCCCCACGTTTTTCGTGCCGATATTTCGGCACTCGTCCAACTCCATCCCCCTCAGCCGCTTGCCGCCAACCAACTATAGCTTTAAGGTGGTTTTCCGAGTTTTCCGAGATTTTCACAGTGTTCCGGTAAAACCGCAGTTATGTTCCAACTGGAACATTCAGCACAATGTTCCAGTCGGAACATTAAGCCAATCTCACCACCAGTACTTCCGTTACCAGGACACGTTGGGCTGATCCCTCAAGTGTTCCCCCGCCTCGCCGATGAAGCCTGAAGTGGGAGTAAACACCCGCATCTCGCCTCGGAGGCTCAAGAACAATGTCCCGTCTGTCAGCCGCGTCACTCGACCGTCGCGCATTTTCATTCCTGACTTTAACAATTCTCTTTTCGCTTCTTTCCCTGAACCTTCCCGCCAGAGCCCAGTCCCCATCCGACCCGCCGAGCCCTCTGCTCGCGCAGTCCCGGTTCGTTCAGGTAAGTGACCGCATCACCAGCTTCATTGATGACGATCAGCGCGTGACACTGCATGGCAACGTTCATCCCCTCGCGCTCGCCCAATACGATGCCGGCGCAGTCGCGCCTGACTTTCTGATGGAACACATGCTCCTCACGCTGCTGCCCGACGCGACCCAGCAAGATGCGCTCGATCAGTTAGTGGACGCGCAAAACAATCTCGAGTCCCCTTACTATCATCAGTGGCTCACACCCGAACAGTACGGAGAGCGATTCGGCGTGTCCGACGCCGACACGGCTCAGATTGCGGGCTGGCTGCAAGAACATGGCATGGAAGTGGAAGAGGTCGCAGCTGGCCGGCGCTCGATCATCTTCAGCGGCACTGCCGCCGAGGTCCAGGAAATCTTCCATACTTCGATTCACACCTACAAGGTTAGCGGCGAGGTCCACCACGCCAACATAAAGGATCCGGAAATCCCGGCCGCTTTGGTTCAAGTAGTAGGAGGCGTAGTTTCGCTGCACGATTTTCACAGCGCGCCGACGCATAGCCTGGTCCGAAAGCCATCTCCTGACTTCAGCAGCGGCGGCGCGAATTATCTGGCCCCGGCAGATTTCGCTACCATCTACGACCTGGGTCCGCTGTATCAGCAGGCGATCAACGGCAGCGGCCAGTCCATCGCCATCGTCGCCCGCTCGAACATCAAGATCGCAGACGCGCGCCAGTTCAGAACATTCTTTGGCCTGCCCGCCAACGATCCCCAGATCATCGTGAACGGAACTGACCCTGGCATCTGGAGTTCAGGTGAGGAAACCGAAGCCGATCTCGACGTGGAGTGGTCGGGCGCAGTGGCCAGGAATGCCAGCATCAAGTTTGTGGTTTCGAAATCCACGAATGCGAGCGACGGCGTGGACTTGTCGGCGCAATACATCGTCAACCACAACCTCGCGCCCGTCATGAGCACAAGCTTCGGGCTGTGCGAGGCCTCGCTTGGATCCTCCGGTAACAGCTTTCTCAATAGCCTGTGGCAGCAAGCGGCAGCGGAGGGCATTACCGTATTCGTTTCCTCGGGAGACAGCGGCGCGGCGGGGTGCGACTCCGCGTCAGCCGCGGCGGCCACGCACGGCCGCGGCGTCAATGGCCTGTGCTCGACACCCTACAGTGTTTGTGTCGGGGGAACTGAGCTCAATGACGTGTCGAACCCCACGCGCTATTGGGCATCTTCGAGCTCGCCGGGAACGCAGGCATCAGCTTTAAGCTATATACCAGAAGTTGTCTGGAACGTGAGCGGCCCCGGCCAGGGGCTCTGGGCGGGCGGAGGCGGGGCGAGCGTCCTGTATACCAAGCCTTCCTGGCAAGCCGGCACAGGGGTTCCGGCGGATGGCAAGCGCGACGTCCCAGACGTGGCCCTCACTGCTGCCGGTCACGATGGTTATCTAATCTATCAAGAGGGCGAACTGTATGTGGTCGGCGGCACCTCGGCCGCTTCCCCATCGTTTGCGGGCGTGATGGCGCTGGTCGTGCAGAACACCGCAGCGCGGCAGGGCAACGCCAACGGTGCTTTTTATTCTCTGGCGAGCAAGCAGAGGGCGGGCGGAGCTTCCGTTTTTCATGACACAACCGTCGGCAACAACAGCGTTCCGGGACAAACCGGGTTCAACGCTACAGTTGGATACGATCAGGCCAGTGGACTTGGCTCGATCGACGGTTCGATCCTGGTGAACCACTGGGGCGATGCAAGTCCTGCGGTTCCAGCCTTTCACGCGGCTCTCTCGGCGAGTTCTCTCTCGGTCACTGCCGGATCGAACCACAGCATCGCGGTGACGGTCACGGTGAGCGGAGGGTTCAAGGCAGCCGTCGCCTTGTCCATAACTGGATTGCCAAGCGGCGTCTCGGGTGCCTTCACTCCTACCGCTCTGTCAGCCCCAGGGTCAGGCAGTAGCGTCCTGAAAATCGCGGCGACCAGCGGCGCCAAGGCGGGCATCTATTCCGCCACGGTGTCGGCGAGCAGTGGCACGACCAAGCAGCAGATACCGCTTTCGGTCACGATTGTGCGCCAGGTTGTGCGGTAGCTCGTCCGTCTTGGCCAGAGCCCGAATACTCATGTGATACAATAGTATTGCGTCACAGCAGTACCGAAGCGCATTATCGATCGGACATGATCGCGAGTTTCCGGGACAAGGAAACGGAACGGCTGTGGGATTCGGGTAAGAACCGCCGGCTTCCTGCTGATTTGCAGCGAAGGGCGTTCAAGAAACTTGTCATTTTGAATGCCGCGATGGCGCTGGACAACTTGAAGGTACCTCCGGGAAATCAATTGGAAGCGCTTCGAGGGAACCGTGCCGGGCAGCGCAGCATCCGGGTTAACGATCAGTATCGCGTGTGTTTCGTGTGGCGGGGCGGGAATGTCTTTGAAGTAGAAATTGCCGACTATCATTGAGTACTGGAGCAGCTATGCCAAAGGCGAGAAGGATCTTCGCGATACATCCTGGAGAGATTCTCAAGACCGAATTCATGGAGCCGATGGGAGTGAGCGCGTATGCGCTGGCGAAGGCGCTTGAGTTTCCCGGGATCTATGAGGTTGTGCGGGGAGACCGGGCCATCAGCGCTGAGACCGCCATTCGCCTGGGAAAATATTTCGGCCTGCCAGCACAGTTCTGGCTGAACCTTCAGAATGACTACGATCTGAGAATCGCCGAGGGCAGAGGAATCGGCAAACGGATCAGACCCCACACTGGCTCTCGTGCGGAGATGTCCGCCGCACTCTAAGGCGTGCTTGCCCGCTCAGCAGGCCTTCTTCTTATTTGTCCTTACTACCCATTGTATCCACGCTAAGACCCCACTACCGACTACCCGCCTCTGTGGTTGACGCATCTCGTTTGACGCGCTTATCATTTTTGTTTGGCCCGAACCCCAGGCACGGCTCCGGGAGCCGGCGCAGGATTATACGAAGTGAACTTATGGATAAGAAGAAGTTAGAAGCATTCAAGAAACGGCTGGAGACGCGGCAGCAGGATCTGCGTCGCACGGTGTCGCGGACGCAGGCCGACGGCCGCTCTGCAGATGAAGACACGGCACAGGACATTGCCGACCGTGCCGCGAGTTCCTACACCAAAGAGTTTCTCTTCAGCCAGAGCAACAACGAGCGGCAACTGCTGCAGATGGTAGAGAAGGCGCTGGCGCGCATCCGCGAAGGCAGCTTTGGCGAGTGCATCCACTGCGGAAAAGAAATCAATGCCAAGCGCCTGGAGGCTGTGCCCTGGACACGGCATTGCATCGAGTGCCAGGAAAAACTCGAGCAAGGATTGTTGGAGGAAGCTCCGCGGTAGTCGCGGCGCAGGCGTCGAACGCGATTTCTCATCAGGCTTTCATTCTTAATCGGCCGTCGCTAAGTGCTGATACTCAATGAGGTGATCCCATGATGGGAGCCCTCATCGTCTCGTTTGGGCTAGGCTTTGTCGCGGGATTGCGATCCATGACCGCCCCTGCCGTGGTAGCATGGGCTTCCTGCATCGGCTGGATGAATCTCTCTGACTCTCGATTAGCTTTCATGGGCTCGCGCTGGGCGGTGGCGTTGTTCACCCTGGGTGCGCTAGGTGAGTACATTGCGGACCTGCTGCCCACAACTCCTGCGTGGACGGCCGCGTTCCCGCTGGCGGTTCGAATAGTTACAAGCCTGCTGACGGGAGCAAGTGTCGCGATTGCCGGCGGCTTCCTGCTGTGGGTCGGCTTGTTGGGCGGGGCGATGGGCGCGATTGCCGGAGCGTTTGGAGGTTATCGGGCTCGCGCTGGCTGGTTCGTGCGCTTCACTTGCCCGATGCGGCGATCGCGATTCCTGAAGACGGAATTGCGCTTGGCCTGGGACTGCTGCTGACTTACACACTTAAGTAAGGCTCTAAGAATGACGCAGTTTTGACGGGGTGATTTTCATCCTGCTAAACTGTTAGTTCGCCATATTCGTTCGACCCTCCATCGTAAGTATCAGAAGGGAATTTCGTGCGCGCAGAGACCCGCCATCAACTTAAACAGGACGCATTCAGCCGAGTCACTATAGGAGCTGCCGAGAAGACGGCTCATTGGAGCGTGGAGCACAGGAACACGCTTGCGGTAGCGATCGTGGTCGTGGTGTTGATCGGCGCCGCCGTGGCGGGGGAGTGGTACTACCTGAGTGCGCAGGATGAGAAGGCAAGCTTCGACCTATCACAGGCGGTGCGAACCCTTGAAACGCCGCTGCGTCCCGCGGGAACGCCCGCGCAGCCGGACTTTCCAAGCTTTACCTCCGCGAAAGAACGCTCCGACACGGCGAAGAAACAATTCCAGGCGATCATGGATAAGTATCCGCACACTCACACAGCGGATATGGCACGTTACTTCCTGGGAGTGACGGATGCGACGGCGGGCGACAATGCCACTGCGGAGAGCAATCTGAAGACTGTGGCTTCAACCGGCAGCAAAGAGCTGGCATCGGTAGCGAAGCTTGCGCTGGCCGCTCTTTATGGGAACACGAACCGCACCAAAGATGCTGTGGCCCTTTACCAGGAACTGATCAGTCAGCCCACGGTTTCTGTAAGCAAAGCGACGGCGCAGTTGCAACTGGCAGACCTCTACCAGACGAGCAACCAGCCGCTTGACGCCAAGCGCCTCTACGAGCAGATCAAGAAAGACAATCCCAACCCTGAAGCAGTGCAGATCGCAACCCAGAAGCTGACCGAACTGAAGTAGTTTTCGTTAGCAGCCTCTCTTATGGCAATAGGGAGCCAATCGTCTGCCCGCTGGAGCGGGAATGCCTAGCCTGGTGGAACCGCTTGATCGCGCAACAGGGTTTGTTCGACGGCGAGCTGGCGGCAGGTTGACCGAATCACTTCTTGGGCGGCGCCTGACCCAATGAACTGAAAACCGTAGCGGAAGCAATCTCTTTGGCGGACCATCGCAGGAATAATTACTCGGCCGATCGGGACGATGAAGGCCAACTCCACGATCTCGGACAAGGGAACTTCAATCTTCAGCATCGCCGAGATTCCGGACTCGCTGATATCCACGGTGTAGCCGGCCAGCACGCCGCGGGATCGGGTACGGATGCTGACGTCAACTTCAAGTTTGAACCGGGGTTCGTGACGGGCGCCGACTACGCCGGGGGCCGAGCCAGTTTCCGATTGATTCTGAGTTTTCAATGTTAGCTTTTCCGCCCAGACCTGCAACTCTGCGTGAAGGATGACGTAGCGCCTGGCCCTCTGCCTCACTGCAAACCTTAGAGAGTCTCTATCTTTCATCGGCACGACGGCGGAAAGCTTTAGCTGCTCGCGTACTCCTGCTCGCGTACCCCCGCGGATACCATTCCACTTTTCTTGCCGGTTGAGTAGGATGATTGTCCAGGTTGCAGTTCGATCCCGGAAAAACATATGGCCGACTTCATACTGCGGGTTAATGGTAACGAGAAAAAAGTAAGCGTCTCGCCGGAGACTCCTTTGCTTTGGGTGTTGCGAGACACTCTGGAACTGACGGGAACAAAATTCGGTTGTGGCGCCGGACTATGCGGGGCTTGCACGGTGCATGTGGAGGGGTCAGCGATTCGATCGTGTTCTATGCCGGTTTCGCAGGTTGCCGGGAAGAGCATTACCACCATTGAAGGACTGGGGGCTAACGGGCTGCATGTGTTGCAGCAGGCGTGGATTGCGGAAGAAGTTCCGCAATGCGGCTATTGCCAGACGGGGCAGATCATGACGGCCGCGGCTCTGCTGGCGAAGACGCCGAATCCGAGCGATGAGCAGATCACACAGGCGATGAACGGCAACTTGTGCCGTTGCGGAACCTATGAACGGATTCGCAAGGCGATTCATCGTGCTGCGGGGGCAGGAGGAGCACGATGAGTCCGCTAAAAGTATCAGGCTTGACTCGGCGTGAGTTCGTTGCGGCGGGAGTGGCTGCGGGAGCAGGGCTGGTGGTGGGATTCTACCTGCCACATGCAGGGCGCAGAGGCAAAGAGGTTTTTTCGCCGAACGCTTACTTGCGGATCACGACCGATGACAAGGTGACGATTGTATGCGCGCGCTCGGAAATGGGGCAGGGCGTGCGCACGGCGCTGCCTATGATTCTGGCAGAGGAACTGGAAGCGGACTGGAAGCAGATTGAGATCGAACAAGCGGGGGCGAGCACGCTCTACGGGGATCAGAGTACGGGCGGGAGCGCGAGCGTAAAGACGACGTGGGATCCGATGCGGAAGGCGGGAGCGGCAGCGCGAGAGATGCTGATTTCGGCGGCAGCGCTGACGTGGGGAGTGCCGCGATCGAGCTGCGTGGCAGAGAACGGCGCGGTCCTGCATGGCGCGTCGAAGCGGCGACTAAGCTACGGGGAACTCGTGGAGAAGGCGGCGACACTGCCGATCCCGACGGACGTGCCCCTGAAGCAGAACAAGGACTACAAGATTGTCGGACAGCGGCTAGCGCGCGTCGATACGCCGTCGAAGGTGAAAGGCGAAGCCCTGTTCGGCATCGACTTCCGGATGCCCGGCATGAAGTACGCGGTGTTATCGCGAAGTCCGACGATCGGTGGAAAGGCGCTGAGCTTTGACGATGCGGAATCGAAGAGGGTCGCCGGGGTGCGTTACGTGGCCAAGATCAGTGACGCGGCTGTGGCTGTGGTGGCCGATAGTGTCTGGGGGGCGATGGAGGGCCGCCGGATGCTGAATGTGAGCTGGGATCCGGGGCCGAACAAAGACTTGAACTCTGCGGCGGTGACGGAATCTTTGAAACAGGCCGCGACCAAGAAGGGCGCGAGTTTATATTCCGTTGGCGACGTGTCGAAAGTCACTGGGCGGCGGATTTCTGCCGAGTATCAACTTCCATTCATGGCGCACGCGCCGATGGAGCCGGGGAACTGCACGGCACATTTCCAAGGAACGAAGTGCGAGTTGTGGGCTCCGACGCAGGTGCCTCAGGATTGCCGCGACCAGGTTGCGAAGGCGCTGGGATTGGATCCGGACCAGGTGAAGATGAACGTCACGCTGATGGGCGGAGGTTTTGGACGGCGGCTGGAGTATGACTACGCGGTGGAAGCGGCGCTGGTGTCGAAAGCGGCAAACGCCCCGGTGAAAGTGATTTGGACTCGCGAAGATGACATGAGGTTTTCGACCTACCGTCCGGCGAGCCTTCATCAGTTGAGTGCTGTGCTGGATGGTGCGGGATGGCCGGTGGCGTTTACGCATCGGATCGTTGCACCGTCAATCAGCGGGCAGAAGGGGCAGCCGGGACCGAACGGGGTCGATCCTGATTTGCCGGATGAGGCGGCATTTGTTTACGGATTACCAAATGTTTCGCTGGAGTATGTGCTCGCCGAGACAGCAGTGCCGCTGGGCTGGATGCGATCCGTTTATGCATTGCAGGCTGGATTCGCTAGCGAAAGTTTTATTGATGAACTGGCTGCGGCGGCGGGGAAAGATCCGCTGGAGTACCGGCTGCACATGCTGAAGAAGGATGAGAACATTCAGTACTTTGAGACGACGTGGCATACAGCGCGAATGCGCGGCGTGCTGCAGTTGGCTGCCGACAAGGCAGGATGGAAGAGCACTTTGCCGGCGGGACGCTTTCGCGGGATCGCCTGTTTTGGATGCTTTTCTTCTTATGTGGGTGAGGTGGTGGAGATCAGCATGGAGAATGAGGTTCCGCGTGTGCATCGCGTAGTAGCGGCTGTGGATTGCGGGCAGGTTGTGAATCCAAGCATTTTGGAGCAGCAGATTCAGGGCGGGATCGTTTACGCATTGTCGAATGCGCTGCGGGCGAAAATCACGATCGAGAAAGGCCGGGTGGTGCAGGGAAATTTTGACGATTATGCTCCGCTGCGGATGGACGAGACTCCTGTGGTGGAAGTGTATGCCGTGCCCAGCACGGAGGCGCCGACGGGGATTGGAGAACCCTCCGTGCCGCCGCTGGCGCCGGCTCTGTGCAGTGCGATTTATGCCGCGACGAAGAACAGGACTCGGGCGCTGCCGATTCTTAGCTAGGAAGACTTGTGGGATTGACGGGGAGCGCTTCTAGTCGCAAAGATTCGCTAAGGTCGCAAAAGAGGTTGAAAATCTAACGTACGCCTAAGTGCTTCAGCAAGTATGGAGAGTTCGGTCATGCGACGACTTCTGGCTGTGTGTGTCGCGGTTGTGATGGTTTCTTTCCTGCCGCGCTCACTCGACGCGATCATGCAGTACGCCCCGACCGATAGCGTTCCTGTGTACCGCCTGATCATCAACGGGACGAAGTACATCAAAGCGCACCCGGAAGATTCGGGCGGATATTACCTGCTCGGACGGCTGCACAGCCTGGCGTTTGCCGAAAACGCGAGGAACTTGGATGTCTGGCGATGGGCAAGAGGCTATGACCCGGCAGCCACTTTGCCGCAGGTGGCTTTTCTGGCAGCGGTCCCCCGCTTGGAACGAACGGTACCGGGAAAAACACTGCCTGCAGAGGCGCGCGAGCATCTCGTCGAGTCGCTGCGCAACTACCGGCGCGCGACCGAGCTTAAACCAAAGCAGCCCTTGGCGTTTCTCGGATTGGGTTGGATGTTGGAGCAGGGAGCGTTGTTCGCGGAGCAGGTAGACGCTCCTTTCAAGAACCCGCCGCGCCGTATCGCTGCGCAGGAGTGGCGCGCGGAGGCTCTCGTAACGTACCGCTATCTAGCCGCCAATTCCGTGTCCTTAGTTGGCTCGAGTTCCGAGCCGGAATCGCCCCAAGAAATGCTTATGGAAGCCAGCCAGGCGATCCTGCGCCTGCTCCCCGGACCAGACCTGTCGCCCGAGGAAAAAGCGGAAACAGTCCGCGCGCGCAAGGCGATCGAAAGCTACCAGGAAAGTTTGAAGAACAATCCGGCGGGACGGTCGCGGATTATTTCGCCCATCATCTTTCCGCTGTACGGACCGGCGCCGCTCGAGGCACTGCTGGCTCCCGCCCGCGTCGTATCGTTTGATCTTGCAGGGATCGGAGTGCCGGCGAAGTGGCCGTGGGTGAATTCCGACGCGGGCTTTCTGGTGTGGGATCCCGAAAATCGGCAGCATATCGCGTCGGGCCGGCAACTGTTCGGTTCGGTAACCTGGTGGATGTTTTGGCGCGACGGCTACGCAGCCCTCGCCGCACTCGACGACGACGGCAACGGCTGGCTCGAGGGGGACGAACTCACCGGCATCGCCATCTGGCGCGACGTCAACGGGAATGGCGTGTGCGATCCTGGCGAAGTGATCTCCCTGCGGGACGCGGGAATTCTTCGCATCGCCGTCCGTGCCACCGGGCGCACCAGCGGAATGCCTTTTATTCCGCAGGGAATTCAAATGAACGACGGAACTTTCCGGCCCACGTACGACTGGACGCCTGAGTCGCTAGTGTCTGGAGCGGAATATACAGGTGCGAAAGCCAGCGCGGCTGAGCATTTCCGATGAACTTTCTGCGAATCATGTTTGTCGCGGCGCTGGTTTCTCTTGGGCTGAGTCCGCTGCCGGCGCAGACGGCTGCGCCCGGCTCTTTGATCCCGCCAGTATCTTTGTCTACCGTTCCCGCAGCACGGCTGGCGCACCTGCGGCGCGGTATCAACACCACCGGATGGTTCGCGCAGGTTTATGACAAACGCGGCTATACCCGGGAACATTTTCAGAGCTGGACCACGGCGGAAGACATTGCGCTGATTCAAGCGATGGGTTTCGATCACGTGCGATTGAGCGTCGATCCACAACCGATGATGGCGAGCCACCGGCCTGAGGAGATTCCGGCGGAGTATCTGGGATATCTTGATGCGGCGGTGAAGATGATTCTGGATCGCGGGCTGGCTGTGGTGATCGATCTTCATCCGGACAGCGAATTCAAAACACGGCTGACGAAAGACGACAGCTTTGTGCAGGAGTTTGCTGATTTCTGGCGGGTGCTGGCGCATCATTATTCGACCTGGGATGCGGAGCGGGTGTTCTTTGAAATTCTGAATGAGCCGGAGATGTCCGACCGTTACCGCTGGTACGGAGTGCAGGTCAAGCTGGCGGCCGCGATTCGCGAAGGGGCTCCGCAGCACTCGATGATCGCGGCAGGAGCGCGCTGGTCGGATGACGACGATCTGGTTTTTATCGAGCCGCTGCGCGATCCCAACGTGATCTACAACTTTCATTTCTACGAGCCGCACATCTTCACCCACCAGGGTGCGACCTGGAGCTCATATTTCTGGCATTGGGTGAAGGGGCTGCATTATCCGTCATCGCCGGAATCGGCTGCGAAAGTGGCGGCGGGTGTGCCGGATGCGGTGGACCGTCTGGCGGTGATCCGCTATGGAGAGGATCACTGGGATGCGGCGCGCATTGATGCCGAGATTACGCAGGTCGCGGAATGGGCACGGCAGCGTGGAGTTCCGGTGGTGTGCAATGAGTTTGGCGTCTACCGCGATTATGTGGACCCGCAGGATCGCGAGGCATGGATTCACGACGTGCGGACGGCGCTGGAGCGGCATGGGATGGGCTGGGCGATGTGGGATTACTCGGGCAACTTCGGCGTGGTGACAAGAAAGGATGGGCGGAACGTTCCGGATGAAATTACCCTGCGGGCGCTGGGGATGAATCGGCCAGTGGGGAAATGAATTGCGCCTGAGTAACTGACTTCGGAATGTGCGCTATGGAGTGATCGCGGGCATTGGCTGGCCTACCATCATCTTAAAGATTTTGATGTTCTTGCCGAATGATTCGAAACGCAGGTCGTGAAACTCCGCATAGTGCTTTCGCAAGTCCTCAGGAAGATCGACTCCCCATCCCGCCTGAACAACCCAGACCGGATCCCCGGGCTTGAGGTTGTAGGCTTGCACGAGCCGCTGCCATTCTCTGGGGAAATCATCCGCCCAGAGCATCCATGCAGTTTTATAGTCGGTGGACGCGATTCGGTATCCCTCGCAGTGAAATTGTTCGTAGCCGGCCGGGGCGGTGTCGAACGTGATGGGACGCTGCCGGCAAAGATAATGACCAAGAATAAGGTCGCTCTGGTAGTCGGTGAAGATGAGGCCGGACGGATCAACGTTCTTGGTCACGAAGTCCATCGCCTTCGCCATGTTGGCGCGGCTTTGATCGGGTCGATCCATCCAGGGCTGCCGTGGTTTGCCAAAGACCACACAGGCCAGGATAACGACGGCGGCAATCGCAAG
>Ga0210385_10001526_pt1 | contig 14337 bp, 11 predicted proteins | sample IncBWH26OmetaG_FD_160107 | JGI IMG/M metagenome (GOLD analysis project Ga0210385, IMG submission 160107) | Forest soil microbial communities from Barre Woods Harvard Forest LTER site, Petersham, Massachusetts, United States - Inc-BW-H-26-O ...
CGCCGCCGCGAGGTCGATCTGATTCGTACCGATGCAGAACGCGCCGACGGCGAGGAGGTCGGGGGCGGCCGCGAGCACCCGGTCGGTGACCTGGGTCTGCGATCGGATCCCGAGGAGACTGACGCCCCTGAGCGCCCCGATGAGCTCGTCCTCGCCGAGCGCGCGCGGCATCGTGCGCACTTCGTAGCCGGCCTTCGTCAGTCGCGCCGTCGCGTCCGGATGGATGTTCTCCAGTAGCAGCGCGCGGTTGAGCCTGTCCAGCGTCAGCACCTCTCCCCGAGAAACAGATTTGGCCACCGTGCGTAACTGTATCGCATTGTCCGGAACGGACCGTGGCCGACTCGTCAGGCCGGCATGACCGCCCCGGGGGCGGCCCCGTCCGCGGGGGCGAGCCGGGCGAGGCGCGCGCGGACCTTGCGGGCATCGACGCCGGGGACCCGGGTCAGCACGGCCAGCGCCTGCTCCCAGCTGTGCCTGGCATGCGCCGGCAACCCGGCGGCGAGCTGCGCGTCGCCGAGCCCGATCAGGGACGAACACTGGTTCTCCGGGTCGCCGATGTCGCGGTAGATCTCCAGCGCCTGCTCGTAATGCGCGGTTGCCTGCTCGTAGTCGGCGAGCCCGATGTAGACGTAGCCGATGGAGTCCAGGGTGTCCGCCGCGCCGCTGCGGCTGCCCGCCTTACGGTGCAACTCGAGCGCGCGCCGGCAGTAGCGCAGCGCCACGGCGTGCCTGCCCAGGTGCGCGTAGATCCAGCCGACCGCGTTCTCTGAGTAGGCGACCACCGCCGGGTCGGCGAACGCGCGGTGCAGCCGCAGCGCCTCGGTGGCGTGCTCCAGCGCCTCCACGTAGCGCTCCTGCCAGTTGAGTAGCAGCGCCAGCCCGTGCCGCACTTGGCCGATACTGGCCAGGTCCCCGAGCTGGGTGAACAGCTCGAGCGCCCAGCTCAGGTGCTCGTACCCGGCGGGAAAGTCGCCGAGCCGCGCGATGACCTGGCCAAGCTCGTAGTGCACGTGCGCGAGGCCGACCGGGTCCCCGAGGCGCTCCGCGCAGCTCAGCGCGGTCCGCTGCAGCGCCGCCAGCTCGTGCAGCTGGCAGCGGCGATTCAAGATCGGGGACCAGTACCAGGCCAGCGTCCAGCAGTAGCCGTCAAGATCCGGATCGGCGGCGGCCATGGCGAGGACGGCGTGCAACACGCGGTGTTCGGCGCCGAACCAGGTCAGTGCGGCCTCGTACGAGGCGAACTCGTCACCGGCGGCGTCCGGCGGCGCGGGCGGCAGGTCGACATGACCAATTGCCGGGTACAGCCGCACGCTCGCGGCGCGGGCGGTCCGCACGTAGTGATCAAGCAGCCGGCGCCGCGCCGCGGCGCGTTCCGCTTCGCTCTCGCCGGCGACCGCCTGCTCGGCCGCGTAGGCGCGGAGCAGCTCATGGCAGCCGAGCCGGCCCGCGGAGTCCTCGGTCAGCAGCGAGGCCCGGACCAGCTCGGCGAGAGCGGCGCGCGCCCGGGCCGCCGGCAGGCCTGCCAGGCTGGCCGCCGCGGCGGTGGAGACATCGGGCCCGGGATGGACCCCGAGCAGCCGGAACATCCGGGCAGCCGGCTGACTGAGCCTGCAGTAGGACCAAGAGAACACGGCCCGCAGGTCGGTGAGCATGTCACCGGTCTCGAGCGCGTCGAGCCGGGCGCGCGCGTCCCGCAACTCGGCGGCCAGGTCAGCGAGCGCCTTGCCCGGCCTGGTGACGGCCCGGGCGCAGGTCACGCTCAGCGCCAGCGGCAGTCCGGCGCACTGCCCGATGAGCTCGGCGGCCGCGTCCGGCTCCGCGGCCACCCGCTCCGGACCGAGCCGCCTGGAGAGCAGTTCCCTCGCCTCGGCGGCGGACAGCACGTCGAGCGGCAGCGGGCGGGCGCCCTCCGCGGCGACTAGGCCGGTCAGCTGGCTGCGGCTGGTGATCACCACCATGCATCCCGGGCTGCCGGGGAGCAGCGGCCTGACCTGTTCTGTGGACCTCGCGTTGTCGAGCAGCACCAGCATCCGCCTGCCTTCGAGCAGGCTGCGGAACAACCCGGTCTGCGCTTCGAGGGTGGCCGGGACCTGGGGGGGCGGCACGCCGAGCGCCTCGAAGAAGACCCGCAGCGCCGCGGACGGCTCGGTCGGGGCTCCCGACGGATCGAAGCCGCGCAGGTTCACGTAGAGCTGGCCGTCGGGGAAACGCGGCGCCACCTGACGGGCGAACCTGACGGCGAGCGTCGTCTTGCCGACGCCCGCGGTCCCCGTTACCACCACGACCGGGGCTTCGCCCGCGGCGGCGGGGAGCAGGGTGTTCAGCCGGCGCAGTTCCGCCGCCCGGCCGGCGAAGCCGGCTGCGTCCGGAGGCGCCTGCGCCGGGGGCGGTGCGGCCCGCGGGGATACGGACGTGGTCTCCCTGGTCTCCGCGTGCCCGGCGAGCGCGGGGTCCATGGCGAGGAGCTGCCTGTGGATCGTGGTCAGCTCGCCGCCAGGGTCGATGCCCAGGTCCTCGGCCAGCCGTTCCCTGGCGTCCTGGAACACCTGGAGCGCCTCGGCCTGCCTGCCGCACCGGTACAGCGCGATCATCAGCAGGCCGCGCGCCCGCTCACGCAGCGGATGCTCGACCACGAGGGCGGTCAGGTCCGGCACCACCTCGGCGGCCCTCCCCACGGCGAGCAGCAGGTCGGCGCGGTCCTCGGCGGCCCCGGTGCGCAGCTCGCCGAGCCGCTGCCTTTCCGCCTCGGCGAAGGGCCCTGGCGCGCCGGCGAACGCGAGCCCGCGCCACAGCGCCAGCGCCTCCGCCACGGCGCGCTCGGCAGCCGCGGGGTCACCCGCTCGCAGGGCACGAGCCCGGGCCAGGCACTGCTCGAACTGGGCGCAGTCGAGGGAGCCAGGATCGAGCCGGAGCATGTAGCCGCCGCCCGCCGAGACGAGCACCCGGGCGGGCGCACGCCGCGGCCGGTCCGGAGAGCGCCGCGGCAGGTCCGGTTCCAGGACCCGCCGCAAGCCCGCAACGTACGTATAGATACCGCCCTCAGCGCTGGCCGGAGGCTGCTCTCCCCATACCGCGTCGACCAGCTCGCCGCGTGACACCACGCGGTTGGCCCGCGTGGCGAGCACGCCCAGGACCGCAAGCTGGCGTGGCTGTCCGGCCTGGACCTCGCGCTCGCCCTGCCACGCCGTCACCGGTCCAAGCACACCCACCCGCAGCGGCACCACCGCCCGGCCGCCCCCTTCGTGCTCCGCGCGCCCCGCCTGCCTCGAGCTGTCCGCTACACGGCGCGATCAGACGGTATTGCAACGGACACTACCGGACCTCAGGGGCCCTCCTCCAGAAAATATCTAGATCACGTAGAGATAGTCCGATTATCACTAGAGGTGCAACCAGCGGTCGGGGTTGGCTACCATCCTCCCGGCCCGTTGACGCTGCCCGCAGCGGCCGGCCCTCGCGACACCCCCCTCACTCCTGTCGCGGGGGCCGGCATTCGCCCGGCCACAGAAGGTCCCTGTCCCCGCGTGCTAAGCGGGGGCCTACGATGGGCTCAACCTAAGCTACTGACGGTGCCGAAGGTCGCACCGTCAGTAGCTGGGGCCTGGTCGGCGATGGGCAGGGCGAGCGCAGCCATGAACGAGGAGGGCAGGCGCGTGCAGAACCCGGCGGAGGGGGCGGCCGCGCAGCACGCGCGGACCAGGAAGACCAGGAACCGGATACTGCTGGCGGGCGGGGCGATCGTCGTAGTCGTCGCGGTTGTCGTCGCATTCGTGCTAGCCAGCGGCAACTCCACGTCAAGCGGCGGCAACTCCACATCAGGCGGCGGGAGCGCCGCGGGAGCACCGCCCGCCGGTGCCGCGCTGGCCAAGGTCGTCACCACAACGACCACCGTCCCGGCCGACACGCTGGACCGGGTCGGGGCCGGTCAGGCGAGTTCCGCGCCGACAGCGATCAGCGGGACGCCGCTGGTGAGCGGCGGTAAACCGGAGATGCTCTACATGGGCGCCGAGTACTGCCCGTACTGCGCCGCCGAGCGCTGGAGCATGATCGTGGCGCTCAGCCGGTTCGGCACCTTCGGCGGGCTGGCGGTCACGCGCTCGGCGGCCAAGAACGGCGCCGGGCAGGCCGAGCCGTACCCGAACACGCCCACCTGGACGTTCGCGCACGCCACTTACACCAGCGGCTACCTCACGTTCACCCCCGTCGAGCTGTACACGAACGTTCCCGACCCGGCGACCGGCGGCTACACCCCGCTGCAGACTCCGACGGCGCAGCAGGACGCGCTGATCAGCAAGTACGACGCCGCCTCCGGCGACGCGATCCCGTTCATCGACTTCGGGAACAAGTACCTGAGCGTCGGCGCCTCCTACGACCCGGGCGTGCTGGCCGGGCTGACGTGGAGCCAGATCGCCGCCGACCTGCACGACGCGGCCAGCCCGGTGGCCGCCGCCGTGCTCGGTGCCGCCAATTACTTGACCGCGGCGATCTGCGGGCTCACGAACGACCAGCCGGCGTCGGCGTGCACGCCCGTGGTGAGGTCGCTGCGAGGCAAGATCTGAGCCCCGTCAGCCAGCGCATTTGATAAAGGTCAGGTTCCGTTCGGGCTAACCAGAGGTTTCTCTCAGCCGCCCGCAGGACATAAGGCTCGGAAATCATCCTACGATGTGCGGTATGGGCAAAGCGAGCAGGACCAAGCAGGCACCGGACCGGCGCGCGCGCATCGCGGCGCAGCGGGAGTCGGCGCGGAGGGCTGAACAGCGCAAGCGGATCTACATCGCCGGCGGTTCGATCCTCGCGGTGGTCATCGTCGTGCTCGCGTTCGTGCTGATCAAGGCCAACAGCAACAGCTCCGGGTCGTCGAGCAACGGGCCGACCGGCGCCGCGCTCACCACCCTGACCGGGCAAGTCACCGGCGTCCCTGTGACCACCCAGGACAAGGTTGGCGCGGGCAGCATCACCAGCACCAACTTCATCCCCGGCAGCGAGATCTCGACCGTGAGCGCGTCGGGCAGCTCCTACTTCGCGACGGTCAACGGCTCGCCGCTCACGTCGGGGGGCAAGCCGGAGGTCCTCTACGTCGGCGCGGAGTACTGCCCGTTCTGCGCCGCCCAGCGGTGGGCGATAATCGTCTCCCTCAGCCGTTTCGGCACCTTCTCCGGGCTCACGACGATCCACTCGTCGAGCACCGACATCGACCCGAACACGCCCACGTTCACGTTCTACGGCGCGAAGTACACGAGCAAGTACATCGCCTTCACGCCGGTCGAGGAGACCACGGTCACTGAGACGCCGCTCCAGAACCCCACGTCGGCCCAGCAGGCGCTCGTCGCGAAGTACGACCCGGGAACCAGCTCGGGCAGCCCGATCCCGTTCATCGACGTCGGCAACAAGTACGTCGAGGTCGGCAACCTCAACGCTTACGGCCCGACCGTGCTCGCGGGCAAGAGCTGGAGCCAGGTCGCCGCGGCCCTGTCCCAGCCGAGTTCCACGATCGCGAAGGGCATCCTCGGCTCGGCGAACTACATGACCGCCGGCATCTGCACGCTCACCAACAACCAGCCGGCCAGCGCCTGCACGCCCGCTATTAAGGCGCTTGAGGGCAACTTCGCGACTTCCAGCACCTGACAGGCCACCGCGCGGTTACAGGCTGTAAGCTGGACGGCGACCAGCCGCCGCGATGAGAGCACTGGAGACCCACCCCGATGGCAAGCTCGAAGGCGCGTTCCCGGAACGCCTCCGCCCGGCAGGCCCGGTCGGGAGGCAGCCGTCCCGCGGCGCGAACCTCCGCGCAGAAGACCCCGGCGCAGAACACCCAAGCGCAGGGGGTCAAGCCCCAGACGGCTCAGCCGCAGCCGACGGCGCAGACGGCCAGGACGAAGCGGCAGACCCCGACCGCGGCGGTGCCGCCTGAGTCGGCCGCCCCGGCCCCTTCGTCCGTCCCGCCGCTATGGTTCCAGCTCGTCTCGCTCGGGCTCGCCGTTCTCGGGTTCGGAGTGTCCGCCTACGAGACGTATGCGCACTTCACCAACACCCCGCTGGCCGGCTGCCCCACCGGCGGCCACGGCACGTTTGACTGCGGCGCCGTGATCACCAGCCCGCAGTCGATGGTCTTCGGGGTTCTCCCCGTCGCCGTCCTCGGCCTGATCTTCTACGCGGTCGTGATCGCGCTCATGACCCCGTGGGCGTGGCGGATGCAGCGCCGGGAGGTTGGCCTGCTGCGGCTCGCCGCGATGATCGTGGGCATGGGGTTCGCGATTTACCTGATCTACGCCGAAGTGGTGCAGATCCAGCAGGTCTGCGAGTACTGCACCGGGGTGCACGTCATCACGTTCCTGCTGTTCTGCCTCACCGTGGTGGCGGCGGCCATCTGGGGCCTCGGCAAGTCGGCGAAGGCATCCTGAGCTGCGGCGTCACCAGCTCAGCCAGATGACATTGTGCTCATGTTCGCCAGCGCCTCTCCCGGCGCGGCCGAACCGCTGAGTATGGTGAGCGCGTGCACTACATCCTGGACAACTGGTCGTTCGACCCGTTCCTGATCATCGCGCTCGTCGTGGTGGTGTGGCACGAGATCGGGCTGTGGCGGCTCGCCCGCCGGTCCAGGCCGGAGCGGACCAGGGAGCGCCGGCTGCGGTCCCTGTGGTTTTATCTGGGTCTGGTGGTCCTGCTCATCGCGGTCGAGTCGCCGCTCGACTATTGGGCCGACTCCTACTTCATGGTGCACATGGTGCAGCATTTGCTGCTGATGTTCGCCGCGCCGTCGCTCGTCGTCGCGGGCGCGCCGTGGCAGCCGCTGCTCGACGCGCTGCCGCGACGGTCTGGTCGGTCGGTGACCCGCGAGGTCATGACCGGGGGCTGGTCACGGCCGCTGCGGGCGGCCGGCGGCTTTTTCCTGCGACCGTGGGTCGCGGTGATCACGTTCAACATCGTGATGGTGGCCTGGCACATCCCCGCGCTGTTCGACCTCGCGGAGAACAACCAGGCGGTGCACATCTGGCTGATGCACTCCAGCTTCTTCGCGGCGGGCGTGCTGTTCTGGCTCCAGTTCATCCCGTCGCCGCCGTTCCGCAGCCAGATGCCGCTGCTCGGCCGGGCCGCGGCGCTGCTGGCCACTAACGTCGTGATGATCATGATCGCGATGTCGCTGAGCATCTTCGCGAATCAGTCGATCTACCCGGTCTACGACCACGTGCCCGGCGTGACGCTGCCGCCGTTCGCCGACCAGCAGATCGGCGCCGCGATCCTGTGGGTGTGCGGAGACTTCTGGGCGCTGCCCACGATGATCGTCACGATCAGGAAGCTGATCGGCGACGAGAGCGGCGTCGGCACCGCGCTCGAGCGGTTCCTCGGCACCGGCGGCCGGGGCGCCGGCGGCCGGGGCATCGGCGGCGGGGCGGTGCGCGGCTGGGCCTCGTCCCCGGCGAAACGGGAGACGGTCAGCGAACGGCCCAGATCCTGACCACTCACCTATCGGGCCGCGACTGCCCGGCGGTTTCGCCGCCCGCCTGACGTTCCTCCTCCGGGGGTATGACGGCCCCGGCGGCTCCGGGCAGCCCGGCGGCGGTGGCGGGGCCGTGCGGCGCCTGGCCGTTCGCCGACTGCGTGCTCGGGAGTTCGTCTTCCTCGTGGCGCCTGCCGGGAAGCGGATACGGAAGGCTCAACGGCGGTGTCCAGGAACGCAACTGGGACAGCGCCGGAGCCCGGGCCACCATGATCACGCCGACGATGAGCGCGGCGATCCCGCCCGCCTGGAGCGCCAGCATGCCCGGCGTGATCTGGATTCTGTCGCCGAACACGATGACGCCGAGCAGGATGCCCACCAGCGGCTCGCCCGCCGCGATGGGAGGCAGCGACACCTGCAGCGGGCCCGCGTTGAACGCGCTCTGCATGAGCCAGATGCCAATCGCGCCGGCGCCCACCAGCGCGTACGGCGCCCAGGTCGTGAACAGCGCGCTGATCCCGTTGGACTGCAAGATCTCCAGCGTCTGCCTGGTGAGCGCGTCCTGGATGCCGAAGATCAGGCCGGCACCGGTGCCGGTCAGCATCGCGCGCTTCCGGCCCGAGCTGCGGAGCCCCGCGTGCACGGCGAGGAAGGCGATGGCGGCGATCGCGGCGGCGGCGGGCCAGTGCGACACCGACCCGAACGACAGGCCGACCGGCTTCGCCGACCTCGACGCGGACAGCAGGGAGACCCCGGTAATCAGCACCGCGGCGCCGGCGATCTCATAAAGCTTGAGCGACGCCTTGGCCAGGGGCACCGCGACCACCAGTGCGAACACTAGGTTCATGGTCAGCAGCGGCTCGACGAACGCCAGCGACAGGTGCCCGATCGACCAGGCGGCGAGTATCTGGCCGCCGATCATGCACCCGATGCCTGCCAGCCAGCGCGGAGTTCGCAGCAGGTCCGTCATCAGCCGCAACCGCAGGAAGCGCGAGTCAGGCTCCCGCTGTGCCGCGTGCTGCTGGAGGACGAATCCCGTCCCAATCAGCAGCGCGGCCAGCAGGGTTAGGCCGTAGTCGAGGCTGATGTCGATGTCCACGGCACCGCTAGCCCGCAGCCTGGCGGGCTCGGCCGCCGCCGACCAGACCTGAGCTCATAATTTGTGTCGCCCCTGGGAGTCGTATGCAAGCACTTGACGTATGGTAGCCGGGCCCAGGCCACCCGGCGGACAGGCGCGGCGGGCCGCTGCCGTTGCCTGCCCGTGGATCTCCTACCCCGGCCGCCTATCATCAGGGACTCGAAATGATAACGTTCTGGCGTGGGCGGCCCGCTTCCGCCGCGAGTTCCCGGCGCGTGATAGCGGTGTTCCCAACCCAGGTCGTGCCTGGTCAGACCGTACTATCATGGGGGCAGCACCGGCCACGTGCATGATTGCATCGCGTAGGAGAATTCAGGTGGGGGACGCAATGGCAGGGTCGAGAACCACGCGCGCTGGCACCAAACGGGCCGTCGGCCGACGGCGGGCCGTCGGCACCCGGGACCGGATCATCGCTCATCTCGCCATGGTCGCCGAGGTCACCGACCCGGCGGGCATGGCGAGCACGCAGCTCGCCGAGGCCGTCGGCTATCCGGGCTCGAGCGTCGCGTTCGCGCAGCTGCTGTCCGGGATGGAGCGCGACGGCCTGATCGCCCGCGAGGTGCGCGGCAAGCGGACCTACCGGATCACCTTGGCGGACGACACGGCGGCCGCTCGGGCCGGCCTGTTGGCCGCCGGGCCACCGGCCATCAGGCCTGCCGCGGTTGCCGGTTCCGGCGGGCGCGCCGAGCGAGGCGACGTTCCGCGGCTGACCGCGGCCGGGGCGCCAGGGGCAATGGCCGGGTTCGACTACGACGAGCTGGCCCGCAGGCTGCTGGTCCACGTCGTCAGGCGGCTGGCGGCCACCCCGGCTGACCTGGAGCAGACCGTGGCCGGCCTCGAGCGCGAGCTCGCCACCGCGTGGACCAGGCACGGCACGCTGACCGCGGAGAACGTGCGGCTGCGCGAGCAACTCATGCAGACGCAGCACGACCTTGACCTCGCGCGTGAGCTGAACCGCAAGGCGGCCGTCACCGACGAGCTCAGCAAGGCCGAGGTCGTCCTGCTCGAGGGGCTGCTCATGCCCCAGGCGCGGAGCGAAGACCAGGAGTCCGGCGCGACCGCTGGCTGAGCGCGACCGCTGGCTGAGCGGGATTGCTAACTGAGCGGGATTGCTAACTGAGGCGGCGGAGCCCCTGCCGGTGGTGGCGGGCGGTCTCGATGTAGGTATTGACCGCGCGCCGTGTCCAGCTGGTGTCGACGCCGCTGCGCTTGACGGTGGCCGGCACGCCCGCCACCAGTGACCCCGGCGGCACCTCGAAGCCCTCGGGCACCAGCGCCGCGGCGGCGACGATCGAGCCCGCGCCGACGACGACGCGGTTCAGCGTGATCGAGCCAGAGCCGATCAGGCACCCGTCCTCGACCACGCACCCCTCCAGGTGCGCGTTGTGCCCGACCACGCAGTCGGCACCGATCACCGTCGGGTAGCGCGCCGTGCAGTGCACGATCGTGCCGTCCTGCACTGACGTCCGCGCGCCGACCGTGATCGTCCCGTGGTCGCCGCGCAGCACCGCACACGGCCAGACGGAAGCTTCCGGTCCAATCGTGACCCGCCCGATGACAACCGCATCCGGGGCCACGTAGGCCAGCTCGTGGATGTCGGGCTCGTCGTCGTCGAGGGCATAAACCGGCACCCGCATAGGGTAGCGTCATCGCTCGTGGCGGACAGTGCGGACAGTTCTCCCGGTGACTCCCCGGTACTAGCGCTTCTGAGCACGGCGGTCGACGCGATCGGAGGCTCGGAACGGTCCGGGCAGACTCACATGGCGCAAGCCGTCTGGGAAGCGATAGGCGGCGAATCACACCTGGCTGTCCAGGCCGGCACCGGGACCGGTAAATCGCTGGCCTACCTCGTGCCCGCGCTGCGGCTGGCCGCCGACAAGCGCGGCCCCATCGTGGTATCGACCGCCACGATCGCGCTGCAGCGCCAGCTCGTCGACCGGGACCTCCCCCGGCTGGCCGACGCGCTGCGCGGCCCGCTCCGCCACACCCCGGAGTTCGCGATCCTCAAGGGCCGCAACAACTACCTGTGCCTGAACAAGCTGCGCAACGCCCCGGACGACAGCCAGCAAAGCCTGTTCCAGGCGGCCGGCGCGCTCGGCGCCCACGTGCAGCGGCTGCACCAGTGGGCCAACAACACCGCGACCGGAGACAGAGACGAGATCGTCCCCGGAGTACCCGATCAGGCGTGGCGGCAAGTCTCCGTAACAGCACGGGAGTGCATCGGGAGTCAGCGGTGCCCGTTCGGGGTGCAATGTTTCAGCGAGCGGGCGCGGCGGATAGCGGCGGCGGCGGCTGTCGTCGTCACCAACCACGCGCTGCTCGCCATCGACGCGCTCGGCGACGGCGTCCTGCCCGAGCACCGCGTGGTGATCGTCGACGAGGCGCACGAACTGGTGGACCGGGTGCGGTCGGTGGCCGCCGGCGAGCTGTCGGCGCCCGCGGTCGAGGCGGCGGGGCGGCGCTGCGGGCGGCTGGCCAGTGATGCGCAGACCGCGCGGCTGACCGAGGCGGGCAACTCGCTCGGACCGCTGCTCGTCACCATGCCCGTGGGCCGGATGGACCGGCTCGACCCTGCCCTGGCCGCGTCGCTCACGGCCGTCAGGGACGCGGCGCTCGCGTGCGCCGCCGAGGTCCGCGCGTCGGTCAAGGCCGACGACGGCGACCCCGGGCAGGCCGGCGCCGCGCAGGCGGCGCTCGTCGCGCTCGAGGAGCTGTCGGCGACCGCCGACCGGATGGTCACCGTCTTCGACCTGCCGCTCGAGGAGCGCGACGAGGTGGCCTGGCTGGAGCGGCCGGACGACACCGCCGACACCTCGCGTCCCGCGGCGTTGCGCGTGGCGCCGCTTGAGGTCGGGGAGCTGCTGGCGGAATCGCTGTTCGGGACGCGGACGGTGATCCTCACCTCGGCGACGCTGACGCTCGGCGGGTCGTTCGGGCCGCTGGCCAAGCAGTGGGGACTCGACGCGGAGTCGATGGGCAGCGAATGGTTCGGCATCGACGTCGGGTCCCCGTTCGCGCACGGCCGGAGCGGCATCCTGTACGTGGCGCGCCACCTGCCGCCGCCGGGGCGGGAGGGGCTGCCGCAGTCCTACCTGGACGAGCTGCGGGAGCTGATCGAGGCGGCGGGCGGCCGGACACTCGGGCTGTTCTCCTCGATGCGCGCGGCGCGCGCGGCGGCCGCCGCGCTGCGCGAAACGCTGCCGTTCCCGCTGCTGTGCCAGGGAGAAGACGCGACCGCGCAGCTGGTCAAGCAATTCGCCGCCGACGAGCCCACGTGCCTGTTCGGCACGCTCTCCCTGTGGCAGGGGGTGGACGTGCCAGGACCGTCGCTGCGACTGGTGGTCATCGACAGGATCCCGTTCCCGCGGCCGGACGACCCGCTGGCCTCCGCGCGGGCGCGGGCCATCGAAAGCCGCGGCGGGAACGGGTTCATGGACGTTTCCGCGGCGCACGCCGCGCTGCTGCTGGCGCAGGGCGCCGGGCGGCTGCTGCGGACGGTCGAGGACCGTGGCGTGGTCGCCGTGCTCGACCCGCGCCTGGTCACCAAGCGGTACGGCGACTTCCTGCGCGCGTCGCTGCCGCCGTTCTGGCAGACCACCGACCCGCAGGTGGTCCGCGGCGCGCTGCGCCGGCTCGCCGCCGGCTGAGCCAGGACAGCGGAGCCCTCAGCCGAGCGGGGCGAGGCCGAGCGCGTCGAACTGGTGGCGGTCCCACAGGCGCATGGACGCGTCCTCCGGGTACGGAGCGACGTCCGGCTGCAGGTCGTAGATCCGGGTCGTCCGGCGCTCGGTGCCGTACACCTGCCACCCGGGGTCGCCGCAGGCCGCGAAGCGCAGCCATTCGCTGCGCATCTGGTCGCCGAGCGCGACGAACTCCGCGGGCGGCTGCTCGCCGGTCAGCATCTGCCCGAGGGGACCCGGTTCACCGAACACCAGCGGGACGTCGAGCGCGTGGCAGGCGCCGAACACGCCACCGCCGCCGGGCGCCTCCGCCCGCAGTTCGTACAGGAAGGTCTTGCCGCCGGAGGCGGCGTGCGCCTGCGCCAGGTGCAGCGTCGGCATCCGGAACAGCCAGTCAGAGAAGACCAGCTCGAACAGCCGCCCCGCGTCCGCGTCCGGGTACGCCTTCCGGTACCCGGCGGGACCGTCCGGGGCCGGCGCGAAGGCGTCGAGGACCGTCGCCGCGTCCTCGTCGGTGATCTTGCCGAGCCGCCCGGACGACGCGATGAACAGCCGGTACTCGTCCCGGTTGTGCCCGGTGAGCAGTTCGACATCGCGCGCCACGCCGGACAGCAGTGCCCGCCACGGCGCGCGCGGCAGCACCTCGCCGTCGACGACAGGGGAGAACGGGGTGTCGGTGAGCCGCACCGCGCCCCACCGGGGGAACTGCCTCATCCGTCCGGTGACGGCCATCTGCGCGTCGACCAGGCGCGTCGGGTCCGCCTGGCTGAGCTCCTCGTAGGTCGGGGCCAGGCCCGCCGCCGCGGCGATCGCGTTCGTGATGTCGGCGGCCAGGCCGGGAGTGAAGACCGTCCCCGGCACGCTCTGCGCGATCGCCCGGCGGAACAGGCCGCGGGCGCTGTCCATGGCGAGCAGCGCCGAGATCGCGCCGGCGCCGGCGGACTCGCCGAACACGGTCACGTTCTGCGGGTCGCCGCCGAACCGTTCGGCGTTATCCCGCACCCAGCGCAGCGCCGCCACCAGATCGAGCAGGCCCCGGTTCGCGGGGGCACCGGGGATCTGCGCGAACCCCTCGACGCCCAGCCGGTAGTTGCAGGAGACGAAGACCGCGCCGGCGCGGGCGAACCTGCCGCCGTCGTAGCCATCGTCTGCCGCCGAGCCGAATATGTACGCGCCGCCGTGGATCCACACGAGGACGGGCAGCGTCCTGGCGTCCGGGTCCGGCGTCCAGACGTTCACGGTGAGCCACTCGCCGGTGTCCGCCGGGGCGTCGGCCTCGCGCGGCACGCCGGGGAACGGAGCCTGCGGCGCCTGCGGGCCGAAAGCGGTGGCGTCGCGGACGCCTTCCCACGGCTCCGGCGGCTCGGGCGCCAGGAACCTCAGGCCGCCCACGGGCGGCTTGGCGAACGGGATGCCACGGAAGACCGTGGCCCCGTTCTCCACGCTCCCCCGGACCCGGCCGGCTTTGGTCTGGACCACTGGGACTGCTGCGGCCATGGGGGCGTCCTCCCGCTACATCGGCGGAGCGTTTCGGAGCTGCGCTCTATGCAACTATTTAAGCGGATCGAGCAGGATGACGGGAATCCTCCGGGGCGCCGCTTTCTCCTCGTACTGGGCGAAATGCGGGGCGCGCTCCTTCCACCGTTCCCAGATCAGGTCGCGTTCGGCGGGCTCGGCGACACGAGCCCTGACGCCGACGGTGCCGGTACCGACCTCGACGGCCGTGTCCGGGTGCGCGAGGAGGTTGTGGTACCACGCCGGGTTCTCCGGGGCGCCCGCCTTGGAGGCGAAGACGGCGAAGCTCTCCCCCACCCGCTGGTAGGCGAGCGGGCTAACGCGCTCGGCGCCGGTGCGCGCCCCGGTATGGTGCAGGAGCAGGATGTCCGAGCCGGCGAACGGGCCGCCGACCTTACCGTCGTTGGCGCGGAACTCCGCGATGATCTTCTCGTTGAAATCAGGCATGCCGGTAAGTGTAGGGAAACGAAACATGAAGCCACCCCGCGGCCTGGCCGACCTTCCGTTCGCCGCTCGCCTGGAGTCCTTCGACGGGCAACTGGAACTGGACGGCGACTACGACCGGGTCC
>Ga0210385_10001527_pt1 | contig 14323 bp, 15 predicted proteins | sample IncBWH26OmetaG_FD_160107 | JGI IMG/M metagenome (GOLD analysis project Ga0210385, IMG submission 160107) | Forest soil microbial communities from Barre Woods Harvard Forest LTER site, Petersham, Massachusetts, United States - Inc-BW-H-26-O ...
ACGATGAATAATAACGGGAACCTGCTGGGGATGACGGTGCAGGCGGGCGGGCCGGGGACGTTGAGCGCGCTGCCTACATACAATCAGAGCTTCGCGTATGACAACCTGAACCGGCTGACGAGCGCGAGTGATTCGGGCGGATGGTCGAGAAGCTTTGCGTACGACCAGTACGGGAACGGCTGGGTGACGGGCTGGTCGGGGATGGGGCTGAATGTGACGACGCCGGCTGGGAATGTTTATAACAGCAAGAATCAGATTGGCTCGTCGCCGTACGATGCGGCGGGGAACATGACGGCGCTGTTGCCGGGCGGAGCGATGCAGTTCCGCTACGATGCGGAGAACCGGCAGATAGCGGAGACGAACTCGGGCGGCTTGAGCGCGACGTATGTGTACGACGGCGATGGAAAACGTGTGGAAAAGGTGTTGAACAACGGGCAGAAAGTTGTGTATGTGTACGACGCGCTGGGAAGGCTGGCAGCGGAATATGATCAAGCGAATTCGGACACTCCGCCGCCGTGCGTGACGTGCTATTTGAGTTATGACCACTTAGGCAGCTTGCGGATGGTGACGGACCAGAATGCGACTGTGATAGCTCGGCATGATTACATTCCGTTCGGGGAGGAGATACCGGGCGGCATTGCGGGACGGAGTGGGCAGTTTGGGGCGAGTGACAATGTAAGTCAGAAGTTTACGGGCAAAGAACGGGATACCGAAACGAGTCTGGACTACTTTGGAGCGCGGTATTACGGGAGTGGGATGGAGAGGTGGATGAGCCCCGATCCGCTGGGCGGTGATTTGACCAATCCTCAGTCCTTGAATCGCTACGCTTACGTATTCAACAACCCGCTTACGAATACCGATCCGACGGGCATGTATACCTGCACAGACAGCAAGGATTGCTCCTCCAAAAAGGATCAGGCTCTTGAGAAAACGCTAGCTGCGCTGCGTAATTCGAAGGATGCAGATGTGGCTCGTGCGGCTAATGCTTACGGTGAGCAGAACAAAGACAACGGGGTCTCTGTCGGCTTCGCGGACCTCTCCAAATCGGGCAAGGGTGGGGATACCGTTTCAACCATCGGAGTCGATGCCGACGGAAACCTAAGAGCAAACTCGGCCATCACTCTGAACTCGAAAGATAGGGGGACTGATTTCACTGCGGATGTGGGGCATGAAGGAAGCCATGCGGCTGATGCTCAAGACGTGGTGAGGAGCGGCCTTACCGAGGACGGGCAAGCGATCCATGCTGGCATGAACATCACGCCGTATCAATCAGAACAGCGAGCCTATGGCGTCACAAATTCGATCCTGAACTCCGCAAATGAATCCCGCAATTACGTCTGCGGTTCTGGAGGATGCTTGTTAGGTAGAGGCGCGACCGATATACCGGGAACGGTGGACCGGCTTGTTGGCAGCAACCCGATATACAACCAGGGCGGCCGGCCGATGTCATCGACCAATCAAGGCCCCTCTGTTGTAAACGGGGTGACGCCAAAAGCCACGGTTCCATCAGTTCCTCACTAAGACTACGGACGCCAAACTATGCGCAATAAGCTCCGTATCGTAGGCCTTTTCAGCGTCATCGCGCTGGTTTCCGGACAAACGGCTCAGAATAGGGCTACTCAGGAAGTCCCGATCCTTCAGGGATCAGCGCTACCGATGTACCCTCCCATAGCCAAAGCCGCCCATGTAACGGGCAAGGTGACTGTCCGAGTCACCGTCAAAGACGGGCTGATCGTTCAAAGTGACGTTCTGTCTGAGCCGGCGGTCGCTTCCGGGGGGCGGTTGCTGGAGCCGGCGACACTTGCGAATCTAAAGACGTGGCGCTTTGCTGCAGATGTGACCGGGGCGTTCACCGTCACCTACACGTATGAAATCTCCGGCACCGAGACCGACGCGCCGACGAATGCCAAAGTCGAGATGCTGCCCTCTCTGGACGTGAAGATCACAGCGAGGCCTGTAAAGCCGACCGTGATGTATCAGAAACAGAGCGCGTTAGGCTCCCGTGCAGGCCGCCGCTAGTCGGGCCGATAGCGCCTGTGATCGGAAGACATAACGGTGCCTGCGGCACCGGCTTGAAGGTGACCCGTCACGCGTTCCGGCACGTTTACGAGACGAAGCCAATCTGTTCTGTGCTTGTATTCTGAGCCAGATAGGTGGAAATGACCGAACGAAACGACCCGTAGCCGGGTGTTTGGGTTGGTTTTGAGACAAAGTTGATGAGGGCAAGCAATACGTAAACAGAGACGGCTCCCCTGGCGCCCACGACGAAGCCGTGCGGCGGGAGCTGACTTTGCGTTCTCAAAGGCCTAATATGCAGCTCCAGGGACGCGCCGGGGATCAGTTGATCCGTGACCCGAAACAGCCTAAACAGCAGTGAAAAGGAACTCTTCATGGCGAAACGGTTAGCGGTTTTCTTCCTGCTCCTGGGAGTAGCGTCGATCCGGGCACAGGAACGTTTTCCATCCGGCGAACTTGAAGGCTTCAGAAAGTCGGCCACAGAGGGCACTATCGTTCATCTTCAAAAGCCGTTCGTCGTTCGAGCGGTCAATGGCGTAATCATCCGTTCGGTTGGAGATGAGTCGCCAGTAGAAGGGGCCCTTTTCGAATTGCGAGGGCCGGGGAGTTCCGTAATCATCAGATCCGCGACAACGCGTTCAGACGGTAAGTTTAGCTTGAGCCGAGTCCGCCACGGAAAATATGTTTTCAAAGTGACCGCGCCGGGTTTCCAGTCCGTTGTAGGAATAGTTCTGGTGTCATCGAGGGCGGCAGCAGGTCAGATTATCAATCTCAGCATGCGTCCAGGTGTCTAGCTACTGTTACGATTCATGGGCATGTGCATACGCTGTCATCTCCGGCTTGTGCATCACACGCTTCTCCGGCAAAGAACGGGTTGCGTAGACGGGGCTGGCTGGATTGATTCGTAAACTGTTAATACGTTTCTATATCCAACAACTTCGAAGCTTGGTGTGTTGAATCTGGAAGAATCGGCCGCAGATCGCGTTGCGAAATGTGATGATATCTAAGAAAATACGCGCGTCCTATGCGTATAAGCGACTGAAGTGGTCGCTTGTCCTTTCAGCACGGGATCGGAACCGATTTTTTCTTGGCTGGCGGTCGTGAACGATTGGGAATCCGATCCCCGGTCGTCCCTTCACACGGGCAATTCCGGCGGCAAGCTCGGGACTGAGCAGGCCAGTATCCGCAGCTTCGAACGCGAGCCTGCGAACGGCAGCCAAATGGAGATTGATTGTCGATGGTGCGTACCGGAGCTGCTCAAGGTAAATCCGGTATCTCAAAACGACTGTGCGGTTAAACGCCAGGCGCGGTTCTAAGCAATACCACTCGATGAACTTGTCAATCGCGTGATCATATGTGCGGTGCGAACTTTCAGATCCGAGGCTGTTCAATACTGCTGATTTAGAGTGAGCAAGATCGGGAATCCGCAGCACCGATTTGGGCGAGCGGCGCTTCTTCTTTGTTCTGGGCACAGGCAACGGCCTCCAAAGCCGTGGCCTAGCATTTTCGAACGTGAAGATTGTTGCTATTTCTCGCCTGGGGCGTTTTTCAAGATCTTGAGGCGGGTAACTGTGGCAACGTGTACCGAACCCGAGTTGTGCAGCACAGTGTGATGTGCACTCGCCTGCCGAATAGCCCCGAAGATTGAGGGTTCGTGATAAACTATTCTGGCGAAGCAGACCGTGATGCTCCCCTATGGTTTAGTCAAAGTTGCGGACTATTACAAAGGTGAAGGTAAGTGTTCCACATTTGGAGATGCGGCTGATGTGGAGAGCGGCCAAGACAACGGGGTAGGTTCTACCGGGTTCAGGACTGTCGATCATCCGACGAGCGCGTACATGTCCCTTCCTATCCCAATCTGGAACGCACTGAATTTGAGAGGCTTTGAGCGTGTAACGGTGCAGTTTAACGGCAAACAGGTACGCGGTTTCTTAGCTGACAAGGGTCCCAGCGAACGTCTTTCAAGAATTGTTGATTGTTCGCCAGAGGTTCTACGATTGCTCGGCGCAAATACTGACGACGTGGTGACAGTTATTATTCGTCCGACGGAAACAGTACCAGCACAAGAACGAATCGCAGCAGCAAAATTGGGCTAATCCTCGGACGGACTTCATTGACCACGCGCTATCCCAAAAGGGGCGTTTGGTGGTGCGAAGGGGATTTGTCGACAGGAACTGATTGCATCAGCAACGGTTGACGAGCGATGGCCAGTTCCAATGGGCGATAGCAAATCGGCGACTGCAGTCTTTCCTTAGCGATAGATAATACCCAGCTCTCAGTCTGTGGGGGTCGCGCGGTTTGCAACCCTCGGAACAAGAGCAAGAATCAACTTAGGTGGAGTCCCAGCGCCGATCTCAAGCCTGTGTACGATGGCGATGGAAAACGTGTGGAAAAGCTGTTGAATAACGGGCAGAAGATTGCCTATGTGTACGATGCGCTTGGAAAGTTGGCGGCGGAGTATGATTTGCAGAATGCGGAGACGCCGCCGCCGTGTGTGACCTGCTACCTTTCCTACGACCACTTAGGAAGTTTGCGAATGGTCACGGACCAGAATGCGAACGTGGTGGCGCGGCACGATTACATACCGTTCGGCGAAGAGATACCGGGCGGAATCGCGGGACGCAGCGGGCAGTTTGGGGCGAGTGACAATGTAAGTCAGAAGTTTACGGGCAAAGAACGGGATACCGAAACGAGTCTGGACTACTTTGGAACGCGGTATTACGGGGCGGGCATGGGAAGGTGGATGAGTGCGGATGCAGTGAATCTTACGGATGAGCGCCTCGCTAATCCCACGAATACCATCAACAAGTATTTGTACGGTGGAAATAATTCACTCAAATATCTCGATCCTGACGGAAGAGACATTACCATCTTCTACGAGGCTGGCAATCCTCTTCCCGGGCACATCATGATGCTTGCGTACAATCAGGACAGTGGCGCTACAGCGGTTCGCAGTTTCGGTCCGAATCACGATACTGCTAACAGGACCGGTACATTCCTCGGGCTACCAGTATCTGGGACCGATAGCTTTGATTTGAACGGTACTAAATCCGCCGACGATCTCCGCAGGAATTATGCGAGCATCACAATACAAACCTCTCCCGAAGTAGCACAACAAGCGATTAACGCGATCATCAATCACCCAGACGGAAATTACACTACTTACTGGAACAATTGCACCACAAGCTGTGCCAAGATCTTGCGTGATATTGGATTGTTGGACACAAGTATAGCCGGTCATCCCCTCGTTCCAGAGGGAATGATGAACGATCTCTACAACCGATACGGCAACGGAGAAGCGGCTGAAGGATTTTGGCGAACGAGCTTTCAGAACGGTCGAGACTTTGGTCACCCAAGGGGTGGATACGATCCGTTCCAATTATTTTTTAAAACATTGCATTGCGGCAAGATAACCACAACGTGGGTTGAGAATGGTAAGGTAACATCCGTCAGCACACAATATTCATGCAGCAATTAAGGGGACAACAGCAATGCTAGTGAAGTGGGCGAGCTTCCTTGTAGAGCTTTACGCACTGTTTGTCTTTGTCAATACGGCTCTTCTTGTGCCCTCCTCGTGGGATCTAGAGCGATCGTTATTTCTCGTGGGGGCAGCGGTGTTGGGGGGCATTTGTGCTTTTTATAGTGGACTGAAATTCATGCCTTTGATCGCATGGAAGTCGTCAGCTAAATCTACTCTGCTCACGTTTCCGTGTGTCCTCTGGTTTGGAATAGTGCTTCCGACCGCCTTACTTCTGATCGTTTCGCGACTGCGTCCATGAGATTGCCGTAGTCTTAGAATCAATGTCGTGATGCGAAATTGAAAACATGAATTCGGTCACGCGGGCCATGCGCGGCGGGTGTGGACGGACGGGGTGGGGCGGGTGAAGTCGGTGCTGGAGGATCCGGGGTCGAGCCCGCACTTCAATTACGAGACGACGTATCAGTACGATGTGCTGGATGATCTGACGAGCGTGGCGCAAGGGAATGAGGCGCGGACGTGCAGTTACGACTCGCTGAAGCGGCTGAGTGGGGCGACGAATCCGGAGTCGGGGACGACGAGTTACAGCTACGATGGGGTGGGGAATCTGCTGGCGAAGACGGATGCGCGGAGTATCAAGACGAATTACAGCTATGATGTGCTGAACCGGGTGACGCAGAAGACGTATACGGATGGGACTCCTACCGTGAGTTACACGTATGATGCGCCGGGGGCAGGATATTCGTGGGGGCGTCTGACGCAGGTATCGAACGGGAATTCGACGACGAATTACACGTCGATCGATCCTTTAGGGCAGGTGACGGCGAGCAGCCAGGTGACGGGCGGGCAGACGTACGGGTTCACTTACGCTTACAATCTGGCGGGAGCACTGACACAGGAGACGTATCCGTCGGGCCGGGTGGTAACGACGGCTTACAATTTGCTGAACTGGCAGGATGGCGTGACGGGGAGTTACAACGGGGCGGGGACGACTTACGTAGGAAATGTGAGTTACTGGCCGCATGGAGCGCTGGAGGGGTATCAGTACGGAAACAACGTGTGGCGGGGCGATAGTTTCAACAGCCGGCTGCAGAGCAGTTGCCTGTGGGACACGATTGCGCTGAGCCCGTCGGCGTACTTGTTGGTGGAGTGCGGCCTGAACTGGGGGACGATGAATAATAACGGGAACCTGCTGGGGATGACGGTGCAGGCGGGCGGGCCGGGGACGTTGAGCGCGCTGCCTACATACAATCAGAGCTTCGCGTATGACAACCTGAACCGGCTGACGAGCGCGACGGATTCGGGGCGGATGGTCGAGAAGCTTTGCGTACCACCAGTACGGCAATGGCTGGGTGACGGGCTGGTCGGGGATGGGGCTGAATGTGACGACGCCGACCGGGAATATTTATAACAGCAAGAATCAGATTGGCTCGTCGCCGTACGATGCGGCGGGGAACATGACGGCGCTGCCGCCGGGGATGACGTTTACCTATGACGCGGAGAACCGGCAGACGAGCGAGACGAACTCGGGCGGCTTGAGCGCGACGTATGTGTACGATGGCGATGGAAAACGTGTGGGAAAGCTGTTGAACAATGGGCAGAAGATTGCCTATGTGTACGATGCGCTGGGAAAACTGGCGGCAGAATACGATTTGCAGAATGCGGAAACGCCGCCGCCGTGTACAACTTGTTACTTGAGCTACGACCACTTAGGAAGTTTGCGAATGGTCACGGACCAGAATGCGAACGTGGTGGGGCGGCACGATTACATACCGTTCGGCGAAGAGATACCGGGCGGAATTGCGGGGCGAAACGGACAGTTCGGCGCTTCGGATAATGTAACGCAGAAGTTTACGGGGAAAGAGCGCGATACGGAGACGAGCCTGGATTATTTCGGCGCACGTTATTACGGGGCGGGCATGGGAAGGTTTTTGGTTCCGGATGCGTTCTATAAGGACTCCCATGTCGGGGACCCTCAGAGTTGGAATGAATACGCTTATGCCCGTAATAATCCGTTGCGGTACGTGGACCCCACAGGAGAGAACGCAACCGTTTCCACAAGCTGCTCGACGACGAACAATCAGACAACGTGCAACGTGAATATCTCGGCGAGCATTGCCATCTATTCTGCTAATGGAGCAGGTCTGACACAGCAGCAGCTTAGTAATGCCGCGTCCCAAATCCAGAGTTCGATCCAAAGTGCTTGGAGTGGCTCTTTCACGCAAGATGGTGTCACGTACAATGTCGCCACTCAGGTAAGCGTGCAGGTCGCGAGCGGTCAGAATGCTGCCATGCAGAGCGGCGCACAAAATGTTATCGGATTAAGCAACGGAAGTGCTGCCCCTGGAGCAGATAGTTTGGTCAATAGCCGATCTTTGTGGACGGCGATCACGGGAGGACCCGACACAGGAGTTTGGAATATCAACAGTCTAGGTGACGGGGTTGCTGCGCACGAGTTCACGCATCTTCTCGGGACTGGCGACAAACCGGGATCGGTTCTGTCGGACACAAATGTCCTCAATGATCCGAACATCCCGCATAGAGCAACTGATAGCGATTTCCGCTGGGGAATTCGCGAAGCTACGGCCGGTGTAAATAACTGGACGAATGCGCCGCAACATCAGCCGATGCGCTACGGTGAGGTATGGGACAAACCGTCCGCCTACTCTGACCGGACTAATGTTGGGGCACCTTTGTTCTGGTGGAAGTGAGGGAGATGCTGGCAATGATTATTCCGGCGCGTCGGTTCAGAATCGTTCTTGTCGCCTCCTTCGCTCTAGCGTGCGTAAGTTGGGCAGTGCCTGGCCGGAGGATGCCGGTTGACATCCATGCGGTTCTCTGGTGGAGCGTTCCCGTTGCTTCCTTGTGGCTCCTGACGGTTGGCCTCTCAGTATACAGTTTCGGAAAGAAAGGCCTCTGGAATTTGTGTGCCGCTCCGATTGCACTCTATTGGGTTGTGTGGCTAGTTCTGCGTGGCGTTCCAACTTGTTACTGGCACGGCAACTGCGCGTGATCGCTGCTGATCGTGACACCAGGATCGAACAAGTCTCGCGGTCGGAGTACTCCACCGCTATCTGTTGCTCATCATCGCCCAATCGACAGTTTCTTGCGTTAGAGAATGCTCACGGGATCCTTTGGTTATGCATAGCCGAACGCATCGGAGCCCATCCCCAGTGTCACACCGCGTCTGTACGCTGCGCGGCGATGAAACTGGAGCACAGGAAGAACATCTCAGATGACGCGAAGCGGGTTTTCGGGACTAACGTCGATTTCGGCCGACGTTCTAGCTCCTCCGAACGCCGCTTGGCACCTGCGAACTGAGCAAACCGGAGTACCGCTGAGAAGTTAGCTGCTCTCTGCGGCATCCGCTCGCGTTTCCGCAGGCGTTTTCTCTCGCATTTTAGAACGGCTTCCATCACAATCAGCACATGACTCCTATGTGCTCAAAAACGGCACAAATCCTACTCACAACGGCCGTGGCGATCTCGTGCGCGGCCTGGACGGCAGCTCAAACCTCTGCGCCCCGTCCACCTCCAAAGTCTTCGCAGGCGAGGCAGGAGGAACTAGCAAAGGTTCAGGAAATGCTCTCGGACCCGGACCCAAACGCTCGATTGGCGAACATGGAGGATATCGTCAACTCAGGAGATCCGACGAGGCTTCAGTTGGCGTTGAGGATCGTCTTTCACAGCGATGACCAGAATATGCGTGCCCTCGGGGTACGGGCCTACATTGCCACCCTCCACGAGATCACTTTCGAAATACAGCTCCCAGCGCAGATTCAGCATCAATACGACGAGGCGCAAGGGGATGGGGACAAAATGGACGCGCTCGTCAAGCAGTATCCCTATTTGAAGCCCTTCGCCAGCATTGGATTTCGAGTCCATCTTGTGTTTAGCAACTACGTCATGGCGAAAAGCACGGGCGTGCTTACCGAGCCGAGACGTAATGCTCCTGGCACGTTCACGGTTTCAGGCGACAGAGTAAACGGATCTTTTGATGCAGCGCTTTCAAGCCTTGGTTATTCCGCCTGTAATATCGAGTTCAGACCTACCGTCGATATGCTCCTAAGAGGAACTCTTACTTGCGAGCCCGCTGCCGGCATCCACGTTATAGTTCCAAGGCTTTCGATTTCAGCGCCAATCTTCTGAGGCGGTCGATCACTCGATCGTAAGGCCGGAAAGCGCAACCTGACCGTCGGCTGAAGTCTTCAGGCTAAGCCGGATGCGGGTTACAGTGGCAGCAAGGATTGAGCAGTTGATCGTTCCTGATCCGCCGACCGCACGGCAGTATTTCAGACTCTCCCACCCGGTGCCGTCGACTGCCTGGCTTACGGCTATGTCCATTCCCTCCACAGAACTTGTGGTCGATTTGAAGCTGAGGCGAATGCTCTGAAGTCGAATTGGGGACTCAAGGACAACGACGAAGGCAATCTGATGATTTTTCGGGACGACATTCCATCCTTGCCCGCCGGGCGCGAACATCGCGGCAGGAGTTGAACTGGCATCAGGCGTCGACCCCGTCGTCAGTATTATGGGCGGAAAGGTCCGGTTGGTTTGGTTTATAGCCTGCTGAGGTTTGGCACGCGAAGAATCAATCAGTTGCCGAATCACATCCGCTCTTACGGCGAACGCCTCGTTCCGTTCATCATCTACCTTCACCACCATGCCCAGTGGACCATCCTCGTCTACGATGACGCTGCCGCTCCAACCCTTTATGACGCGATCTTTCGCGACGGTCGGTTGCACTGTGAACATAGAACCTTTATCAGAGTCGATACTGGCGGCACGTGCCCGAACAGGGACTCTCACCACCTCATCCGGGCCCGTGGTTTCCAGGATGGCGCCGCTCATAGTGGCGACACGCCGCGCCATGCCTATCACCGAAAGGCGACCAGTTCCGCACGTTTGGGGATCGCTCGCGCCATCGACCGTGAGCACTGCAACGTCCAGTTGATCCGATACCGCCTCAGGCACTACATCGCTAAACGTCCGTCCCCACTCATCGAGGATCTGTATTGTCGAAGCGAGACGACCGTCGATCAGTTTGATGACGTGGGCGGGGGTAGCGACTTTACACGTGGAATCGACATCAAGAAACATCCAGCCCTGGCCGTAGGAAGCGCCGTTGGCAACAACGCGAACGATTCCTGCATGCGCGATCGTGGCGTAAACGAACCACATCGGCAACAATGCGCGCAGAGACTTCATGCGGTTCGAGGGCGCTCCTTTGATAGCCTGAGCTTCACTAGAACCCGGGAGCACGCCTTCCGAATCGTCCTCCGGGGATGCCGGGAGCGCGCCCTTCGAGTCCTTTTCTGGAGCTCAAACCACCAACTGATTAGAGCACCAGAACCCGCCATAACCCCCAGCAACTTGTAGAGGTTGATCAGATGTGGATCATTGAAAATCTGGGTGAGTACGGTCGCCTCAATCACATCGGGACGGTGACGGTTGGGACGGTAGAGAGCGAGCCTCGGAACGTTTGTTGCGACTGCAACGGTCAGCGCTGGCTTCTCATCATCGACGTAGACGGTTCCCCACCAGTTCACCTCCTGCGTCGGATCGCCAGTGGTGCTGTCTGACTCTGTTGGGCTCGAAGGCGCCGAATACGCCTCAACACGCGAGCCTACAGTCAGATCTATTTCAGTCACGGGGTAAAGAGTGGGAGGCACGATCCAAAGGGGGACCGTGTTGGCGGAAAGCGTCAATTTTCCGGAGAGCAACAGTTGAGGTACTAAAGTTGGTCCTTGGGCGCCGGTAAACTCAGCGCCAATGCTGGCAAGCCCCCATATCGGTAGGGGCGCGGGAAGTCTTTGGCGCAGATCTACTGGGGCCCCATTGGAAGATGAAACCCCGCTTCGATCGCACTCTTCCTCAGCTTCCAGGTACGTGCGCCCGGTCAGGTTCATATCTTTGTCGTCGTGCGACGGTGCAAAAACACCGGTGATAACGTTCTGATTGACCGCGCGAGCTGGTGGCAACAATTCGATTGAAAGAGGGCCATAACCAACGCGTCCGTAAACGACCTTCGTGCGCAAAGCTGGTGTTATCAGTCCCTCCACGCACGTGCCGTTCAGACTATTCCTGGAATTGCCGCTTGTGGAGGTTCCAATCCGCATCGCGCGGACGTGGAAGGCCGCGAGCCGGGGCTGAGTAACGTCGAATGCGACACGCTCTGATGTAGCCGAAATCTGAGATAGCGTCTGAACGACACCAGCGAAGTAGTAATTGAGCAACCAGAAACCGACGCTCAAGGCAACTGCCAGCCCAACAAATGTCCAGATGTAATGCCAACGCTTCGGCTCGCTGGGTTGCTCTGCTACTGAACTCTCGATCGGATCCGCTGATTTTTCCGTCGTTCGGGAGGTGGTCATATCCCCGGCGATCCCTGTTTCATTCTTGCCGTAAAGACACCTTGAACACGAAGTCCCGGGACGTGAATCTTTCCTGCACCTGAACAGTTAAGTCGTAGTCTTCCGGTGCAGGCGTATTGAACGTGCAGGCAGACGAAAAAGAGATTTTGACGGCGTCATTCGGCCCGTCGACACATTTGCCCTCGATGGTCCCGGCAGCGCCCTTTCTCCGCAACGAGACCTTCAGACGTTGCGCGTCAGCATTCACGTATGCAACGAGTAGCCCGTCGGTTTCTTTGTTGATCATCCTAGCGGGAACAAGGAAACCTCGTTCGGCCGAGTTGCAGTCATCGACCAGGCGAATCGAGACAGCCATTTCGCTAAGAGAGTAACGGTGAAGCTGCGTCCGATAGTTCGTATCGGCAGCGAAAACTTCCGGACCTTGGCTATCTGGAAGCTGATATAGGTTCTGGGCGAAATAGCGCCCGTCCTGGCTTGAGACCTCCACACAGGCCTTTCGGTTCTGAAGGGCTGGTGATAGAAAGACGCCCACTTCCTTGGCGTTAAACTTCGCCTCGGCTTTCGGTAGAGAACTCTCCTTCGCGGGCATCCACGCTAAACCGACGAGCAAGTTGCCGGAGACACTTGGATCTTGAACGAAGGTCTCAACGTATTGAGATTGCGGGTTCACCCGGTGAATAACTTGAGCGCGAAGGGCCGGCACCGAACATGCAAAGAGGACGCTCGCGAGTTTTGCCCGCAAGGCGACGGTAGATGTCGTCACGCAACAAGTCTACGCCCAGATGGTGTGTTTCGGTCTCAAATAATTAATTGACTTCAAATTGCGCAAAGGAAGAGTGCGTGACTCCCGTGCGGCGGCTTCGCAGCGCCAACACGAAGGATGAAAAAGAGGTTGGCGAGGGCGCGAGGTAATCGTGAACGCCAGCAAATCTAAGTGGCTGATTCTGCTGCAGTACTGTCCGAATCGCTTCAAAGCAGCGGGATAGATATTGATTAGGTCGCTAGAAACAGCGCTGGCAAGTTTCAATCCACTTGTCCGTCTCGTTGGCATCCCAGAGATTGAAGCCTTTGAAGGACGTCCAAGTACCGGTATTGTCTACCGGCAGCAGGGGGATTTGGGAGTGGATGAATTCTCTGTGGAGGCGTTGAGTCGGTTCAGGCCTAAGTTTGAGTTTTGTGACTTCAGAAGATGGGTGCGGAGATGGAAAGTCTCGGGATCATAATTGAGTGGCCGCTGGCATCGCAACTGAGAGACCCTTTTAGCACCATGTCGGCGGTTGGCTTGAAATCGAAGCTGCAGGGTGGTGAGCCGAGGACTATACTCGAGAGTCGGAAGGTTCCGGCCACTCGGTCACCTGAAACGGCGAACGCGCCGGGATTGGTCTGGGATCTAGAATCTGTGATTACGCCTGTAGTTTTTGTCATGTCGTATTTGCTGAAATCGAGGGAGATACGAAAGCCGAAGCCAGCAAACACCGCTAAGTAAGGATGTTGCTTTAGGAGCGCGTTCATCTTGTCGTCGTCCGCTTGCGCGTCATCGTACTGGCGTTGGGCTTGTGCTGGAAGCTCGATATCGAAGGTGAGTTCGTGCAGACTTGCGATGTAAGCGCGCAAGCCCAATGCGCGCATGTTCGGATCATCACTGTGAAAGACGATGCGCAAAGCGACCTGAAGTCTGGTGGCGTCTCCGGATTTTACGATCTCTTCCATGTTTGCGAGTCGGGCGTTTGGGTCCGGATCGGAGAGCAGTTCTTGTACCTTGGCGAGTTCCTCTTGTCTGGCCTGCGCGGACTTTGGCGGTGGCCGCTTGGCGGGGGTTTGCGCGAGAAAGCTGCACGGGCAGAAGATGGCCAAGGCCCAGGTTAGTAAGATTCGTCGGTTTTCCTTCAAAGGCGGAAAAGTCATTCATAGATTGTGAGGCAGTTCCCGCTAGAAAGCTAGGGGAAAACGGAGATGAGCAAAAAGGGACCAACCGCAAGCCACTGCTTCGGCGCGACGCCGCGCCAAGAAGATTAGGTCCGAAAAACGCCGCTGGCGAGCTCAATCCACCTTTCCCGCCTTTCAAAACGTGGCTATTTTCCCGAGGCGTCTGCTGTTCTACAGGAAGAGAGGATCGGGTCAGCTGACTACCGAAGCGAAGGTTATGCCCATTCTTAGCTGTAGTCGCAATCGTAGTGGGCAGAAGCCTCCGCGTTCCTCATGCTTCCACACAGAACCGCACGGAGCCCGCAACAGCTTGAAACGTAAGAACTTGATTCGAAGTCATTTAGCGGAAGCGCTTATAGCTGCCTTGGGCACAGTGGATCCCATCTTTGTTTTCAGCTATTTAGAATAGATCACCTGTCATTTGACAGGTGACCTCTCTTGATTTGCTTACGGGACGGACACTCGGAAGCCTAGTTTGGTGAACAGTGAGGAATTGACAGTTACAATTTCGACTACATTTCTCGCCGCGG
>Ga0210385_10001529_pt1 | contig 14310 bp, 15 predicted proteins | sample IncBWH26OmetaG_FD_160107 | JGI IMG/M metagenome (GOLD analysis project Ga0210385, IMG submission 160107) | Forest soil microbial communities from Barre Woods Harvard Forest LTER site, Petersham, Massachusetts, United States - Inc-BW-H-26-O ...
CGTTGTGGTTGCAGACCAACAGCAAGTAGCGGCCCGGGCTCTCGGTGGGGTCGCTCGCCGTCATGGTGTGCCCGATCTTATTACATTGACATCTGCCACTTCAATAGGTATATGTAGATTGATGAGCGTCGATTTGCCTGTCCTCGAGCTGACCCCCAAGACCAAGCGCCCGGCCGGCGAGCGCTGCTGCGAGCCTGTCGTCTACCCCGACGTGCAGCGCGAGCAGGCGCTGCGCATGGCCGAGGTGGCCAAAGCGCTTGGCGACCCGATCCGCCTGCAGCTGGTGGACGTGCTGCGCAAGCACGCCGGCAAGGTTTGCGTCTGCGAGCTGGTGCCCCTGTTCGACATCGCCCAGCCCACGCTCTCCCATCACCTCAAGAAGCTGCGCGACGCTGGGATCGTAGACTCCGAGCGCCAGGGCCTGTGGGCCTACTACTACGTGATCCCCGACGCGCTCGAGGAGCTATCCGCATGGCTGAGCTGAGCGCTACGGACATGAACGAGTAGGCGCTGCACCGTGAACCTTCAACCAGAAAGATCACAAGCATGAGCGGTGCGGAGATCGGGCTGGCCGTCTCCGTCTTCCTCGCCTGCACCGTCGAGGCGGTCGAGGCGCTGACGATCGTGCTCGCCGTCGGCACGACGCGCAACTGGTCCTCGGCGTTGAGTGGCGTCGGCGCGGCGACGCTCACGCTGGCCGCGATCGTGGCGGCTCTTGGGCCAGCGCTTACTGCGCTGCCGATCGGCGTCTTGAGGGTGGTCGTTGGCGGCCTGCTATTGATCTTCGGCCTGCAGTGGCTGCGCAAGGCGATCCTGCGCTCGGCGGGCCTGAAGGCCAAGCACGACGAGCTCGAGATATTCCGCGAGGAGGCCGAAGCAGCCCGCGCGCTTGGCGGTAAGCCGGCCGGCTTCGACGGCTACGCCTTCACGATCTCCTTCAAGGGGGTGCTGCTCGAGGGCCTGGAGGTGGCGTTCATCGTGTTGACGTTCGGCGCCAATCAGAAACGCGTCCCACTGGCTGTCTTGGCTGCAGCTGCCGCCGTGCTCGTGGTGATAGCTGCCGGTGTGGCGGCACGTGCGCCTTTGGCCAGAATCCCTGAGAACACGATGAAGTTCGCCGTCGGCGTGATGCTCAGCTCCTTCGGCATGTTCTGGGGCGCCGAGGGCGCGGGGGCGAATTGGCCCGGCGGCGACGCCGCGCTGCTGGTGCTGATCCCGGGTGTGCTGTTTGTGGCGAATGCGATCGTGTGGACGTTGCGTCGGAAGGTGCCGCTGGCGGCTGTCGAGCAGTCGGTGTCGGTGAGGCCGGCGAGTTGACAGTGGTGAGGGTATGAACCGCGTGCAGGCTTTCTTTTTGGGCGTATGGGACTTCATCGTTGGGGATGACTGGCGCACGGCATTGGGTGTCGTGCTCGCGCTGGGGCTCACCGCGCTGGTGGCGGAAACCTCGGTTGCGGCGTGGTGGATCATGCCGTTGGCAGTGCTCGTGCTACTGGCGCTCTCGATCAGGCGCGCGGCGAAGGGCGCCACACGCAGCGACTGAGCTCAAGACATTGCGGCAGACGCCAGCTGCTCATAGGTAACAGCTTCGCGTGTGCAGGCCGAGCGTTTTAGCACCCACTCGAGCGCAAGCATGTGGTTGGGATGCTCGAGGTCTGAGGGATGTAGATCCAGACGCAGCGTCGTGCCCGATATGAGCGCGCCGGCGCGTAGCAGCGCGGGGGAGAGCGCGCGTCGTAGGCGTCCAGTGCTGGATAGCGAGATCGGCGGTCCGAGCAAGGCGCGCTCGGCTTCGGCGGCGACGCTTGCGCCGCCGGAATGGTCACGGTAGGACCCCGCACTCGCGGGATGGGCGCGGTGCAGGCCGAGCAGCGCCGCCCACCAGTGAAAGCGCTCGCCGAGCGTGCGCTTGAGCGCGGGCGTATAGGCGTAGCCGGGTGCGACAAAGCCGCGCGGCTCGATCCCGGCGAGCTTCATCAAACGCCAGCCGGCGTCCACCGCTCGCCGCGTCTCGTTCGGATCGAGGCCGAGGAACTCGCTTTCACGATCGGCGCTCACCGTGCGCAGTGACCGGTAAGAGCCGCTCCCGCGTGCTCCTGAACGCAGGTGCTGGAAGCCGTGCTGGGCGATCGCGTCGCCGCCACGCTCGCGCTCGATCAACCAGGTCACCATCTCCGGCGAGCGCTCCGCGAGCGGGTGCAAGTCTCGCGCGGGAATCACAAGCAACGTAACGTGGTCGACGCCGTGATCGTCCAACCAGTCGCGGATCAGTGCGCAACGCTCGAACGTCGCCGGCTCGATGTCGTGCAGGGCCACGGCGATGGTGCGGCGCGGCGTGCTCATCGGAGAGCCTTTGGCTGTTGGCTGTGGCGGCTCATGCGACCAGGCGATCGCCGTCGAGCGCTTGCGTGTGGCCGTCGAGCGCACGCCGATAGCCGGCTGACAGACGCTCGAGCGCCCGCTCCCAGGTGCGCTCGCGCACGGCTGCCAGAGCTGCGCTTGCCAAGCGCTCGCGCAACAGCGGCGAGCCGGCCAGATCCACCAGCGCGCTCGCCAATTGCGCGCTGTCGGCGTCGCGCAGCAGGCCGGTGACACGGTCCTCGACCAGCTCCAATGGGCCGCCTGCGGCGACCGCGAGCACCGGCAAACCGGATGCCTGCGCCTCGAGGATCACCTGGCCGAACGTGTCGGTGGCGCTGGGGAAGAAGAAGACGTCCGCCGAGGCATATGCGCGCGCCAGCTCCTCGCCGTGCAGCCAGCCGAGGAAGGTCGCGTGCTTCCCCACGCGTTCGCGCAGGCGTTCCTGCTCTGGTCCACCGCCGGCAAGTACGAGGTGCAGGCGCGGGTCCTGTTCACGCGCGCCCAGGAACGCCTCGGCAAGTAGCTCCGCGCCCTTCTCACGGGTGATTCTGCCCGCATAGAGCACGTTGATCCGTGGGCACTCGCCTCGGGACAGGGGTGGATCGGTGACTCGGGCTTGTGCCTGCGAATGCTCCGGGCACGCCATCCCCTCCATCCAACTCTCGCGCAGATCGTCGCTACGCAATGAGGGATCGAAACGCGAGGTATCGACGCCGCGATCCCAGCGCACTATCTTCTCCGCGCTCATGCCGATCGAGGCGAGCGCAACGTCTGAGGCGGGGCTGGGGGAGAGCACGAGATCGCAGGCGTTGTAGAAGGCGCCGACGGCCATCTGCATCGCCTCCGCCAGGTGCTGTTGTCCGGAGCGCAGTTGCGCGTAGGCGGTCAACTCGGTGTGGTAGCTGCCGATCAGCGGCAGGCCGAGCGCGCGTCCGAGCAGCGCCCCGGCGACACCGGTCGGACCGGGCGAGCAGACGTGAATCGCGTCGAACCCTCCGTCGGCCAGCGTCTGCGCGGCCGCCGAGAGGCTTGGCACGCCGATGCGCAGACCCGGATAGAAGGGAACGTCGAACTCCGCGACCGCCGAGAGGCGCCGGTCGACTTCGGGGTCGGTTGCGACGACCTCGATCTCAAAGCCGGGCACGCCGCGCTGGCGGATCTCCTCGATCGTGTGGCTGACCCCGTGGGTCGAGCCGATCCCGTCGGCGAGGATCGCAATGCGCGGCGGCTCGCCGTCGGCGCTTACCCCGGTGCGCGCGAGCTTGGCCTGCTCGTTTGCCAGGAAAGCGGTGGCGGGTGCGTAGGGAATCGCGGCGATGCAGCTCTCGAACAGCCCGCCTGCGATGGCGGCTGTTGTGTTGGGATTGGTCGTGCCGTCTCCTGTTACGCGGCTGCTGCCACGGCCGGTCGCGCTCTCGCCCACAATCGCCTCGATGGCGCGCCCTACCGCATCCGCCAGCTTGCGCTCGTGCATCCGACAGGCGCGGCGATAGAGGTCTGAGTGGCTGAAGTCGTCCTCCTGCATGTATGCGATCAGCCCACGCTCGTCCAGGTGGTCGAGGCCGACGGCGGCGAGCCAGGCACGCAATAGACAGCGTGCGTCGGCAGGAGCCACGTCGGCGCCGGTGGCGCCTTCGCGGGCGTCGCCCTCGCTCAGCAGCCGCTGCACCATCGTCATCACTCGTTGCGGGTCCGGGGTGGCGGGTAGGCCGTCGCTCGTGTCGTGCCCGAGCGAGCGTGCCGCCAAAGCGATCGCCGCGTGCGCCCACTTGGCGGCGCTGCCCTGTTTGCCGTGTGCGGCGACGTGCCCGGCGCGCATGTGCGCGAGGAACTCGGCCGGCGAGGACGCCTCTGGCGCCTCGGTCCAGGTGCGCCCGATGTCAATCCCGGCGTGATCGTCGCTGCCGCCGATGCCGGTGCCGTCGAGCGTGGCCACGTACATGGCCGCCGGCCGGTTGAGCTCGCGGGCGCGAGCGCCGTTGCGCGTCTCCCAGATGTCGAACAGCTCGGCCAGTCGGCGACGGTGGCGCGCTGTCAGCGGGGCTCCAACCGCGTAGTAGGGATGGGCAAGCGCACACGCGATCTCCCGGTCGTAGAGGTACATAGCGCACAGCTCGACATCGCCACTGTTGGTTTGCAGCCACTCGTGGTCAGCGGCGGTGATTCCGTAACAGAGCACATGCACGGCTTGCGGCTCGCCGCGGAACCAGGCGGTCAGCTCCTCGGAGACGAACACATCGGGACGGTCGGCGATCTCGAGCACGCCGTCGATCGTGTCGTGGTCGGTGATCGTCACGAAGTCCATCCCGCGCCGCTTGGCAAGCTCGTAGACCTCTTCGGGAGGCGTGGCACACTCCGGTAGACCAAGCGCGCGTTGTACGCCGAGCTTTGACACCTGTGAAGCGGTGGAGTGACAGTGCATGTCTACTCGCGTGCTCATACCCAACAGGTTCTCCCTGCAAATGGCCAACTTTGTGACCAGACAGAGTCTATTGTGTGAAAGAGGCGTGAAGGCGATTGGCTTTGAGCAGCTTTGACTTGCTGTCGTCGAGGCGCGCTCTCGCCGAAGACCGTATCCGCGCGCTGGCGGCACGAGGTCGAGAATCGACCCGCTGTTGGTCGTCCCGGCCGTCGTCACTCTCCCATATGCTCTCGCCGCAATGGCGCTTCTCCTCGCGGCCCCGCTCGCCTCGGCGATCAGCTACTTCCAGGCGATCGTCCTGGGCGTTCTGCAGGGCGTGACCGAGCTGTTCCCGATCTCCAGCCTCGGCCACACCGTGCTGTTTCCGACGCTGTTCGGCTGGAACAAGCTGGTCGACGCGCAGTCCGAATCGGAGTCCTTTTGGCTTGCCTTCGTCGTGATGTTGCACGTCGGCAGCGCGATCGGGCTGCTCATCTATTACTGGAGCGACTGGGTGCAGATCGTCAAGGCCTTCTTTCGGACGCTCGGCAAGCGTCGCGCCGAGACGAGCACGGAGCGGCTGGCGTGGCTGATCATCGTCGCGAGCATCCCCGCCGGCGCCTTCGGCCTGGTCTTTGAGCACCAACTGCGCACGCTTACCGCCAAGCCCGAAATCGCGGCGATTCTGTTGATGGTCAACGGCCTGATCCTGTTCGCCGCCGAGCGCTTCCGGCGTCGCACCGCGGTGCGAGAACTGGCGGCTCGAGAAGGGTTGAACCCCGAGGGTGGGCGCGAGCTAGACACGCTCGAGTATCGCGAGGCGCTCGTCGTCGGGGTGGCGCAGTCGACCGCGCTATTCGCCGGCATCAGTCGCGACGGCGTCACGATGGGGGCGGGTCTCGCGCGTGGCCTGGACCACAGCGACTCCGCACGCTTCGCCTTCCTGCTCGCAACGCCGATCATCCTCGCCGCCGGTCTCGTCAAGCTGCCCGACCTGCTCGGCCATCTCGGCAACGGCATCCGCGGGCAGGCGGTCGTCGGCTGCATCTCCGCCGCCATCACGGCAGTCTTCACGGTAGCTTTTCTCGTCCGCTGGTTCAAGACCAGGACGCTGATCCCGTTTGCGATCTACTGCCTGGTGTTCGGCGGAGCGATGGTCATCTATACGCTGGCTTGAGCGCCCCTGGAGCGGGTAGTCGCCGCGTGCACCATCATTGATGCTCGATGCCCACTCCGCGAACCCCAGCGAAGATGTTCGAGACGCGCAGCCAGGCTTGGGACGAAGCCGGGCTGCTGCCGCAGGTGAGTCCAGGCGCGGTCAGGCGCGCGCGCTGGGAGGCCTTGCTGCTCGTGCCGGTCTTCATCGGCGTGGTCGTGCTCTACGAAAACCGCCGCGCCCTGCTGGGGTTGACCGCGAAAGGCCACGGGCAGTTGCGATGGCTCGAAACGCCGGTGGATTTCGTGACCGTGATCGTCCTCGTGATACTCGGCTGGGCGATCGCGCGCGACGTAGGACGCGCGTTCGGCCCGGCGCTGTTCCGGCGCATGGACCCGGCTTCGGCCGGCACCGTTGGCTTCGTGATCCGACTCGCCACGGTCGCGCTCGCAGTGATCGTCGCCCTCGGCATCATCGGCATCGAACCGCGCACGCTCGCACTGGGCGGCGCCTTCACAGCGGTGATCCTCGGGCTGGCCGCCCAGCAGACGCTCGGCAACATGTTCGCCGGCACAGTGCTGCTGAGCGCAAGGCCGTTTCGCGTCGGCGACAGCGTGCGTCTGCAAGGGGGTCCCTTGGCAGGTCAGATCGATGGCACGGTCAGCACGCTCGGCCTGCTCTACACGACCTTTGCGACAGGCGAGGGCCCGATCATGGTTCCCAATAGCGTGGTGCTGAGCGTCGCGGTGCTGGCCAGGGGCCGCAGTCACTCCGGCGAGGACGGTTCGTAGTCGTCCAGAAGCTGCATGCCCCGCGCGCGCGGGGGGCATCTAACTTTTTCAAACGTCACGGCCGGCTTCGTGCGGCGCCGACACCCGGTAGCGCAGAAACAGATAGGAGTCGTGCTCCAGCGCGCCCGCCAGCTCGAGCGCGAGCGGCGGATCGAACTCGGGGCCGCTCAGGATTCGCAGCGTCTCGCTGGTCGCGTCCCCGCCCGCCAGCTTGGGCGATAGGGTCAGAAACAGCTCGTCGACGAGCCCGTACGCCAGCAGCTGGGCGTTCAGGTGGGGCCCGCCCTCGCACAGCAATGTGCGCACGCCCAGGCGTTCATACAGCTCGGCCATAGCGCCCGGCAGGTCGAGCAGCCCGTCGCGCGCGCTGCGCACATAGGAGATCTCGGCGCGACAGTCCTGCGACAGGCTGGCTTGGGAGGAGGTCAGGATCGCCACGCGCCCCCCGACTTCTGAGAGCAGAGGGATCCCACTGTCCAGGGCAAGGCGCCCGGAAACGATGCACGCCAAGGGCTGCTCGGTGAGCCCGCGATCTCGCCGTATCTGTCGCCCGCGGTCGTCGCGGATCAGCTGCCCATAGCGCTCTGCCCGAATTGTGCCGGCGCCCGCCATGACCGCGTCCACGGCCGTACGCAGGCCGTACAGCAGCGCTTTGTCGGCGCGCCCGCCCAGCGGCCCAGAGCGCCCGCCGAGGGTCGCCCGGCCGTCGGCAGTGGCGATCATGTTGAGCAGTAGATAGGGACGCCGACGCGTCTCATGCTCGGTCGCGGCGATCAGCTGGAGTTCGTTCACGACCTGCTCGATCGTGGCCGGACTGCCCGCCGGGAGAAGGCGTTTGAGCGTCAGCGCGCCCTCGCTCGGTTGCTGCTCCGGATTGCTAGGCATATACCACTTGCTAACACATCAGGAGATCTACGTGCTACCGTCGTGCGGTCTGGCCGGCCAGAAAGACCGGCGAAAAGCAGTGCAAGCGCTCGCAGGTCGAAGCTCTAGCAGCATCCTCCGCGTAGCAGCACGCACATATCGTGGAGGAAGTCACATGCCTACCGGCACAGTGAAGTGGTTCAGCGACGACAAGGGTTTCGGCTTCATCACACCCGATGATGGCGACAAGGACCTTTTCGTTCACCACACAGGAATCAACGGCGAAGGCTATCGCTCGCTCCAGGAGGGCACGAAGGTGTCCTACGACGCGGAGCAGGGCGACAAGGGCCCGAAGGCCGTAAACGTCACGACCATCTAGAGCTGCTGACAGATTTGAGGGCTGATCCCGTCAGGGACCCGCGTCCATGACGGGATACGCCCAGAGCAGTAGCGAGCATGTCTTCGGGGCCCTGCGGGGCCCCGCCGACGTTGTGGAGCGCGAGGCGCGACGCCGACGTGTCGAGATGGCGGTTGGGGCAGGCGTCCTGATCGCGATCCTGGCGGGCTGCCTGCTAGTAGTGGTGGCAGCGGCCGACCGCCCCAGCTTTCTAGCGGCCACAACCACGGGTCACTACTTCCCGCACTGGATGGCGGGCCCGCTCGGTGGCTTGTGGCCGTCGCTGACACGCAGCACCACGGGCTTGAGATGGCTGTTCACAGCCCCGATCGTGCTGATGTTCGTGAGCTACTTGATCGGCCTGCGCTACGTGCCGCTGCTGCGCGCGCGCTGGGTGATCGCGGCGATCGTGGCAGCACACGTGATCATGTTCCTATCGCCGCCGCTGGCGCTCACCGACATCTTCAACTACATCAACTACGGGCGCATGGAGGTTGTCCACAACCTCAACCCGTACACGACGATCCCGGTGCTCGAGCCGCACAACGACCCGAGCTACGCCCCGAGCAACTGGCATCAACTGCTGAGCCCGTATGGGCCGTTGTTCACGCTGATCACTTTCATAGTCGTGCCGCTGGGCGTGGCGATGTCGTTCTGGCTTTTGAAGGGGCTGCTGATGCTCACGAGCTTGGGCATAGTGTTTCTGGTGTGGCGCTCCGCCCGCCTGGTCGGACGCGACCCTGTGGCGGCGATCGTGTTCGTCGGCCTGAATCCGGTCGTGCTCATCTGGGGCCTCGGCGGCGACCACAACGATTTCCTGATGATGTTCTGTGTGGTGCTCGGCTTCTACCTGCTGCTGCGCGCGGGCTGTATGCCGGGGGCAGTCGCGCGCGGCAGCGTGGCACGAGAGCTTGGCTCGAACGGCGCTCAAGCCGACGGCGCAGAAGCAGGGGTTACGCTCGGTGACATTGGGACAGGCGCCTCCGGGCACGATGACCCAAGCGTCGAAGTGGTTGAAGCACCACTGTGGTCCCCGGCTCTGCTAGGCGCCGGAGCGGCATTCGTCGCGGCCGTGGCGATCAAGGCGTCGGCCGGCATCCTGCTGCCAGTCGTGCTTGCCGCACTGCTGCATCGCCGCCGCGATCTGCTGCAGGTTGCGGTGGGGATGGCGTTGGGCGCTGTCGTCTTCGGTGTGGCCAGCGTGATCGCATTCGGACCCCACTTCCCCGATCTCGCAACCCAGGGACGCCTGGTGACGATGACGAGCATCCCCAACCTGTTCGGGCTGGCGCTTGGCGCCGGCGGAGAGACCACCACGATGCGGGTGCTGCTGAGCGGCGTTCTGATCGTGGCTGTGGCCGCCTGCTCGCTGCTTGCCTATCGCCGGCGCGAGTCGCTCACCGCCGCCGGCTGGGCGTCGATCGCGCTGCTCGTCACGCTCAGCTGGGTACTGCCTTGGTACGTGCTGTGGATACTGCCGCTCGCCGCTCTGTCGAGCTCGCGGCGCTTGCGCGTCGCCGCCGTGTTGATGGGCGTCTACATGATCCTGGCGTGGGCTCCGCTGGGCGCAAACGTGTTCAACGCGATCGGTTTCCACCCGGAAAAGACGGCGCTCGGGCGCTTGCACCAGCGCTACGTCAAGGAACTCCTCTATTGAGGCCGGTCGTGAGCGAGGAGAGCCAACCATTGGAGCCAGACAGTGCAGCAGCGGCGATGGCGCACATACGCACGCCCCGCACCTCCGACGAGGAGTTGCTGTGCGCCGAGCACGCCATCACGCAGAACAGCTTCAGCGACGAGCAGCGACTCGATCGTATGCGAGCGGAGATGGCCGAGGGCTTCGCTGCGCTTGCGGGTGTGAGCCGCGGCGCCTCACTGTTCGGCTCGGCTCGCACCCCTGTTGGCCATCGTGACTACGAGCTCGCGCGCGAGACCGCCCTGGCACTCGGCTCGGCGGGCTTCGCGATCATCACCGGCGGCGGGCCAGGGATCATGCAGGCCGCCAATCAAGGCGCTCGCGAGGCGGCAGCCCAGTCGATCGGGTTGAACATCCATCTCCCTTACGAGCAGCAGTTCAACCCGTACGTTGATATCGCCCTGCGCTTTCATTACTTCTTCACGCGCAAGGTCATGTTCGTGCGGTATTCGAGCGCTTTCGTAGTCTCGCCGGGCGGCTACGGCACGATGGACGAGCTGTTCGAGGCGCTGACGCTGATCCAGACCGGCAAGATCCTGCACTTTCCGGTGGTCCTGCTTGGCAGGGACTACTGGAGTGGCCTGTTCGACTGGCTGCGCGAGACGATGCTTATCGAGGGCAAGATCTCTAGTGCCGACATCGATCTGCTGCAGATCGCCGACGACCCGCAGCATGCTGTGGCGATCGTCGAGCGGGCCGCGGCCCGTCAGGGTCGCGGCTGATCCTCAGGCTGCGCCGGGAGGGCCGCCGACGCGCTGCTCGCCGTCGGGCAGGCGCCCGTCGCGCCCGACGTAGCCGTCCTTGCCGCCCGCGCATAGGTAGGTGGCGTCGCCCTCACCGACGTTGCGGACCTTGCGCAGCGTCGCGGCGTCGACGCGCGCCGAGCCACCCTCTCCGAGCCGATGTGTGCTGCCGTCGCCGAACTCCATCTCGATCGTGCCGCGGTGCACGAAGTAGAGCTCCTCCTGGACGTCGTGGTAGTGGCTTCCGGTCGCGTAGCCCGCCGGCATCGTGATCACGTTGACGCCGAACGCTGTTACGCCCAGCCCCTTGCGCATCTTGCGAAAGCCGTAGCCCTCGCCTAGCGCGTCGAGGTCCTCTGCGACGGCGTAGCCCTCACCCACGGTCACCTTGGGGTACTCGGATGCCTCCATGTCGATCTCCTTTAGCTGGTCGTCAGTGGTCTGCCACGACGCCGCCCTCGGGAGAGAGCGGCCTATCCTCACTTGCCCAACGCACAAGCCCGCCGCGCATCGACAGGGCCTGCGCGCCGCTGGCCCGAAACGCCTGGGCGGCCATGTCGGAGCGCGCACCGACGCGACAGTAGAACACGACGGGACGCTCACGCTCGATCTCCGTTGCCCTGGACGGGAGCTCTACCAGCGGAATGTGGCGAGAGCCCTCGATGTAACCCGCCTCACGCTCGTAGGGCTCGCGCACGTCGACGACCTGCAGGTCGGGCTCGGCGCTCATCCACTCGACAAGCTGCTCGGGGTCGATGTCCGTCTGCTTGGAGTCCACCGGGGCACCCATTCGGGGGAGGGTAGCGGCCTCGCGCTCGCACGGCGAAATGGCGCGTCGCCGATCACGGGCCATGACGCGTCGCCCGCGCAGGGCCATTAGCATCAAGACAATGCATGTGACTCTCAACGACACCTACACCATCCCGCAGGAGCATCTCGACTTCTGCGCCACGATCAAACAGATTGCTCAAGAGAAGATCGCGCCGCGCTCGGCGGAGATCGACGAACAGGCCGAGTATCCGTGGGATATCCGCAAGGTGCTCGCCGAGCAGGACATCCTCGGGCTGCCCTTCCCGATCGAGTACGGCGGCACCGGCACCGGCACTCTGATGCTCAACATGGGAGTCGAGGAGATCGCCAAGGTCGACGCGGCGTGTGCGCTGATCCTGATGGTGCAGGAGCTCGGCACTCTGCCGATCCAGCTGTTTGGCTCGGACGAGCTGAAGGCGCGCTTCCTGCCCAAGTGCGCCAGTGGCGAGTGGTCGCCGGCGTTCGCGCTGTCCGAGCCGGAAGCGGGGTCCGACCCGGCGGGGATGCAGACGACCGCTGTGCTCGACGGCGACGAATGGGTCATCAACGGCACCAAGAACTGGATATCGAACCTCGGCGTGGCCGACTTCTACATCACCTTTGCCGTCACCGACCGCGAGAGCAAACGCATCACGGCGTTCGTCGTCGAGGCCGACCGTCCTGGCTTCAGCGTCGGCAAGCTCGAGCACAAGCTCGGCATCCGCGCTTCGCCCACAGGTCAGCCGATCTACGAGGATGTGAGGGTGCCGGCAGAGAACGTGATCGGCGAGGTAGGTCGGGGCCTGCGAGTGGCGCTTAGCACTCTGGAGCGCACACGTCTGGGCGCCGCGGCTCAAGCCGTCGGCATCGCCCAGGGAGCTACCGACTATGCCGTGGCCTACGCGCGCGAGCGCAAGCAGTTCGGCAAAGCGATCAACGAGTTTCAGGGCATCCAGTTCAAGCTGGCCGACATGGAAACGAGAACTGCCGCAGCGCGCGAGCTGCTCTACAAGGCATGCGCGATGGCCGATCAGGGCCATCCCCAACGCGCAAAGTACTCCTCGATGGCCAAGGTGTTCTGCTCGGATACGGCGATGGCGGTGACAGTCGAGGCGGTTCAGGTCCTGGGCGGCTACGGTTATGTCAAGGAGTATCCGGTCGAGCGCATGATGCGAGACGCCAAGATCACCCAGATCTACGAGGGCACCAACGAGATTCAGAGGCTCGTGATCGCTCGCGCGCTCAAGTAGTCGCTGCACAGATCGACTCCTATCGCTGGGAGCCACCGGGCAGGCGCAAATGTCCGGACTCCGCTATGGCCCGCCCGGCCGTAGGTGGTTGCTCGTGCCCAGCGTGGCGTTGGGCGCCCCGTGCGAGCCCGGGGCGCCCCTTTCGCCGTGTGCTTTACTTATCGCCCACTAGCTGGCTGAGCCTTCCTGGTTCTGCCAGTTGCCCTGCTCGGTGCCGTTGTTGTTCTGCGCCGAGGAGTGCGTGGACGCTTCGTTTGACTGGTCGACTCCACCACCGCGACCATCTTTGTCGCTGTGGCTTGCGCAGCCGCCGTCACCGCCTTTGGAGTCTTTGCCACCCTTGGAGTAGGGCGCGTTGACATTTTCCTGCTGGTTAGTGGCCGTGCTTTCGGCCGTTTGATTTGTGGTGTTGCTGTTGTCGCCAGTCTGAGACTGGTCGACTTCCTGGCCGCCTTTCGAGCTGCCGTGGTGGCGGCCATGATCGCCTTTGCCACCCGCGGAGCCTTCCTGGTTTTGCCAGTTGCCCTGTTCGGTGGTGTTGTTGTTCTGCGCGGAGGAGCTGGTGTCGCCTCCGTTTGACTGGCTTACTTTGCCACCGTTCGCGCCTTTGCTGTGGCTCGATTCAGGGGCGTTTACATTGCTCTGTTCGTTGGAAGCAGAGCTTGTGGCGGTCTGGTTGGTTTCGTTGCTGTTGCCGGCCGTCTGCGTCTGATCGACCTGCGAGCCGGCACCACGATCACCGGAGTTACCACCGGGGCCGCCAGGCCCATCTGAGCCGCCGCCGGAACCGTCCTTGGACGGGCAGGGCTTGTGGCTATGTTTGCCTTTGTCTCCGCCAGAGCCTTTGCCGCTAGCTGAGCCTTTCTGGTTCTGGTGGTTGCTTTGTTCGGTGCTGTTGTTGTTCTGCGCCGAGGAGCTCGTGTTGCCTTTGTTCGACTGGTTCACGTTCCCGTTGTTCGAGTTCTCGCTGAGAATCGATATGGGAGCGTTGATGTTGGTCTGCTTGTTCGTTGCCGAGCTTTCGGCCGTTTGATTGGTGGTGTTGCTGTTTTCACCAGTCTGGCTCTGCTCGACCTTCGAGCCGCCTTTGTCGCCGCCCGAACCGCCGGCGGAGCCTTGCTGGCTCTGCGAGTTGCCCTGTTCGGTGCCGTTGTTGTTCTGCGCCGAGGAGCTTGTGTTGGCGTTGTTCGATTGGTTGACGTTCCCATCGTTTGCGCCCCAGCTCAGGATCGAGACGGGAGCGTTCACGTTGGTCTGTTCGCTGGTGGCCGTGCTGTTGGCCGTCTGGTTGGTTTCGTTGCTGTTGGTGGCGGTCTGGGTTTGCTGCACGAGCCCACCCAGGAGACCGCCGCCACCCGCGAGCGCGGTGCTCGGGGCCGCTGCGAGCGCGAGCACGCTCACAGCCATCGCCAAACAATGGCGTTTCATTAGATACCGCTCCTTTCAAAGAGCTTGAATTGATTCCAAAGGGGCGCCGGATCGAGCGATCCAGCACCGAGTTGCGATCCGGGCTGAGCGGCTTAGCCCGGGCGCTCTGGAATCAGGACGAATGGCGCCGTACGCAACAGCTCGCTCGCAAGCCGCAGTCGGCGCATCGTCGCCAGGCCTCCCATCAGCAGGAGGCCCGCAAGGGTGAGGAAGATCGAGAAGGCTGAGCCCACAGCAGACGCCATCGCGCTCGAGGAGCCACCAGGAACGGGGCTGGGCACAGGCGATGCTGGAATGCCTGAGGCTGGTGGGGAACCCACGGGGCGCCGCCCGCCGTCCGCCTGTGCGGGCGCGAAGGCCGCGAACGGTTCTGTGGCGGTCCCAACCAGGATGAGTATGGTGGTCCCAACGTGGGTAAGCGGGGCGGGCAGGGA
>Ga0210385_10001530_pt1 | contig 14299 bp, 16 predicted proteins | sample IncBWH26OmetaG_FD_160107 | JGI IMG/M metagenome (GOLD analysis project Ga0210385, IMG submission 160107) | Forest soil microbial communities from Barre Woods Harvard Forest LTER site, Petersham, Massachusetts, United States - Inc-BW-H-26-O ...
GCTATCACAGGCCGGCCGCTCTTCTGGCCGCGGCCGCGGCCGCTGCGCGCTCGCCTAACATACTGAGCCGCCTCGCCATCCAGAGACCCGGAGCGCTCCACGCGGCGGTCGCGGTGCAGCGGTGCAGCGGTGCACTGGCGATGAGCAGCGCGAGGCTCGGCGCTGTGGGGTACACCTGCGCGCTCACACGCTGACATTCGCAGTGGCAGTCGGGCTTCGACGCCGATCACCAGCTCTGCGCCAACCGTCGCAGGGACATCCCGCAGCAATTCGACCTGAGGGTCGACGAGCCGCGTCCGCTCATCCACAGTCCCATCGGCGTCACGGCTAAAAAAGAACAACTTCAACCGCAACGGTTGCGCCTCACGCGCGCTGGCGCCCATGGGATCATCAGCGCGCTCTGTGCCGCCACCGCAGCTGCGCGGTCAACCCGCGGCAAGGGGTGCCGCCGCTTCAGAACCTGATGAGGACGGGTGGCGGAGAGGGTGGGATTCGAACCCACGAACACCCGTTGAGATGTTACTGGAATTCCAGTCCAGCGCCTTCGACCGCTCGGCCACCTCTCCGATCAATAACTTGCGACAGTTTTCTCGACCGGGTCGGGGCTCATGGCACACCCGCCCGATGCGGGGCGCGAATGATACGGCAGCCCTTCACACGACGCACGCGGCGTTCAAAGCTCAGGCCTGCGGTACCCGCGGCGCGGCCGGCACCTTGAACGGCGGCGGCTCATCGAGACAGGGATCCTTGGAGGCGCGCGCGGGCGGTGCCGGTTCATTGAGCGCTGGCAGACGCAGCGCGTTGGTGGTATCCGGCGTATCGAGTCCGGCCGGAATCTTCAGCGGCGCGACTGTCGCCGCCCGCATGTAGGGCTGCGGCTCATGACATTCGCGCTTATCGATGGCGCGCACCACGCGGCAGCCGCTCTGAGTCATGAGCAGCAGCGCAAGCACAGCAAATCCCCAGCCAAACCTCATTTCCTGGACACCTCGGAAAAAACGTCAAGCATTTTTCGCCGGCCGGGCGCCGGCGAACCCCCGTCAGAACACCCCGGCGGCATGCGCGGCGCTGCGCACCCGGGCCTGAAACTCCGCCGCGAGCGGCGTCAGTGGCAGGCGGATTCCCGGACCGATCAGACCCTGCTGCGCCAGCAGCCACTTGGCCGGGATCGGATTCGCCTCGACAAACAGTTCACGGTGCAGGTCGCTCAGATTCGCGTCCAGCTGCAGCGCCCGCGCGCTGTCACCGACCAGTGCCGCGGCCACCATCTCCGACATCGCCCGTGGCGCAACGTTCGCGGTGACGGAAATGACCCCGCGGGCACCGGCGGCGATCGCCGCGCGCGCGGTGGCATCGTCACCGCTCAGCACGATGAAGCCCGCCGGCGTCATCGCGACGAGCTCGCGCACGCGCGCCGCCTCCGGCACCGCCTCTTTCAGTCCCACGATACCGGCCAGCGCCGCAAGCCGTGCCACGGTGGCCGGCTGCATGTCCACCGCGGTGCGCGCCGGCACGTTATACAGCACGATCGGCTTGTGCGCCGCAGCCGCTGCCGCCGCGAAGTGCAGATACAGCCCCTGCTGCGTCGGCCGGTTGTAGGCCGGCGTCACCAACAGCAGCGCATCGATCGGCAGCTGCGACAGCCAGCTGACGCGCTCCACGGTGTGCGCAGTGCTGCTGCTGCCCGCACCGACGATCACCGGCAGACGCCCGCGCAACTGCGCGCACGCGCGCACCGTCAACTCGCGCAGCTCCTGATCGGCGAGCGTCGCCGACTCGCCGGTCGTGCCGCCGACGACGATGCCCTGCGTGCCGTTGGCGACGTGCCAGTCGAGCAGCCGCTCCCAGGCATCGAAGTCGAGCGTACCGTCGTTGCGCAGGGGGGTAACGATGGCAACCAGGCTGCCAGAAAACATAGGGCTTTCAGGGACTCGCGCGGAAACGCGCGATGTTACGAGTGGAGCTCACGCATACGCAAGCCCACGCACTGGCGGCCCTGCTCCGTGGTCGCAACCCGCCGGCCGTCCCGGTACACTGCGCCGGAACGACCGCCGGAAAACCCAAGCGCCACCTACAGATGAAGCAGCACCTGGCCGTTTCGGCGATCGGCAGCGACCGCACGGGGATGGTCCACGAGCTGACCCGCGTGATCAGCGAATCGGGCGGCAATATCAGCGAGAGCCGTATGGCGAGCCTCGGCAACGAGTTCGCGATGCTGCTGCTGGTCTCGGGCAACTGGCACGCGCTCGCCAAGCTGGAAACCGAGCTCAAGCGCCTCGCCGATACTTCCAGCCTCAGTATCCACCTGAAGCGCACCGAGCCGCGCACCGCGCGCGCCGACATGCTGCCGTACTCGATCGACGTGGTGTGCCTCGATCAGAGCGGCATCGTCTCCGGACTGGCAGGCTTCTTCGCGAGCCGCGGCATCGACATCGCCGAGGTCTCGACCCGCAGCTATCCGGCGGCGCACACCGGCGCGCCGATGTTTTCCGTGCAGATGATCGTCAACGTGCCGAGCCGCATTCACGTGGCCCAGCTGCGCGAGGAGTTCATGGAGTTCTGCGATTCGCTCAACCTCGATGCCATTCTCGAACCCGTCAAATCCTGAAACGAGATGCCCAAGATCAAGCCCGGCGACAAGGTACCCGACTTCTCCCTGCCCCGGACGGGCGGCGGCACCTGGCGCCTCAAGGATGCGGCCGGCAAAAAGCTGGTGATCTACTTCTACCCGCGCGACATGACCAGCGGCTGCACGCGCGAATCGCAGGAATTCCGCGATCTGGACAAGGCCTTCCGCAAGGCCGGCACGCAGATCGTCGGCGTGTCACGCGACTCGCTCGCCTCGCACGACAAGTTCGCCGCCAAGGAATCCCTGCCCTTCCCGCTGCTGGCCGACACGGAGGAGAAGGTCTGCAAATTGTTTGATGTCATCAAACAGAAAAGCCTGTACGGCAGAAAGTATCTGGGAATCGAGCGCAGCACCTTCCTGCTGGACGGCAGCGGTCGCCTGCAGGAGGAGTGGCGCAAGGTGAAGGTAGCCGGTCACGCGGAGGCAGTACTTGAAGCAGCGCAGCGTCTCTGAGCCAGGTCCGACGGCAGCTTCGGGCGAAGCACGCGAAGTGAAGGGCAGATCGCGCGCCGGGCGGCGCCTGTTCGTGCTCGACACCAACGTGCTGATGCACGACCCGACAGCGATCTTCCGTTTCGAGGAGCACGACGTGTACCTGCCGATGGTGGTACTCGAGGAGCTCGACGCTCACAAGAAGGGGCTGTCGGAAGCCTCGCGCAACGTGCGTCAGGTGAGCCGCTTTCTCGACGACATGATGCGCGATGCCACCAAGGAGCAGATCGATCGCGGCCTGCAGCTGCCGAGCGGCTATTCCGGCAACCATGGCAAGAAGCCCTCCAGCGGGCGTCTGTTCTTCCAGACGCGCCAGCTGGAAGGCGCGCTGCCGGCCAGCCTGCCCGGCGAGAGCGGCGACAACACCATCCTGGCGCAGACGCTGGCGCTGCAGAACGAGCAGCGCGATGCGCGTGTCATCCTGGTGTCCAAGGACATCAATCTGCGCATCAAGGCGGCCGTCCTCGGCGTGCACGCCGAGGACTACTACAGCGACAAGACGCTCGAGGATGCCGACGTCCTCTACAGCGGCATGGCCGCGCTGCCCAAGGATTTCTGGGAGTCGCACGGCAAGGACATGCGCTCCTGGAAGGACGCTGACCGCACTTTCTATGAGATCACCGGGCCGGCGGTGCACGAGTGGCAGCCCAACCAGGGATTGTTCGAGGACACACCCGAAGGCATCGAAGGAATCGTGCGCAAGCTCTCCGCTGACACCGCCACCATCGAGCTGACGCGCGACTACCGCAACGAACGCCACAACGTCTGGGGCGTGACCGCACGCAACCGCGAGCAGAACTTCGCGCTCAACCTGCTGATGGATCCGGAGATCGACTTCGTCTCGGTACTCGGGCCCGCCGGCACCGGCAAGACGCTGTTGGCGCTCGCCGCCGGGCTGATGCAGACGCTCGAAACCAACCGCTTCGTCGAGATCATCATGACGCGGGTGACCATCCCGCTCGGCGAGGACATCGGCTTCCTGCCCGGCACCGAAGAGGAGAAGATGGAGCCGTGGATGGGCGCCCTGATGGACAACCTCGAGGTGCTCACCGGCTCGCAGGAAGGCGGCAACTGGGGCCGCGCCGCGACCAATGACCTGCTGCGCAACCGCATCAAGATCCGCTCGCTCAACTTCATGCGCGGGCGCACCTTCCTCAACCGCTTCCTGATCCTCGATGAGGCACAGAATCTGACGCCCAAGCAGATGAAAGCCCTCATCACGCGCGCCGGACCGGGCACCAAGCTCGCTTGTCTCGGCAACATCGCGCAGATCGACACGCCCTACCTGAGCGAGATGACGTCGGGTTTGACTTATGCGGTGAACCGCTTTCGCGGCTGGGCGCATTCGGGCCACATCACGCTCGTGCGCGGCGAGCGCTCGCGGCTCGCCGATTTCGCCTCCGACATGCTGTAGGTGTACCCTTAGGCTCTTCTTTCGCGCGCATCGCGCATGTAAGCGTCTGTAACCATGGGGAAACTTGCGGCCGTGACTCACGGTCCAACGGCGGTGAAACGCCTTCTGGCCGTCATCTTTGTGGTCGCCTGGAACGCCTGCACGACGCTCGCGCTGGCGGCCGAGCCGCCCCCTGCCCCTGCCCCACCGCAGCAGATTCTGATGGCGCCCTCGGCCGGCTCCGATCTACCCGATCTCGGCAGCCCCGCCGAGACCATCCTGTCGCACCGCGACGAGTACGGGCTCGGCGCCATGGTGGCCAAGGAGCTGCGGGATCAGAACGCGCTGATCGATGACCCGGAAGTCTACGAATACATCAACGGCGTCGGCCAGCGTCTGGCCGCCCAGAGCAGTGAGGGCGGCAACGGCTTCGAGTACAACGTCATCAAGGATACGGACATCAATGCGTTCGCGGTGCCCGGCGGCTTTGTGTTCATCAACGCCGGACTGGTGCTGGCGACCGAGCAGGAGTCGGAACTCGCCGCGGTGATGGCGCACGAGACCGCCCACGTCACCCAGCATCACATCGCGCGCGCGATCCGCGCCCAGAGTCAGCAGTCACTCATGACGGCCGCCGCCCTGATCGCGGCGGTCCTGCTCGGCGCTGCCGGCGGCGGTCAGGCAACCGAGGGCGCCATCGCCGCTGCCGAGGGTCTGGCGGTTCAGCAGCAGATCAACTTCACCCGCGATAACGAGTACGAGGCCGACCGCGTCGGCATCGGCTTTCTCGCCGGGGCCGGCTACGACCCCACCGCCATGGCGACCTTCTTCGAGACCACCAGCCGGCACGAGGGACTGGCGGCGACCTACATTCCGGCGATGCTGGTGGACCACCCGGTCACGACGGACCGCATCGCCGAGGCGCGCGCGCGGGCGGCGCAGTTTCCGGCGCGCACCGGCACCGACTCGCAGAGTTACCCGCTGATCCGCGAGCGCGTGCGGGTGCTGGTCGCGACCGGCGACACCGACATGGCGGCGCAGTACGCGCAGAAGATTGCCCACGGCGAGGACACGCTCGCCAACCGCTACGGCGAGGCGCTGGTCCTCATGAACAGCGCGCACCCCGAAGAGGCGGTAAAACTGCTGCAGCCGATGGTGCAGCAGCACCAGGGACTGACGCTGCTGTACGCGGCGCTCGGTCAAGCGCAGGCGCGCGCCGGACACATGCAGGAGGCGCTCGCCACCTTCAAACACGCCGAAGCGCTGTTCCCGCGCAACGTGCCCATCACCCAGCGCTACGCCGAGGCGCTCATGGCCGACAACCGCGGCGCCGAAGCCCACAACATGCTGCTCGACCTGTTCAACAACGTGCCGCCGACGCCAGAGCAGATCCGGCTCACCGCGCGCGCGGCGAGCGCCGCGGGCGACCAGGGCGATGCCTATTACTACATGGGTGAGTACCAGATCGCCAACGGTGACCTGCTGCTCGCATCGCAGCAGCTGCAGCTCGCCCTCACCTCCCCGCACATCAGCGCCATCCAGCGGGCGCGCTATCGGGCGCGTCTCGATGAAGTGCGCGAGTACCTCGCCAGTCAGAAGAAGCGCCAGCTGGCCAGCGACACTGGCGACCAGGGCGGCCAGCGCGGCGGGCGCTGACCGTCGCAACCCGCACTCTGCCCCACCTCGTCAGCGCAGGCCGCCGCCGGCGCGGCTGCTACAATGCCGCCCCTTTCGCTGCGCACGTTGCCATGCCAAAGACAATCCGGGTCTCGCTGCTGTCCCTGTGCCTGCTGCTGACGTGCGCCTGCGCCACGCTGCCCCCCGGCAGCAAGCGCGACCCGCGCGACCCGTGGGAGCGAATGAACCGTACGACCTACCGTTTCAACGACGCGCTCGACAAGGCAGTGCTGCGCCCGGCGGCACGCGGCTACCAGAAAGTCACGCCGCGCCTGGTGCGCACCGGCATCCGTAACGTTCTCGACAACCTCAACTACACCGTCACCATCCTCAACGACCTGCTGCAAGGCCAGTTCAAGGCGTTCGTCAATGACAGCTATCGCCTGGTGCTCAACAGCACGATCGGCATCGGCGGCCTGTGGGATCCGGCCACGCGCGCCGGCCTCGACAAGAACGACCGCGAGCTCGGGCAGACGCTCGGCAAGTGGGGCGTGCCGAAGGGCCCCTACCTGGTGCTGCCGTTCTTTGGCGCGTCCGACGTGCGCGATGCCTTCGGCAAGCTCGGCAATGATTTCAGCAGTCCGCGCCAGTACATCCGCAACGACTGGTGGAACTATGGCCTGTTCATCGTGGACGAGGTCGACCTGCGTTCCCGGCTGCTGAGCCTGGATCCGCTGCTTGCCAGCGCCTACGACCCGTATGCCTTCCTGCGCAACGCCTACCTGCAGAACCGCGACTTCAAGGTCAACGGTGGCGCCTCGCACAGCGAGGAAGATCAGGAAGAACAGATGCTGGAGCAGCAGGGCGATGCCGATGAGGCCGAGAGCAGTGGCAAGCCGCCCGCGACAGCCCCGCAGCCGCCGAGCTCCGCCCCAGCCAACCCGCCGCACTGAGCCGGCGGCTTCTACACACCGCGCGCCAGCAACTCCTCGACCTCACTGATCCGGGCGAGAGCGGCGATGCCGGCCGGCAGCTGCCGGTAGCGCAGCCGGCGCTGCGCCAGGCGCGCCACGCCGAGCCAGTCGATGAGCACGCTCAGGCCCGCGCTGTCGGCGAGCGTGATGCCCGCGCAATCGACTTCGAGCTCACCTGCGGCTGCGACGCCGATCGCCTGGCTCCCTAACTCGCGCGCGCGCCGTGCGCTGGCAAAGGTCAGGGCGCCGACCGCAGCCAGTACGCCCGGCTGCGCCGTGCGCAGCTCGAACGCGGCGGGGGCTGCCAGCGGCATCGTCAGCCCTTCACGCTGGTCTTGCCGATCGCCTCGGGCTTCTCGCCCGAGTCGAGTCGCTTGATCACCGCATCGATCCCCTGCTGCTCGATCTGGGGGCCGAAGTCTTCGCGATAGCTGTTGACGTAGCTGATGCCGTCGATCACCACGTCCCAGGCCTTCCAGCCCTGCGGCGTCTTGCGCAGGTAGTAATTCACCGAGACGCGATCGCCGTTGTCACGCTTGACCTCGGTACGTACCGTCGCGCGCGTGGCATCCGCATCCGGCTTGGTCGGGAAGATCTTGAGGCGGTCGGCAGTGAAATCCACCAGCGCAGTGCCATAGTTCGTCAGCAGCGAGTGATAGAAGGCGTTGATGAACTGCTGACGCTGCTCGGGGCTGGCGTTGCGCCAGTACTGTCCGAGCACCAGACGCGCCGAGTATTCCGTATCGAAATGCGGCAGCAGGTACTTGTCGACCAGCGCGCCGACCTTCTGCGGATCGCGCCGGTAGGTGGCGCGGTCCTTGTCGAGATCCTGCAGCATCCCCTGGGCAGCCGCCTGCACCACCTCGTACGGTCCCTCGCTGGCGCCGGCTGCTGCATCGGCCGGTTGCGCCGGTGTCTGCGCCAGTGCGAGGCCGGCGGCCAGGCATGCGCCGAACAGCATCAGGGTGGAATATCTCATTTCTTGGGCTCCGCGTTGCCTTGGGTGTCTGTGCCTTTGCCGTTGCCCGCCTGGTTCTGCGCACCGGCGGAGCTCGAGTAGTTGGCAAAGAACTTGTTGATCAGGTTCTCGAGCACGATCGCCGACTGCGTCTGGTCGATGGTACTGCCGCTCTTCAGGAAAGTATCCGATCCGCCCGGGCTCAGGCCAATGTACTTGCCCCCGAGCAGCCCCTGCGTCTGGATACTGGCGAAGCTGTCATCCGGGATCTGGTTGTACTGGGTGCCGATGCGCATGCTGACCACCGCTTTGTAATTCTTGGGGTCGAAGTGGATGTTGACCACATCGCCGATGCGCACCCCGGAAATGGTCACCGGAGAGCCGACCTTGAGGTCGCCGATGTTGTCGAACTGGGCGCTCACCGGGTAGGTGTCCTTGGCGCCGCCGAAGCGCAGGCCGCTGGCCGGCAGTTGTGTCGTGAGGAACAGCAGGGCGGCAAAGCCCAGCAGCACGAACAGGCCGGTGCCGATCTCAAGAGTTCGATTGGGGCGCATAGTGCAGATTCCGGTTCAGAGGAAGTACGCGGTCAGGACGTAGTCCATGAGCAGTATCATCACCGAGGAGGCCACTACCGTGCGAGTGGTCGCCAGCGCCACCCCTTCCGCCGTCGGCGGCGCGGTGTAACCCTCGTGCACGGCAATCAGACTGCACAGCACGCCGAACACCACGCTCTTCATCAGCCCTTCGTTGACATCGTGCAGGCCGACCGAGCCTTGGGTCTGTGACCAGAACACTCCGCGGTCCACACCCATCAGCTGCACGCCGATCAGTTGCGCGCCGAACAGGCCGATGACACTGAAAATCGCGGTCAACAGCGGCATGGCGATGACACCGCCGAGGAAGCGCGGCGCGGCGACGTAGCGCATCGGATCGACCGCCATCACTTCCATGGCCGTCAGCTGATCGGTGGCACGCATCAGGCCGATCTCGGAGGTGAGCGCGGTCCCGGCGCGGCCGGCGAACAACAGCGCGGTGATCACCGGCGCCAGTTCGCGCAACAGCCCGAGCGCGGCCGCCACGCCGAGCGCGTCCTCGGAGCCGAAGCGCTGCAGCAGATCGTAGCCCTGCAGCCCCAGCACCATGCCGACGAACAGACCCGACAGCATGATGATCACCAGCGAGCGGCCGCCGGCGTTGTAGATCTGCGCGACCAGCAGACGCGGACGTGCGAGCGCCGGCAGGCATTGGCCGAGCAGCCGCGCCAGAAAAATGCTCACCGAACCGAGCCGGCGAATGCCCTCGAGCAGAAAGCTGCCGTGCGCGCCGTTGCTCACGGCTCGTCCAGGAGCTGCGTAGCGTAGTCCGGGGCGGGGTAATGGAACGCCACCGGCCCCTCGGCGCTGCCGGTCATGAACTGGCGCACCGCGGCGTTCTCGCTGCTGCGCAGCTGCTCGGGGCTGCCGCTCGCGGCGATCCTGCCGCCCGAGAGCAGATAACTGTCATCGGCGATGGTGGCGAGCTCCCGCACGTCGTGTGACACGACGATGCTGGTGATGCCGAGCGCTGCGTTCATCTGCTTGATGAGGCGCAGGATCACGCCGAGCGAGATCGGGTCGAGCCCCACGAACGGCTCGTCGTAGATGAGCACCTCGGGATCGAGCACGATGGCGCGCGCCAGTGCCACACGGCGCGCCATGCCGCCGGAGAGTTCCGCCGGCATGAGCTGCGCGGCGCCACGCAGTCCCACGGCCTGCAGCTTGGTGAGCACCAGAATGCGGATGAGAGCTTCCGGCAGATCGGTGTGCTCGCGCACCGGAAAGGCGACGTTCTCGAACACGTCCATGTCGGTGAGCAGTGCGCCGTTCTGGAACAGCATGCCCATGCGTTTGCGCACGGCGTAGATCTCGTTCCCGCCGAGGCGCGCCAGGTCCTCGCCGAACACCTGCACCGTGCCGCTCTCGGCCACGATCTGTGCGGTGATCAGCTTCAGCAGTGTGGTCTTGCCCGCGCCGCTCGGGCCCATGACAGCGGTGATGCGCCCGCGACGCGCGCTGAAGCTCAGGCCGTCGAAGATCGCCCGCCCGCCGATCGAATAGTGCACATCGCGCACGTCGATGACCGCATCGGCGGCAGGCGCTGCGGCTTGAAGGGCCTGGGGCTTCGTCACGCGCACCCGCTGGTGGTTGAGATCCTCAGGCGGCCTGACTTTCCATGTCGGCCGCATAGCGGCCGCTGGTCGCAAGTCCGTTGAGCTTGGCGCGCTTGGCGAATTCCTTCTGCCCGGCGCTGAAGTTGCCCGCGGCCCCGCCCCAGATCTTGAGTGCGTTGTCCTGCAGCGCACGCCCGTAGCTGAAGGTGAGCGCCCAGGGCGTCGGCCCCATCTTGTTCATGAGCGACAGGTGCAGGGTGCTTTCGGTGGGCGACTGCCCGCCGGACAAAAACGCGATGCCGGGGACCGCCGGTGGCACGTGGCGCTTGAGTACGCGCAAGGTCGATTCAGCGACCATCTGCGGCGTGGCGCGATTCGCCGCCTGCTTGCCGGAGATGACCATGTTGGGCTTCAGCACCATCCCTTCCAGCAGAATGCGCTGCTGGAACAGCTCGTCAAACACCGTAGCGAGGGTGAGCTCGGTCACCTCAGCACAGCGCTCGATGCTGTGGTCCCCGTCCATCAGCACCTCCGGCTCGACGATCGGCACGATGTCGTTCTCCTGGCAGAGCGCCGCATAGCGTCCGAGCGCGTGCGCATTCGCCTTGATGGCCCCCCAGGTGGGAATGCCGGCGCCGATGTCGATCACGGCGCGCCACTTGGCAAAGCGCGCGCCGAGCTGACGGTACTCAATCAGGCGCTCGCGCAGACCGTCGAGTCCTTCAGTGATGGTCTCGCCCGGGAACGCTGCGAGTGGCTTCGCACCCGTGTCCACCTTGATGCCGGGGAGGATGCCCTTCTGGGTCAGGTACTGCGGGAAAGCGATCCCATCCTTGGTCTTCTGATGGATGGTCTCGTCATACATGATCACCCCGCTCACCGAGTCCGCCACCCCGGGCGCCGTGAACAGCATCTCCCGGTAGCTGCGCCGGTGCTCCTCGGTGGAATCGATCTTGATGCTGTCGAAGCGCTTTTTGATGGTCCCGGTGCTTTCGTCCGCAGCCAGAATCCCCTTGCCCTTGGTCACCATGCCCTGGGCGATACGCGCAAGCTCGGTCGGGTTCATCGAAATAGTCCTCCGATTTGACGGCGGCGCCGGGGGGCTGCGCGCTGGCGCGCGCGCCTCAATTCGGCCGTGCAGAAACTGCCCCTGAACGCGGGGAGCGAAAGGATAGCAAATTCAAGTGCGCAGCCACCGGCATCGCCAGCGATGCACTTGGTTCGGGCGGCAATTAGTACTAAAATAGTCCTACTTCTGAAGAGGGTGTCCCATGCTGCGGATCAGCCGGCTGACCGACTACGCCACGGTGGTGCTCGCCGCGCTCGCGAGTGAGCCGGGGCGGGTGCAGACCGCCACGGCGCTCGCCGAGCAGACGCACATTGCCGCGCCCACGGTGAGCAAGCTCCTGAAACAGCTGCAGCGCGCGAGCCTGGTGAGCTCCACCCGCGGACTGCACGGCGGCTATCAGCTGGCCCGCCCCGCGGCGCAGATCAGCGCGGCCGCCATCCTCGATGCCCTGGAGGGGCCGATGGCGCTGACCGACTGCGCGGCCGGACATGGCCAATGCGAGATCGAGGACAGCTGCCGTGTCGGCCGGGTGTGGCAGCGCCTGAACCTCGCCATCCGCCGCTCGCTCCACGAGGTGAGTCTCGCGCAGCTGGCCGGACTGGACGCAGCGCCCCCGCCGCTGCAGGCGCTCGAGCGCGAGTTGAAAGCGGCTACCAGCCGTAACCCAGTGCGTTCCTAACGCCAATGAGTGAAGACAGCAAACAGATCGAGTCGCTCCTCAGCCGCGGCTATCAGCACGGCTTCATCACCGACATCGACTCCGATACGGTGCCGCCGGGGCTCGATGAGGACGTGGTGCGGCTCATCTCGCGCAAGAAGCAGGAGCCGGAATTTCTGACCCAATGGCGCCTGCGGGCGCTGCGCCACTGGTTCACCCTGAAGGAGCCTCACTGGGCCCACCTCAAGGTCGCGCCGATCGACTATCAGGCGATCTCCTACTACTCCGCGCCGCGCACCAAGCGCGACGGTCCGAAGAGTCTCGATGAGGTGGATCCGAAACTGCTCGAGACCTACGAGAAGCTCGGCGTGCCGCTGCACGAGCGTGCCCGCCTCGCGGGCGTCGCCGTCGATGCGGTGTTCGACAGTGTCTCGGTCGCGACCACCTTCAAGGAGACCCTCGCCAAGGCGGGCGTGGTGTTCTGCCCGTTCTCGGAGGCGGTGCGCACGCATCCGCAGCTCATCGAGCAGTACCTGGGCACGGTGGTGCCCACCACCGACAATTTCTTCGCGACACTGAATTCCGCGGTGTTCACCGACGGCTCGTTCGTCTACGTGCCGCCGGGAGTGCGCTGTCCGATGGAATTGTCGACCTACTTCCGCATCAATGCCGCCAACACCGGCCAGTTCGAGCGCACGCTGATCATCGCCGATGACGGTGCCTACGTGAGCTACCTCGAAGGCTGCACCGCGCCGCAGCGCGACGAAAATCAGCTGCACGCCGCGGTGGTGGAACTGGTGGCGCTGAACGACGCCTACATCAAGTACTCGACCGTGCAGAACTGGTACCCGGGCGATGCCAACGGCGTCGGTGGCATCTACAACTTTGTCACCAAGCGCGGCGAGTGCCGCGGGCGCAATGCGCACATCTCCTGGACCCAGGTCGAGACTGGCTCGGCGATCACCTGGAAATACCCGAGCTGTGTGCTGCGCGGCGCAGGCTCGAGCGGCGAATTCTATTCGGTCGCGACCGTCAACAATCATCAGCAGGCCGACACCGGCACCAAGATGATCCACATCGGCAAGGACACCCGCAGCACCATCATCTCCAAGGGCATCTCCGCCGGCCACGGCCAGAACACCTACCGCGGACTGGTGAAGATGCTGCCCTCGGCCGACGGCGCGCGTAATTTCACCCAGTGCGACTCGCTGCTGATGGGCGGCAAGTGTGGTGCCCATACCTTTCCATACGTCGAAGTCAAGAATCCGAGCGCCATCGTTGAGCACGAGGCCAGCACCTCCAAGATCAGCGAGGACCAGCTGTTCTACCTGCTGGCGCGCGGCATCGCTCAGGAGGATGCCGTGAACATGATCGTGAGCGGCTTCTGCAAGAGCGTGTTCAAGGAGCTGCCGATGGAGTTCGCGGTGGAAGCGCAGAACCTGCTGGCGGTGAGCCTCGAAGGCGCGGTCGGCTAGAGCAAGTTATGAGTCAGAAAAATCCGCTACTGAGCATCAACGACCTGCACGTCGTCGTCGATGGCAAGGAGATCCTGCGGGGCCTCACCCTCGCGGTTGCCCCCGGCGAGGTGCACGCCATCATGGGGCCGAATGGCTCGGGCAAGAGCACGCTGGCGCACGTACTCGCCGGACGGCCGGGCTACCAGATCACTCGCGGCAGCGTGCACTACCTCGGCCAGGACCTGTTGGCGATGGCCCCGGAGGAGCGGGCGCGCGCCGGGCTGTTCCTCGGCTTCCAGTACCCGGTGGAAATCCCCGGCGTCAACAACGTCTACCTGCTCAAGGCCGCGCTCAACGCTGCGCGCAAGCAGCAGGGCCTGCCCGAGGTGGACGCGTTCGAGTTCCTGGGGGTGGTGCGCGACAAGATGAAGCTCATGAAGATGGAGGACAGCTTCCTGTCGCGCGCGGTGAACGAGGGCTTCTCCGGGGGCGAGAAGAAGCGCAACGAGATTCTGCAGATGCTGGTGCTCGAGCCGAAGCTCGCCATTCTCGATGAGACCGACTCGGGACTGGACATCGATGCGCTCAAGGTCGTCGCCGCGGGAGTCAACTCGCAGCGCTCGCCGCAGCGTTCCTGTGTCCTGGTGACGCATTACCAGCGCCTGCTCGAGTACGTGGTGCCGGATTTCGTGCATGTGCTGGTGCGCGGCCGCATCGTCAAGAGCGGCGACCGCACGCTCGCGCTCGAACTGGAGCGGCGCGGCTATGACTGGGTCACGGACGCGGCCGCGTGAGCACGCCGATGAGCACGCTCGCCGAACGCATCGCGGCCGACTATGCCAGCGTGAGCGCGCGGCTGCCCGCTGCAGCGCGCCGCCAGGCGGCCTTCGAGGAGCTGCGCCG
>Ga0210385_10001531_pt1 | contig 14298 bp, 7 predicted proteins | sample IncBWH26OmetaG_FD_160107 | JGI IMG/M metagenome (GOLD analysis project Ga0210385, IMG submission 160107) | Forest soil microbial communities from Barre Woods Harvard Forest LTER site, Petersham, Massachusetts, United States - Inc-BW-H-26-O ...
TCCGCTGTGGCAAGGGCTTACGGGCTTCCCTGGCATACGTGGTCGATGATCTAAGAACACTGAAGGATTTGAGAAGGTAATGCCTGGAGGCAGCGAACTTCATCTCGCTGCCTCCCGACTTTTAAGCTCCAGATCCACGTCCGCGCCTAAAACGACGAGAAGACAATGAGACTGGTTACGTATAGAGACCAAGATCGAAGAATAAAGCCTGGCGAGACGATCGTCCCCGAGGTGGAAGGCCTCGGGCAATTAGTGAATCCCGTAGTTGCTGAGGCCGGATTGCACGGATCAGAATCTCATAGTGTCCTAATTCCCACGCAGCGACCGTAGCGCCGTGAGTCACTCAGAGCTGCGCGTGGCCTCCTCAAGCGCGTAAATGAATGACTCATACACTTTGCCTGTAGTTTGGCGCATACCCAACTCACAGGTCCGATTTGCGGACACGAAGCAGGTTTCGTCGCCGGAGCTCTGTATTTGTACAATCGTGTCGCGCGTGGCGGAGTGAACTAACTCTGGATGCAGCAGGCCTCGGTCGCCGGCGGTGCCGCAACAAGTGGTTCCCAAAGGAATTTCAGCGCTGGCAGCCAGCGCGCTGGCGATTTCGAGGAGGGTCTCGCTGAGGCCGAGGTGCGTCGTCGAACAGGTGGGATGGACGAGAATTTTGGGAATCGTTTTGTGAATTTTCAGTGAGGGTAGAAGGTCTTTGCACCACGCGATCGAATCGATAATAGTGATAAGTTTCAGTCGATTCTTACGGTCGTCATCGAGATGCTCTAACATGTCGTCTTTGAGACCGAGCGTGCACGAAGCCGCGTCCACAACTATCGGCAGCTTTCCTCCGTCACTCCAGCGCCACAGGGCATCGCTCATCTGTTCGGACATCCATGTCTGCCCGCGCTTGTAGCCCTTGGAGCTCCATGGCGTCGAGCAGCAAAGACCCCTCACGTCATCGGGAATCCAGAGAGGCTTGCCCGCGCGTTCAGAAAGAGCCACGAACGTCTCAGGAAGAGCCGGCGATGCGGGCTTGGTATTGTCCCGGCCGAAGATGCGATTGATGCACGCCGGGAAATACGCGGCTGCTGCACCCTCGCGTCTCGTTTGCGGTAGGTCGGCAGGAGCGGCGTGCGGCATGGGGCCAGCTACGGTGGGAACCAGATCCTTGCTGAGAACGCTGCGCGCCACGTCAGTCAGCGCCTCAAGCAGATGTGGGCTCGTTATTGTTTGCACGACATCGGCCGCCTTCACACCATGACGAGCCAACTTCTCCACTTCGGCCCACTTCCTGGCCACGTCGAGCGCAACTTCTTCGGCACCCGCCGAATGCTCCATCTTTCTGAAGTGTTTCATCAGGGCGCCTGTATTGATTCCGATCGGACAGACATCGGCGCAGGTACCGTCGCCGGCACACATCTCGATAGCGTCGTATTCGTACTCATGCTGCAGTTGGGTCAGCAGCTTCGACCATTCGGGCTGCCGTGACATCTCACGACGAAGAACGATCCGCTGTCTCGGGGTGACCGTCACGTTACGGCTTGGACACACCGGTTCACAGAAGCCGCACTCAATGCAATGAGAGGCGGAATGAATGTCTTCGATCCCTGGCGTGGTCTTGAGATTCTTCAGGTGAATCAGAGGATCGCGACTTAGCAAGATATTTGGAGCCAGAATTCCGTGCGGATCAAGGAGGTGTTTTACGCGCCACATCGCGTCAGTGAGCTGGTCGCCCCATTCGCGCCGGACGAAGGGGGCCATGTTGATTCCCGTTCCATGCTCCGCCTTCAAAGAGCCGTCATACTTATTCACCACCATCTCGACAAGGTCATGAATGAAACCGTCGTACTGCTTACGGCTCGCTTCTTCGCTCAGTTGCGCAATCATCACGAAATGCAAGTTTCCGTAAGCAGCATGCCCCGCGGCGGAAGATTCATATCCGTGTTTGGCAAGGAGGCCAAGCAAGTCACGGGTAGCATTCGCAAGTTGTGCAGGTGGAAAGCAAACGTCTTCGATGATGAGGTTTGTGCCTTGCGGACGCATTTCACCGACTATGCCGAGAAGACCATCGCGAACATGCCATGCAAGCTCAATGGCTTCGCTTTCGCGAATGAATTCCAACGGCTGCAGCATTTTCACGTCGCGTAGAGCGTCCCCGACCCTCTTCTCAGTCGCCTCAAGCTCTTGGTCGCTATCAAAGCCGAATTCAACCAGTAGCGCCGCGTTCTTCGGATCGAGATCTTTCCAATACCGCGGCGTAGTTTTCCAAATTTTAGAGGCTGCAGTCAGGGATGAAGCGACCATCAGTTCGACTGCCTGCGCTCCCAGTGCGACTAGTTTTCCGACCTGCTCGACCGCGACGTCGATTGTCTCGAATGGCAGCCATGCCACCGTCGTTCTTGCGGGCAGGTGATAGGTCTTGTAGACGGCCTCGGCCACGAAGCCAAGGGTGCCCTCCGACCCAACCATCAAGCGCCGAAGGATTTCTACTGGCGTTTCACCGTCCAGAAACGCATGCATGGCATATCCATTCGTATTACGGATGCCGTACTTCCGAGTGATTCGGTCAGAGAGTTCCTTGTGAGCAAGAATCTCCTCACGGATCTTCAGCAGTCCGGCCGCCATTTCTGGCTCGGAGGCGGCAAAACGTTCCTCAGCGTGGGGGTCTTCGGTATCGACAATCGTCCCGGTCGTAAGAACGATTTTCATGGCAACGATCGAATGGTACGAATCGATCGCCGGCGGACAACGCATACCACCCGCGTTATTGGCCAGCAGGCCTCCGATTGTTGCGGCGTTAAAGCTCGCAGGATCCGGTCCCATGCGGCGGGCGTAAGGCTTCAACACTTCGTTAATACGTCCAAGCGTAGTGCCCACATTGCAACGAATTCGCGACCCGTTGTCCTCGACTTTCCAGCCGCTCCAGTGCTGTCTCGCATCGATCAGGATGTCGTCGCCTTGCGATTGGCCATTCAAGCTGGTCCCGCCGGCGCGGAAGGTCGAGTGGCGGCTTTTCCGAATGCAATATCGAAAAATGGCCGCTACGTCATCGATGTTCTTTGGTTGTACGATCACCTTCGGGATATACCGGTAAGGGCTGGCATCCGACGCATAGCGCACCAGGTCGCTGATACGATGCCGCACAAGATCCTCGCCAAGTATCTCGATCAGATCAGTCTTAAGCTCTTCCGGAGTTCCCCCAACAAGCTCTTCGTCTACCGCATCGGAGCAGGGTGGTACATCCGGACGACCGAGAAGTGTGGGGTCTGCTGATAGGAATTTATGCATAGACTTCTCCACGTTGGCGCCTTCGCCTTCACCCTATTTGTGACCGACGGCTTGCATGATCTGCCCCATCTCCATCGCATTGCTCGAGGAAATTTCCTGGAGGGATAGAGCGAGCTGATCGGTCGGGATACCGGTGAGGTCCTGGAACATCGACCACAGTTGTTTCAGCATCTCGGTCTTGTCCTCATCGGTGTGACCGCTCCGCAAAACGCAGTTCAGCGCCGCTGTCGGAGCCGCCTTACCCGCCGTGTATCCGGAGCCCTTGGGATACGACAGGAAAGCTACTCGAACGAAACCCGCGGGGACTTTCATGATTGTTGTATGGATCTGCGTGATCTCCTTCGCGATCTTCGCCTTCTTCTCGTCGGATACAAATCCGTCTTCGGTGATAGCGGTATACAACGGCATTCGCGTTACCTCCCAAGGACTTCTCTGCAGACTTATGAGTGCCCGTTTGGAACCAGGATCAGCTTTCTGTTCACAAACTCTTCCAAGCCAAGGTTAGAAAGCTCCTTGCCATACCCGGAGCGCTTGACTCCTCCGAAAGGCAGGTCCGGATAGCTCACATCGGGATAGTTGATGAACACCATGCCCGTTTCCATACGACTCGCCACCTGCTTGGCTCTTTCGATATTTGAGCTGTACACGGATCCGCCGAGGCCAAACGGCGAATCGTTGGCGATCGCAATAGCCTCATCTTCATCTTTGGCTGAAAAGATAAGAGCGGCAGGCCCAAAGAACTCCTGCCTATAGGCGGGGTTGTCGGAGGTTATGTTCGTCAAAATCGTCGGCTCCAGGAAGGCTCCGACCTTGCCCGCTCGGCCACCGCCAAGGGCTACTTGCGCACCGTGACTCGTCGCCTCCTGAATCTGACGCAGAATGAGCTGCAGCGCGGCATCGGAAGAGAGCGGCCCCAAGGTTACCGTCTCGTCGAGCGGATCCCCCAGCTTCAGCTTCTTGGCTGCGGCGATGAACCGCGGAAGGAATTTGTCGAGCATCGGTTTGACCACGATGAATCTTTTTGCGCCGATGCATGTCTGCCCGTTGTTTCCAAACCGGCCCAGGATCGCCATCGCTACTGTATGGTCGAGATCAGCATCGTCCAGGACAATGAATGCATCGCTGCCGCCGAGCTCCATCGTTGACTTCTTCAGGTTTTTTCCAGCTCTTGACGCGATTGCCTCTCCCGCGCGCTCGGAACCGGTGAGAGCGATACCCTTCACCCGCGGGTCGTCGATCAAAGCCCCAGCTTGATCATTGCTGAGGAATAGATTGGTGTAGACACCTTCGGGCACGCCGGCCTCGCGAAGAACCTGTTCATAGGCCAATGCGCACTGGGGAACGCCAGGCGCGTGCTTGAGAAGTATGACGTTGCCGGACATCAGGTGGGGGCCGGCGAAACGAGCCAGCTGATAATAGGGGTAGTTCCAGGGCTGGACACTGAGAAGGACGCCAAAGGGTGAATATTCGAGGCGTGCTTCACCCATGGCGGAGTTTAGCTTTTTCGGCGTGAGGAAGCCTTCGGCCTTATCCGCGAAGTACTGCATGATGGCAGCGCTCAGATCTACTTCTCCCCGGCTTTCAGCGATTCTCTTTCCCATTTCCAGGGTGGCGAGGCGAGCGAGTGTTTCCTTCTGTTCGACAAGGATCTGAGCGGATCTGCCTATAATCTTCGAACGCTCACTGAACGGCCGCGCCGCCCACGCTCGAAATGCCTTGTCCGCGGTGGTCAACGCATTCCACATTTGCTCATCGGTATGCTCAGGATAGGTCTTGAGTACTTCTCCCGTTGCTGGATTGACGCTGCGGTATGGCATGGACACTCCTTTTTCTTGCGGAGCGATTCGTCAAACTATCCCCTGGCGAGTGTGCACGAATCGTGCCAGTCAGGGATCTGCCGGACGAATTGCTAAATGATTGAGATTGGGACGGCAGAAATACCAAATTGCAGAACGGTTTATCAAACTGCAGTGATAGGTCTGTCAGTGTCAATAACGCGTCAATTTTGTCGGGCACACCATTGACCAGACCTTCAGCATCCGGAGCGACTGACAGCGAATGCCCCGATGCTTTTGTGGCCAACATCAGGTGCCGACCTAGGCCCCGAAGCTCAATGCCACGTCCGCAGAGAGAAACAATGGCATTAGACAATCGACCGATTCAGTACGATGTGTTAAGGTCCACCCTGATGGACGGCGGAACATCCGCAATCTGTCATTAGTTAGTGCCCAGTCTGTGAGGACGCCGGTTATGCTCTCGCTTCGTATCTCTCGACTCGCTCTCTCGCTCTCAGCATTTCTCTGCACGTCGGTCTCTGCCCAAACGAAGCCACATTTCACTTCGCCGCTACCTACTGGTGTGCGCCTCGATCCTGCCGGCGAAGCCATTGACCTGGGCAGTTTGCCGATCAATGTCGTACTCACACCTGAAAAGGACAAGGCCGTGGTCGTGCTCAGCGGCTGGCGCGAGCAGGGCGTTCAGGTCATCGATCTGAAGACGCGAAAAGTCACCCAGACGCTGCTTCAGGATGGCGCTTTCTACGGCGCCGCCTTCTCACCCGACGGCCATCGCCTCTGCGTCTCCGGCGGCAACACCGACATGCTCTTCGTCTACGCGTGGAAGGACGGCGCTGCCAGCCTCGAGAAGAAGTTCGAGTTGGCGAAGGCAAAAACCGAAGACGGCACGGGCACAAGCTATCCGGCGGGGCTGGCATTCTCGCCCAATGGAAAATTCGTTTATGTTGCCGAGGACGTCGGCGATCGGCTCGCGGTCGTGAACGCAGCAACCGGTGAGATCGCACAACGGTTCTCTACCGATCATTATCCGTATGGCGTCGCGCTCACGGCGAACGGGCAACTGTTCGTCTCGGCGTGGGGCGGCAGCACGGTGTCGCAGTTCCGCATTCTGGCGGACGGGAGCCTCGCCTATTTCGGCCGGATCGACGTCGGCCGGCATCCTTCGGCACTAGCGGCGAAAGGAACCAAGCTGTACGTCACGCTCGCGGGCAGCGACCGCGTGGCTGTCGTCGACACGAAGTTGCGCAGGGTTGCGAGCTATCTGCACGATGCCGCACCCGGAGCGCCGCCCGAGGGCAGTACACCCAACGCCGTCGCACTTACCTCCGATGGCAAACATCTGCTTGTAGCGGAGGCTGACAACAATGCCGTCGCCGTTTTCGATTTGGTGACCGGTAAGTTGCTCGGTCGCGTTCCCACCGACTGGTATCCCACGGCGGTGGCCGAAGACAATGGAGAACTGCTGGTCCTTTCCGGCAAAGGCCACGGAACCCACGCCAACCGCGACGGCCCGGTCCCACTCACAAACTGGCCGAATGAGAAACCAACCGCGTATGCGCTCGGACAGTTGAACGGCAGCCTGCGAGTGCTCCCGTCCGCGATGACAGAGACTCAACTTGCTACATTCACCGAACGCGTCGTCGCCGCCAATAACTGGCAACAACGGTTCGCGGCGCGGCGCTATCCGCCGTTTCGCCACGTCGTCTACATCATCAAAGAGAATCGCACCTACGATCAAGTCCTGGGAGACATAAAGGAAGGCGATGGAGACGCGAGCCTCGTCTATTTCCCCGACATCACCATCACTCCGAACCACCACGCACTGGCGCGGCGCTTCGGCCTGTTCGATCGCTTCTTCGTGAATGCCGAGGTGAGTTCGCAAGGGCACATCTGGTCCACGGCCGCTTATGTCACGAACTATGGTGAGAAGACTGTGCCCTCCGGTTACGCCGGCAAGCGGGCCGACATGGATGGCGAAGAGAGCGATGAGCCGGAGCGTGGCTTCCTGTGGACGCTTGCCACCCGAGACGGCATCACCTTCCGCGATTATGGAGAAATGGTCAAGGGGAATCCCGGCTGGGCGGTGACGCAACACGACCTGGGCGCCGACGTGAACACTGAATACGTCCCGATGGATCTGGTGACGCAGGACCAGAAGCGCGCTGATGTGTGGATCGCCGAACTCCAGCGCTTCGTGCGCGACGGCAATATGCCACAGCTTGAAGTCATGTGGCTGCCGATGGACCACCTGACCGCCGGCCGCCCGGGCAAGTGCACGCCGCGCGCCTGCATGGCCGACAATGATCTTGCGCTTGGACGGATCGTACAGGCGCTCTCGCACAGCCCGTATTGGAAGGACACGGTGATCTTCGTCGTTGAGGACGACGCGCAGGCCGGCCCTGATCACACCGATTCACATCGGGCACCCTTCTTCACCATCTCAGCCTACAACCGGCCCGGCACGGTGCATCGCTTCGTCAACACGACAGATGTGGTCGCCGCGATTGAGGACATCCTCAGAATGGGGCGGCTCTCGAAGTTCGATTACTTCAGTCGGTCCCTAGCAGACGTCTTCGCACCAACGGCCGATCTCACGCCTTATGATCCGATCGTCCCCACGCAAGACTTGAATGAAAAGAATCCACCGAATACCGCTGCCGCACGCATGTCGGAGGGGCTCGATCTCAGCGCACCAGATCGAGTGGACGATCAGGTCTACAACCGCATTCTTTGGCTGATGTTGAAGGGCGACATTCCGCCGCCGGTTGCACAGACCCACGCGGCTCTGCATGCGCTGCAATCGAGCAAATGAGGATGAGCCCTTTTGATCGACCGTTCCTGCGCTACTGCGTGCCTGGCTCCTGGGGGATCGCTGCGCCGTCGGAACGCGGGTCTCCTGCAGCAAAGTTGACCTCGCGGCTGCTGTCGCGGACGACAGCCGCCCCCTGGCCTACCGAAAAGGAGAAGGGTTCGAGCAGTTGGATCTGGTGACCCCGTTGTGTAAGGCCGGCGCGAATCTCGGCAGGGATGGTCTCCTCCATCCGGACGTCACAGCCCTCAAAGGTTTCTTTGGTGAAGCGGGGTTGTTCGAGTGCGGCCTGGACGTTCATGCCATAGTCAACCACGTTGGCGACGAACTGTGCGTGGGCCTGAGCCTGGTTCCAGCCGCCCATGATGCCGAAGCCGATATGGATCTCGCCTTTCTCCATGAAGGCCGGGATGATGGTGTGGAGAGGACGCTTATGTCCGGCGAGTGAGTTAGGCAAGCCGGGAGCGAGCTGAAAGAGATCTCCGCGGTTCTGGAAAGAGAAGCCGAGTCCTGGGCCGACCAACCCGGCGCCATAGCCGGCATAGTTGCTCTGGATGAGCGAGACAATGTTGCCGTCCTTGTCGATGGTTGAGAGATAGATGGTGGAATTGCCGTGCTTGTCCAGTTCGGCCGAGATGTCCGAGGGAACTACTTGGCAGGACGCCTTCTTCATGTCGATAAGCTTCGCCCGCTTGTCGGCGAGACTCTTGGAGATAAGCTCACTGACTGGGATCGGCGTGAAGCGCGGATCACCGACGTACTTGTACATGTCGGCGTAAGCGAGCTTCTTGGCCTCAATCATTACGTGGAGGCCATCGATGGAGTTATGGCCATACTGGGACATGGGGAAGTGCTCCATGATATTGAGCATGGAGAGCGCGGCAATCCCTTGGCCGTTGGGGGGCAGTTCATAGACCGTCCATCCACGGTAAGTGGTGGAGACGGGCTCAACCCACTCGGGCTGGAAGTCACGGAAGTCCTCGACGGTGTGAGTCCCACCGTGGGCATCGAGGAACTCGACCATCGTTTCAGTCATGGCGCCGTTGTAGAAAGCATCGCGGCCATGCTCGGCGATCTGGCGAAGCGAGTTGGCTAGAGCGGGGTTCTTGAACAGGTCACCAGGCTTTGGAGGACTGGGCCAGATGTCGAAGGTCTCTTTATAGCCGGGCTGGTTCAGAAGACTTTTGGCGATCCAGTAGCGGGCATTGCGCTCGGCGAGCGGAAACCCGCTCTGTGCGTAGTAGATTGCCGGGGCGAGAATTTGGCTAAAGGGCAGAGCTCCAAAGCGGGTGCGCATGGCGTCCCATCCGGCGACGGCCCCAGGAACGTCGATGGTCTCAACGCCGATCGGGTTCATTTCGGTGACGCCTTTGGATTTGAGGTAATCGATAGTCAATGCCTTGGGCGTCCAGCCGCTAGAGTTTAGTCCATAGACTTTGCCGGTTTTGGACTCGTAGTAGAGCACGAAGAGATCGCCGCCTATTCCATTGACGTAAGGCTGAACAACGCCCATGACGGCGTTGGCCGCGATGGCGGCATCGATGGCGTTACCCCCTTCTTCCAGGATGTGAGCTCCGGCCTGGGAGGCGAGAAACTGCGGGGTTGAGACGATGCCGAACTTCGTGACCACCATGGAGCGGCCCTGTCCGGGGACCGAGGAGAACTGCTGCGCGAGGACAATCACCGAGTTAAGTAGCAGGGCGGCGAGACATGCGAAACGTTTCATGTCACTTCCTTAATTGAAGCGGGGTTCGGTCTCAACGACGCGGTAGTGCGAGATGATTTGGCCAATCCCTCGTAGATCCCCAGCATTCGGATCGATTCATCTTACGAACGCGGCATCCGCCAGTCAACGAATGTCGGGAGCATCTCGAAGCCGGAACAACTTTATAAGGTCAACCGCGGAAGGACGGTATAACTCCCAGTTGGTCGGCCATCCTGAGGTGCTGTTCATGTAGGAGGCATTTCTTCGCTGGCGGTTTGGGCTGCCAAACTTGCTTCACGCCCGTGTATCATGGTGCCTCATCGCGAACCTGCGGAGGATTCTGAGCGCAAGATCGATGCGTTTGTTGGGGAAAGTGGGGGACTTATTCATGAATCGGCGTGGACGGCAGTGTACGGTTTTCCCGGGGGCCTGGTGGGCATCGCTCTGCATTTTGAGCGCGGTAAGTCTTTTCAGTCTCACTGCAGTTTCTGCGAGCGCGCAGTCGACGACGGGCACGACCGCGTCCTCGAATGATGAGGGATACACGAAAAAGATTCGTGAGTACACGACCGAATCATTCTTCAGCACGAATCTAGTCGACCATCTTCCTGCCTCATCGACTGTTCCCACGCCGGAGAAGATTCTCGGCCACATTGTCGGTGCACCGGATGTTCTTACCTATTCGAAAGATATTTACGGCTACTACGATGAGCTGGCGAAAGCCTCGCCAAGAGTGAAGGTTTTTCGGGTTGGAAAATCTGAAGAAGGCCGGGACTTTCTACTGGTGGCAGTGAGCGATGAGGCCAACATCGCGCAACTGGATCATCTTAAAGAAATCACGGCGAAGCTTGCCGATCCGCGCAAGATTAGCGATGCGGAGGCGCAGCAGCTTGTCTCGACGGGCAAGCCGTTTTACTGGGCTTCGGGATCGATTCACTCACCGGAATCCGGTTCGCCCGAAATGCTGATGGAACTGGCTTACCGGCTGGCGGTGGAAGACACGCCGATGATTCAGAACATTCGGAAGAATGCGGTTTTTCTGATTACACCCATTGTCGAGGTTGATGGCCATGATCGCATGGTCGATTGGGCGAACTATCGCAAAGCGTATCCCGACAAGCCGCAGCCTGACCTGGTTTATTGGGGCCACTATGTGCAGCACGACAATAATCGCGATTCGATCGGGATGGGATTGAAGCTGTCGCAGGTCATGATGAAGGATTTTCTCGATTGGCATCCGCAGGTGCTGCACGATCTGCACGAGTCCGTTCCTTATTTGTATATTTCCACGGGAACGGGACCCTACAATGCATGGCTCGACCCGATCGTGGAGAGCGAATGGCAGAAGATGGCTTACAACGAGATCGAACAGCTCACCGCCAAAGGCGTGGTCGGGGTGTGGACGCACGGCTTCTATGACGGTTGGGCGCCAAATTACATGTTTTATGTGGCAAACGGGCACAACTCGATCGGACGCTTCTATGAAACCTTTGGCAATCTGTATCCGCAGACAGAAGAGCGCACGCTGAAGGCTTCGGCTACGTCGCGTGAATGGTACCGGCCGAATCCACCGCTGCCGAAGGTGAAGTGGTCGCTGCGCAACAACATTAACATGCAGCAGAGCGGATTGATTCTTGCGCTCGACTACATGGCGCAACATCCGCAGGAGTTTCTCGGCAATTTCTATCTCAAGAGCAAACGCTCGGTGGCAAAAGCGACGACCGAAGGCCCGGCGGCGTGGGCAATTCTGAACGACGGCCGGCGTCCGGCGCTTGCCGCGCAGCTCGCTAATCTGCTACAGCGGCAGGGCGCTGAAGTACACAAGCTAGATCACGACTTTGAAGTGAAGCCAGCGGCGCCGGCGAAGGAAAGCGGGTCAAAAGCAGAAGCGAAGGCTGACGGCAAAGCTGACGAGAAACCGAACACTGCTGCTGATAAGGATGCGCGTAAAGATGTGCCGGCGAAGGATGCCTCGGCCAAGACAGAAGAAGCCTCTGCGAAGAAGGAAGAAGCGAAGCCGGTGAAGATTCCGGCAGGCAGCTACATCATCCGCATGGATCAGCCTTACAGCCGCATGGTCGATATGCTGCTCGACACGCAATACTATTCGACCTCTGACCCGCGCCCCTACGATGACACGGGATGGACTCTGGGCGCGTTGCGTAACGTCAAGACTTTGCGTGTTACGGATGAAACCATTCTGAAAGCATCGATGACGCTGGTCGATGAGCCCGCACGGAATAGCTTCGGTGGAATCGCGGCTCCCCATGCTGCAAAAGGCAAAACTGTGGCGGCGAAGTGCTACATCATTGAGGCGAATGCGGAACCGAATCTCGCGGCGCTGCGCTACCGACTGAAAGACACAAAAATCTCTGTGGCTGAAGATTCGTTCGACGCCGGAGATGAAAAATTCAGTCCGGGTTCTTTCATCATACCCATGGGCGGCAATTCACTCGATACTGAGTCACAATTGCAATCAGCCGCGCATGATCTTGGCGTTAAGGTCGTGAGTGTTGCTGAGGAACCGAAAGTGGCCCGCCACGAGCTGAAAGTTCCACGCATTGCACTCCTGCACACATGGACCAGCACGCAAAATGAAGGGTGGTTTCGCCTGAGCCTTGAAGAAACGGGTGTGCCGTATTCCTACATTTCCGATACGGTGGTGCGGACAACGCCGAACCTGCGCGACAAGTATGACGTGATTCTTTTTCCGCCTACGTTCTCTGACCTGCGTGAACTTCTCGCTGGTTTTCCCAAACGTATATTGCCTGACGGCACCGATGCGGGGCCGATTCCCTGGCACAAATCCGATGTGACGCCGAATTGGGGAGGAATCGACGAATCACCGGACATTCGCGGCGGACTAGGATTTGAAGGCGTCGCGAACCTCAAACGATTTGTGGAGGACGGAGGATTGTTTATTCCGGTTGGGTCGAGCACTCATTTGCCGGTAGACCTCGGGCTGGCGGATTCGGTGACCATTGCACAAACGAAATCGCTGCAGGTGAGGGGGGCGATTGTGCGCGCGAACGTTGAAGATCCGAAGAGCCCGATCACTTACGGTTATGACGAATCGCTCGGCGTGTATTTCAATCAGGCTCCGGTCTTCAAAGTTTCCTTATCCGGTGATAACGGAGGAGACGAAACTACGCGGCCGAGCGGCCGTGGTTCGACCACAGATCCTGACATTCCGCAGGGGCGGCTGTGGGCTGCGCCAGAGACACAGCCAGATCGCACACCCGGGGAAAAGGAGCTTTATGTCGACCCGCAAAACCGCGTGTTTTACAGCAGCGAGCTACCGCCAGTGTCACTTTATCCGCGGGTGATATTGCGATTCGCGGATGAAAAGAATTTGTGGATCAGCGGCATGCTGGCGGGAGGGTCAGAACTGGCCGGTGTTCCCGCTGTCATCGACGTTCCGCTGGGCCACGGACATATCGTGCTCTTTGCCAATAATCCAATGTGGCGGCAGGAAACGCAGGGAAGTTTCATGCTTGTGCTGAATGCCGCGCTCAACTTCGATCATCTGGATGCAGGACGCAAGACACCTCCGGCAGCGAATGCGAAACCGTAAGCGTGAGTAAATAATGTGAAGAATATAGATCTGAGCGGCGCAGGAGATCGGTGAATTCTACGAAGAACGGTTGACGACCGACTGAATTTCGTTGTCGGCCCTGACAGACACGATGGTTCCCACTTTTCCACACGTGCACGGCGTAAATCTCGATTCACAAACCCGTTGCGAGCATTACCACGGGCCGACCGACATTGTTGCCATCAAGATGAAATGCTGCCGTCTTTCCTATGCTTGCAAAGACTGCCACGTGGCGCTCGCCGGTCACCCGATCACGGTGTGGCCGGAAAACGAATGGAATGAGCGAGCCGTACTTTGCGGTGCTTGCGGTGCAGCGATAACTATTCTTCAGTACATGCAAAGTGATTCCCGCTGCCCGGCTTGCCGGGCACGGTTCAATCCCGGGTGCCGCAACCATTATCATTGCTACTTCCATGTTCTTGAGGTTGCCGATCAAGGTCACGGGGCGCCACGAAAAGGGGGTATTGTTGGGCAAGGTGAACTTAACTAACCGGAAGGCGATTCATATTGAGTGGGGTGATTGCGATCCCGCGCAGATCGTCCACTACCCGCGCTACCTGGCCTATTTCGACGCGTGCACGACGGCGTTGTTCAAGAAGGCTGGCCTGTCGAAGCGGCAGATGCTGAAAACCTATCAGATCGTGGGTATTCCAATGGTTGACTTGCGCGCCTCGTTCAAGGCGCCGTCGCGATTTTCGGACACAGTCATCGTCGAATCTGAGATAACCGAGTGGCGACGCAGCAGTTTTAGCGTCCGCCATAGGTTGTTCAACAAGAAGGTTCTCGCTGTGGAATGTTTTGAGATCAGAGTTTGGGCAGCGGTGTCAGAAAAAGACCCAGAACGAATCGAGGGCAAGCCTGTGCCGCGTGAGGTGGTTGAGATGTTTTCTGCGGAAAACAATCGCCGTCGAGCTCGTCGGAAATCGCGGCGGAAGAAGCAATGAGAATCCGCACGCAAGTTGGGATTGTGGGAGCTGGACCTGCCGGACTGGTCTTGTCGCACCTGCTGCACCGACAGGGAATTCATTCGGTTGTCATCGAGGCCCGTAGTCGAGAGCACTGTGAGCAGCGGGTGCGGGCGGGTGTGCTGGAGCAAGGCACGGTCGACCTTCTG
>Ga0210385_10001532_pt1 | contig 14297 bp, 8 predicted proteins | sample IncBWH26OmetaG_FD_160107 | JGI IMG/M metagenome (GOLD analysis project Ga0210385, IMG submission 160107) | Forest soil microbial communities from Barre Woods Harvard Forest LTER site, Petersham, Massachusetts, United States - Inc-BW-H-26-O ...
GCCAACAACCCGGATTACCTGCAGCGCTCCTTCAGCCGCGCGGACCTTTACCTCTATTACATCGTGACCGAGCTGGAACGGCGCAACATGCCGCTCGAGCTGGCGCTCTTGCCGGTGGTCGAGAGCGCCTTCGAGCCGTACGCATACTCGCGCGCGCGCGCCTCGGGGCTGTGGCAGTTCATCCCCGGCACCGGCTCGATGTACGGACTGAAACAGGACTGGTGGTACGACGGCCGCCGCGACATCGTCGAGTCGACGCGCGCGGCGCTCGATTACCTGCAGTCGCTGCACGATGAATTCGGCGGCGACTGGCTGCTGGCGATCGCCGCTTACAACTGCGGCGAAGCCCTGGTCGAGCGCGCGGTCGCGATGAATCGCGCCGCCGGGCGCAGCCTGGATTTCTGGAGTCTGTGGCTGCCGGGCGAAACGCGCGCCTACGTTCCCAAGCTCCTGGCGATGAAGCGCCTGGTGCTCGATCCGGAAGTGTACGGCCTGCAGTTCAGCCCGATTCCGAACCAGCCCTACTTCGCCCGCGTGACCATCAACAGCCAGGTCAACATGAAGCTGGCGGCCGAGATCGCCGGCATCACCCCCGATGAGCTCTACGAACTCAACCCCGCCTTCCATCGCTGGGCCACCGACCCGATCGGTCCGCAGTACCTGCTGCTGCCGGTGGATGCGGCCGAGGTGTTCGCGCAGAACATGGAACTGCTCACCCCGGATCAGCGCCTGGGCGTGATCCGCTATTCGGTGGTGCGCGGCGACTCGATCGCCTCGGTGGCCAAGCACTTCGATACCAGCGTCCAGGTGCTGCGCGAGCTCAACGACATGCCGACCCAGGGAATTGCCGTGGGCGATGAGCTGCGCGTGCCGAGCGCGGTGCCGGAGCTGCCGGCGAAAGTGATGCTGGCCGCCGCGCGGGTCGACGACAAAGGCCATGGCCGTGCGCGTGTGCAGGTGGTACGGCGCGGCGACTCGCTCTGGACTATCGCGCGCCGCCACGGCATGAACGTGAACACGCTGGCGCTGCTCAACAACATGCACCCCGACGATGCGTTGCGCGCCGGTCAGCGCATCCGCCTGTCGGAGGGCAGCGCCGCGCGCCACGTGGCGCACCGTAAAGTCGTCTATACCGTGCGCGAAGGCGACACGATGCCGCAGATCGCGCACCTCTTTCAGTGCAGTGTGCCGCAGCTGCTCGCATGGAATGGCCTGAGCAGCCATACACGCATCCACGCCGGCCAGAAGCTGCGCATCCACCTGAACACGCGCCACAGCTGAGCCCGGGCAGCGCTGGGCGGCATCGCTTTGCGGCATAATCCTCAGCCGGAGGCACCGCATGGGATTTCTCACCGGCAAACGCGCTTTGATCGTCGGCGTCGCGACCGACCGCTCGATCGCCTGGGGCATCGCGCAGGCGATGCACCGCGAGGGGGCCGAGCTCGCCTTCTCCTATGTCGACAAGCTGAAGGAGCGCGTCGAACCCCTGGCGGCCGCGCTCGGTGCGCGTCTCACCATGCCGCTCGATGTGACCGATGACGGGCAGATGGATGCGGCCTTCGCACTGCTGCAGCGTGAATGGGGCGCGTTCGACATCCTGGTGCACGCGGTGGCATTCGCACCGCGCGAGGCGCTCAGCGGGACCTTCATCAAAGCGACCGGACGCGAGGGCTTCCGCATCGCGCACGACGTTTCCAGCTACAGCCTGACCGCGCTGGCGCAGCGCGCGCAGCCGCTCATGGCCGGGCGGCGCGCAGCGCTGCTGACGCTCTCTTACCTCGGCGCGATGCGCTCGATTCCGGGCTACAACGTCATGGGTCTCGCCAAGGCGAGCCTGGAGGCCAACGTGCGCTTTCTGGCGGCCGACCTCGGCCCCGAGGGCATCCGGGTAAACGCGATCTCTGCCGGCCCCATCAAGACGCTTGCGGCCGCAGGCATCCCGGGCTTTCGCAAGATGCTGGGACGGGTTGCGGAGATCGCGCCGCTGCGGCGCAATGTGACGCTGGAGGATGTGGGCAACGCCGCCGCGTTCCTGTGCTCGGATCTGGCCGCCGGCATCACCGGCGAAATCCTCTACGTCGACAGCGGCTTCAGCACGGTCGGCATGAGCTTCCCGCTCGAGGCGGAAGGCTAGCCTCTACTCGAAGGCCTTCGGGTTCTTGCGCACGTCCGCGGTGCGCCGCACTTCATCCACGTAGGCGAGTACGTCCGCGGTCCCCAGGCGCTGCGCCTGTTGCAGCGCGCGGTCGCTCTGGTCCTTAGCGTCCTGCACCTTCGCGGTGCGCACGGCGCTGAGCGCGAATACCGCCGCGCCGCCGTCGTTGAGCGACACCGCGCTGAACTCTGGTTTGCTCGGGCGCGCCGCCGCAAAAGCTGCATCGCGTACCTGGATCGGGATCGACGGATCGCGGCGCGAAACGAAATGCGCGGGGTCCGCTGTCAGCTTGAATTTCTGGGCGACGCTGTCGAACGATGCTCCGGCATTGAGCTCCTGCACCGCGCCCTGTGCGGCTTTGAGGGCGGCCTGGCTGCTCTGCTCCTTCACCAGGGCCGCCACGATGCTGTCGCGCACCTCCGCCAGCGGCTTCGGCTGCGGCTTGCGATGGTCAATCTCCTTCACGATCACCAGGCGGTCATCGCCCAGCAGCACCGGGCCGCCGAGCTTGCCGACCCCGAGCGCGGGCTCGCCGAACACCAGCTCCTGCAGCGCCGGCGCCGGGCCGAGCGGCGCTCCGCCTGTGCCTTTGGCGAAGTCGGCTACATCTCCCTGCTGCAGGTGATATTCCTGCGCGAGCGCGCCGAGTTCGACGCCCGGATCGCCGATCTTGCTCTGCAGCTGCTCCTGGATTTCGCCGAAGCGGTCGGCCGCCAGATTGCGTCGCACCTGCGTCTCCAGCTCCGCACGCGCCTGCTCGAATGACTTGGTGTTGCCCGCCTGGATCTCGTCGAGGCGGATGATGTGGTAGCCGAACTGCGTCTTCACCGGGCCGGCGATGTCACCGACCTTCATGCTGAACAGCGTATCGGCGAACGGCTTGACGAAGCTCGCGCGCTCGGCCCAGCCGAGATCACCGCCGCTCGCCGCGGAGCCCGGATCCTGTGAATACTGCTTGGCGAGCGCGCCAAAGTCCTTGCCCGCCTTGGCTTGTGCCAGCACCTGCTGCGCCTGGGCGAGCGCTGCGGCGTCGTCCTTGCCCGTGATCAGAATGTGGTGGGCGTGACGCTTCTCGGGCAGTTCGAGGCGGCTCTTCTCCTTGTCGTAGGCCGTATGCAGATCGGCGTCGGTCACTGTCTGCTGCGCGGCGAGCGTCTCCAGGCGCAGCTCAGCGTACTGCAGATGCGCGGACTCGGGCGTCAGATACTGAGACTGGTGCGCCTGATAGTAGGCCTGTACCGCGGCGTCATCGGTCTTGGCCGCGGATTTAAATTGGTCCGCCGGCAGGACGAAGTAGCGTACTTCGCGCTCCTGGTCCTCAAGATCTGCCAGGCGCTTCAGTTCCGCCGCAGTGAGAAAGCCGGATGCGCGGATGCCGCCCTCGAGCTGCATGCGCTGCACGTCGGTGCCCAACTCCTGCTCGAAAGTCTCCAGCGAGAGCCCGGCCTGCGCCAGCGCAGCCTTGGCCGCTTCCGGCGAATACTGGCCGTCGATCTGGAATGCCGGCTCGTTCTGAATGGCCTCGCGCAGCTGGGTGCGGCTCACCCGGTAGCCGAGGTCCTGGGTGCGCTCGGTGAGCAGCGCATTGCGGATCAGCCCCTCCAGGACCTGGTTCTGGAGTTGGGTGCGCAGCTGAGGAGGCAGTTCCGCGCCTCCCAGCCGCTGCTGCCACTGCGCCTGCTGGCGCAGCCAACCGCTGCGGGCGTCTTCCAGTGCGATCTTGCTGCCGTTGGCCTCGGCGGCATAATTCGAGCCGCCGAAATTCAGGTTCACGATACCGTAGGCACCCCAGGCCGCGAATACCAGGGCGAGTGCCCCCAGGAGGATCCACGAGAGCCATTTATGCCCCTTAAGGGTGTCGCCGATCTTCTGCAGCATGCGTAGGGCTGGTAGTCAGGAGGAACTTGGCGGAGCGGACGGGACTCGAACCCGCGACCCCCGGCGTGACAGGCCGGTATTCTAACCAGCTGAACTACCGCTCCGAATTTTGGGGGGCGAATGCTAACGGATTGATGAATAAGGTCACAAGCAGTTTCGTTTTCGACACACCCCCCGAGGAAGGGCGGCGCGCCGGCCGGGCGGTCTGAACCGCCCCTGAACCCCGCGGTCAACGGATCGGGGTTTTGAGCGCTGTGCACTCTACAGGGCGGTTGCGCCGCATTAGGTTATAAGGCGCCATGCTCGCAGATGGAGCGCGTTAAGCTCTCCTATAAGGCACAATGCCGCGGGGATAACGCGGATACTTAAAGGATATTGCCAACTATGCTGACCCGCACGGTCCTGGGTTCTCTGATCATTGTCGCTCTCGCGACGCCCGCTCTGGGAGCGCTCGGCGGTGACGTCACGAGCGTCGAAGCCGACCGCGTACGGGTCAAGGGCGCACTGCAAGTGATGCCCTCGAGCAACTACACGGTGCACGAGATCCAGACCAGCAAACTGGTCCTGCACGAGTACGTGTCGCTCTCCGGCCAGGTGTTTGCCATCAGCTGGCGCGGCGAGGGCATTCCTGATCTGCAGCAGGTGCTGGGTACCTACTATCAGACGTTCCGCCAGGCCTCTGCCGGCCCGCACTACAACCACCACCAGCTGACGGTCAACACTCCGGACGTGGTGGTGCTCTCGAGCGGCCACACCCGTGGCTACAGCGGGCGCGCCTGGGTGCCGGCCCTGATGCCGCAGAACTTCTCCCTCAAGGACATCTCCTAGTCGCCGCCGGCGTCTCTTAAGGAACACTCAGTGCGTAAGTATTTTGCTCTGGTTTTCATTCCCCTCCTGCTGCTCGCGGCCTGCGGCGGCGGCGGCAGCAGCAGCAGCGGTGGTGGTGGCAATAGCGGTGGCGGCGGCACCACCGGCGGTGGCCAGGTGATCACGCCTGCAGGCGGCCCCAACGTGGAACCGATCTACGTGGACGGCGGCCCGGCTGCACTCACGGCGACGGCGGTCAATACACCGTACGTTACGATCCAGGTGTGCCTGCCCAACACCAGCACCTGTCAGACCATTGATCACATTGAAGTGGACACCGGCTCGGTGGGCCTGCGCATTATCTCCTCGGCGCTGACGATCACCCTGCCGGCCGTCACTGACACGGGTGCAGCCGGCGGCAACCCGCTTGCCGAGTGTCTGCAGTTTGCCGACGGCTCAAGCTGGGGCTCGGTCAACAGTGCTGACCTCTCGATGCCGGTCTCCGGCGAGAAAGCGGCGGCCGTCAATGTGCAGGTGATCGGCGCGGCCAATGTCGGCGGCACGACGCCCTCCACGACGATCTGTCCCGGCACACCGGAAAACACCGTCGCAACCTTCGGCGCCAACGGCATCCTGGGCGTCGGTCCGTTCATCAACGACTGCGACAGCAGTCAGGCCTGCACCCCCGGCCAGCAAGCGGCGAACTACTACGCGTGTCCGTCGTCGGTCACCTGTGCGGCCTTCTCCGCATCGCTCACGCAGCAGCTGCAGAACCCGGTCACGCTGTTCGGTACCGACAACAATGGCACGATCATCGAGCTGCCGCCCGTCGGTACCGCCGGTGTGGCGAGCATCAGCGGCGCGCAGGCCTCGCTGGTGTTCGGCATCAACACTCAGACCAACAATACCCTCGCCTCGAGCGTCACCGAGCTGCAGGCGGATCCTGCCACCGGCTTCATTGAGGCCGCGCTGAACGGCACGACCTACACCGAGAGCTATCTCGACAGCGGCTCGAACGGCGTTTTCTTCAACGACAGCTCTTTGACCATCTGTCCCGGCAGCATGAACAACATGGGCTTCTACTGTCCGGCCTCAACAGTAAGCGAGAGCGCGACGATGATCAGCCCGGTCACCAGCAATCAGCTGGCCGCGCCCTTCAGCGTCGCCAACGCCCAAACGCTGTTCACCAACAATCCGACCTTCACCGCGTTCTCCAACCTCGGCGGCACGGTGGCCGGCGCGGATTCGGTGGACCTGGGCCTGCCGTTCTTCTTCGGCACCAACATCTACACCGGCATCGAGAATCCGGAGACCAACTCGCAGCCGTTCTTCGCCTACTGAGGCATCTGCCTGAAGCGAACGGTTGAGCTGGCGGGCGCTGCGTCGGCCAGCTCAATTGCGCTGCGCGAAGCGTCGCCGGTAGGCCGAGGGCGTGGTGTCCAGACGCCCGCGGAAATGATGGCGCAACGTCTCGGCGCTGCCGATGCCGGTGCGCGCAGCGATAGCCGCGGCGCTCAGCCGCGTGGTCTCCAGCAGCTCCTTGGCGCGTTCCAGCCGTGCGCCCACCAGCCAGGCGTGCGGCGACAGCCCGGTCGCTGCGACAAAGTCGCGCTGCAGGGTGCGCGGACTCATCGCGGCGCGGCGGCTGAGGGCGGCGAGCGTATGCGGCTGCTCCAAATGCGCGCGCACGAAATCCATGAGTTTCGCTAGACGCCCGCGCCCGTCGGCAGGCAGCGGGCGCGGCACGAACTGCGCCTGATCGCCTTCGCGGTGCGGTGGAATCACCAGGCGCTGGGCGACCTGGTTGGCGATGCGGGCGCAGAAATCGCAGCGTACCAGGTGGAGCAGCATATCGAGGCCGGCGGCCGAGCCGGCCGAGGTCAGCAGGCGCTCCTCATGCGTGTAGAGGGCGTTGGGCTCGACCCGTACCGCAGGATAGGCGCTGGCCAGCTCGCGCACGTAGCGCCAATGGGTGGTCGCACGGCGGCCATCGAGCAGCCCCGCTGCTGCCAGCACGAACACCCCCGAGCAGATCGAGCACAGCCGTGCGCCGCGTGCGTAGGCGCGGCGCAGTTTCGCGAGCAGCTCCGGCGGCGGCGCCTCGTTCACGTCGCGCCAGCCAGGAATGACAATGGTGTCCGCGCCCTCGAGCAGCTTGAGTCCATGGCGCACATTCAACTCGACGCCGCCGGTAGCGCGCAGCGGCGCGCGTTCGGCCGCGCACACTGCGAACTCGTACCAGGGCACGCCGAGTTCGGGGCGTGCCAGGGCAAACAGCTCCACCGTGCAGCCGAATTCGAAGGTGCACAGGCGGTCGTAGGCGACCGCCACCACTTTGTGACTCATGGCGTAATCTTAACGTGGCTTGTCATTTACGCCACTGGCGGCGAATGCCGTCCGCCGCCACACTTACGTCCATGCCGAGCCTCGTAAGCCAAGTCCCCGCCGCCGATGCCGTCAGCGCGGTGGCGCACTTTGACGGCAGCTTCCGCTTCGAAACCGACTGCTGGGACGTACACCAGGCGTTGGAGCACACGCCCGACTTCGTGCTGCTGGACGTGCGCAGCCCGCAGGCGTTCGCCGCCGGACACGTGCCGGGCGCGAGCAACCTGCCGCATCGCAAGATCATCGCGGGTACGCTTGCGGGCTACGCGGCCGATACGCTCTTCGTGGTCTACTGCGCCGGGCCACACTGCAACGGCGCGCAGCGCGCGGCGCTGCGCCTGGCGCAGCTGGGACGCCCGGTGAAGGTCATGATCGGCGGCATGAGCGGCTGGCGCGAGGAAGGCTTCCGCATCGCCACGCTACCTGACGCGGTGCGCGCGCCGGCCTGAGCCCTCTGTCCTGTGGTGCCGGGCGCCGTGGCATCATGGGACATGAGCAGAGTGCAGCAGATCATCGCGGCAGTACTCATCGTACTGCTGCTCGCGACCGGCTACGGGCTGTGGTCGACCGCGGACAGCAGCGCCGGACCGGTCTCACGCACCAGTGCGATCGTCGTGGTCGGCCAGACCGACAACGGCATTCCGGTGATCGACCAGCACACGCTGCTGATCGCGCAGCGCCTCGCGCACTACGCCTCGAACCCGGAGGAGCAGGCCCTGGCGCAGGAGGCCGTGCAGACCGCTGACCGTGAACTCGATCTGGCATTTGCTGCCGCACTGCACCACCTCGAGAGTCACCCACCGACGCTCAGCCCGGCGGCGAGTCAGATCCAGCAACGGGTCAACGGCGTGCAAAAGCAGCTGGACGCCGACAGCGCGAACTCAAAGCAGCTGACCGAACAGCTCGCCAAGGCGAGCGATACCGACAAGGCCGCTCTGCAGGACCGCCTGGATCTCGCGCAGTCGCAGGTGGTGCTCGAGCAGGATGAGCTGGCCCAAGCCAACGAGGACCTGCTGCAGGCAGGCGGCAACGTCCACCAGCGCATCCAGCAGATGCAGCAGGAGCACGAGGCCGCCGAGCAGGCGGGCTCCCACCTGTCCGCCCCTGCAGTCGCGACCGGCTCGCTCGCCAACCTCAAGGGCATGGTGGGCGAGTTCCGCCAATGGTGGGCGCTGCGCAAGAAAGAACGCTGGCTCGGCTGGGCGCGCGAGCACGTACTGGCCAGTGCCGAGCAGCTCGCGAGCGAACGAGCGAAGATCGCCGCCGAGCTCGCCGCGAGCAAGGCGCAGTTGCCGGAGTTCACGGCGCGCGCGCCTTCGCACGCCACAGCCACCAACACCCCGGCCGCAGCAGCCGCGGGCGCCGCACCGCTGGCCGCAGCCGCCACGAGTGGGCCAGCGCCACCGACGACGTTGCTCGAGCTGACCCGGCAGATCGGCGCCATACAGCACCGCCTGATGCTGCGCGACCAGCGCATCACCGCGCGCCAGCACCTCGCGGACATCTACGGCAAGTGGAGCGCGCTGGTCGGCAGCGAGGCGCGCAGTGCGCTGCATCAGATCCTGCTCGGCGCGATGGTGGTGCTGGCAGCGCTGCTGGTGCTGCTGTGCGTCGACCGCTGGCTCGAGCGCCTGCTCGGGCGCGCGCGCATCGACCGCCGCCAGGTCGGCACGCTGCGCAGCGTCATCGGCGTCGCGCTGCAGCTCATCGGCATCCTGCTGATCCTCGTGGTACTGATCGGCGTCCCCGGTCAGATCGGCACGATGCTCGGCATCGTCGGTGCCGGACTCACCGTGGCCCTGAAGGACTTCATCGTCGCCTTCATCGGCTGGTTCGTGCTGATGGGGCGCAACGGCATGCGGGTCGGCGACTGGGTGGAGATCAAGGGCGTGAGCGGCGAAGTGATCGAGCTCAGCATGTTCCACACGGTGCTGCTCGAAACCGGCAACTGGACCGACGCCGGTCATCCGACCGGGCGGCGCGTCACCTTCACCAACAGCTTCGCGATCGAGGGGCACTACTTCAATTTCTCCACCACCGGGCAGTGGTTGTGGGACGAGTTGTCAATCGTGGTGCCCTACGGGCGCGATCCGCACTCGGTCGCCGACGCCATCCTCAAGGAAGTCACCGAGGCCACCGCGAACGATGCTCGCCAGGCTGAAGAGGAATGGCGGCGCGCCTCGCGCGGTCAGCAGCGCGGCGGCAGCCTCGCCGTCAAGCCGGGGATCGCCATCCGCCCGGATTCCGGCGGCGTGGGGGCGCAGATCGTGGTGCGCTACGTCACCAGCGCGAGTGAGCGCTATGCGTTGCGTGCCCGGCTCTACCAGAGCGCGGTGCAACTGCTGGCAGCGAACCGCAGCTGAGGTCCCGGCCGCTGTTTACCTGCCGACGCCAGAGTTTGATCTGGCGCTATTGCGCCCATCTGGCTCCTGTCGGCTCGGGACGACGGGTGCCCGCTGACGCGGATGCACGGACTACCTGTCCCGGCTCGCGCCGCGAGGTGGTGTAAAGTGGCAGCTGGCGGCAACACGCGAAGTAGTTGTTTTGCGGGCCATTACGGACACGGCGGCGGTGCGGCTTGTTGCAGTTCCTATACAAGCCTTTACCCTTTTTAAGGCAGGGGACTGCTAAGGTGCAGACTCATCCTCTGGGCGCCTGGGCGGCGCGACGCGCGGTCGCCGGCATGGCCCCGACCGCGGAAGCCCCCAGGGCGGAATGGGCGCGGCTTGCGCGCTGCCCGGGCTCCGGGCAGATCACCCGCGACAGGCTCGCGGGACGTTTAATTCAATTCGGAAACCGGAACGCATTCGTGCGCATCTCATGAACGACGAAAATCGCTATCTGCATCCCGGTGCGGTCATCGAACAGGACACCCGTCCCGGCTGGCAGCGCCACCTGTTGAACCGGCGCGTGCTGGTGGTGGTGGCGCTGCTGCTGGCCTTGGCGCTGCTCGCCTGGTGGCTGACGCCCAAGGGAGCGCGTGCGCCTGCCGGGCGCTTTGCCGGCGGCGGCCCCATGCCGGTGGTCGCCAACAAGGCGGTCGCGGGCGACATGCCCATCACCCTGATCGGGCTCGGCGCCGTCACGCCGCTGGCGACCGTCACCGTACAGAGCCAGATCGCCGGTCAGATCATGCACATCGCCTTCAAGGAAGGGCAGAAGGTGAAGGCCGGTGATGCGCTCATTCAGATCGATCCGCGTCCCTATCAGGTCGCCCTCGAGCAGGCGCAGGGCGCGCTGGTGCGCGACAAGGCGCTGCTCGACAACGCGCACATCGATCTGCAGCGCTACCAGACACTGTGGTCGCAGGACTCGATCGCCGAGCAGCAGCTGGCCACGCAGAAGTCGCTCGTGGTGCAGGACGAAGGCAACGTGAAAACCGACCAGGCGCAGATCGATGCGCAGAAGCTCAACCTGGTGTACTGCCACATCACTTCGCCCATCTCCGGGCGCGTGGGCCTGCAGCAGGTGAACGTCGGCAATTACGTCACCCCGTCCGAGCCCAACGGGCTCGTGGTGATCACGCAGATGCAGCCGATCACGGTGGTGTTCACCCTGCCGGAGGATAATATCCCGGCGCTGCTGCAGCAGGTGCATGCGGGCAAGACTCTGAGTGTCACCGCCTGGGACCGCAGCAACACGCACCAGCTCGCCACCGGCACGCTGCAGTCGATCGACAGCGAAATCGACCCGACCACCGGCACCATCAAGCTCAAAGCGAGTTTCCTCAACACCGATGAGAGTCTGTTCCCGCAGCAGTTCGTCAACGTCGTGCTGCTGCTCGACACGCTGCACAACGCCACCCTCATCTCCCAGGCCGCCATCCAGCGCGGCGAGCCCGGCACCTACGTCTACGTGGTTGACCCGAGCGCGCAGACGGTCAGCGTGCGCAAGGTCACCCTGGGTCCCGGGGATGCCACCAACGTATCGATCCAGCAGGGCCTCAGTGTCGGTGAGCTCGTGGTAGTCGATGGCGCCGACAAGCTCAAAGACGGCGCCAAGGTGCAGCTGCGTCAGGCCAACGCGAGCAGCAGCAGCGGCGGCGCGAACACCGCCGGGCACGCCCACGGCAGCGGCCAGAGCGGTCACCGGCACCCGCAGCAACAACAGCAGTCCCAGCAGCAGAGCGCTCCGGGCAACGGATGAGCACGGCAGTCGAGCGGCTGCCCGAGGACGGCGGCCGGTTGAATCCATCGCGCATCTTCATCTTGCGCCCGGTGGGGACCTCGCTGCTGATGGTGGCGATCCTGCTGGTGGGATTGGTTGCCTTCGGCTTCCTGCCGCTGTCAGCGCTGCCTGAAGTCGATTATCCGACCATCCAGGTGCAGACGTTCTATCCGGGCGCGAGCCCGGAGGTGATGACCTCGTCGGTCACCGCACCGCTCGAAGTGCAGTTCGGCCAGATGCCCGGGCTGAACCAGATGTCCTCGACCAGCTCCGGCGGTTCCTCGGTCATCACTTTGCAGTTCAGCCTGAACCTCAGCCTCGATATTGCCGAGCAGGAAGTCCAGGCCGCCATCAATGCCGCCGGCAATCTTCTGCCCTCCGACCTACCGGCGCCACCGATCTACGCCAAAGTGAATCCCGCGGATGCGCCAGTGCTGACGCTCGGGGTCACCTCGAAGACGCTGCCGCTCACCCAGCTCGAAGATCTGGCTGACACGCGCATGGCGCAGAAGATCTCGCAGATCGAGGGCGTGGGGCTGGTGAGCGTGAGCGGTGGCCAGCGGCCCGCGGTACGCGTCATCGCCAACGTGCGTGCACTCGCCGCCTACGGCCTGAACATCGACGACCTGCGCACCACCATCAGCAACGCCAACGTCAATTCGCCCAAGGGGACGCTCGATGGTCCGGCGCGCTCCTGGACCATCAACGCCAACGATCAGATCCAGAGCCCCGAGGCGTATGAGAGCATCATCGTCGCCTACAAGAACGGCAACCCGGTGCGCCTGTCGGATGTGGCGAGCGTGGTCAGCGGTGCCGAAAACGTTTATCTCGCCGGCTGGGTCAACAACACGCCGGGCATCATCCTCAACATCCAGCGCCAGCCCGGCGCGAACGTCATTCAGGTCGTCGACCGTATCAAGAAGCTGCTGCCCTCTTTGTCGGACTCGCTCCCCTCCGCGGTCGAGGTCGCCATCCTCACGGATCGCACCAACACCATCCGTGCCTCGGTACACGATGTGGAGTTCGAACTGCTGCTGGCCGTGGTGCTGGTGGTGCTGGTCATCTTCCTGTTCCTGCGCAGCATCCCGGCGACCATCATCCCGAGCCTGTCGGTGCCGCTGTCGCTGGTCGGCACGCTCGCGGCCATGTATCTGCTCGGCTTCAGCCTCAACAACTTGTCGCTGATGGCGCTCACCATCGCCACTGGCTTCGTGGTCGATGATGCGATCGTCATGATCGAGAACATCTCGCGCTACATCGAGGAGGGCCAGCCACCGCTGCAGGCGGCGCTGCGCGGCGCCGGCGAGATCGGCTTCACCATCGTGTCACTCACGGTGTCGCTGATCGCGGTACTGATCCCGCTGCTGTTCATGGGCGATGTGGTGGGACGGTTATTCCACGAGTTTGCCATCACGCTTGCGGTCACCATCATCATCTCGGCCGTGGTATCGCTCACCCTGGTACCGATGATGTGCGCCAAGCTGCTGCGCCACCACCCGCAATCCGAAGAACGCGGCATCGCGCGCTGGGCCAACGAAAAGTTCCAGGCGCTCATCGACCGCTACGGCCAGGCACTGCGCTGGGTGCTTGATCGTCAGCCGCTGACGCTGCTGGTGGCGGTCGCCACCCTGGTGCTGACCATACTGCTCTATGTCTTCATCCCCAAGGGCTTCTTTCCGGTGCAGGACACCGGCCTGATCCAGGCGATCACCGAGGCGCCGCAGTCGGTCTCCTATGCCGACATGGCGCAGCGCCAGGAGCAGCTGGCCGCGGTGATCCTCAAGGATCCGGACGTGGTCAGTCTGTCCTCCTTCATCGGCGTCGACGGTACCAACATCACGCTGAACAGCGGCCGCATGCTGATCAACCTGAAGCCGGTCGATGATCGCTCGGCCAACGCGAGCGAGGTGATCCGCCGCTTGCAGCAGGAGACCGCCGACATCACCGGCATCTCGCTCTACATGCAGCCGGTGCAGGACCTGTCGATCGACGATACCGTCAGCCGTACCCAGTACCAGTTCGTGCTCGAGGACTCGAATCCGGACGAGTTCAACACCTGGGTGCCGAAGCTAGTGGATCGGCTGCAGCATCTGCCGCAGATCGAGGACGTGGCGAGCGATCAGGAGAACCAGGGACTATCGGCCTATCTCACCATCGATCGCGACACCGCCGGGCGCTTCGGCATCACGCCGGCGACGGTGGACAACGCGCTCTACGACGCCTTCGGGCAGCGCATCGTCTCGACCATCTTTACGCAGTCGAACCAGTATCGCGTCATCCTGCAGGCCGACAGTTCGCTGATGGCCTCGCTCGATTCGCTTGGCACCATCTATCTGCCCTCCGCCACCGCCATCGATGGCCAGGTGCCACTGTCGGCCCTGGTCAAGGTCACGACCCGCACGGCGCCCTTGTCGATCGATCACCTGGGACAGTTCCCGGCGACCACGGTGTCGTTCAATCTCGCCAAGGGCGCCGCGCTCGGCAGCGCAGTCGATGCGATCAAGCAGGCCGAGAGCGACATTCACCTGCCCGCGAGCGTAATGACCACCTTCCAGGGCGCCGCGCTCGCCTTCCAGGCGACCCTCAGCAACGAGGTGTTCCTGATCGCCGCGGCGATCATCACCGTCTACATCGTGCTCGGGGTGCTGTACGAGAGCTTCATCCACCCAATCACCATCCTGTCGACACTGCCATCGGCAGGCGTTGGCGCACTGCTGGCGCTCTTGATCGGCGGCAGCGACCTGGGCGTCATCGGCATCATCGGCATCATCCTGCTGATCGGCATCGTCAAGAAAAACGCGATCATGATGATCGACTTCGCGCTGGTCGCCGAGCGCGAGCAGGGCATGCAACCGCGCGAGGCGATCTACCACGCCTCATTGCTGCGCTTCCGCCCGATCCTCAT
>Ga0210385_10001534_pt1 | contig 14292 bp, 16 predicted proteins | sample IncBWH26OmetaG_FD_160107 | JGI IMG/M metagenome (GOLD analysis project Ga0210385, IMG submission 160107) | Forest soil microbial communities from Barre Woods Harvard Forest LTER site, Petersham, Massachusetts, United States - Inc-BW-H-26-O ...
GCCCCACGTTTCCAATGGTTCCGAAATGATAGTCGGAAACGCAGGTGGGAGATTGAGATGGACGAACAAACCGTGCGGGCGGCGCTGGATCGCCATTGGGCTGCTTCCGACGCGAACGATTTCGAGGTCGAACATGAAATCTATCGCGAGGATGCGGTGCTTGATTATCCGCAATCGGGCGAGCGGATCCGCACCCGGCACAACATTCAAGAAAGTCGCACTGTCCAGCCAAACAAGAAGCGGTTTACGGTCCAGCGAATTATCGGCAGCGGCGATCTCTGGGTCACTGAATTCATACTCAGCTATGACGGCGCACCATCTTACACGGTGAGCATCATGGAATTCCGTGACGGACTGGTGGCCCACGAAACGCAATATTTCGCCGATCGGTTCGACCCCGGACCTTCGCGTGCGCATCTTGTCGAGCGCATAGACGAAATCACGCCCAATGCCGACCGCCAGCCCGCTGCAAAGGCGTAAAGAATTGCGGGAACGGTGATATTCCCGCCTCGTCTCAACCTCCCTCTAGCTTTCGAAAGCCGGATCGATCGGGACGCGATAGCCGTTGGCGAGGCGGTTGGTCTCGTTGGCCATGCCGACCACTGCCATCAGTTCTGCGAACTGCTGCGGCGTCATGCCCGCTTTAGCCGCCGCGGCACCGTGACTAGCGGTACAGTAGCCGCAGCCATTGGTGACGGAGACCGCGAGATAGATCATCTCCTTGACGAGAGGATCAAGCGCTCCGGGGGCCATCACCTGCTTGACGCTCTCCCAAGTGCGCTTGAGCGTTGTCGGATCGTTGGCGAGATATTTCCAGAAATTGTTGACGTCAGGCACGTTCCGCGTCGTTTTGATGTCGTCATAGACGGCCCTCACCTCGCCGGAGCCATCGGCATATTCGATCGGTCTAGGTTTGCTCATGTCGTTGCTCCTGCTCAAGGCAATTCCGCGCGATTTGAGTGATGATTCAACGCCGATTGATAATTTTCTCGCGTTCCATGCGGCCCCGATAATCTAGCTCCGGAACGGGTAAAAAGCATGTCCGGCACGAGACTCAAGTTGACAGGAAATCGGGCGGAAGGGATCATCCGTTTCTAAGAGCAGGCGCAAAACCTTGCGGCAACAACGGGAGGACGCGTTATGGCTATTCCAAATATGAAGAAACCTCAGCTCGCTGTCATGAATGCGGTGCACGACTTGCCGGTGCTGGTCGCGCGCGACAAGGGCTTCTTCAAAGACGAAGGTCTCGACATCGACTTCGTGACGACGCCGGGAATGGCCCAGGTCACGACCTCTCACGCCGTAAAGTTCGATTCCATCTTCGACCGTCCGCTCGACTCCGTTTACAATGACGGCGGCATCGACCAATACCGCATGTGCGAATGGGGCATCATGAAACGCGCAGTCGAAGCCGAGACGGTCGGCTTGCGCGGGCGCAAGATCGTCGCGCTGGGCGCCTCGATGTCGTCTTTCGCCATCGTCGTCGACAAGGATTCAAAAGCCTACGAGCCCGAGCAATTGAAGGACCAGGAGATCGCCGTGACGCCGAATAACGGTTCGCATTTCACCACGCTGAAGATGATGGAAGGCTTTCTCGCGCCCGAGCACGTCAAGACGACGAACGCCGGATCGATGCCGAAGCGCATCGAAGCATTGCGCAGAGGTGAAGTCGCCGCGGTGAGCCTCATGGAGCCGTGGATCAGCTACGCACAAAAACTGGGACTGCGCATCCTGATCGAATCCCATTCGACCCGCAGCGAAGCGGCGAGCGACGAACTCGATGGCAAGACGCTCGCTGCGATGTTCCGAGCCCAGGCGCGGGCGGTCAAAGAGCTGGAAAGGGATCCGACGCCCTATGCCCACTATCTCACCCAAGAAACGGGCGGATTGTTGCAGCCCCACGAGCTGCAGTCCTGGCGGCTCCTCCACGCGGCGCCTCAGCCCTACACGCGCGAGCGGTTCGACGACACCTATAACTGGACGGTGAAGTGGAACATGACCGTGCCCGGCGCCACCTTCGAGAACATCGTCGACAACCGCGCCTTCGAATAGGACGGCGATCCAAGCGTTCTCGATAAATCCGAGTTCGTCCGGCGCGCCTTCAAAGTGAGGTAGCTGTTCTTCTACGAAGTGCTGAATCCGCCATCTGCGGAGGTCTTGGCCGTGAAGTTCGAAGGCGGATGCTATTGCCGTAAAATTCGCTACGTGGCAGACGGCGAACCTCGCCTCAAGGCGCAGTGCCATTGCCGCGAATGCCAGTATATCAGCGGCGGCGCGCCGAACATGTTCATGCTCGTGGCGCCGGAAGGCTTTCGTTACACGAGCGGCGAACCGCGCAAATTCTCGCGTTCCGATCTTGAAAGCCCGGTGACGCGCGAATTTTGCGGCGAATGCGGCACCCATCTCACGGCGCGCCGACCGGGTCTGCCGTTGATTATCCTAAAGGTCGGCACGCTTGATGATCCTGGTCTGTTTGGCGCGCCGCAAATGGCGATCTATACCGTCGACAAACAGCCCTTCCATATTGTTCCCGAAGGCTTGCAGACATTTGAGCGTTTGCCTCCGCGCTAACCGAAGGCGCTTCTCTCGTTCGCGGGCGCTCAACCGATCGACTTGTAGCTGAGGCGGCGTTCGCTGGCCTCTTGAATTTCGGCCAGGAACTTTTCGACTTGAATCTTTAAAGCATTACTTTCGCGTGACAGGGCTTGTGTGGCCGATAAAACCTGCGCCGACGCGGACCCCGCCTCAAGCGTCTTGTGGCTGAGGCCTGCTAGATTTCTTGCGACATCGGTCGCTCTTTTTCCAGAGTCGCTTGCGTAATGCGCAATTTCCCGTGTTGCCGCGTCTTGCTCTTGTACTGCGTCTTGAATCGACAGCGACCCTTTAGAGAAGAGACCAATCGTCCGCCTGATCTCCTCTATCGCGACAGCTGACTCTCGGGCGTGGCGCTGCATCTCCGTCACTTGTCGTCCGACCCGCTCGGTCGCCTGGGCGGTTTGTTTGGCCAGGGATTTTACTTCTGACGCGACAACCGCGAAGCCGCGGCCCGCAGCGCCGGCTCTGGCGGCCTCAATGCTCGCGTTGAGCGCAAGTAAATTGGTCTGGTCTGCTATATTGGTTATCAGCTCTACGACCGCACCAATCTGCTCCGCCTCTTTTAGCAGGTGCGTGAAACCGGCAATAGTCTTCTCGGCCTGCGCGACAGCCTCATGAGCGGTTGCTGTGGCTTGGCTTGCCTGAAGGCTGATTTCGCCCGATGACGACGTCATTTGTTCGGTTGACGTAGATATGGAGACTGCATTTTTTGATGCTTCGTCGGACGCGACGGCAACATTTTTCGCGAGTTCTTGGGTATCCTTTGTTGTGTGTGTGAGCGTGCTCGCACATACCTCAAGCTCGTCGGCCGAAGCCGCAAGCGCTGTCACGATGTTGGCGATAACCGTTTCGAAGCGATCGGCGATATGCATAATCTCAGTTTTGCGCTGCCGAGCGGCCTCCTGGTCCGCCGTCAGGCGTTCCGCCGCAAGCCGCTGTCGTTCAATTGCGTTGTCTTTGAATATCTCGACGGCAGTCGCCATCTCACCGAGCTCATCGCCGCGCGCCGTGCCAGGGATGGCTACGGTGGCATCACCGTCAGCGAGCCGCCTCATCACTTCGGTAATTGCGGCGACGGGACGCGTTACGCGTCTAATGACGATGGCTATTCCGCCGAGTCCCGCGAGAATGGCGACAAGGAGCAGCCCAAGGTGAATGAGGAGGTTCTTGCCGGCTTGATCGAGCTGCCTGAGAACATGCCGGTGCGCGGCTCCAAGGGCGCCGTTGGCGACGTCAGCGAGCCGATCCAAGGCGGCATTTGAACTTGCAATGACGTCTTCGCTGGAAAAGGCCGCGGTTTTTCCGCTGATCAGCGCGTCATAAACACTCGCACGGATCTTTTCGTATTTTACGAAGGCTTCCTCATTGGCGCTCTTCACGAGGTCAACTATGTCTTGTGGAGCACCAGCCCGTGCCGTGAGTTGGCGAACCACGGGCCAAGTTGTAGTTGCCTGCGTTCGGAGCTCTGTGATGCGCTTTTGTGCGGCCGGCGAAAGTTGACCTGCAATGACGCCTTCACTGAGATAGTTGCGTTCCAAACCTATGCCGTCTCGTGCGAGCCAGCTCAGCTGCTTGATCTCGATCAATTCGCCCGTCTCGGCGTCAAACATACGGACGGTGTCGTCAAGAACGCTGAACATCGCTTCGAGCCGATTAACGACATCGGTTGCCGCGTCATTGAAATCGCGAGCGATATTGGGCGGACGGTCATTTAGGGGAACGCTCAGGGCGCGGTCGACCTCGGACCGAATTTTCTGCAATTTAGCGAAGCTCTGCGGGAAATCGGCGAGAAGCTCCTTGCGTGAACCGACACAGTCTATGAGGGCACATTCGCGCAGCATCGCAGTGACGGCTGTTTGCGATTTTGCCCGCAGCTCGGCGGTGAGACGCGTGAAATCCGCTGAAGCCGGTGCGGGCTGACCAAGGGTTGTTCTTGTGGGGCCCCGCTCGACACGGAGGACCTGCAGCGCCGCAAAAACGGAACGTGCTGCTTCCGTATTTTTAGCGACTATTTCGCTCCGTGACCGTTGTTGAAGGTCCGCATAAACCGGGACAAAGAGCACCCCGATCAACAGGACCAGCAGCAGGCCGAAGAGAGAGTGCAGAAGAGTGCCGATGGGTACGACAAATGGCCGATTACCCGTGTTTTTCGAAACATCCGTCATAGCAATATTCGTCCGAGAGGAATTTCGTCAATCCAGGGCAGCGGGGATCGTATTCATAAAGCTTTTGTAAAAAATTAACGTCGTTGGCGAGGTCATTGTGGCCGCCGGCCCGAACCATCAATTCTACTGGTTGCAGCGGTAACTGACTTCTGCCGCTGGCCCTTGGCAGACGCCACGGCCAGCGAGCGTCGCGGCAGCTTTTGGGTGAAAGCGGGCAGCCCAGTGGGAAGTGCGGCGGCAGTTCATGACCCAAAGCGGACATTGACGTCATCGGCTCCCAGCCTAGACTCAAATGAGTCACCGACAGATTTCGACAGCGACAGCAACCCTTTTCCGGGCGCGAATGTCGCCTGATCGTCAGCAACAAGGGAGGCAACCCGTGAAGTATTCAAAGTTTCTACTTCTCACCACCGGGCTCCTTTTGTGTCTCTTGGCCCAAAATGCGCGCCCCTTGTTGGCGGACGGCGTCATCGCGGCGCAACCCGTTTCTTATTCGCCGGGTGATGCGATCGCTTCGCCTTCAGGCGCGACGGCAGGACCTCATAAGCTCAGGATGGCCTGTTACCCTGTGTGGGGCCAATGCACGAAAGATTCCGACTGCTGTACCGGATACTGCAGGGTCGGCAGAGTGACCGCCTATTGCGACAATAAATAATTGGCTGCTCCCGCGCATTTGTGCAGCCGAGCGGTCAGTTCGTGTTTGCGACGGCGCATTGCGTGGACGAGGAGATCGTCGCTTGGCTCGCGCGTCGCGAAAAACGCGCCGCTATCCCCCATTGCGCAGTAGGCGTCTCGCGACGTTGTTGGTCGCTTTGGCTATTTCCGATTTTGGGGTCATAGCAGACGTCGGCATTTTAGCCCGTCGCGTCTCCTAATGATCCAAATGCGACTTGGATAAAAGCGTGCTCGCCCGTTTGGTCCAATGTAACCGGACGCCACGAGAGATTGGCCGCCCGGCATGTCTGGTGGAACCACACCGCGCTTCGTAAGAACATCTTGATATTGGCCAATTCTTCACATCGAAGCGCCGCCATGTCGCCCGATAGGTTATCAAAATCGTTGATTCAGATGCTGGGGCGAGGCGCCGCTTTTGGGCGCGGTCGAGAGGATCTTATGAGCGTAAATGCATACTGGCCCGCAATGTCGTCTGTTTGCTTCATGCTGTTGGCAGCCACATCAGGTCAGGCGCAAGTTGCGCATTCCTTCGGCGCTGGAGCATCCCACAAGATACCTGTTGCGCAACGCGAAAAACGACCGATACCACCGATGCCAATTCCGCACGTCGCTCACTCTCGAAGTGCACTCTCTGCACCACTACCACGGCCGCGACCCCCGGAAGTTGCGCCGCTCAAAGCCGCAGCAGATGTTCCGCGCACGGAAATATCGGCGACTGGATCAAGCGAGAATTCTGGTCCGCCGTCAGAGTCCGGCGCCCATCATAGTCCAGGGCCCACTGCACCCGCGTCGCCTCGTAAGCTGCCACCACCTCCGCCAATAAACGACTGATCTTTTTCGACGGTCTCTGTCGACAAAAGCGATCTCGGCGGCCTCGATTTTTTACAGATGGACTTGTGGCATGTCCGCGACATTGCGCGGCACGACGTCCGCTTTGATGAACAAAGCCGCAATCTGATCGCAATTAATGCGGGCAATTAACGCCGGATTGCCGAACTTGCATCGCATTACAATCGAATTTCGCAGCGACATTTATCTGACGATGATGAGGAGGCGAGAATCATAATGTCAGCACAACGTCGGCGGCGAATTCGCGTGGCTGCTCTTCTGATCGCCAGCTGGAGCGTGCTAGGCAACGCTGCTCACGCGGCCGATTGTCTGACTGCTCCAAACTCTCCCGCGCCGCAGAATAGCCACTGGTACTATCGAACAGATCAGGTGCAACAGCGCAAGTGCTGGTACTTGGGTGTCGTCAACCAACCTTTGCAACAAGGAGCCGCGCCGACTTCGCACGAATTGGCGCTGACCAAATCGCCACAATCCGAGGCGACGGCAAGCCCATACTCGCTTGCAGCTTTCAAGGACTTCATGGCGAGCCGTGGAGGCGGCATGTCCAACGAAGATGTCGAAGGGCTCTACGCTCAGTTCCTAGAATGGAATCGCGGCGCCAAGAACTAGACCAAGAACTAGACCAAGAACTAGACCAAGAACTGGGCAAGGGCGCCCAGCATTCCGAGCAACATCGCCGGCCCCAAGCGGACATGCCAACCGCGCCAATCAATGCCCGCTTTCCGGGGAAAGCAGAGACGTCGCGCTCGCCTGGCGCGCGTTAAGCGGCCGCCTGTCGGCGTGATGGAATATCAATGGGCGCTTCACTCTGTGTCGGTTCAAACTGGGCGCGAATCCAGCTCCAAAGCGCCTCGATTTCCTGTGCGGCCCGGCCTCCGCGAGCGTACTCGGTGACACCGAGACCCGCTTCAATCGCATCCTGAAAATCCATGCGCGCGCATAGCGTCGGCTCTGCGAGAACCCCGAGATGCGTTAAACCCTTTGCGGATTGGCTCGTTCGCAAACTGCGGTAGTTCGGTGGGCATTGGTTGAGGACGAACGCAGCTTTACGCTTTGCCAAATAAACGGCGCGAAAAGTCGCCGCGGTTGCGTCTACATCCAAGCACGTTGGACGCGTCGGCAGAAGGCAAAGGTCTGCGGCTTCCGCCACGAAGTGGTCGGCGGCGCCGTCGGCGGCGGCGGTGTCAAAGATCGCGATCGTAAACCCAACGCCAGCGAGCCCCTCGATAATTGCGTGAAGCCGCGATAGGCGTTCCCGTTCGAGCGGTTCGATCACAACCTTGTTCGGGGCATTCGCGGCCGCTCTGCGCTTGCCCCAACGCGACAGCGATGCCTGAGGATCGAGGTCAAGTGCGATCACCGTTTCACCCGCATGCGCGGCGGCCACGGCGAGGGACGCTGCGAGGGTGGTCCGTCCCGCTCCGCCCTTTTGTGTCAGCAATGCAATAGTGCGCATCGAACCTCCGATCCGTCCCTTCCCATACGCCGCCTCCGGCGTCTAACGTCAGCCGACCATGCCCGCGACCGCGTCGGACAGTCGGTCAAGGTTTGGAATCTCGATGTCAACCGCGAGCGTTGACGCGGATTTGCCGCGATCCATCTTGATCTGCACCTTGTCCGGCTCGAACGAGACGTGCCGGGCGATTACCGCAAGAATCTCTTCGCGCAGAATGCCCAGCAAATCTTGATGGCGGCATGCGATGCGCTCGTGCGCAAGCAAGATTTGCAAGCGTTCGCGCGCTATGGGCGCGGAGCGTTGCCGAAAGAAATGGAGCAAGCTCATGCTGCCTTCCGTGCAAATAGCTTGTCGAAAATGCTTCTGATTTCGGCGGGAACAAGCATGGGAACCTGCTCACCCTTGAGGCGGCGCGCGGCATCGAAGTAGGCGCGGGCCGGGGCGCTCAGCGGGTTGTTGAGCGTCACCGGCGATCCGACATTGGAAGCGCGCAGCACCTCTTCGCTTTCGGGAATAATGCCTAACAGTGGAGTCGACAAGATTTCGAGCACGTCGTCGATCGACAGCGTCTCGCCACGCGCCGCGCGCGACGAATGGTAGCGTGTGATCAGCACATGCTTGTCGATGCGCTCGCCGCGTTCCGCCTTGGCCGTCTTGGAATCGAGTAGCCCGATGATGCGGTCAGAATCGCGTACCGATGATACTTCCGGATTGGTCACGATGATTGCGGCATCAGCATAGCGCATCGCGAGCGTCGCACCGCGCTCGATCCCAGCTGGACTGTCGCAGATGATCCAGTCGAATTTAGTCCGCAGCTCCTCGATGACTTTTGCCACCCCCTCTTCGGTCAGCGCGTCCTTGTCACGGGTCTGCGATGCTGGAAGCAGGTGCAGGTTGTCCAGGCGCTTGTCGCGAATGAGCGCTTGCGAAAGCCTTGCCACGCCATTGATGACATTGATCAGATCAAAGACCACGCGTCTTTCGGCCCCCAGCACCAGGTCGAGATTGCGCAGCCCAACATCGAAATCAATGACGACAACTTTTGCGCCGTCATGGGCTAAAGCGGCACCCAGGGCAGCGGTAGACGTGGTCTTGCCAACTCCGCCTTTGCCTGACGTTACGACCAGAACTTGCGACATATTACTACCTTTCGTTGTTCTAGTTCATCGCCGAAACTTGCAACTTGCCGCCCTCAAGCCAAGCCTGAGCGGGTCCACGGCGCAGGCGGTCCTCGATGTCGTCGGCCGTTTTGTATTGGGAGTCGATCGCAAGAAGTTCAGCCTCGACGCGATGACAAAATATGCGCGCGCGGGTATTGCCGGTGGCACCCGCCAGCGCCCGGCCGCGGAGCGTGCCATAAACGTGGATCGATCCACCGGCGATGATTTCGGCGCCTGATCCAACCGAACCGAGGACGGTCACATCACCCTCGTTGAAGACCACGGATTGCCCGGAGCGCACCGGATCCTCGATCATCAGCGATGCTGGCTGCTGATTCTGCAGCGCCACGGGGGCGGCCGCGGGAGCCGGCGTGACGGGAGCGATAAGCCCCGGCGGCTCTGAGGTTCGCACGCCGCGGCCGCTGCGAAGGACTGGGGGAAGCCCCGCTTGCCATTTCGCTGGGTCAACCCCTTCGATACCGAGGATGCGGATGTTGCGCTCCTCGAGATTGGCGACGAGCTGGCCGATCGCAGTCGAGCTAAGGTTGACGGCCGATAGATCGAGCGCCACGTGCTGACCGGCAAAAAAACTCTCGGAGCGTTCCAGACTGACGTCGAGCTCGGAGAGCCAATCCATGATGGGCGGTTGCGGCGCGATGGCGAACGCCATGTAGCTGCGCGGCCGGAACATGAGCGAGTTGCGTTGGTGAACGGTGCTCGACACTTTGCTTCCCCGAACTCGATGGTTCTGATTGGTTAACAATCTTGCTATATTCGGTTAACGAATGGTTAACGGCCCCGCTCCCGAACTGCTCCCCCAAGGCTTCGAGCTCAGAAATATCAATTGGAACGCCATCTTCGGCGCAGCGCTCATGCAAACCGCGACGGTGGCGTTCGTGCACAGGCTTCGACGCGTGGCGAGCGCGGCGTGTCCGCTTATGGCCCTTCGCGGACACGCCACTCGTAAAGTGCGACGCCGTCATTTTGCGGCGTGATCCCGCTCGCCGCTTGTCTGGATCAACGGCGCGCCGAGCCGTAAATCGCACATCGGGTCTCGCAGTTGTTCACGCACATATTTCCCTTGCCCGAGCAGTTCGTCAGGCAACGTTGCTGGCATGAGGTTTGCGCCAGAGCAGAAAGCGGCATTGCAACGATGCACACGAGTGCCGCCGCCCAAATCAACTTGGACATGATCGTCTCCTGGTGAAAGCGCAAAAGCGCGACCGGGAGCTACGATGGCCGGCGTGATAACGGCGTGAGCCAAGCGTGAAAAAGGGGGCGGTCTGCCGTGATCGATCGCGCGGCGAGACGAAGTCAGGCCGTTTTTCTTACAATATGCCGGCGGCGGCGAGATGTAGGCCCTGCAAATACCGCGAGTTCTGACGGCCGTCGTCTTCCGAAGCGGCTTTGAGCAATCGTTCCAAGGCTGCCGGATCCGCTGTCGCCTTCATCATTCGGAACTGCTCCCGGCTCTTCGCGCACTCGCCCGTCAACGCATAGGCGGATGCCAGGGCGGCGCGCAACGGCGGCGACGGAGTCGCCAGCGACGCGGCTTCCAGCAGCAAACCGATCGCTTGTTGGTCGTTGCCGAGTTCGAGCTGCGCGATGCCGGCGAATCGCAGCCACAGGCGTTCGTTGGGATCGTGCGAGCTTTGCCGCAGCGCGTTTTCGATACGGCGAAGGCCCTCCGCGGTGCGATGCGATAGAACAAGGGCAAAACCAGCGTGCGCCTCCGCCGGCAGAAAGCTGGGATTGAGCTCTAGCGCCCGATCGAACGACCGGAGCGCCACATCGCGTTGACCGCGTTCGAGATAAATGATGCCGCGCCAATAATATGCCCGTTCACTATTGGGGTCGATCTGAAGCGCCCGGTCGAGCAATGATTCGGCCTGCTCAAGAGTGGAATTTCGCTGGCCCTGCAAATTAGCGCTCGACATCACCTGTCGGGCGGCAAGCCCGATCAGTGCCAGCGCCGAGTTGGGATCACGCCGCAATGCCTCTTGGTACAGCGCTTGGGCCGCAGCGTCGTCGTCCGATGCCGGACTGCGATACTGGATGGTCAGCGCCTTGGCGATCAATTGATGCAACGGCGCAACAGCGATGTTTGCATCATCGAAGCCGCGTGCTGCCGCATAGCTCGCCTGCACTTGCAGGTCACGCGCGATACGCCTTGACAACGCGCTGTCCAGACCGCCGACCGACTCACTGTCTGCGACGTAGTCGCCGGCCCAGACCACCGTCTGATTGGCGGTGTCGGTCAAGCCGACCTGGACGCGAATGGCCAAGTCTTCGCGCCGCACCGAGCCCCACGCCGAGAACCGGATCGGGTTGCCGTTGGCGGATTCCTTTTGGGCAACTGGCGTTGAACGGCCGTCGAACACCGTCAATCCCGAAAATCGCGACACGTTCGCTAGAACGTTCTCCGTCAGCGCGCTGGCGATACCGGTTGTGTCGGCCGCTTGGGATTGAAAGGATAACACGCGCAGGGGGATCGTCGACGGAACTTCCACTCGGGCGAAAATAATGCGCGTCAAATCGGTTCGGATCGCCGGTTCGGAAACGACGCATAAACCCGCTAGGACGGCCGCCGCAAATCCCGCCGCACCAATCGCTGAGGTCATCGCGGCGCGGCCGTCGCGGCGCACGACGGCAGGCGGTTTTGGCGGTGCCGAAATTCGAGCTTCAGACGCAGACGCCGACGTAGACGCCGACGCCATATTGCGCCCTGCTTTTATCTGTTCGATCAGATCGACAGTGTCCGCTTCCGGCGCGACATCGAGCTCCTTTTTGAGAAGCGAAATAAAATTCCTCACTTGTGCGAGCGCCTGGTCGCGACCCAGATGGCGCGCCGTTATCCGCAAGCTCAGCCGAAACCAATCTTCGCGGAGCGGATCGATCGCGGTCAGCCATGATGCGTATTCAACGGCCCGCGCCGCGTCGCCGGATCGGTCCTTCTGCTCTGCCGATGCCGACAAGATTGCGCCGGCATTGGCTTCGATCGCGGCGCGCTCGGCCGACGCCCAGTCGCGAAATGTCTCGCTCTCTATCGCCAAGTCGCCAAGAAATTGTCCGCGATAGAGAGCGGCCACATCACCGGCGGCGGCTTCCGCCCGTGACAACTTGCGTAGCCGATGCGCATCGACGATGAGATTGTTCTTTATCCCGACTGTCTCGCCGTCGATGAGCAACAATTCATCCGCTACGCTGCGGAGGTCGGCACGAAGCGATGCCAGGCACGCGCGCAAATTCTGGCGCGCTTGCCGATCAACCCGGTCCGGCCAAAGCAGCGTCGCAAGCCGCTCGCGGCCGGCCTGCATCGGTTCCTGCATGGCCACGTAGCCCAGAAGGGCCCGCGCCTTTTTTGACGAGATCGGGATGACGTCGTGCGATCGGCTGGGGCAGCGAAGGCTGAAATCACCCAGGAGCCGCAATTCAAACTGTGGACCTGCGCTCATGACCATCACCAGCCATCGACAAGCTTGGCTGCGGCCACACCGTTTCCGCGCCGACCTCTGCTCGTGGTGGAATGTCAACCTGCCGGCAAAGTTTAAAGGTAAGGAGATGGCAGGGCAACCGATCCACCAGTGTCTCCTTCCGGCTCTGCGCGGACGCGCCACGCGTCCTGAAGTAAAGCGGTCACCGCAAATTGCAGCCGAAAAGGTTTGAGAAGCGCGGCTACTTCATTTGGCTTGGGTCAAAATAGAACCGTTCTTCGGCGATTTTTTCACCCTGCCATCGCTGATGGGCCAGTTCCTCGATCCGCATGACGCTGCCTTCGGCACGCACAAATTCGAAGATCCAGTGGATGACCACAAAATCCCCGGACACGAAGACTGGTTTCACACAGGTGGTCCGAATTTCGGTGAAGCGGCCCATAAAGGCACGTTCGCGAGCGACCAGGCTGTCGCGGCCCTTGCGGACCTCGCCCAGGTTATCCTGCATCGCGGCGTCTTCGGTGTAGAAGCGTTCGAGTGCTTCGTCGTGCTTTCCACTGACGACGAGCGCCACGAAATCATCCAATGTTTTTTGACTCGGCATGGTATAGCCCTCTCCGCGAACCTGGCGCATGCAGTGCGGGCGAAAGAGGTTGGCACCATAGTCGTAACGCAATTCGGCAACAAATTATTTTCCCGACAGAACGGCGCCAATGATCCTGCTTTTGAAGGTAAAAGCGGAAATCGATGCCCAAATGATATAAAGCGAGTTGATGAAAAAAATCTTTGGCGCCGCCCTACTGAGCGTCCTCGGGTTAGCCTTCTTCCCGTCCCGAGGAGAGGTGGCCTATGCTGCGGGCGGAGCGGCGGCGGCAGACCTCGTGCAGCACTGCTTAGATCTGGTTCAACTGAACGTCGCCCGAAAGATCGCTCCCGCGCTTCCTGCGACGCCGCATACTGTTCAAAGTCCGGCGAAAATTCTTCCCACTCAGTGTCTGGCTGGGGATCTGGAGGAAATCAAAAGCGCTTTAAAGAACCAAATCGCAAGTTGCGAAAGAAAATCGGCCGAGGAAAAGGCCCAAACGTTTCAGTTCGGCTGTCGAATGGTGAAAAACGAGGATTATTGCCTGAACGCCAATAAGGCGATGCTGAAAATCGCGACCCTACCGAACATAGACTACGCCACCTTCGTGAACCGCGCAGCGCAGGAGTTTGACTGGTACGAGAGCAACGGCGCCCAGGGTAACGACGGGAAATTTAAGACGGGAACGACGCGGTTTACCGGGTACTACAGTCCAACGGCCGTCGACGCTTCCGCTGATCCGTCGGATGTGTACCGATACCCGGTCTATGCGGCGCCCGAGGGTCTGACGTACTTTGAAAATCCCAAGTCGGCACTTGGGCAGGGCTGCGGCGTCGACGTGGTCACCAAACTTCCGATCCATTGGTGCATCGACAATAAAGACGGCACCTTCTCCGCACTCCCCACGCGCGAGCAGATCGCTCAGGGCGCCTTGGATGCGAAGAGTCGGAAGATCGCTTATTTCAGAAGTCTATATGATGTTTCTAGTTTCATGCTGGAAGGTGCCGGCAGCGTGAACTTGAAACACAAGGACGGGTCCGTAGAAAGCGTAGTTTTGAATTTCGCCGGTTCGAACGGTCGACCCAATAACATGATCGGTGACGTTCTGAAGTGCGAGAATAAAAAAATAAATGGCTCTCTCGCCGCTTACTACGCCCGTCATCCCGAGGAGGCCTATCGGGACACCGTCCATTACAATTCATCGACAGTCTTTTACAAACGGGGGGTCAGTTACGAAGGCGTTGATCATATCGCCGTCACGCCGAACGCCTCGGTGGCCACAGATCCAACTTCAATTCCCACCGGCACCGTCATCTTGCTCAACGTGCCCGCGGCAAATGCGTGTAAAACCGTCTCCTCAATGGCGGTCGCGCAA
>Ga0210385_10001536_pt1 | contig 14275 bp, 9 predicted proteins | sample IncBWH26OmetaG_FD_160107 | JGI IMG/M metagenome (GOLD analysis project Ga0210385, IMG submission 160107) | Forest soil microbial communities from Barre Woods Harvard Forest LTER site, Petersham, Massachusetts, United States - Inc-BW-H-26-O ...
AAGCCACGACCTGCACGATCGGCTGCACGATGGCCGAAAGTTTCGCATTCAGGCCGATCGCCACTCCGGCGGGAACGGTCCATAGCGCGGCCAGCAACAATGTGATTTCGACTCGAAGAAAAGTGACGCCGCCTCCGATAAAGATGCCGCGCAATTCGGGGCCAGTTACGGCAAACGCAAGCTTGCCCATCTTCAGCACACCGTATGCGACCGCCACCAAGGTCAGTGTGCTAGCCACGTAAGAAATCCAGCGCGTAGGTTTACTTGGTTCGGGATTTTCAGGGCGGTGTTCCCACGACTCGGCGAGGCGCAGGTTTAAGCGCTCGCGCGCGGGATCGACGATTCTGTGGGCGATCAACGGTAATATTCGCGAACTTCTCAGCAGGTCGAGCACGGGCGAGTGCACGGCCTGGCTGCCTTCCACTTGTTCCAGCTTGAATTTCTCCGACCAGGCAATCACCGGCCGCCAGATAAGCTGATCCATTGCGACGATCACACCGATCATTACGACGAGGCCCCAGATGATTGCGCGTGTGTCCGCGGCGTTCGCCGCCGTCTGCAGATACGATCCGAGGCCGGGCAGCCGGAAATCCTGCTGGCCCAGGACGAACATCTCGCAGGCGATCAGGTAAAACCACGCGGCAGCCACGGAAATCATGGAGTTCCAGACCAGTCCAATCGCCGCCGCTGGAAGCTCCATTTGCACCAGCTTTTGCCAGGGGCTCCAGCGATAGACCTCCGCCACTTCATGCATTTCGCGCGGGATGGACTTCAATGAGGAGTAGAAGCTGAACGCCATGTTCCACGCCTGTCCGGAAAAGATCAGTAGAATCGATCCGAGTTCGATCCCAAGCTGGCGCCTGGGAAATAGAGCCACCATTGCCAGCATGACGCCCGGCAAAAAACTCAACACCGGGATCGACTGCAGCGTATCGAGCAGCGGAATCATAATTCGCTCTGCCCTGCGGTTGTACGCGGCAACATATCCGTAGACGATGCTGAAAATCAGGCTGATGACGTACGAGATCGCGATGCGCATCACCGAAAACATCGCGTATTCGGGCAGCGCGCTGGGGCGCAGACTGATCTCCACCTGCGAATTGAAGGGCGTGAGCCAATAGCGCGCGATGGCGATAAACGCATAGAACACGGAAAATGCGGCGAGGAATATCGGCAGGTCTCTAAGAAAAGACGGAGCAGCATGAGGGAAGAATCCCCAGATCAGCGCTTTGGGAGATTCGTGCTGCGCGGGGCGTCTCATTCCGAGGCGGGCACGCTTTCGTGTTCGGCGTGGTTCGTCTGATGCAGGCGGAGCGTGTCTGTCTCCGGATCGTAGCTGAAGATTTCCGCGTAGCGGCCCCAGTTCAGAGCGGTTTCAAGCTGCCGCAAGACTTCGGTTTCGGTGAAGTGTTCGTCCAAAATATCGTGAAAAAACTCCAAGGGCATCAGGTGATCCGACTTGCTTTCCAGCGCGGACTTCATTTTCTGAATCAGATCGGCATGGGCGAGCACTGCTTCGCGGAAAAGCACCTTGCGCGCGTCAATATCCGCATCGGCAAACGATTTCCCTTCCGCAGTGATCTTCACGTCGCCTTCGCGGGCGCTGGCGAAACCGAGCAGCGTGGCGCCTTCGATAATCGGCAGAAGGTCGTCGGTCTCGAGCAAGAGTTGTTCGGCGACGTGATACATGTCTTCCTCGCCGCCGTGATCGAGAAGGAGTTCGAGCAGGCCCGCGATGCTTCCAGGACGCGTGTGTGGGAGGCGCTGCCAGCGCGGTCTGGGCGCGCCGGGAACGGCAGGCGTCGGGGGAGCGAGTTCCAGTTGAGGCTGCGTCATGACTTTGTAGATGTAGTCCACATAGAGCAGGAAGGCGGCGGACTTGCGGTCCCTCGGTTGCTCGAGCGGTATGCGGAAATCGGCGCGAATCGTCGCGGGATTGCTGCCCAGCACGATCACGCGATCGGCAAGCAGGACCGCTTCCTCGATGTTGTGCGTCACGATAAAAATGCTGCGGGTGGTGATTTTCTTCTCGGACCAAAGCTCCAGCAATTCGCGCCGCAGATTTTCCGCGGTGAGCACATCCAAGGCGGAAAACGGCTCGTCCATGAACAATATTTCCGGCTCTACCGCGAGAGCGCGTGCAAAGCCGACGCGCTGCTTCATCCCTCCCGATAATTCTTTCGGGTAGGCAGACTCGAATCCTTTCAAACCAACCGAGCGCAACGCTTTTAGCGCGCGCCGGTGGCGCTCCTGGTGAACGGTGCCGCGCGCGAGGAGCGGCGCCTCCACATTTTCGAGTACCGTAAGCCACGGAAATAAGGCAAAGCTCTGGAACACGATGGCTACGTTCGGGCGGGAATCTTTCAACGGCTTGCCGTGCCACTGCACTTCCCCCTTCGTCGGCGGGAGAAGCCCCGCGAGCATCCTTAATATGGTGGATTTGCCCGAACCGGAGGGGCCCAGTAGCGCCAAGATCGTGTTGGGCTCAACCGATATATCAACCGGCGCCACAACCTGAATCTGTCTGCCCTCCGGCTGCTGATACGTCTTTTCGATTTGCCGCGCCACGATGATCGGCTCGAGGTCCGCGGCTGAGGGAGCCGGCTTTTCCTGGACCGCCGGAGTCGGCACCTCGGGCGGAGGCATTTTTGAATGTGCCTCGTCCAGCGTGTCCATCAGGCTTTGCCAGGTCTCCTCGGGCAACGCGTCGAGAAACAGGTCGCGCTCGGCCGGATGCATGAGGTCGATTACCGTGGCGGTCTCGGGGATTGCCAGCGAGTGGAGCAGCACGTAGGCGTGGAAATACGGAAAGTGCGGCACGAGAGTAGCCGCAAGGCTGGTGGGAATTTTTCGGAAGAGAGCGCGCTGCCGATCGTACGGCAATGCCAGAATCGCGTTGGCGGCCGCTTCGGGCTTCAGGCCCTGAAGCAGCTCGGATGCGGCGTCCCAGCGAGATTGAGCGACCATCTCGCGAAGTTGTTCAATCGTATCGGCCATATTCGACGAGGTAGCCTACTACAAGTTGTGTTTGAGTTTGATAAAGAGGAGATCGACGATCCGGCCGTCGATGGGCGTCGCCGGAGGCGGCGCGGCCCCACGGGCGTCATCAGAGCATAGCCAGGGTTCCACATCGTCAGGCGCCTTCATGAGTGCTACTTGAAGGACGCCCAGCCATGAATCAGCGCCATGGTGCGGATTCCCTGCATCCCGACCAGGTCTGATTTGAAGCGTCACCAACCCATTTGCCTCATGCGTTCGAGAATCAGTCCACTATAGCGATTCATGCGATCGGGGCGCCGATCGAGGGGTGAGGGCAAGATTGCGGCAAGCCGGGCTGACTCTTCGCGTCCGATATTTCGCGCCGGGATCCGGTAGTAATAATGACAGGCCGATTCCGCGCCATAGACGCCGGGTCCCCATTCGATCTCGTTGAGGTAGAGTTCCAGAATGCGCTGCTTGCCAAGGACCAATTCGGCCACAGGGACGAGCGTGAACTCGGCGCCCTTGCGCAGAATCGAGCGGCTGGTTCCGAAAAAAAGGTTTTTTACCAGTTGCTGCGTGATTGTGGAACCTCCGCGAAGCTTCCCGCCGTCCATATCGCCTTCGGCGGCGATTTCCATCGCGTGCCAATCGAATCCGTGATGCTGATAGAAGCGGGCGTCCTCTGCGGCGATGACGGCGTGCTGTAAATCGGGCGAAATTTGGCTGAGCGATACAAATTCAAATTCTTCGTGATACGGCTTGTGGTGAATCCAGGCTTCGAGGCGGCGCTCAATATGGACCGCAGTCGTGGGCGGGTCGATCCAGCGAGCGGCCAAAATAATAAGTACAGCGAGCGACCAAAGCAGCGCCACTCCGAGAACAAGCCATACCAGAAAAGACCGGAGCAGGCCCTTGCGGCGGGAGGTTTTGGACAGTGCGTCTGGGTTTGCAGCCACGCTTCAGGATAATCGCCTACCGTGGGTTGCCGCCAGAGCCGAAGACGAGTCTTCGAAGCGGGCGGCGGCCAAGGCACGGGCTGACTTTCGAGTTATAATCAGGGCGGCGGGTGAGCTGGGTGATCGCCGGTCCGTTGTGCGCAAGCGCGACGGACGGGAGGAAAGTCCGGACTCCAGGTTCCTCGGCCTTACGGTCTGGGAATCACGGGCAACGCGCCTGATAACGTCAGGGGGCTGCTCCTTGCAGAGCGCGCAAGCGCCGAGCGGGGATCGGCTACGGAAAGTGCCACAGAGAATATACCGCCGGTGAGCTTCGACCTCGGCGGCCAGTTTTCGGCAAAACCGAACATCGGCCAGTTTCGGACGGAGCGCATTTGGCAAGGGTGAAAAGGTGGGGTAAGAGCCCACCGCCCGGATGGCAACATCCGGGGCATGGCAAACCCCGCGTGGAGCAAAGCCAAATAGGAGGGGAGGGCCGGCCCGGCCCGAACATGTCGGTCGCCACGGCGACCGGCGTCGCGACCCTCGGGTAGGCTGCTTGAGTCACGGAGCGATCCGCGACCTAGAGGAATGATCGCCGCTCGACGGCGCCGGCTTCGGTTGGCGTCGTTGAGGACAGAATCCGGCTTACAGGCTCACCCGCCAATTTCACTGTCGGCGCGATTTGGCTGTCTTGTGCGTGATTTCTGATCTGCCAGTCTATTGGGGTCTGGCGAATAAAGGGCATGTCTCTCGAATCGGGAATGAATTCATTGCCTTTCCCAAAGTGAGAGGAGGCCGCTTCGTCCTTTCCATTCGTTCCCTTTTTGCACGAACCCTGCGGTCGTAAGAGTGTTCTTCATGTACGCGGATGAGGTAGTCGCGAACACCGGTTTATCGTAACCCCTTAGCAATGCTTTAACGATGCAATACGACAGGTGATGCCCACGGTGCTCGGGTGAGACGGCGATATATCCTAGTTCCAGGCTCTCCGGCGGAAATGCGACGCCACTCTTCCTTGCGACGCTTGCCGCGTACTTTCTTCGTTCGCGTTTGATTGCCCCAACACCGACGATTTCGCCGCTTTTCCAAACAACCGCGAGCGCAGCGACAAGTGGTAGCTCGTCTCGTGCCGACTCCCAGTCAACCGCTTTACCGGCCTTGATGATCTCCATGCAGAGGGCAAGATTAGCCGCGGTCAACTCACCAGTGGAGGTCACCTCGACAATGTAGGCCTTGGAATCACATTCAAAGGCGTCGAGTGCGTCGGCTATAGTTTCGCCTAACTTCTTGTACCCTTCGGCGAAAGTCTCCCCCTCGGTACAGATATTCTGGCAACGGCGCGCGTTGTCGAGGCTTTCCGATTGCAAACGGCTTAGCCGATTCAGCGTTGCGAATCGTATGAGAACCCAGTAAAGCGCGCCCCGACGTCCACAAGTTTGATGTCCCGTGTGTAGCGACATGCATCCCAAGTCAATTGAAAGCAGTAATACTCAATCCTTCTCATGAGTTCTAAATCTTGATCGGTGAATTTCTGCCTCGCGGGATGATGGTAGCTACCGTCCCTGAAGGGGAATATTTCCATCAATACGTTGTCAATTGCCCTTGCAACATCAACTGGCATCCCCATTCTTGTTCGCGCGGTTACATCCGAAACAGCATCCAGTGCTTCGTGTTTTACGGCATAATCAAACTCGCGCGCATAAGGCAGCAGCTTTTCTAACCAGCCATTAATGGCGTCCCATTGAGAAGTTGCTTCGATTTCAAAGCGGATCCGTTTGACTTCAAGTACCGGTCCACTGCTTTGTTCTAGTTCCTTGATTCTTATTTTGAGCGGGCGGGTGGCTTCATCTACGTGCACTCTGATGATTGCAAGCAGCCGGGCGTGAATTTCTTCCCCAGTTAGCTCAATTTTTCGGTCAGATTTCCTTCCCCAGCACTGGCCGGGAGAGAGTAGCAGTTTGCCATTTTCGTCATGCAATTTCTTCCTCACAACATGCAGGACTTGAGGATTGGCCTTGATAGTAATCGCTCCAATGCGACCATACTGCAAATGTGTGAATTCATCATAGACGGCGGTGACTGAAGGGAAGGTATAGGAATCGATGATTTCGCCGAACGTCGCTCCGTCGTATTTTTCGCCCGCAACATCAAAGCGCTGCCCATCATGGAACCCAATGACTAGGTGACCATCGGCTCGGGGGCTCTCACCCTCAGAATTCGCTAGCGCTAGCACATCACGAATGAATTCTGCCTTGGCGCCAGGCGTGCTGAGATCAACCCGCCGTTTGAATTCGAGGCGGTTGCTTTCTTTCGTGTTTTTGTCGGTCCAGCGCCAGACTCGGCCTTCAAGGCCATTTTGATTACGTGTCAACATTGGAATAGGATATTCCAGCGGCTCGTCTTGATTCAAGTTTCTCTCGAGCCGCCAAGTTTCGGAAGCCCTTCGCTATCCCGATTGCATCGGTATCAAGATACAGGGGTAATGATATTTATCCATGTAATATGATATAAGCCAGCCAAGAAGCCGCACCCTTTCCACTTCGCAATTCGGAGGCGCAAATGATGATTCTCTTGTTGGTCTCGAGCCTATTCGTAGCGTATTGGTCTTTTAAGCGCGGGCGGATTTTGAAACGATATCGCCGCGATGAAACTGTTGGCGCGAAATTCTTGGGTCATGTGTTCGAGTGGTCGTGCAGCCTCGCGATCGTGCTTCTTTTCTATTACGCCTTGGTCGCTTTGTTGGCTACGGGCTGGCAATGGATCAGCATCGGAAGTCTTCAGCGGCTTGAAACCTGGCTTACCTCTGTCCAACAGTTTTTCGACCACTCCTTCATGAATTGGAAAGATTGGCTCGTAATCTATTTTATTGTCTATTGTTTCGGACGCATGTGGATTCGTCTAATTAGTGAGAAGGCTACTGTAACTGCTCTCAAGAAGGGTAAACACGTCCTAGAAATCGCAACGACTGCCGCCTTTCTGTTGGCGTCGTTTACCCTGCTGGGCAATGAACCGGGCAAAGCAGCGGTCACCCTTGAAGTTCGAATTAATCAAGCCCGGACCGAGTATGGAGTTCTGCGGCAGGGAGTGAGCCATGCCCTCGCAAATGCAACAGCTGCCCAAGCCTACCAAAATGCGATAAAGGCGTTCCCTGACGGAGAAAAAACCTCAGACCTAGCGGCTAACGCAATCAGCGAAGGATCGAGTCTCAAGACCAAATACGCGGACGCACAAGCCAAATATAATTTTCACGACGACACGATTGCGGGCGAGGTTCAATACGCTGACCAGAGGACTGCTTCGGTTGGTGCTGCCGCGAGTGCGACCGCCGGCGACACTTCTTCCTTGGCCAACGACCACGATGCTGTCCCCGAGACCCTCACGTATCGACAGATTTCAGAAGCCAACTCCGAGATGGAATCGCTTGGGGGCACGTTTAGGTCGCAGCTTTTCAGTTTTCTAGACCAGCCTAGCGGAAAAGAGATCCTTCTCTTACTGCCAGACGGCCCTCTCGACCACATCGCTGGATTGCTGGAGCCATTTGCTCATGCGTTTCCAGTGTTTCGACCCGTATTCGACGTATTGAGGTCTACCTTGTCAGATAGCCTAGAGGTGGCGCTTGACCACAAAACTGAGGAACTGACGGCCTCAATCGCAGCTCACCGCGAAAATGCGAAAGACTTGATTTCGGCGACGGCTCAGGAAGTAACTGATGCGTTCGCAAAGAGCCCGAGCTTGGCGCAACAACAGCAGTTCCGGCGAGACTTCAATGCGCTACAAAGCGAGGTTTCCCAGCTAGGAGAATCAGCGGTGCGTCTAGACAACTCCGTAAATGCAATCGCAGAAGAGCGCACTTTGCGAGAGTTCAATGCCTCCAAGCAGAGCGACGCAACGGACGATCTCGACCTCGGACGTGAAGGACGCGGGACGGACGGTTCCTTGTCTGGGAATTCGGACGACGGTGCGACCGCAATGGCCGAATTTCGCCAAGGGATCGCGGAGGGATGGGCTGTTACTCGGAATTCTTCCAATGACCCTTCCAAGTTATTCGTTCATCGCATTCACACCGCCACGTCGCTGAGCGATCTACAGTTTGTAATTAAGGAGAGTGCCGACGGAGGTAGTTGGAGGGTTTATCGACCGAGCGAAGGTAGCGACGGAAGTACCGCCTACGGTGATTTTGTCGGCACTATCTCGACGCCAACGGATGTCGAAGTAGAAGAATGTACGTGCGAGTGACGGCGATGGCTGAATTGATTCAGCTCTTGCGCTCAATGATCTGACCGATGATTTGTGTGCCCAATTAGTTGAGAGGTAAGTCGGCTGCGTCGTACCTACTGTGCGGAGTTGCGGAATCGTGTGGGGCCGGTGAAGGCGCCGGCAGGATGCCGGCGCTACAAAATAACGGCAAAGGCAGCGACAAAGGCAGAGGTGCGGGTTCGCGGACGGCGTTGCAGAGATTAGCTGCTCAGCGGGCTGTGGCTAACGCGGGGCGTTTGGCTGTTTTCAGCTGCGGTTTCATGCCGAGAATATCTGCGTAGGTTACGAGCGTCTCCAGGTTGAACAAAGCGATCTTGCCGCGCATTAGGTTGCTGATGCGCGGCTGGTCCGTGTCGAACATTTCTGCAAGCTGCACCTGAGTGTAGTTTCCCTTCTTGATGGTCTCGACAATTTGGGAATGTAATTCGGCGCGCATCTTCAGCGCTATCGATTCTTCAGCGGTGAAACCGAGCTGCTGAAATACATTCCCCGGCACGATTCTAGCGATGCTTCCTTTTGCCACGTTTCGTCTCCTTCTTGCGACCAGCGATTTCTGAGTATCGCCTCTACCAAGGCGGCAAAACAGCTATCGGCCATTTCAAAATATTGCTTCTACCAAATCTTTGACGTCCTTGGGCGTGATGGTTGGCACATGAAGAAGGTAAGGAGTGCTGCCGCCATGAACGCTTTGCCACGCCATGATTTTGAAGCGGTCGCTCTGACTTGCGCCGACCATCAGCGCCTTAACCACAGTTGTGGAGCACTGGTTGAAAAGAATGGAATACTTGTTACCCTGCACTGCATGCGCCGCGCCGCTTATCTGAATGGGCTTCTTGTGCTGATAGTCGATCAGAGGGTTCGCCTGTATTTTGCTCCACCAGGCGATGATGGCGGCTTCGTCCAACGTGGATATGGGTTTCGACGCCCAACTGGGTTGGCCGTCGGCCTCCTTGTCGCCGTTTATAAAATGGACCACGCCGGGTGACGACCATCCTGCTTTCACGTTGTGTGCGGCGGGCCAGAAGCTGATGTAGATTGTCCCCGCCGCTCCGTGGACGAACATAGAAGCGTGGCCGACTCCGAGGCCGTCGCCGGGCCGATACTTGAACATGTCCCATACAAACACGGTCACTGCCATGTGTGTCACCTCAACCGGACGGAACCCGGCAAATTAGAACCGCGCTCTTCAGAAAGCCCGGAGTTCACGATCTGGATTTGCGATCCGCATAAGGTACGCTTTATGTAGATTCGACGCAACCGCGTACGCCATTCAGAGGTGGGGCCAGGGTATCGCAGCGCAACGAAGCAAAGTCAAACGCGCCCACCGAAAGGCGCTGCCATAAATCGGCAGCACCCTTCGCAACCTCAGGGCTAGGCGGTGGCCTCTACACAGCCAACAAACAAGTCAAAACCCGCATACATTGCGGACTGGCCGATGGCGCTGTTTGATCTTTCCGATCGCCGTACGCCGCGCTGTATAGAATTTACACACTTGACTTTTGTTATCCAATGTGTTATCATATGTTCGTGGAATATGCGCTCGATCCGCCGTCGCCATTCCGGGCAGCCAGCCCTTTAAATACCTCTCCCGCGCCCCGGTTTTCCATTTCTAATCGCAACTGCCATGAATTAGAAATCGCCGCAAGTCCCATATTTTCATACAGATGCATTTTTCTAATCGCGGCAGAAACAGGGCTCTTTCAGTCAGGCGGATTTCAGCGGGCGGCGCTGGGTCTCCCAGGCATTGCTGAGGCGGCGGGTGGTTTCGCGGAGGCGGACGGCGAGGTCGACGACGGTTTGCACGCGCTGCGTGTCCATCAGCGAGAGGCGTTCGCGATGGGAGAGCAGCAACTCCGCGTTGCCGAGAATGCCGGTAAGCGGGTTGTTGATTTCGTGCCGGAAGATTTCGCCCAGGTCTTCGGAGAATTCGCTCCAGCCATCGGGCGCGCAATTCGCGGAACGCGACGAGCGCAGCCTGCGCTCCATCAGGCCGATGGCGAGCGGCGCGAAATCGCCGGTACGCGCCACGAAATCGACTTCGCCCGCGGCAACGATGGCGGCGACTTCGGCCTGGCGTTCGACGGCGGCGATCAACACCACCGGCGCGAGCGACGCGAGGCGCCGCAATGGGTCGGCGAGCGTGAGGCCCTCGATCACGGCCTCGTCCAACAGGATCGCGGCGGGCTGGAAGCGCGCGCCCAGTTCGAACAGCTCGGCAAGGTTGCGCGTGGTGACGATGGGCATCATCGATTCGGTCCGGACGATGCGGCTCGCTTCGCGCGCGATGAAATGCCCAGCAGCGTCGTCTGCCACGCCGAGTAGAACGATTTGCTGCGTCGAAATCCTGGCTTTCTCCGCGACGAGTCCCATGATTCAACTCCTTACTCTTCCTTCAGGCCAAGCGGTAAGGCGACTCGACGGCTTTCGCGCCGGCGAGTTCGCCGGACTGAGCCTCAAGCAAGCGACGCACCGCAAGCTTCACTTCTTCCACCAAAAACGGCTTTGCCAGATGCGGCATGCCGGTCGATTCCAAAAATTCCTGGGTGCTGCGCGCGATCGTATCTCCGGTTATAAAGAGGATGCGGTTGCGCACGGGGCTGTTTGCATGGACCAACGCATCGAAGAACGCACGTCCGTCGAGCCGCGGCATGCGCAGATCGCAGATCACAAGGTCGTAATTCTTCCGCGAGAGGCGCGTCAGCCCTTCCTGGCTGTCCACGGTCGCTTCGGCTTCATGGCCTTCTTCAACCAGAATGTCCACCAGGAGTTGGGCGACGGTCGGCTCGTCTTCCACAATAAGAATGCGTCCCGATTGCGCCGGAGGCGCGCTCTGCGGCGCGACGGGCGGCGCCTGTCTGACAGCTTGCGGCGCGGTGATTGCGACGACCGGCAGTTCGATCGTGAACTTGGCGCCTTCGCCCGGCTCGCTCTCGAAGCTGACTTCCCCGCCGTGCTGGTGGATGATTCCATAAACGATGGAAAGACCGAGGCCGGTGCCCACACCGGGCGGCTTGGTAGTGAAGAACGGATCGAAAATTCGCGAGCCGATTTCGGCAGGAATGCCGGGGCCGTCGTCGGAAATTTCCAGGCGCAGGCACGGGCCGCGTGCAGACGCAGCGGAGCTGGTGCGAATCTGAACCTGGCCCTTGCCGCGCGCTTCGAGCAGGGCCTGTTCGGCGTTGATGAGGAGATTCAAGACGACCTGTTGCAGCTGAAACGGGTCCGCCATCGTGGGCGGAAGATCGGTGGCCAGTTCGCAGATCACGGCGATATTTTCCAGCCGCAATTCGTAATTTCGCAGCGCGAGGGCGCGTTCGACGACTTCGTTCAGCTCGACGCGTGTGCGCTCCGTCTGATATTCGCGAGCGAAGTAGAGGAGATTTTTTACGATGCGGCGGGCGCGCTCTGCTTCCTGGTACACGTTGCGCGCTTCGGCAAGTTGCGCGGGCGAAAGGCCGTGCCCGAGGAGGAGTTGCGCGTAGCCCATGATGGTTGTGAGCGGATTGTTCAGCTCGTGCGCGATGCCGGAGACCAGGCGTCCGAGCGCGGCCATTTTTTCGGTTTGCGCAAGGCTGGTCGCGCTGTGCCGCTCGCCGGTTACATCCGTGAAAAGCTCCAGCCATCCCGCCGGCTCGCCCTGCTGATTGCGGACCGGCATCGCGACGCGTTCCAGGATGCGGCGCACCGGGTAAACGATTTCGAGTTCGTCGCGACGCTGCGAGAGGTCGCCGCTCTTAAAAGCGTGCCAGGATTCAGAAAACGCGCCGAGGGGACGGAACCGGTCGGCGAGAGCTTTCCAATCCGCCGCGGTGGCGATTGCGGCGCAGCTGCGCGGCTCCATGCCGAGAAACTCGGCGAAGCGGGGGCTGGCGGAGCGCACGGCTCCTTCGCTGTCGAAAAAGACGACCGCTGCCGATTCCGCCATGGCGCGAAGTTCGGCTTCCGCGCGATCGGCGCGCTCGCGGTCGGGTACGCCGTCCAAGCAGAGCAACATGTGCCCGGAGCCTGGAAGAACGGCGCGGAGAGTTACGCGGACAGGGACACCGCTGGCGAGCAATGCATCGACGCTTGGGGGCTGCGTGCGCGGTCCATTCGGCGCGGTTAACGGCTCTTCGCGGATGCCGATTCGTGAGAGCTGGTCAGCGGAGAGTGGGCTCACGAGATCGTCCAGCGAAGTGCGGGCGAGTTGCGCCTCCCGGACGCGCAGGACGTCACGCGCGCGCTGATTCGCCTTGTGGATTGCGCCGGCGGCGTCGATGACGAGAAGGGCTTCGCCGCTCGAGTCGAAAACGGCGCGGAAGCCAGCGTCAGCAAAGGGGGCGATGTTGTCCCAGCGCAGACCGCCGGACTTGCCGCGGTCCGCTCGACTCATCTCGCCCTTCGTGGGGATTTTTGAGCTGGCCGCGTCGCGGGCCTTTTCGCTCACCAATGCCCCTGAAGGATCACATAACTGGCAAGAAGAGCCGCGCCGATGGCGAAGACGTACTCGATGAGCCGTCGTACGCCCCGGTCAATTTGGTTGAAACGAATGCGCAACGCTGCTGGGTGAGTGTCTCGCATGCGCGGGTAATTGCACTAGTGTTACCAAGCGGGCGAAAGCGTAAGTTGCTCTTTCGAAATGGATTACGTGAAATCGGTTTCGCCCTGTACTGCGCGTGTTCCCGAGTTGAAACTGGCGAGTTCTATTTGGGGATTTTTCGCCGCCGCGGTGAAGAGATGGAGGTCGCGCGAGGGCGTTGAATTCCAAAGGCGGTAGGTCAGCGCTGTTCCCAATCCCGGAAAATGGATATTGGAGGGTGACGGCGTAGATTTCCACATCCCCGCAGAGCGGTAAGCCGAACAGGCTCAGCGTTTCGATGCACGTTTGCGGCGCGTCGATGTCTGGCAGACGGCTTGCACTCTACAGCGGCAACTGTTTCTTCCTGGGGTGGGTTGGAAGCAATTACGCCAATACTAATTACCTAGGGAGATTTGTGGGGGACCCGCGAGCGGGTCCCTCTATCTTCTTTTCTGCTGGCTGTCTGCCCGAGAAATCGTTGAAGCAGGTTCTTGCGAGCCGCCCTTGGTCTCATATTGTTTCAGCTTGCGGTAGAGGGTGGTCTTGCCTATGCCCAGCAAACGCGCTGCTGCGATTTTGTCTCCGCCGGCTTCGCGCATGGCGCGCAGGATCGCACGCCGCTCCATCTCCTCCAGCGGGACGAGTTCTCCGCTCTGCGGCATGCGTTCGGCCGTACCGTAATGTAGGTTCGACGGCAGGTCGCCGACATGCAGAATGGGTCCCGAGCCTAGGGCGACGGCGCGCTCGATCGCGTTTTCCAACTCGCGAACGTTGCCCGGCCAGTCGTAGGCAGTCAGGTGCACCATGGCGTCCTCGGAGATGGTGCGCGGAACGCCCTTCTCGTCGGAAAATTTCTCGAGGAACGAGTTTACGAGCAGCGGGATGTCTGTCTTGCGTTCGCGCAGGGGCGGCATCTTGATCTGGACGACGTTGAGTCGGAAAAAGAGATCCTGGCGAAACTGCCCGTTGCGGACGGCGGTCTCGAGGTCGCGATTGGTCGCAGCGATCACGCGCGTCGAAATCGGAATTCGCTCCGTGGAACCTACCGGCTTAACTTCTTTCTCCTGCAAAGCGCGCAGCAACTTGGCTTGCAGGTCGATGGGCAGATCGCCGATCTCATCCAAAAACAGCGTGCCGTTGCCGGCGGCTTCCATCAGCCCTTGCTTGGTGTGAATGGCTCCGGTGAATGCACCTTTTATATAGCCAAAAAGCTCGGATTCAATCAGCGTCGGCACCAGTGCCGAGCAATCGACCGGCACGAAGGGGCGGTTTTTCCGTTCGCCGGAGAAATGGATAGAGCGGGCAACCAGCTCTTTGCCAGTGCCGCTCTCGCCCAATATGAGTACAGGATAGTTGTGACCGCTCACCTTCTCGATGACGCGGTAAACGCGCTGCATCTTCGCCGAAAGACCGATCAAGCCGCCGAACCCCGGACGGGTACGCAGCTGTTCGCGCAACACGCGGTTCTCCTGATCGATTTCCAGGGAGTGCGCCACGCGGTCGAGTTTACCCCTCACTTCGGGAATGTGGAAAGGTTTGG
>Ga0210385_10001537_pt1 | contig 14267 bp, 4 predicted proteins | sample IncBWH26OmetaG_FD_160107 | JGI IMG/M metagenome (GOLD analysis project Ga0210385, IMG submission 160107) | Forest soil microbial communities from Barre Woods Harvard Forest LTER site, Petersham, Massachusetts, United States - Inc-BW-H-26-O ...
GCCGGGTGTGCCTTTGCCACCCGAGGTCATCACGTCACGCGATGTTCCTTCGGAGAAGACCAGTTCGGAATGCCACGGCAAATCCATCGCAATTACTTCCGCTCTCCCTGCTTCACACTTCCCACCCAAAACGGGAGCGCATTTCGACGTCGTCCATTTCGTCTCTTCGTCCGCCACGCCCGGATCGACAGACCCTTCACCCGAATCTTCGCATTCCACCTCAATCTTGTATTTCGCCCCAGCTTCCCCTTCAGCCGTAACCTTGAACATCCCCTTCGACTTCGTCCCCACCACTTCAGAAAGAGACACCCCACCCTGCCGCCATTCCGGAGCGAGGACTTCGAGTTTGCTGCCTTTGCTTGCTTCGATGAGTTGGGTGCCTTCGATCGTGGCCATGCTGGATTTTTCGTTGGTGCATCCGAGGTTTTCACCGTCGAACGTCGCGTCGACGCCACCCGTTACGTTCGTCATCGCGGTCTCGATCGTCCCCGTGCACTCGGAGGCAACCTTGAAAATACCACCGATAATGCACTTGATCGTATAGCCGGGTGTGCCTTTGCCACCCGAGGTCATCACGTCACGCGATGTTCCTTCGGAGAAGACCAGTTCGGAATGCCACGGCAAATCCATCGCAATTACTTCCGCTCTCCCTGCTTCACACTTCCCACCCGAAACAGGAGCGCATTTCGACGTCGTCCATTTCGTCTCTTCATCCCCCACCCCCGGATCGACAGACCCTTCACCCGAATCTTCGCATTCCACCTCAATCTTGTATTTCGCCCCAGCTTCCCCTTCAGCGGTAACCTTGAACGTTCCCTTCGATTTCGTCGCCACCGCTTCAGAAAGAGACATTCCGCCTTGACCCCATTCTGTTGCCGTGGAAAGAAAGTCTCTGTCCGCGCCATATGTGATGGTTCCTGTCGCGTTGATCGCGACCAGTCGGTAATGATAGGTGATCTCGGATTCGAGACCGCCGATCGTCTCACTGACTTTGGTATTGCTTTCGCCGCTGCCGGCGTCGGCGCCTGGCTGGACGGGTACGCTCGTCCCGTATGATGTCGTCTTCCCATATTCGAAGTAATAGTGCGTGTCATCTCCCTCTGGATTAACGCTTCCCTCCAGAGTGCTCCCTCCTGTCGATACGCCCGATACGCCTTCCGTCGTCGCCACCGGCGCTGGAGGACCGGCGTAGTTCTCTGCCAAAGCAGCGTAGAAGCCATTGGGAGCATACCACCCGACGGCAACACAGGCCCCCGAGGACGCGCACGATACGCCAACAGCCCGCCCGTAGCGGCGCCCAGCTTGACTCGTTTCCTGGATCGACCACTCCGTCCCATTCCACCGTAGGCCAAACGGTTGGGCTTCATATTCAAATTTTCCTTCGCCGCGGTCCCGCCCCACCGCGGTGCAAGCCGTTGGCGACGAACACGATACATCAAAGAGTTCGCTGCCCTCAAACTTTGGTGCAGGCATCGACTGAAGAGACCACACGCCGCCGGTCAACCGCTCGGCAAAATAGGGGAGCGAGCCCGATCCGAATTCGGGATAATCACTACCGACAGCCACACATTCCGTAACCGAGACACACGATATCCCCGCCAACCAGCTAGTGGACACTTTACTCGGTGACGGTGTGGCATCCAAAGCCCATCCCGTGCTGCTTGTCCAACTCTCCACAAGGGGGGAGGAGGATTTTTGTTCGTTTAGCTGCTCTCCCGCGGCGACACACACCGTTGTCGATGCGCACGACACACTCGATAGTCCGTTTTCTTCGGCTTCGTTCGGCGTATTGATGTAGGTTTTCTGCAGAGACCACGTACCTTCACTCAAACGCTCAGCCAAGGGGCGACCATAACCTGCCTTGTTTGCATAAACCCCCACGGCCGTGCACACGGTCGAGGACGAGCACGACACCCCGTGGAGCAAGACAAAATTAGATTCAACACCAGATTCAACCGGCTTGGGCACCACCTGCGGCGGCAACCATTCGCTGCCGTTCCAGTGCTCAGCATAGCTGACCACCGTCTTATCTTCCCGGCTAACTTCACTGTAACCTACAGCCGTGCACGAGGTGGCGGACGAACAGGAAACGCCGGTAAGTTCGCTGAGAGGATCGGTGCCTTCTTTTAGATTGGGGGTGCTTTGGATCGACCATTCCGTTCCATTCCACCGCTCAGCAAAGTCATAGAATTCACCATACTCAGGTTCATAGCTGTATGTTCCAACCGCGGTGCACGCCGTGGATGACGAGCACGAAACACCATTCAGCGAAACATACTCTGCGTCCGTGACGTTGCGTGTGTGCGTAGCGCTCCAGAACACGGTCGCAAACGTGTGGTCTTCGCCGTAGATCGTACCCGCGCCGCTGGTCGCGACCAGTCTGTAATGATATGTGGTTTCCAGCGAAAGACCGGTGAGTGACTGGCTGACCGGCTGGTTCGTGGTGCCGGAGCCCACGCTCGCTTCGGGCACGGGGATGCTCGTTCCGTACGAGGTGGTCGGCCCGTATTCGAAATGGTAGTGGGTTTCCACACCTTTCGGGTTGACGGTGCCCGTCAGCTTGGCTTCATGGAGCTTGACGTTTGTCACAGGACCCGTGACCACGGACGACGCGCCGCCCAGATCGAAGTCGGGGGTGCCGTTGCCCGTCGGCCCGTCATAGCCAAGTTCGGCGTTGCAGAGATATTCGTCTTCGCTTGGCGGAGCACAGAAGTTGTCGAACCCGTTGCTCCCAAGGGCGACATCGAACAGCGATCCTTGCGGATCTTTATAGAACGCTTCCGGGCCTTCTGAGCGGAACGTGCTGCTCGACAACGCCTCGACCCCCGCCATGAATGGGCTCGACACGCTCGTGCCGCCCACCACGAGCCACCCTTTCGAACGCTCAAACGAGTCGTAGATGGATACCGGCGTTTCCGGTGCCGCGACAGCCGACACGTCGTTGTCTACCCGGTGCGAGCAGCCTTTCAGTTTTTCCTGCCATTTCGGCTTTTCCTCATACACGCCGCAACCACCACCCGTGCCTACCCAAGCTTCCTCAGACCATCCACGCGTACCCGAGGATTTCACGAGAGCGGTCCCGCCGACAGACACAACATGAGGCGACGCGGCCGGGTAGGACACCCCATAGCCATCGTCGCCCCCGGAGACCGTGGTGACTATACCTTCATGCTCGAAATACTTTTTGTCGTCTTCGGTCTCGCCGGATTCCTCTATCGAGCCCCAGCTATTGCTGATCTCCGTCGTCTTCCATTTTTTTCCCCCTTCTTCTACTTCCCATTTCGAGGCGGCTTCCTCGGCGTCATACAGATTGACTGTTTTTTCGGCATTTTCCACTTCATTTTCTGCCTCGACCAGCACGATCCTACATTCCGAGCAGACGGCTGACACCATGTCCATATCGAGCGACATCTCAACCGTCCAATCATCGAAGGGACCCGGTTCTTTCGGATAGTTCTTTTCTTCGCCTTTTTGGTTGATCTTTTTGAAACAACCGTTTGCCTTCGTGCATTCTTCAAGGCCTTTGTACAGCACTTTGTAGTGCTTCCTGTACACGTTCAAGTCGGCTTCCGCGTTCGGGTCGTCATACGCATCGACGATCGCCACCGTCTGCCCGGAACCACCCGTTTCAGGCAACTTGTAAGCAGACCGCAGATCACTCGGCGAGAATCCTCCTTCTTCGCCACTGCCTTCAAAATCAGGGATAAACGCCGGTTCTGGACCCTGTTCAAACAGGTATTTGGCCTCCTCCGACTCGACCTCCGCTCGGCCGGGCACGGCGATCGCCATGCATTGCGCTCTGCCCTTTATGGCCGGAGGGCATACAGCGTAAGGTTCTGTCTTGGACGGCGTCAACGAATAACCCAGTCCCTTCGCGACCCCCGCCCTTTCTGACGCTCGCGTATGCGCCGCAAGCGCCTGCCCCGCGCAGGCGCCGAGCAGCAACAACGCCAGCATCGCAGCCAGAACAACCTTCCCCTGCACTCCATGCGCCCGACCGCCCATGACTCCTCCTCGCCAGAGATCGCTCTTGTGCCTCTTGGTGCCTATTGAGGAAGACTTCTATAGCCACTACTCGCCCTCGTCAAGAGTTAACATACGAGAAAATATCCCTGATCACAAAGTTACCGGTCCGCAATCCCACTACCCACTCGAAAATATGGTTCCGGCTGTGCGTAACTCGACTTTATCGCAGCGCCCGCGCCACCTCTTCACCCCGCGCCGTGAGCCACCATGCATTGCGCTTGCCCCTACCCTCAGAACGCTTGGCCACAAGGTCCTCCCGCAGGAGATATGCGAGCAGCCTCGAGATGTGCGATTGGTGGGCGATATCGATACCCAAGGCGACCTCACGGTTGCTCGAGGCCGGATGCTCCACGAGGAAGAGCAGACATTCACGCGCACGACGGGCACCCGGATGTCGCAGCATCGCCGGGACGACCGCGCCCTGCTCCCCGCTCTGCCCCGTGCCTCGCCCCGGGTACTGTACCGACAGGACCCAGCGGGAGTCTGTGGCCAGGATCGACCGTGCAAGCTCATCTCCCTGTGCGATCTCTCGCTCGACGCCCTGAACGCCTAGATATGGCGCCATGATCAGACCCATCAACGGGCCCAGCAGCTCGATGAACGGGCCGGGCTTCCCCGTGACGATGTGCGCGTGCATGATCCCGAGCACCGAGCTCATCGCCCCTTCCGCCGCCAGCGGCGGGATGTTGGGCGCCTCCCTTTCGATCCGCTCGACGACCGGCGCGCGAAACACTTCGGTGAGGCGCTCTCGATGGGCTAACACGACCGGACCCCCCGCCAGCGTCTCCACGATGCACGCACGCGCCAAGTCGGGGTCGCGATCGAAGTAACCCAACACCGCGGCAAGCGCCGAACGCACACCCTCCTGCCAACACCCAGCGCCCTGAAGCTCGCGCGAAGCAAGCGCAACGACCTGCTCCAAGACACCGTCCATTATCGCAATCAGACACTCCTGCAGTCCATCGAAGCACGGGTAGAACGTGCGTGTCGAGACCCCCGCCCGCGCGACCACAAGTCCAACCGTGGCGCCCGCGAACCCACGCTCGGCAAGGACCTCCACCAACGCCCGAGCGATCCGCGTGCGCCTATCTGTCGCTGTCACCGGTGGCGCTTGCCACTGCGGGCGCCCGCTTTTGCCTTCTTCTTGCTCTTCGCCGCCTTCTGGCACCCACTGACGTCGATCGGCGTGCTCTCTTTGATCGTGTCGCCGTTCTGAGCGACGAACAGCGTCGGCATCTGTAGCGTCCCCGCGACCGCCTGCGTGACCCGGCGCGTGACGGTCTTGCGCCGGCCTTTGACGCGGATCGTCTCCTTCTTCTTGACGGTGACTGTGTTCGTGACCGCACACAGGTTGCCGTTTGCCGCGAGCGCCGAGTACGGCCCCTCGGGCAGCGTCAGTTCAAAGCTACCCACAGGCTCATCGGGGACCGCGTGGAATGTGCTGCTGGTGATCCCGGCTTTGCTGATGAACGTTTCGCCGTGCAGGTCGATCGTGAACCCATACCCCTGCAGCACGATCACCAGTTCCGGGAACTTCGCCCCGCCGTAGCTGACGAAGTACGCGGGTCCTTCCAAAGGAACGGGCAGGATCGGTGTGATCGCCTTGCCGAACCCGACCCGCGACTGCGAGGGGCAGTCCGCCGGGTTCGCCTGGAACGTCGCGGCGGTGCAGGCCTTCTGCAGCGTCGTCAAACGCGAGGGCAGTTGCCTGGGCAAATCGACCTTGACCTGCGCGATGTTCGCCTGCGTGCCCATCGCATTTGCGGGATAGGTCAGCTTCGCCGTCAGGCTCGCGCCCTGCGTCCTCGATGTCTTACCCGATGTTGTGACTTTGAACCCCGGTTTGAACTGCAGGCTGGAGCAGTCCGCGGCCTGGAACGGCGCGGAGGCTGGGACGGTCATCTGGTCTGCCACGTTAGCCGGGTCCGCACCGGCGCCCGTGATCGACTCCGAGATCGTGGACGGGTTGCACGTCGTCGGGTTGAGAATGAACTTTTCGCGGCTGATATACGCGCGAATATCGCGCACGTGCACGACGATCCCGTCGATGATGTGCGGGATCGGATCGGAGTTCGCCCCGTTGATTTCGACCTGTGCCGTGATCGGGTTGATGCTCAGCGCGAAGCGAATCACGACGGTCCCGAGGTCGAACGGACCGACCTTAGCCGCCGTGATCGACACGACCGACAGGGCAGACCCGTGATATGGCCCGGCGAGATAGATCTTCCCGGGCGCCTCTGCCAGCACGCTGCCGACGCCGGCACCGACGAGCGTATGCCCGATTTCGCTTGCCGCCGGACACGAGGGATGTTCAAGCTCCTGCGTCCCGGTAACGCTCCTGGATGCTTCGATGTCGGCTTCCGGACAGAACGGTATCCCCGACAGGTTCCCCGTCAATCCGGGCGGGAAGATCGACGTGAATTTCGTCAGCTCCTGTTCGCCGTCTTCGCGGACTATCCGCAGATAGAACGGGCTGTAGGAGCCCGCGGTGTTGTGTTCGGTGCCCGATATCACGCGCGGATTGAACGGCGGTATCCCGCCGCCCGGGCACGCACCGCCGGTGTTGCTGCTCGTGATGTCAAACGCGGGGCTGATATCCGTCAACGTCTGCGCCGGTTCTGACCACGGCACCAGTTCCGCCTTCACTTCATAGTTCCCGCACCCGGGCGGTGTCACAAGCGGCGAGGTCTCGCCCTGATGGAACTGGAACGTGAACAGGCTGAACGGCACTGGCGGCAACCCTTCCAATGACGGGCCTTTCAGCGCCGGCACCCCTTCGAAGGTTGTGACAAGCCGTCCGGTGATCGGGTTCGCCTCGACCTTCCCAGCGACCTTCACGACCACGCCGCGTACCGGGAACCGCGCGATCACATACAACGCCAGCAACGACCCGTTCGGATGACCGGGTTCTGAGAAAGGGTTGGAGTAGGGCGTCGCGAGATACACAGACCCGATGCCTTCTTCATTCAACGCGGGCGTCTTGATATGCACCGTCCCCAGCTTCGACTCGATCGGACAACCCTCACCAACGGGCGTTTCCAAGACTTCCGCTTCGTACTCTTCCCTTGTGCACGCACCCAACCCCGCACCGGCGGAGGGGTTGACCGTCATCCCTTCTGGCAACGTGACAACAGCCTTCTTCAGTGCGGACGCAGCGAGACCTTCGGCGTTTTCGTTGGTCTGGTGCACCCCCAATTCCACATTCAAGCCCGTCGGTGCGTACGCGCTAGTAGTAGTCGGTACCGCCGTGAAAGTAGACTCCAACCCCAGCCGGTCACAATCGTCAAGCGGCGCGAGCAACGCGACCGCTTCCGAGGGCTTTGCTTCCGGTTCCTGCCACGACACGCTCGAATACGTAGCCGGCAGCGCTTCTTCGCCACTGCACGAAGTCGGGCTCGCCAGATACGGCACCCGCGCGTTGGACGAAGACGCGCCGAACGTGCCAGCTTTAAACGATTTCAGCACATAACTCCCGGTACTAGGGCTCTGGCGCCAGTAATCGTGAGATTCCAAGGTCGGTACGCCCCAGATCGTGATCGACACGAAGTTCTGTTTGATGAGCGCGTCGATATTGTGAAACGTCGTCTTCAACTGATACGTGCCGGGCAATACCGTCACATCGGCCTGCACGTGCGCGGCGCCACCGGCCGCCATGAACCCGATCTTCGCGACGTCCCCCGGCTCGGGCTGTAGGTTATAAATCGGTTTGCGTTCCAGGTACTTGCCGAGCGGCCCTGCGAAGAACAGGCTCGCCAGCCCCACCTGTGTCGCGACCGGGCATTCTTCATCGGTGAACTTCGACACCGGACACTGCGGCGTGTCCACCAGATCTCCACCGAACCCGGGAGGCAACACCAGCGACGCTTCCTTCTGATCCCCCGCGTCCTGTCCTTCCCCATCGATCGTGTTATACCCGATCATGCTCGTCAAATCGGCGTGCGCTCCGGCTTGACTGTCAGACAACGTGACCAGCGCCGACCCCGGCGCGATCCCGTATTTCGCGAGCTTCGAGCTGACCAGCACCGGCGTGCTCGCGAACACGTCCGCGGTGCCCCCGGCGGACACGTGAACCACGTTCGTGACCGTCTGTTCGGCAAGCAGCGCCACATCGACCGGCACCCGCACAAGCAGCATTTCCTCGGGCTGCACCACCCCCGCGTACGTGCACGAGACACCCTTGCAGTCCAGCGGTATACGTGCTCCTGTTCCGGAGATATTCGTCGGCGCGAAGCCTTCCACGCCCAGCGTATCGAGCGTCACGCCTTCGGGCAGCACGTCGCTGATCGTGACCGTCCCGCTAGAGGGTTCCCCACCAGTGTTCTCGACAATGACATTGAAGAACTGGTCCCCGCTTTCATCGCCAGGCACCAGGTCTGTCGGCGCCGAGACCGCCGTCACCGTCCACTGCGGCCCGCCCGTCACAGCCAGCGCCGCGGACGCGTACAGCAAACACGCGGCGCACACCACAGCAGCGAGCGTCACCGCAACAAACATGGGTTGTTTTATCGAGCTGCGCATGATCACTTACCCCCCTTACGACGGCTTGACTTGCGGGCACTGCCCTTCCTGGCCGCCTGTCTGCTCGCCTTGGCCTTCACGCATTTGCCCTTGCGCTTGACATACCCCGCCCTGCATTTACCCGCCTTCTTCGTCACGGTCTTCGTTTTCGACTGTGCCCTCGCCGCGACTTCGCTCGCGATGTCGCCGGGGCCGCTGAAGCTCAACGACGCTGGCGTCTGATCCATCGGTGCGGGTGACGGGTTCTCGCACGCGTCGCCTTCGCACGGGCCCGCCCCGATCGGCGCGGGGAACCCGCCTCCGATCCGCGCGTCGTACAAGTCGCCCTCTTCGTCGTTGTCCGCCGGCACGAGTTTGGAATGCGTGCCAAAGAACACGTTCTTGCCATCCGGACTTGAATCCAAGAAATAATCGTCAGAAGAGGACTGGCCGGTACTGATCAGGCTCAGACAACCGCCGATTCCTTGCTGACAAGTACCGGTGCCTTCGATCTCCCACTCGTAGACGTCGATCTTGTCGTTCGTCGCCGCCGGCAACAACGATTCCTGGGAGTCGAAGAACACGTAATCTCCGTTTTCAGAGATCGGCCGCGGCGCGGTCGCCCCGGGATTGTCCCCAGTAACCGCCGAGCGCGTGAACCGCGCGGGATAGGACGGCACCGCGCCCGTCGGATCGCACGACACGCACACCACCCTCCCACCCGACGGCGATCCGGGTTCATAAGTGTAACGGTACAGCTCTTCCCGGCCGCCCGAATCGTAACCAGTGATGTTCTGTGTCGAGCCGAACACCAGATAGTCGCCGTCGCCCGTCGTGTAATAGCTCGCTTGCGCAGCAAGACCCGCATACGGTGTCTGCGGACTGGCGTTGGCACCCGCCAGCACTGTCGCGTACCACGTTTCGCCGACAATGCCCCCGCCAGTTTTATTCTGTGGCGCGGGATAGCCGGGGCTCGGTGCGACGTACATCGTCTTGTGAGTATTCGCGTCGTACCGGTACAGGCCGCCGTCTGCTGGCGCGTCGCTCGTCAACTGTCCCGTCGCCGTGAAGTACACAGCCGAACCGTCAGATGACACTGCTACGGCCGCTTCCACCATCGCACCCGCGACGCGCCCGGGAGCACCTTCTTCGCCCGTCGAGACCCGTGTGACACGCTGCCCTTCCGGCGCTTTGCTGTCGTATTCATACAACTCCACATCGTGCAACCCCAGTTTCACCGCTTCTTCGCTTAGCTCCGTCCTTGTCATGAAGAACACCCTCGACCCGTCCTTGGATGCCCCCACATAGATCGCGGGTTCCGCGGGGTTAGACGGGTCGCCCGGAGCCTCTTCGACCCCTTCGTCGGGTGCTGAGAGCTCGACCGTGCTTTCCCCGTTCACGCGTGCGTACACCTCCGGGGGATTGCTCGCCCCTTTCCAGCAACCGCTACCGCTCCCGTGAGGGTCCGGCGCGGTGAAGATAACTCTCGACCCGTCGGCAGACACCGCGCCGTGGACACCGCCTTCCGGCTTTTTCTGTTCGCCGTCCTGGCCGAGTATCGCACCGCACTTGAGCAGTTCTCCCTGCGTGCCGATGTTGGCGAGCCGCAGCCCTTCTCCCGCACTCCATTCGTACAACGCATCACTGTTTTCGTCCTGCTTTTCGTTGTTTGGCGCAGGCGCCAGTTCGTGATCTGCGCTTGCTAGGACCACACGACCCAGATCTTCGGAGGCACCGAGCATGCTCGCCGCCGCCGTGGAGTTTTCTTCCCCCGAATCGATCGTCGTATACGGACCGCCCGCCGGACCGACCAGGTTCAGCACCCGTCTATGGACTTCGCTGCCCGTGAACTGAAAATCTTTAAACCCGATAGCCGAGAAGTTAAGTGGATCGTACACCGCCGCGTACCCCGACTGAACACCCAGAGTCGGTGAGGCGCCCGCCCGCACAGACCAACCATCCGCCCCACGCGAGAACACATACGAGTCCTCACCCGAGGCGGGAAACCCACCGAACGCCGCCGTAGTCAACAATAGGAAATGTTCACCATCTTCAGAGGAATAACCACGATCATAATTGGTCAGGTCTTCGTGATTGGTTTCCGCTTCGACGTTCGGCACGCCACCAAACAGGTTTTCCGCGTCTTCCTTGTTAGGCGGCGTGACCATCTCATATGCACGACCATCCGCCGACGCCCCCGACCCCACAGCCGGCGACGTAGAGAACACCCCGTTCCCACCGTCGAATACACCCACACCATTCGAGGCCACCACACGATAGTCGTAGCTCGTGCCCGCGCGCAAACCACCGGCCTGCACGCTCACGCTCACACCAGTATCGCCCGACCCCACACTCCCAGGCGAACCAGGCGCGACACCGCCCCCAGTATACGGATCGCCCGCAGACGGATTGTATAGAGACGCCCGCACATACTGCACCTGATAAGTCGTGGCCTCACCCACCGGATCGACCGTCAAATGAAAATCAGCCCATGAAGACGACACGTCACCCACAGACACGCCTTCCACGACCGGTTCCGCGGGCGCCGCGAACGATTCCACCGCCGCTTCTTCGTTCACACCACCGCGTTCCACTTCACCCGGTTCCGTCGCCGCCACCAAACGATAACGATACGTGCGCCCCGCCACCAGGCCTTTCGTGACTTCTGCGCTCACCGCATAGTTCTTTTCTTCCAACCGCTGCCCGACCAGACCCTGCGCACACTGCGCCCGCTCAACTTCTCCCGAAGAGAAACCGCCCTTACCTTCACTCATGCTCTGCGCATACGCTTCTTCGGACACATACTCGAAATAGCATTCGCTCAACGGTACATCCACATCCTTTATATTGTCCACCACACCACGCACCGTGCCATTCAACGTCACAGCCCCAAACCGCGCACCAGACACCCCACCGCTCACCACACCCGAATAGAACGCGCCTCTGCCAAACTGGTCCACAACGTTCTTTTCACAACCAACAAAGCCTGTGTCTTGGCCGGACGGCAGCTGCGGGTTGTACTTTTCGCAAACATGCGCGTACAAATCACCTTCAGAATTGAACGCGACGGTATCTACTATTCCTCCGCCTATTCCGTCACGGAGCGCATTTTCCCCGAAGAGAGCGTCCTTTGAGGTCCCCGTGATCTGACCCAGATATTTACCTTCATCAGTAAACTCGTCGATCCCTTCGCTTTCGCCGCCCGTACTCTTTGTTTCCGTAATGGGCACCACGACATCCCCACCGCTCGGATCCACCGCGATACCATGCAAGTTTTTATTTCCACCACTGGCATTAAAGGGCTTAGGTGGCGTCCCCGCTTCTGAGAACGACCTCAAAAAACACCCGGCTGGCGAAAACCGATCAACCTCCTCTATAAACGACCCATCGTGCAGCCCGATGTTAATGACATAGATATCGCCTGCGTATTCTTCACCACTACCGGAATCGACGGCGATACCATCTACTGGTGCTAGCAGTGTGTTTCCCGCGCCCCAGGGTTCACGAGAGTTACCGATCAATTCATTCCCATTCTTAATGTATTCCGGGGTTTTGCCCTGTTCCTTACATGTGAAATCGGCCGGTCCCCCACTTGAGTTTAGCCGACGCACAAAGCCACCGTTGTATATCTCCCCGCCAAACCCTTGTTCCGTATTATTCCCAGCGAAATAGACATCCCCCCGCCCTTCATCACGAAGGTTTTGCGAATCGTCGGCAGCCACCAACCCTCCGCATTCGAGCTTCCCGCTCATATCGTCAAAAGCCGAGTCCGCCGCACACCCATTGACATCCGGGATCTGTTCCACGAACGCGTTCGACGAGTTGAACACGTCGATCACTTTCGTTTCTGGCACACCGACATACACGTCCCCTTTACTTGCGGGATCGACAGTGACCGCAACACCCCCTTCTACACTCCCTTTTCCGGGGGGGTTGTTTGTAAATGCCCCTGCGGGCGTCCCCGTCAACTGCCCGATATACGGACGCGAGAACTCCGCGCGCGCGAGGCCGGGCACTAGGCAAACCACGCCGAGCATCACCGTCAACGCTGCAAGTGTCCTCATGCTTTGCCTGGTGGGTTTCACTGTGATGCCTTTCCTGGTGGTGTGCGATCTGAAACGAGATGTGCGATCCGAGTCGCGGCCTGCGACTCGGACGGCGCTGAGACCGTCCGAGCCTGCCTGTTTGATCCTAGTCGTCAGATATGGCCATATGCCCTGCAGCGTTATGGTGCCGGGATGGGCGCTGTGACGGCCCATGTGCCTTCGTCGGCAGGTTCCCCAGCGAGGAGCATTAGCGCTCCGGTCTTACCCACTCCTTCAACGAAGGTGGGGAGTTCTTCTGGGTTCTGGAATTTAGGTTCGACACCTTCTTTCAAGGAGCCCCCATATATGCAAAGGTACCCGGGTTCGGCCGTGGGTTCATTGGCTTCATCTGAGCACCCTTTACCAGTTTCTCCCCGTAGGACGAAGCGAACGTGGGTTACTTTAATTTCTAGCGGTATCGGGAAGGAGATCGGTATCCGAAGACCGCTCTCTTCACCTGCGTATCCCCAGGTGCCCGTCTCGGTCTTGCCCGCGGGCAGCGTTTCGGTGAAGCCCGTCTGTCCGTTCGCACCGGTTTTGCCGACTGGGCCTTCTTTGCCTTCTTTGCCCGCAGGACCTTCTTTGCCTTCGGTCCCGACACCGGCGGGGCCCTGCGGACCCTGCGCCCCTTTTTCGCCCGCCGCGCCGTTGGCACCGTTGCTGCCGTTCGCGCCCGCCGGCCCGGCCTTGCCGACCAGCGATTTGAGCACCTTCGGGCTGATCTGTTTGGTCGAGGTGATCAGGTATTTGCTGGCAGCGTACGCGCCGCCGCTCATCGCGAACACGAGCGCGAGCGTCGCCGCGACGTTTGCGTACGTGAGTCGTCTGCTTATCTTTGAGAACATCTGCTTCCTCTCCGTTCCTTTCTGAAGTCGGTTCAGGCGCATCGCGCGACCTGCCCCCCGTCATCCGCGCGGGCGCGGATCGTTTGTGCGATCTGAAAAGCTCTCCGGCGCGAGCGTCGTGGGCCGTTGCACGCGATCGTCCTCATGCGCCCAACCCCCCGCCGCCCATGCCCACGACCCGCACGACCTGCTCGCCCTCGGCCGTAAGCCGCCAAGCGTTCGCCGCGCCCTTGTGCACCGGGCCCGTGTTCTTCAGCAGGCCGAGGCCCTGCAGCCGCGCCAAGAGCTTTGAGACCTGGCCCTGGTCGGGGATCCCGGCGGCGTTGCCCACGCCGCGGTTGGACAGGCCCGGCTCGGACGCGACCGCTTCCAGGACGCACGCCGTGCGGTAGGTGAAGCGCATCGCCACGCCGTGCAGCGGGTCGTGCTCGGCGCTGAGGATTTCCCCGCTTGCAATGCTGCCGTTGGCCCTGGCGCCGCCCGCCGCCGACGCGATCGGCTCCGGTGCGGGCCGGCCGCGCTCCGCTCGCGCCGCCGCCGGGCCCAAATATGGCGCCACGATCATCGCCATCAGCTCGCTCTGCAAATCCCGCAGCGGCCGCGGCCCGGCCCGCACCAAGCGCGTGTGCAGGATCGAGGCGACCGCGCCGACCAGGCCCTCGGCCGTCAGCTTCGGGCAGTCCGTGGCGCGCGCGGTCGTGGCCCTGCCCTGGTCGATCGCCTCCGCCAGCTGCGCAAACAGATGCTCGCGCAGCTCGACGATGCTTGGACCGCCCCGCGCGGACTGCACCACACACACCCGCGCCAAGACCGG